>Ga0070675_100000344_pt1 | contig 31386 bp, 27 predicted proteins | sample KBSM43metaG_FD_65343 | JGI IMG/M metagenome (GOLD analysis project Ga0070675, IMG submission 65343) | Miscanthus rhizosphere microbial communities from Kellogg Biological Station, Michigan, USA - KBS M4-3 metaG | ecosystem: Host-associated > Plants > Roots > Rhizosphere > Soil ... | reverse complement strand
GCCGGTGCCGTCGGTCCGGCCGAGCCCGAGTCCGAAACGAGCCGGGATCGCCGCGCGACGGGCGAACACTTTCGGCAGGTATTTCGCGCGCCGCTGATTGGTCTGCTGGAGGGCGGCGTCGATCTGCTGCTCTTCGAGACCTGGTGGTCGCCGTCGCAGACCGAGGGGGCGCTCCGCGCGTTCGTGGATGCCTGCGACGCATCCGGCCGCCGCGTGCCGGTCCTCGTGTCCGGCGCGCTGGCGCCCAACGGGCGGGTGGCCGCGTCGGGGGCCAGCCTCGCCGAGTGGCTCGACGCGATCGATCCGGCCACGGTGGACGGCGTCGGCGTGAACTGCGGGGCGGGGGCCGGCGGGCTCGCGGCGCCGCTGGCCGCACTCGGATCACGGCCGTGGCTCGTCTCGTGTGCCCCGAGCGCGGGTGTCGCCGGCGCGGCCGGCGGCGGCGCGCTCGCCCCCGGGCCCTTCGCCCAGGCCGTCGCGGCCTACGCGACGGCGGGCCTCGTCCACATCGCCGGCGGCTGCTGCGGCACCACGCCGGCGCACATCCGCGCCCTGGCCGCGGCGATCGCGCCGACGGGCGCGGACGCGATCGCCGCGCCAAACGCCGTTGCGACCCCGCGGCGCGCCGGGACACAATGAACGGCGGCGCGCGTCATCACGCCGCCCGGCTTCCGACGGAGATCGATTGGAATACTTGATCAAGCAGTACCCTCTCGAGAGCGGCGCCCTGGAGATCCAGTACATCGAGGAGTACTTCGGGGAGTTCCCGCGCAAGAAGACCGCGCGCGAGATCGTGCAGCGGCTCGCCGACCGCGAGTTCCTGATCCTGATGGCGGAGGCCAGCCTGCCCGACGATCCGTCCGCGGTCGTGCCGGTGTCGTTCAAGGTCGTGCACGAGCTCCGCGCCACCGAAGACGACCCGAAGCTCGCCGACCTCGTGGCCCGGCTCAGCGGCGCCGTGCGCTTCGAAGGCCGGAAAGTGCTCTACAACTGGATCGGCGGCACGCGCCGCGACTGGCGCGGGCTGGGTCACTTCCGCGCGCTCACCGAGGAGACCGAAGCGTGGGCCCATGCGTCGGGCTTCCACGAAGTCGTGGTCAAGACGAAGAACCGCTTCTACGACATGCGGGGGACGCTCGACCACCTCGAGTTCGACGTCATCAAGTACGAAGTGCACCGCACCGACAACCGCGAGTCGAAGGTGTATCTGGGGAAGCAGCTGACGGCGGACGTGCTCCGCGCCCACACCAGCGCGCGCACGGTGGTGCAGGCATAACGGCGTCGCGCGAGGCGGGTAAGACAGATGGGGCCGCGCTTCGCGCGGTCAGGCGGGTAAAAGCTTTCCATCAGACCCACCCGCCCTACCTGCCTTACCAGCCCTACCGGCGAGTAGCGCCGGCCCTATGATTCTTTCTTGCCGTGAAGCTTCGTCGTGAGCCGCTTGATTGCGCGGCCCACGGCCATGCGCGCCGCGTCGGGCGTCGACATCTCGAACCGCTTGGCGATTTCGGCCACGGACCACTGCGCTTCGATCCGCGCCACTACCAGCTCGCGGTCGCGCACGCCGAGGCCGCCGAGCGCCTCGCGGTACTGCTGGTAGGCTTCGGCCTGCACGGCGACCTCGAGCGGCGACGTGCGGTCAGAGACGAGATCCACCGGCAGATCCACCGGCATCGGCCGCCGGCTCACCTTGCGGACTTCGTCGCGGATACGGTTGATGACCGACTGCCGGAGGTAAGCCTGCATGGCCCCGACGTGCCGCGGCTCGAAGTGGTCCAGCCGCCGCAGCACGTGCAGGACGGTTTCCTGGACCAGGTCTGAGGTGTCGAGACTGCCGCGGGCGGCGGCCGGCAGCCGCCCGTGCGCCCAGCGCCGCAAGCCCGGGAGGCAGCGCTGCAGCAGGGCCTCGACGGCCAGGCGATCGCCTTCACGCGCGCGAAGGACGAGTTCGATCGTCGGCTCGTCGCTGATGAGGGCGTCGTGGGAGGCGACGGGTTTGGACTCGACTTTTCGAGGTGGGTTCATCCTGGTGTTACTCGCAGCAATCATAAGCCCTGCCCTTGCCGCGGTGCGCAACCTCAACCTTACGAGCGCCCGGCGGCTTCTGCTGTATAAACGGACAGCCCCGTGTCACTGAACGCTCGCCCCTGCTCATGCTCGGCCTGACCGTCAGCCACTATCGCGTCATCGGCAAGCTCGGCACCGGCGGAATGGGCATCGTGTACGAGGCCGAGGATCTGCGGCTGCCGCGCAAAGTGGCGCTGAAGTTCCTGCCCGAGCAACTGGCGGACGATGCCGATGCGGTGCGCCGCTTCGACCGCGAGGCCGCCACCATCGCGCTCCTGAGCCATCCCAACATCTGCACCATCTACGACGTGGACACCCACGAAGGCCGGCAGTTCATCGCGATGGAACGGCTCGACGGCGTGACGCTGAAAGCGGTGATGGCCCGCGAGGACCTCGAGTTCGGACAGCTGCTCGGCATCACGCGGCAAATCACCGCGGCCCTCGGCGCCGCCCACGCCAAGGGCATCGTCCACCGCGACATCAAGCCGGGCAACGTGATGGTGGGCGACGACGGGCACGTGAAAGTGCTGGATTTCGGCCTGGCGCGTCAGTTCCGGCTGCCCGGATCGAACCAGACCGGACTCGAGGGCTCCACCATTCCCGGCCGGCCCCTGGGCACGGCCAACTACATGGCGCCGGAACGGATTCTCCAACTGCCGCTGGATCCCAGGAGCGACCTGTTCTCCCTCGGCGTGATCGTGTACGAGATGGCCACGGGACGGCTGCCGTTCGCCGGCGCCTCTCCCTCCGACACCGTGACCAATGTCCTCGACCGCGAGCCCGAGCCCCTCACCACCCTCGCGCCCGACCGCCCGCTGGCGCTCGAGCACGTGGTGGTGCGATTGCTCGCCAAACGGGCGGCCGAGCGTTACCAGAGCGCCGAGCACCTGGCCGAGGCCCTCGCGCGCATCGAGGTGCCGCCGTCCACGCTGGCCACTCGCCTGTTGCGGCGCCTGCGCCCGGCGCGCTAACCGCGCCGCCAACAGGGCACGCAGCCCAGCGCCTCAGGGCGATTACCAGTCGATGCGCACTTCGGCCGGAGGCTGAGGGGGGTCGACCTTCCCGCGCTTCCGGTTCACCGCAGGCACCGAGAAGACCAGGAAGAAAGAGCCGTCCCGCTCCACGATCTCCGCAGTCTCCTTCGCACGCAGGGCCTGATCTCTGGTGGCGTACATGAGGCGCACGCGGAAGTTCGGCTTCCTGAACAGGCTCTTGGCCGGTGCGCGCCTGGCGGCGAGCCCCGTCTTGCCCAGCCTGGTACCAATGTCCTCGAAGGGAATGGGGTCACGGGCTCGAACCGACGTCGTCTCACGCCCGCGCTCGTCTTCGTGCACCACCGTCCAATGCACGCTCTGGTTGCCGACCCATTCGCCGTATCCCATGTGCCCTCCTCAGTCCTCTGGCATGTGTCGCGTGACGCCGCCCCGGCCGCGCGAGGTCACCAATCGATTCGCACTTCCGCTGCCGGCGGGTCGTCCGGGTCGTTGCGATGAATCACCGGCACGTCGAGCACGAGTTCGTACATGCCGTTGCGGGCCTCGATCCGCTGCACGCTGGCCGCCGCGGCCTGCGCCTCGGCCATTCGCTCGTAGCGGAGCGTCACGCGGTAGTGGCCGACGTGCCCTTTCCGCTTTCCCACCGTGTCCAGCGACATCGGGTCACAGCCGCGGCACGTCTGCTCGACGTTGATGTCGTGTCCGGCCTTCGGGTGATGACGATGGCCCTGCTTCGACGACAGCGTCACCGGCGCCCCGGCCTCGTCTTCGTGAACGACGGTCCAATGCACACTCTGGTTGCCGACCCATTCTCCGTAACCCATGAGACTCCTCCTCGATTCCGGCTGGACTCACCTGCGCAAGGTGGCCAGCGCTTGCAGTTCTGGCCGTAACAGATAACGTTCGCGCAACTCCGATGGAACGCTGCCTTCCGCCTGCTCGAGCGACCGCTGGGCCTCGCGGCGATCCGGCTCACCCGACCCCGGCATGAGCGCGTCCTGCGCTTCGGCCCGCCAATGGTGCACCTGCGCCCTGAGCTCCGGGCTGAGCGGCGCCACGGGCACGTCGGCGACGGCGGCCAGGGCGGCTGTGGCGCGGTGGGCGCGGAGTTCGATCTGCGCCAGCAGCGTGCGAATGGTCGCCTCGAGCGCCGGGCGCTTCATGCGGGCAGCCTGGCGCATCGCATCGGTCACCGCCTGCCGCCCGTGTTCGCGGCCATCGAGATCGTCGAGGAAGCCGGCGTACGCGCGCGACTCGACGCTCGCCGCATCGGGCAGATCGTCGGTCCACAGCCGCGCGGCGCGATCGAACGCGGCGCGGGCCTCTTTCTGGTGGCCCTGAGCGTAGGCCAGCGCGCCGGCAGCGGCCGACAGGCGCGGCGCCAGGCCCGCCGCCGCGGCGCCGGCGGCGGCGTGCGCCTGTTCGAGCGCGCCGGCGGCGGCGGCGAAATCGCCGAGACGGGTTCGCAGGCGCGCCAGCTCGATGAGCAGTTCCGGTGCCGCGCTGGTGCCCGCGTTCTTCAGCGCCGTCTCGAATTTGGAGCGCGCCTCGACGTACTCGCCCATGTCCATGAGCGTTCGGCCGTCGTCGAGCAGCAGTGAGGGCATCCGGTCGCTGAAGCCGCGATCCCGAGCCATCACGAGCGCCTCGCCGAGGCCCTTGCGAGCTTCGACCAGCCGGCCGGTCAGGCGATCGTTGACGGCGATGATCTGCAGACAGAACACTTCGAAGTTCCTGTCTCCCAGGTTGCGGACGACTCGCAGCGCCCCCTCGACGAAGCGGCGTCCTTCGTCGGGAGGACTGCCGAATTCGATCAGCAGCGCGCCGGCGTTGGCCCGGCTGTACGCCGCGCGCCGCTCGTCGCCGCCACGCTCGGCAGTCCCGTAGCTCTGGCGATAGTAGTCGAGCGCTTTCGTCCGGTTGCCGAGCGTGTTGTACGTGATCCCGAGGTTGATGTAGACGGTACCTTCGAGGGATGTATTCCCGACGATCCTGGCGCTCGTCAGCGCGCGCTCGAGCGCGGCGGCTGCGGCCGTCAGATCGTCCTCGGCGCGGGCCGCGGAGGCGACGTAGAAATGAGCCCGCGCCTCGCTGTACTGCAGCCCGAGCGACTGGAACGCCTCCAGTGCCTGAGTGGCCAGCCGGCGCGACTCGGCGCGCTCGGCGGGCGTGCCGCCGCGGAGGACGTCGGAGAGGCAGAGCATCGCGTGAGCCTCCCCGGCGGGAGACCCGAACGTGGCGTACGCTCGCCGCGCGCGCTCCCCGAAGGCGCGCGCCATGGCCACATCGTTCATCCGCGCGGGGTTGTAGAGACGGCACAGCTCCAGGGCCGGACCGGGCTGTCGCGGGTCGATCTGAAGCAGCCGGCGGTAGGACGCAACCGCCTCGGTGATGCGGCCGCTGCGATCCTGATAGCCGGCCAGCTCGGTCAGCGCCGACTGATCGTCGGGGTCCGCCGCGGCGAACGCCTGGTACCAGCGGGCGGCGTTCTCGGGCTGCCGGCGTGCCTCGGCCACCACGGCCTGGACGAACATCGACTCGGCCGGCGACGCCGTCGAGAGGCGCGCCTCCGCGCGATCGGCAGCCTCGACCGCGGCGCTGCGGTCGCCGGTCAAGTGCGCCACGCGCGCCTGCCATGCCGCCGGCAGGGGATGACGCGGATCTTCGCGGGCCGCCTTTGCGAACGCATCGCGCGCCGCGGCGAATTCGCCGACGTCGAAAGCGCTGAACCCTTCCTCGAACGCTCTGGCGGCTTCGAGCGACTGAAAGCGCACCGGGCCGGCGGTGCCGCCGCCCAGCCGCCAGGCGCTGCCCCGGAAGCGGCGTTCGACCTGCTCGGCGAGCGACACGATCAGCGCCGACGCCGCCTCCTTGCTGAGCGACGACTCGATCGATGGGGTCTCGAGGTGGCCGACCACTGCGCCACCGCGATCCCGCACCTCGGCGCGGGCTTTCCATGCGCCCGCCTCGTAGAGCAACGTCGGCACGACGACGGCTCCCGCGCCACTGCTCGCAGCAATGGCGCGCACGGCGTCCTCGCCCGACACGTCGCCGCCGGTCTGGAGGAACCGCCGCAGCGGCTGGAGCAGGTGGCCGTAAGGCCAGACCCGGACATCCGCCGACGCACCGAGCTCTCGCGTCAGTTCCAGCGTGAGCCCCAGACGATACGGATCCAGGCTGGCATCGCCGGTTCCGTTCACCACCGGGGTGATCGCGACGAACGTGCGCGGCGGCGGCCGCATCAGGAACCACGCGGCGGCTCCGGCCGCAAGCAGCAACGCCACGGCCACGGCCACCACCACCGGCCAGCGGCGCCTGCGAGGCGGCGCAGCCAGCGCGCGCGGCACGTCGACCGGCGCCGTCTGCAGATCGAGCGGAACCGAATGGCCCTGCACCTGACGCAGGGCACGCGCCAGCTCGCGCCCGCTGGCAAAACGCACCCCCGGCTCCTTGTGCAGCGCGCGGAACACCAGTTGCTCCACCGCTTCGCCGATCTCCGGCCGCGCCTCGCGCAGCGCGGGCGGCGTCTCGTGGCGGATCGCGTAGGACACGGCTTCGGCGTACGCGCCCTGGAACGGCGGGTGGCCCCGCAGCATCTCGTACAACATCACGCCGACGGCCCAGACATCGCTCTGGGGCGTGGCCGCGAGGCCGCGGAGCTGTTCCGGCGCCATGTAGCCCACCGTGCCCACGGGCGACCCGGCCTGGGTGAGTTGCAGGCCACCGGCGAGCGTGGCGAGGCCGAAGTCCACGATCTTCACCGCGTCCTCGGTCAGCATCACGTTGGCCGGCTTGACGTCCCGGTGCACCACGCCCGCGGCGTGGGCGCGCGCGAGGCCGTCGGCCACCTGCGTGGCGATGTCGAGGGCCTCGGCCACCGGGATCGCGCCGCGCGCCAGCCGCTGCTTCAGGCTCCCGCCGTCGTAGAACGCCATGACGATGAACAGCCGCCCGTCTTCGGTGGACTGAATGTCGTGAACGGTGCAGATGTTCGCGTGGTCGGCGGACGACGCGGCCTGCGCTTCGCGCACGAACCGCTGCTTCGCGTCCTCGTCGTGGCTCCACTCGTACGGCAGGAACTTCAGCGCCACGAACCGTCCCAGCTTCAGGTCGCGGGCCTTGTAGACCACGCCCATGGCGCCGCCCCCAAGCCGGGACAGCACCTGATACTGGGCCACGACGGTGTCGATCAGCGGGTCGGTCATTCAGGGCACGAGCACGATCTTGCCGACGTGCGCGCTCGACTCCATGAGCCGATGAGCGGCGGCCGCGTCGGCCAGCGGAAACGTCGCAGCGATACGCGGCAGCACCCGCCGCGCCTCGACGAGCGGCCATACCTCGCGCAGAAGCGCGGCCGCGATCCTGCCCTTCTGCTCGACGGATCGGGCCCGCAGCGTCGAGCCGGTGAGCGTCAGCCGCCGGCCCAGGATGCGGCGCAGGTCGACGGTCGCCATCGGCTCCCCCGCCATCAGGCCAATCTGCACCAGCCGGCCGTCGAGCGCGAGCGCCGCCAGATTCCGCGCCACGTACGCGCCACCCATGATGTCGAGGACCAGGTCGACGCCGCGCCCGCCGGTCTGCGCGAGCGCTGCCGCCACGAAGTCGGTCGTACGGTAGTTGATGGCGTGCTCCGCGCCAAGGGCCACGCACGCCGCGCACTTCTCGTCCGACCCCGCCGTGGCCAGCACCCGCGACCCGCGCGCGGCCGCCAGCTGGATCGCGGTGGTGCCGATGCCGCTCGTCCCGCCGTGAAAGAGGGCCGTCTCACCCGACTGCAGCGCGCCGCGCTCGAACACGTTGGTCCAGACCGTGAAGTACGTCTCGGGCATCGCCGCAGCCTCGGCGAGCGTCACCCCCGCCGGCAACGGCAGGCACTGTGGCGCCGGCGCGACGCAGCGGCTGGCGTAGCCACCGCCAGCGACCAGCGCGCACACCGGGTCGCCCACGCGCCATCCATCTACCCCGGCCGCGACGGCTGCGACGTGCCCGGCCACCTCGAGGCCGGGAATGTCGCTGGCGCCGGGCGGCGGCGGATAGGCGCCCTGCCGCTGCAACACGTCGGGACGATTGACTCCGGCTGCCACGACGTCGATGAGCAGCTCGCCGGCCGCCGGCACCGGGTCCGGGCGCTCGGCCAGCCGCAGCACTTCCGGCCCTCCGGGTTCGGCAATCTCGATGCAACGCACGGCGCCAGCCTCCGATGCGCCTAGCGGCCGGCGCCGGTCGCCGTCAGCGACGACGGCAGACGGGGCGACGCCAGCAGGTCGACGAAGGCGGCCCACCGGCGCGCCGGGTCGTCGCCGGCCGCGGCGGCGATATAGCGCGCCACCAGGTCCTTCCCGAGGTTGTAGTTGATCACGTAGCTGCGGTACTGGTCGACGAACCGCACGCGTTGCTGGGCGCGGACGGGCGAATACAGCCCGTACGTTTCCAGCCAGGTGGCGGCCGCCTTGGCGTCGAATTCGCCGTCGAGGTAGCGCCGCGCCGCCTCGTTGCCGGCATACGACAACTGGTCCGCCAGGCCCATCACCTCGTAGTAGCGCGCAGCCCCCGCCGGGTCGAGCCCCGCGGCGGGAAAGATCACCTCGCGCTCGAACGCCAGGCGATCCGCGGGCGGGAACGCGACCTCGATGCCGTAATTGGCCGTGCCCTCGGCAATGAGCGACTGCGGCGAAAAGAGCGCGTAGACCTGATATTCGGGCCATCCGCGGTCCCGCACCAGCGCCTTCTCGAGCAGGACGTTGTAGACGTGGTGCCCGGGATAGCCTTCGTGACAGGCGAGATCGATGGCGCGGTCGACGAAGATCGGCAGATCGGTGTTGATCTGGATCACGCTGCGATAGCCGCCCTGATACCAGTTGTAGCCGCTCCAGCTCTTGCCGGTGACGTACTCGAGGGTGAAACGCTCGCCGGGCGGCAGGCTCACGTGGGCGAGGGTCCGCTGCCGGCAGCCGTCGATGGCTGCCTTGAAGGTGGCGTCGAGACGGCCGGCCGGAATCACGTAGCCGTTGCGGAAGCGCGTATAACGGTCGAGCAGAGGGCCCGGACCCGGCAGGGCCTTGTCGAGCCGGGCCAGGACGGCCTCGAACTCGCGCACGTCCCGGCGCGGGTCCACGGCGTCGTACAGCGCTTTTGATTCCTCGTCGAACGACAGCTTCGTCCGCTGCAACATCTTCACCCGCGCACGTAGCGCCTCGAGTTGCCGGAAGAGATAGCGGTGGCGGAGCACGTCGATCGGCTCGGCGCCCTCGGACGGAACGTCGGCCGCCAGCCGGCCAGCCAGCGCGGCGGCATCGCGATCGATGTCGGCCAGCGGGCGCTTGACCGCGGCTGCGCGCCACTCAGGCGGTCCGTAGTACGCGTCCACATAGTCGGGGTCGTGATGGCCCATGGCCAGCACCAGCGACACGTACTGCGTGGCCAACACCTGCATCGACTCTGATCCTCCTGCCGCGGGCGGCGCCGTCTGCGTGGGAGCGCGATCCGTGGGCGTGCCGCAGCCGAGGGCGCCCGCCACGGTAGCCAGCAGCGAGGCGCGCAGGGGGACACGCGCGGCGGCTCTGCTCATCGGTAGTGCTCCCGGATCGTGGGAAGGAGATAGTCGCGGAACGCCGACGGAAAGTCGAACGCCGGCGCGAAGCCCCAGTCGCGCCGCGCCGCCGAGTCGTCCACGTCTTCCGGCCACGAGTCCACAATGGCCTGCCGCTTTTCGTCCACGCGCCAGCTCAGCGAGGCGGCGGGAAACGCGGCGAGTACAGCATCGTGAACGTCCTGTGCGGTCGGAGCGAACGCCGACAGGTTGTAGGCGGTGCGAGTGAGCCGCGGGGCCGGGGCCGCTTCGAGGCGCAACAGCGCCTCGATCGCGTCGGGCATGGCCATGAACGGAATCCTGGTGTCGGGGCGGACGAAACAGGCGTACGGCTCCCCGCGCGCCGCGGCGTGGATCATCTCCGGCGCGTAGTCGGAGGTGCCGCCGGCCGGAGTCGTCATCGCGGAAATGAGCCCGGGAAACCGGACACAGCGGAAGTCCACACGGCCCGCCGCGCGCGCCGCGAGCTGCTTGTAGTGTCGGGCGTAGTACCGGCCCAGATGCTCACAGTAGAGCTTGTTGCAGCCGTACATCGTGCGCGGAGTGTTCCACGCGTCTTCGGGAACGCGACCGGCGTCTCGCTTCGTGGCCAGGTCTGGCAATCCGTAGGCCGCGATCGACGACGGATACACGAACACCACCGGGCGCCCGTGCGACTCCACTTCGCGCTGCGCGAACTCCAGCAGGTGCAGCGTGCCTTCGACGTTGACCTCGTGGGCCGTGACCGGAGTGAACTCGGCGCGGGTGGAGAGGAGCGCGGCGAGATGGAAGATCAGGTCCACCTCGAATTCGGCGAGCACCCGTTCGAGCAGCGTGGTGTCGGTGATCGAGCCGGTGAACTCGCGGCGCACGAGCGGCGCGAGGCTACTGTCGAGCCGGGTGATGTCGACCGTGACGATGGAGCGGCCTGCGTTGGCCAGCCGGGTGACGAGACCGTGACCAATCTCGCCGCCAGCCCCGGTGACCAGCGTAACGGGCGTCCGCATGCGGACCTATTGTAGGGCGGGCCTTCAGGGCCCGCCTCACCGGCAGGCGCGACCGCTGGTCGCGCGGCGCGCTCGATCTGGCGAACCGGCTCGACGCCGGTTCGCGAAGCCGCGCCCTACGTGACCATCTCACACGGTGGCTCGAGAAACGCACCGTGCTATCGGTCGCCGTCCAGGAGTCCTCCAAGGCTGCCGAGAATCGAACCCTCGCCGACACGCGAGCCACCCGCGGCGGGCGCGGCCTTGTAGATGCGATCCGCCATGCGGCTGAACGGCAGTGACTGCAGCCACACGCGGCCGGGTCCGGTGAGCGCGGCGAAGAAGAGGCCTTCCCCGCCGAAGAGCGCCGTCTTGATCTTGCCGACGTACTGGATGTCGTAGGCGACCGACGGCTGCAGCGCCACAAGGCACCCCGTGTCCACGCGCAGGCTCTGACCGGGCGCGAGATCCACCGGGTGCACGGTGCCGCCGGCGTGACAGAAGGTCAGACCATCGCCTTCGAGGCGCTGCATGATGAACCCCTCGCCGCCGAACAGGCCGACGCCGATCTTGCGCTGGAACGCGATGCCGATCGACACGCCACGGGCCGCGCAGAGGAACGAGTCCTTCTGGCAGATCAGCGTGCCGCCCAACTGCTTGAGATCCATCGCCAGGATCTTGCCGGGATAGGGCGCCGCAAACGCCACCTGCTGCTTGCCGCTCCCCTGGTTGGTGAAGACGGTCATGAACAGGCTCTCACCCGTGATGAGGCGCTTGCCGGCGCCGAGCAGGGCCCCCATCACGCCCGAGCGCTGCTGCTGCGACCCGTCGCCGAAGACGGTCTCCATGTTGATGCCAGGGGTCATGTACATCATCGAGCCGGCTTCGGCCACGGCGCTCTCGCCAGGATCGAGCTCGACTTCGACGAACTGCATCTCGCTGCCGAGGATGCGGAAGTCGATCTCGTGTGCGCGCGGGCCCGGCGTGATCGGCGGCGGCGCGGCCGCCGCCGGGCGGCTCCCGGTCGGCGTGATGAAGGCGGCCAGCACCGCCACGTCCTTGAGCGGGGTCCAGTTCGCCATGCCCGCCGAGAAGACGAGCGTGTTGCCGTCAATCGTCCCGTTTCTCAGGTTGGTGACGACGTCTTCCTGCGAGACCGGGCCGACCTGGTGGCCGCCAATGGCCATGTACCACTGCTCTTGTGCCATCTTCTCCTCTCAATCAAGGCAGGTAGGCTGGTGGGCGCCACCTGCTCACCTGCTCAGGATTCGGGCGTAGCGTCGATCTTCGCGCTTGCCGCCGACTCGAGCTTCTGCACCATCGCCGGGTCCAGGCCGAGCAGATTCGCGACCTGCGCGAGATAGATACGCTCGGCGCCGCCGACCTGTTCGTCGGCGCGCACGACCGCGAACGCCAGGTTGTAGAGCGTGGCCCGCTGCGCCGGGTCACTGACGCCGGCCACGATCTCGGCGAGCGGCCGCGGCTGCTGCAGTTCGCGCTCGACGAGGTCGGCCATGCCGGCGTCCCTGGCGCGCGCGAGGACCGTGTCACGTTCCGGCGGGCTCAGCGCGCCGTCGGCCTGTGCGGCCGACAGCGCCAGCCGCACCATTCGCGTGGCGTCGCTCATCGGCGCCCCGATGGATGTCCCCACGACCGGAAGCGGCGGCATGGCCAGGCCGGGGGCCGCGCCGGCCGCGCGGCTGACACCGGAGCCGGTTGGATTCAGGCCGGCGCCGGAGGTGTTCAGTCCCGCACCGGACCCCGAGCCCTGCCCCTCCGGCCCCCCCTGCAGCGTCTCGAAGATGCCCCAGGCGAGCCCCGCCGCAGTGAGCAGCGCGGTCGGGTTCGAGAGCAGCGACGTCCCTGCCGCCCCCAGATACCCCATCGCGCGGTTGCCGCGCCGATTCCGGCCGCCGAGCACGGCCTGCATCACACCGTTGAACAGCACGCTCTCGTCCATGGCTACAACGCACTCCCGAGGCGGGGAGCGGCCACGACCGGCGCTTCGGGCTCGGGCGTGAAGTCCTCCCCGGGATTGATGAAACGATCGGTCTCGAACTTGTACTGCTTGTCGTACAGCTGCCGGTAGCGGCCATTGGCCTCCAGCAGCGCCGCGTGCGTGCCGCGCTCCACGATCTCTCCAGCCTCGATGACCAGAATCTGATCGGCGCTGCGGATCGTCGACAGGCGGTGCGCGATGACGAAAGTGGTGCGGCCGGCGCGCAGGCGCCGCAGGCCATCCTGGATCATCTGCTCGCTCTCGCTGTCGAGGCTCGACGTGGCTTCGTCGAGGATGAGGATGCGGGGGTTCGAGAGAATCGCCCGCGCGATCGACACGCGCTGCCGCTGGCCGCCCGAGAGCTTCACGCCGCGCTCCCCCACGACGGTGTCGTAGCCTTGCGGAAACTGCGCGACGAACTCGTCGCAATGGGCCACACGGCAGGCCGCGACGATCTCGTCGCGCGTCGCCCCGGGCCGGGCGAAGCCGACGTTCTCGGCAATCGTGCCGTCGAAGAGAAAACTCTCCTGCAGCACCGAGGCCAGGTGCTCGCGGTAGTCCATGAGCCGCAGGTCCGCCAGATCGCGGCCATCGATCAGCACCCGGCCCTGCGTCGGCCGGTTGAACGCCATCACCAGGCCGATGAGCGTGCTCTTGCCCGAACCGCTCGACCCGACCAGCGCCGTGGTGGTGCCGGCGGGCGCCTCGAACGACACGCCGCGCAGCACCGGCCGGTCCGGCTCGTACTCGAACGAGACGTCGTCGAACGCCACGGTGCCGACCAGCGAATCGACCGGCGCGCGCTGCGCGTCTTCCTGTACCTCGGTGGGCATCTCCATCACCTCGCGGATGCGATCGAGGCCGGCGAACGCCTCGGTGATCTGCGTGCCGATGGAGGCGATGCTGACGAGCGGCGCGGCGACGATGCCGATGAAGAAGATGTAGGTGACGAGGCCGCCGAGCGTCATCTCACCCGCCAGCACCGAGCGCCCGCCGAGCCAGATCATCAGCACGCCGACCGCGCCGATCACGACCGTGCTGCCGGCCGTGGTCACCGAGACGCCGGTCATCGACTTGGCGATGTTGCGCAGCAGCCGGTGGGCGCCTTTAGTGAAGACGATCTCCTCGCGCTTCTCGGCCGTGTACGACTTCACCACGCGGATGCCGCCAAGCGACTCCGTGAGCCGGCCCGTGACCTCGGCGTTGATCTTGCCGCGCTCGCGGAAGAGCGGCCGCAGCGTGTTGAACGCGTAGGCCATGCCGCCACCGAACATCGCCAGCACCAGGATGGTGATGACGGTGAGATGCCAGTTGAGCCAGAGCAGGACGCCGAGCCCCATCGCGGCGGTCACGAACCCGCCCACCAGCTGCACCAGCCCGGTCCCGACGAGATTGCGGATGCCTTCGGCGTCGCTCATGATGCGCGACACCAGGACGCCGGTCTTGGTCGAGTCGAAGAAGCGTACCGGCAGGCGCATGATGTGCCCCTGGACGCGCTTCCGCATGTCGGTGATGGCGCGCTGCGCGGCGACCCCGAGGATCTGCGACAGCGCGAACGACGTGACCGCCTGGACGATCGTGGCGCCGGCGGTGGCGAGCGCGATCGGGACCAGCAGTTCGGACCGGCCCTTGGTCAGAACCTCGTCGATGATCCACTTGGAGGAGGCGGGCAGTACCAGCTGCGACACCCGGCTCACGAGCATCAGGCTCAAGCCGATGGAGAGCCGGCGGCGGTGGGCCCAGACCAGCTGCCGCGCCTCGCGCCAGACGGTGGAGGCCGACACCTTGTTCTTCTTCTGAGGCTCAGCCACGGAATTGTGCACTGTACTACGGCGGATGCGCTCACCGGTTCCGTGCCCGCCGTGCCCGACCATTTTCACCAGGTGAGCCATGCAATAATCGTGTGCCGGCGATCTGGCACCTTACGTATGAGCGACACAACGACCCGCAGCCGCAGGACGGCCGACAGCACCTTGGATCCGACCGTCCAGGGGGTGCGCACGAGCGACACCACCACTCGCGGTATCCGCATCGAAGTGCACAGCGAGTTCCTCGCCGAGCGCAGCTCGCCGCGCGAGGAGCAATATCTCTTTCAATACCACGTGCGCATCTCGAACGTCGGTAGCGAAACCGCGCAACTCGTGTCGCGCGAGTGGATCATCACCAACGCCGACGGCGAGGTGGAACGGGTCAAGGGCCCCGGTGTGGTCGGCGAAAAGCCGGTGCTCCAGCCCGGCGGCCACTTCGAGTACACGAGCTTCTGCCCGCTGAAGACGCCCGTCGGCTCGATGCAGGGCAGCTATCAGATGGTGGCACAGGACGGCACGCGCTTCGACGCGGCGATCAGCGCCTTTACGCTGGCCGTACCGCGGTCGCTCCACTGAGGCCAGCGCGAAGAACTGGTCAGGTGGGTCAGGTACCAGACATACCTGACCAAGACGCGCACTCTCAGTCCAGGTGCGCCCGCTCCGAGTCGCCCATCTCAACGGGCGCGTTCGGAAAGTATTCCTTCCAGCGTCGCGTCACGAGCGCGGCGGTCTGGTCGTCGCACGACAGTTCCTTCGGCAACCCGGGCTTCAGCCGCGCATCGATCACGATGGGGAACGCGTAGGCGATGTGATTGCGCACGATCTGCCGCGATCCCGCGTAGATGTCCGCGGCGGGCTCGAAGCGCGTGAACGTCGTCCACAGGAAGTTCATGTCGCTGCGCGCCGCCCGCGCGGCATCGTCGGTCAGGACGACGAGCGGCCATTCCGCAAACGCCGGGTCGGCCGCGAGCCGCGCCGCCACCGCGGGCTCGTCGGCATGCGACGGCACCTCCGCCACCAGGCAGCCGCGGCAGAACACGCGCACGTCGCGGACGCCCGCGGGCGCCGGGCCGGCGAAACGCCGGGGCAGGTCGCGCACGGGGTCGCCGAGCCCGAGCCACACGCCCTTCGATCCCAGGTTCACCGCCGGACCCGTGTAGTCGAGCGTGTCCATCGACAGGTTCGAGAACACGTAGAGATCGGTTTCCGGGTGCGTCCGTGCCAGGACGTGCTCGAGCGTGGCCTTGAAGTCGCGCACGTCGACGCCCCGGTCGGTGACGAGCAGGAACTTCGTCAGCGACAGCTGCCCTTCGCCGAGGATGCGGAAGGCGCTCGCCATCGCCTCGCGCGAGTAGCGTTGCTTGACCACCGCGGCCGCCAGCGAGTGGTAACCCGTCTCCCCATACGACCAGAGCTGCTCCACCGCCGGCATGACCAGCGGGAAGAGCGGCGACAGCAGGTTCTGCAGCAGGTCGCCGATGAAGAAGTCCTCCTGCCGCGGCTTCCCCACCACCGTCGCCGGATAGATCGCGTCGGCGCGGTGTGCCATCCGCTGCACCGTGAACACCGGGTAGTCGTGCTGCAGCGAGTAGTAGCCGTAGTGGTCGCCGAACGGGCCTTCTGGCTTGCGCACGCCGGGCCGCACGTCGCCCATCAACGCAAACTCGGCGGAGGCCACCAACGGGTGCGGCCCCTGGCCGTGCACCTGCGGCAGGCGCGCGCCGGCGATGAGCGAGGCGAGCATCAGCTCGGGGACGTTTTCCGGCAGCGGCGCGATCGCCGAGAGGATGAGCGCAGGCGGACCGCCGAGCATCACCGTTACCGGCAGGCTCTGCTGCCGTGCCTCGGCGACGGCATAGTGATAGCCGCCGCCCTTGCCGATCTGCCAGTGCATGCCCGTACTGCGAGCGTCGTGGACGTGCATCCGGTACATGCCCAGGTTGTGGCCGTGCCGGTCGGGATGCGTGGTGTAAACGAGCGGCAGCGTGATGAAAGGACCGCCGTCTTCCGGCCATGACGTGATCGCGGGGAGGCGGTCGAGACGGACGTCGCCGGTGACGCGCTCGGTGACCGGACCCGAGGAGACGCGTCGCATGCCCACTTTCAGCAGTTCGAGGCCGACATCGCGCGCGCCCCACAGCCTGCTCGGGGTGGGCGGCATCAGCGTCTCGGCCAGCTCGACGATCCGGCGAATGAGACGCAGCGGGCGTTCGCCGAAGGCGAGTTCGGCCCGGCGCGGCGTGCCGAACAGGTTGGTGACGAGCCGGAAGTCCGAGCCCTGGACGTTGGTGAACAGCAGCGCCGGCCCGCCCGCCGCAATCACCCGCCGGTGGATCTCGGCGACCTCGAGCCGTGGATCGACGGGGGCGTCCACCGTGACGATCGCTCGATCACGGTGGAGCTGGTCCAGAAACGTGCGCAGATCGGGAAACGACATCCGGACGCGCGCGCTACGCCGAGGCCTGCATCGGGTAGTCGGCGCTGTCGCCGTAGATAGGTGGCACCTTCGAGCCCATCGCGCGCAGATACGACGCCAGCTGGCCGCGGTGATGCGTGCTGTGGTTGTTGGCCATGCCGATGAACCACGCCGCCGGCTGCTGGATCATGCCGAAGAAATCAACGGCGCGCGCGAGCTGGTCGCCCGGCAGCGCGCGCAGCGCCGCCAGGCGAGCCGGCAGCTCACGCTGGTAGAAGGCGACGATATCCTCCACAGAGCCGAACTGCGCCACGGCTTGCTTGGCGCCTTCGGGATCCCAGGTGAACGCGCCGTCGATGACGCTCTGGAGAAACCACACGTCGGCCGTGGCCAGGTGCGTGGCGAGCTCCCACGCCGTCCGCGATTTGTCGTCGGGTTTGTAGCCCTTGCCCGTATCCGGCACCGCAGACAGCACCTTGACGGTGGCCGCGCTTTCCCGTTCGATGAGACCCGTCAGGTACTCCGCCAGGAACTTGGCTTGATCGGCGTTCATGACCGTTCTCCCTTCGTGGTGGCGCCGCAGCCGCGCGCCGCTGCATCGGTCGCGCGTCCGCCGCTAGCGCGTGAGCTTCCGGTACTTGATCCGGTGAGGGGTGTCGGCCTCGGCGCCGAGCCGGCGACGACGGTCGGCCTCGTAGTCCTGATAGTTCCCCTCGAACCACACCACGCGGCTGTCGCCCTCGAAGGCGAGCATGTGCGTGGCAATGCGGTCGAGGAACCACCGGTCGTGGCTGATGACCACCGCGCAGCCGGCGTAGTTGAGCAGCGCTTCTTCGAGCGCCCGAAGCGTGTCCACGTCGAGGTCGTTGGTCGGCTCGTCGAGCAGCAGCAGGTTGGAGCCCTTCTGCAGCAGTTTCGCCAGGTGCACCCGGTTGCGCTCGCCGCCCGACAACGTTCCAACCTTCCGCTGTTGCTGTGCCCCCTTGAAGTTGAACCAGGACACATAGGCGCGCGACGCCACGGTCTTCTTGCCCACTACGAGCTCGTCGTTGCCGCCGGTGATCTCCTCGAAGACGGATTTCGCTCCGTCGAGGGCGTCGCGGCTCTGATCTACGTAGCCAACCTGGACCGTTTCCCCCAGGCGAAGCGTGCCCGCGTCCGGCTTCTCCTGCCCCGTGATCATGCGAAACAGCGTGGTCTTGCCCGCGCCGTTGGGACCGATGACGCCGACGATGCCGCCGCGCGGCAGCGTGAACGACAGATCGTCCATCAGCAACTGGTCGCCGTAGGCCTTGCGAACGCCGCGCGCTTCCACCACGACGTCGCCCAGCCGCGGACCGGGCGGAATGTAGATCTCGACCTGCTCGATCTTCTGCGACGTGTCTTCGTTGAGCAGCTGCTCGTAGGCATTGAGGCGCGCCTTGCCTTTGGCCTGACGCGCGCGCGGCGACATACGGATGAACTCGAGCTCGCGCTGGAGCGTCTTCTGTCGCTTGGTCTCGGACTTTTCCTCCTGCGACAGGCGCTGCTGCTTCTGCTCGAGCCACGACGAGTAGTTGCCCTTCCACGGGATGCCGTGGCCGCGATCGAGCTCCAGAATCCACTCGGCCGCGTTGTCGAGGAAATAGCGGTCGTGGGTCACGGCCACCACCGTCCCCTTGTATTCCTTGAGGAAGCGCTCGAGCCACGCCACCGACTCGGCGTCGAGGTGGTTGGTCGGCTCGTCGAGCAGCAGCAGGTCGGGTGACTTGAGCAACAGCCGGCACAGCGCCACGCGGCGGCGCTCCCCGCCCGAGAGCGTGGTGACATCGGCATCGGGCGGCGGGCAGCGCAGCGCGTCCATCGCCAGCTCGAGCTGCGAGTCGATCTCCCAGGCGTTGACGGCGTCGATGCGGTCCTGCAGGCGCCCCTGCTCGTCCAGCACCTTCTCCATCTCCTCGGGCAACAGCTCCTCGCCGAGCTTCATGTTGAGCTCGTCGTAGCGATCGAGGACGGCCTTGGTTGCGGCCACGCCTTCCTCGACGTTCTCCTTCACCGTTTTCGTCGGGTCGAGCTGCGGCTCCTGATGCAGGAAACCGACCGTGATGCCGTCGGCGGGAAACGCCTCGCCGATGAACGACGTGTCTTCGCCCGCCATGATCCTCAGCAGCGAGCTCTTGCCGGAGCCGTTGAGACCGAGGACACCAATTTTGGCGCCGGGGAGGAACGACAGCCAGATGTCTTTCAGAACCTGGGCGTCGGGAGGATGCACCTTCCCGAGCCCCTTCATCGTGTAGATGTACTGCATGCGATTCAGAGAGGACTCAAAACAGCGAGTATACCGAAGAGCGGTCAGGTAGGTCAGGTCCCGACCCACCCGACCACTCAAATCACGGTGTTCGCGCAGCAGCAGCCGCCGCTGCCGGGGCCTCGGGCATCAGCGTGACGATCGTGTAGCGGTCGGCCGGCAGGTACTTCCGCATCGCCTCGTGCACGTTCTCCGGCGTCAGCGCATCGGTGCGCTCGGCGCGGCGTGGGATACGCGTGGCGTCGCGCCCCAGCAGGTGGGCCGACTGCAGCGCGTTCAGCCAGTACGGATTCTGTCGCAGCGCCTGGGCGAGGTCGTTCTTGTCGGCCTCCTTGACGATCTGCAGTTCGGCCGCCGTCGGCCCGTCGCGCCGCAGCCGCTCCACCTCGGCAAGCACGGCGGCGCTGAGCTTCTCCACGTTCTCCGGCGAGCTGCCGAACTGCACCGTCGTGGTGCCGTAGCCGGGCTGCGGTGCCGTGTCGGCGTAGCCCACCGACACCGAATAGGTGCCCCCGAGCTGCTCGCGCAGGATGTCGCGCAGCTTGTTCTCGACGATGTCGGCCGCGGCGCGCACGCGCGCCGTCTGCGTCTCGTCGAGGCCGGTGTCGGAGAAGAACGTGATCACCGTCTGCGCCCGCGGCTCCCGGCCCTTGGTCACGGTTTCACGCGCCACGGTCGCCGGGAACTGCACGCGCACGTCGGCCGGCCGCGCGTCGGGCGCGCCCTTCGACGGGAGCGATCCCAGATACGTGGCCAGGAGCGGCGTGATCTCGTCCACCGTGAAGTTGCCGACGAAGAAGAACGTGAAGTTGGCGGCGTTGCCGAAGCCCTCGGCATAGAACTTCCACATCGCCTCGGCGTCGAGCGTGCCCACGTCCCCCATCCGGAGCGGACGCGAAGTGTAGTGGTCCACGGTATTGAGACGCCGCAGCCGCTCGCCGAACACGGCCCCGGGGCTCTCCGCCTGGTTGGCAAGCGAGGCTTCGAGCCGTCGCCGCATCAGATCGATCGCTCCCGGATCGCGGTTCGGCGCCGTGAAGTGCAGGTAGGCCAGCTGCAGCGCGGTTTCGAGATCGCGCGGCGTCGCCGACCCCGTCACGCCGTGCGTGTAGGTCGAGATGTAGGCCGAGGCGCCGCCGATCTTGCCGGCGAGCAGCTTCCCGAGATCGACCGGCGACAGTCCGCCGACACCGGCGATGCCGACGAGCGACGAGCTGAGCGACGCGTTGAAGTACTGCTCCGGAGACGCCGTCGAGACGCCGCCGCGCGCGTACGAGCTGAACACCACCTGGTCGGCACGGAAGTCGGTGGGCTTCAGCCACACTTCGACACCGTTCGAGAGCGTCAGCACGGTCACGCCGATCTCCGGCACCTCGCGGCGCGCCTTCACGGTGCCCGGCGCCGGCGCTTTGGCCAGCAGCGCCTTGCCTTCCATCTGATCGCTCCACGGCGTGACCGTCGCCGTGAGACCGGCGGTGAGCGCCGCCTGCAGCTGGGCCTGCGTCACCGGCGCCAGGCCCTGACGCTCGGGAGCCGACGACAGCACCACGCGGTTGTCGTCGTGGATGATCTCCCGCGCGAACGCCGACACCTCGGCGGTGGTGATGGTGGTGAGGAAGCGCCGGGCGTACTCGAGCTCACGCTCGATGCCGGGGACGGCTTCACGACTGAGGTAATGGCGCAGCAGTTCCGACGCCAGCGGATCGCTCGTGGTGTTGTTGCGCTCGTTGTAGAGCCGCTCGTACTGCGCCAGCGCGCCGCGCCGGGCCCGGTCGAGTTCGGCCTCGCCGAATCCGAACTGCCGCACGCGGGCGATCTCCTGCGTGAGCGCCGTGAGACCCCGGTCGGTTTCCCCGTCCTTCACGCGCGCGCCGAAGCTCGCCGCCGAGACGCTCCGGCCGAACGTATCGGCGCCCGCCGACGCCGCCAGGAACGGCGCGTCGGGCCGCCGCGCAATCTCGGCGAACCGCGAGTTGATGATCTGGAAGGCCATCGACTCGACCAGCGAGCGGCGGTAGTCTTCGAGCGTTTCCAGGGCCCGGAACGGCCCCTTGAAGATGACGCTCACCGACGTGCCCTGCGCTTCGCGATCCGAGACGGTGACGAAACGGGTGTCGGGGTGTGGCGGAATCGGGAAGATCGGGCGGTCACCCTGGACGGCCGGCATCGGTCCGAACCGCTGCCGGATGAGCCCCTCGATCTGGTCCGGATCGAGATCGCCCACGGCGATCACCGCCATCCGGTTGGCGCGGTAGTTGGTACTGTAGAAATCGCGCAGCCGGGCTACCGTGAAGGTGCGAATCGACTCCGGCGTGCCAATCGGCAGCCGCTTGGAGTACTGCGACGTGGGACCGAAGATCGCTTCGATCTGCGGCTGCTGCATGCGCGTGCCGGCGCCGAGCCGGCCGCGCCATTCCTCCACCACCACGCCGCGTTCCTTGTCCACCTCGGCGGGGTCGAGCGTGAGGCCGCCGGCGAAGTCGCTGAGCGCGTCGAAGCCGCGCTCCAGCGCATTGGGCCGGTCGGTCGGCACGTCGAGCATGTACACGGTCTCGTCGTAGCTCGTGTAGGCATTGACGTGCGGTCCGAAGCGGGCACCGATCGACTCGAGATAGCTCACGAGCTCGCCGGGCTTGAAGCGCGACGTCCCGTTGAAGGCCATGTGCTCGAGCATGTGCGCGAGCCCGCGCTGATCGTCGGCTTCGTCCACCGAGCCGGCGCTCACCGCCAGCCGCAGCAGCACCCGATCCTCGGGGCGCGGGTTGCGGCGGATGAAATAGACCAGCCCGTTCGGCAGCGTGCCCGTACGGACGCTGGCGTCGACGGGAAGCGGCGCCTTGAGATCCTGCGCGGCGGCGGCCGGCGCGAGGGTGAGGGCGATGAGCAGCGCAGCCATCCCGCCCTGCCGTCGCCGCCCGCCCAAAGCGCGGGCCAGAAGATGCTGGCGTGGCGAGGCGGAGCCTGCAGGCTCGCCGGTCCGAGGTGGACCTTCGCCAACGTTTGAGTATGCTGCCGCGATGCACATCCGGATCAGACGACTCGATGCCACTATGCCCCTCCCGACGTACGCCACGGCGGAATCCGCCGGGTTCGACCTGTCGGCCGCCGCCGAGCTGACCATCGCCCCAGGTCAGATCGCGCTCGTGCCGACGGGTCTTGTGATCGAAGTGCCTACAGGGTACTTTCTCGGTATTTTCGCCCGAAGCAGCACGCCGCTCAAGCGCGGTCTCATGGTGGCCAATGGCGTCGGGATTATCGATCCGGACTATGCCGGTCCGGACGACGAGGTGCGGATTCAGGTGCTGAACATCACGTCGTCCGACGTGTCGATCACGCGCGGCGACCGTCTGGCGCAGGGCATCGTCCTGCCGGCGCCCAGGGTCATCTGGGACGAAACGGCGGCGATCCGCGAGGAGACGAGAGGTGGTTTCGGCTCCACCGGACACTGACCCCGCCGCCCAGGCGGCACCGCGGCGCATCCTGCACCTCGACATGGACGCGTTCTACGCGTCGGTCGAGCAGCGCGATCGCCCGGAACTGCGCGGCCGCCCCGTCGCGGTGGGCGGCCGCCCCGGGAGCCGGGGCGTGGTCGCTGCCGCCAGCTACGAGGCCCGCCAGTTCGGCGTCCGGTCTGCGATTCCGATGTCACGGGCCGTGCGGCTGTGCCCGGACCTGGTCATCATCAGGCCGGACTTCACCAAATACAAGGCGGTGTCCGACGCGGTGTTCGGCCTCTTCCGCGCGGTCACGCCGCTCGTCGAGCCGCTGTCGCTCGACGAGGCCTATCTCGACGTCACCAGGAACGCCTGGGGCGAGACGCTGGGGATGACCGTCGCGCGGCGCCTCAAGGCGGAGATTCGCGCCACTACCGGCCTGACGGCGTCGGCCGGCGTCGCGCCCAACAAGTTCCTGGCGAAGATCGCCTCGGGCTGGCACAAGCCCGACGGGCTCACCGTGATCGCGCCGGAGCGCGTGGAGCACTTCCTGCGGGAGCTCGACGTCGACGCGTTGTGGGGCGTCGGCCCGGTGACGGCCGCCCGGCTGCGCGCCCACGGCATCACCCGCCTGATCGACGTGCGCACCGCCGATCCGGCGCGCCTGCGCACCGCGGTCGGCTCGCTCGCCGAGTGGCTCACGCGGCTGGCGCACGGCCACGACGACCGGCCGGTCGTCTCGGAGCGCTCGCCGAAGTCGTCGGGCAGCGAAACGACGTTCGCCACCGACCTCACCGACGTGGCCGAAATGCGGCACGAGGTCGCCGAGATGGCGCGCGACGCGGCCGCCTGGCTGCTGCGCCGCGAGCTCTGCGCCCGCACCGTCACCCTCAAACTGCGTTACAGCGACTTCACGACGATTACGCGCAGCCACAGCGACGCTCCGACTCAGGACGGCAACGGCATCGAGCGCCGCGCCGTGGCACTGCTGGACCGCACCGCGGCGGCGTCGCGGCCGGTGCGGCTGCTCGGCGTGAGCGTGCACAACTTCATCGGCGTCGCGCAGCTGAACGAGTTGCCCGAGGGCTGGCTGCCCTTCGAAGACGCCGACGAAGATTTCGACGGCCCGCCACGCGAGCGCCCGGACGAGCCATAATGTCGGCATGTTGAAGGGAACGCGGGAGGCGATCCTGCGCAAGGTGCAGCCGATCTCCATCCACGGGCAGCTGTCGTACGACCTCCACTACGAGTTCGCCGACGAGCCCGACGCCACGCGCGTGGCGCGGATCGGTCCCGAGGCAATGGAAGGCGGCCTGCAGGCCGGCGACCACGCGATGCTCGATTTCCTGGTCGGCGTCGTCACCGCGGTGCGGCGGATGCCGCAGGTCTAGTCGCGCGGCTCATGTGAGTTGAGAGCCGCGAAGTCCTACTCCACACGCACCCGCGTCACCTCGATACGCGTCACCGGCGTTTCGCCGTCCACTGGCTGCGCCTCGATCTTCTCCACCACGTCCAGACCGGTGACGACCCGGCCGAACACCGTGTAGCGGCGGTCGAGCGCCGGCGTGCGCGCCAGCACGATGAAGAACGAGCTCGTGGCACTCGCCGGGTCCTCGCCGCGCGCCATCGACACGATGCCACGATCGTGCGGCGTGTCGCCGAACTCGGGCTGCAGCGTGCGGATGTATGTCTCCTGGCGATCGTCGGGCGGCTCGCGCCGCGTCGGCATGTGTCCGCCCTGGATGACGAAGCCCTTCACCACACGGTGGAAGGCGGTGCCGTCGTAGACGCCGGACGCCGCGAGACGCAGGAACTGGCGCACGTGGTTCGGCGCGCGATCGGGGAAGAACTCGATCGTGATCGGCCCGAGCGCGGTCTCGAGCACCGCCCGCTTCGAGGCCATCTCCGCGACCGTGGCGTCCACGAAGGGCTCGGGCACGGGCGGCGGCGTCTCGCGAATGGTCACCTTGCGAATCTCGACGCGCTCCTTCGGCACCGAGGCCTCGGCAGGTACGGTCGAGATCTTCTGCGCCACGGTGACGCCGTCGACGACGCGCGCGAACACCGTGTACTGGCCGTCGAGCGCCGGCTGATCGCTGACGCTGATGAAGAACTGGGAGCCGGCGCTATCGCGCCGGCCGGGCACGAGCACGGCCGAGACGGCGCCGCGTGTGTGCTTCTCGGCGTTGGGCTCGAAACGCAGCTCGTTGAGTCCGCCGGTGCCGTACCTGGCCGACTGCGCCGGATCCTTCGACAGCGGGTCGCCGCCCTGCACGATGCCCATCGTGATCACGCGGTGGAACGTCGTGCCGTCGTAGGCGCCTTCGCGGGCCCGGACGATGAAATGCGCCACGTGGTTGGGCGCGGCATCGGCCAGGAGGTCGAACACCATCGTACCCAGGCTCGTCTCGACCACGGCCTGCTTGCGTTGGAGATCGGCGACGGGAATCGGCGACACGAAGAACGGGTCGGCCGGTGCACTGGCACGGGCGCCCGCCCCGCGCGCTCCTCCTTCGCGCCCCTGGCCGACGCGGCCCTGGGCCCAGGCGGCGGTGGCACCGACGAGCAGGAGCACCAGAGCGAAGGGGACGCGGCGCATGGGCGGGATTATAGGCGCCGGCCGCGGGTCCTTCTTGCTATATTCCAGCCGTGGGCGAAGCCCTCACCATCCGGGCGCCCGGCACGCCAACCCAGACCTACGAGGAGTACTACGGCCTCACGCAGTCGCCCTTCTCGCTGGCGCCCGATCCGCATTTTCTCTATCTCAGCGAATCTCACGACGAAGCCATCCGCCAACTGCTCGCCGCGGCACGCCGGAACGAAGGCGTGATCGTGCTCACCGGCGACGTCGGCACCGGCAAGACCACGATCGCCCGGGCGCTGTTGACGCGGCTCGACAAGACGTCGTTCGCGTCGCTGGTGCTCAACCCCTTCCTGTCAGTGGACGAGCTGCTGCGCGAGATCCTGCTCGATTTCGGCGTGATCTCGCGCGACGACATCCGCAGCGGACGGGCCGTCTCGGCCTCGCGCCACGACCTCACGAGCACGCTCCACGACTTCCTGCTGTCGCTGCATCCGATCGGCGGGCGCGGCGTGCTCATCATCGACGAAGCGCAGCACCTGCCCCCGGAGGTCCTCGAACAGATTCGCGTGATCTCGACCGTGGAGACGAACACGGCGCGCCTGCTCCAGGTCGTCCTGATCGGTCAGCCGGCGCTGCTCGACGTGCTCGCGCAGGAGAGCCTGCGCCAGCTCGATTCGCGCGTCTCGGTGCGCGCAACACTGCGGCCGCTCGGACGGGCCGACGTGGAGGCCTACGTCGCGCACCGCCTGTCAGTCGCCGGGAACGCCGGCAAGGTGCACTTCGACAGCGGCGCCATCGACGCGGTGACCGCCCTCACCCGCGGCGTTCCCCGCCTCATCAACCTGCTCTGCGACCGGGCGCTGATGGCTGGCGCACATGCGTCGTCGCACGCGATCGACGCCGAAGCCGTGCACGACGCGGGACGCGTGCTCGGCATGGACACGCCCGAAGCGCCGGTTGCCCCGCGGGCACGCTGGCAGCGGCTGGCGCTCGGCGCCGTGGTGGTGCTCGCGGTGCTCGCGTTCTTGGCGCTCCAGCTCGCCGCACAGCAGCCCGAGTCGCCGCCCAAGGTGCCGCCCGCCCCGCCGCCGATCGCGCACGCCGCGCCGCTCGAGCCACGGCCCTTGCCATTGCCGGCCGAATACCCGCCTGACCCGCCTCCGCCACCGGTCGTGTCACCGACCTTTTAGCCGCACGCTCTGGCGCAGCGCTTTGGCGCCAATCCGGCCGCGGCGCTTCTCCACGATCTTCGCCCGCTCGTCCTGCTGTCGCGCCAGGTGGCTCAGTTCGTCCTGCAGCGCCAGGTAGCTGGCGAGGCGCGCGGCCGGTAACACGCCTTCGGCCACGGCCGTCTTCACCCCGCAGCGCGGTTCGTCGCGATGACGGCAATCGGTGAAGCGGCAGGACTCGGCGTGCCGCTCGACGTCCTCGAACGCCTGCTCCACCGCACCGCCGACGTCCCAGAGCTGCAGCTCGCGCATGCCGGGCGTGTCGAGCAGCAGTCCGCCACCCGGCACCCGCACGAGCTCGCGGTGGATGGTGGTGTGGCGGCCTTTCGAGTCGGCCTCGCGCACGGCGCGCGTCCGCTGCACCACGGCGCCGACCAGACGGTTGACGATGGTGCTCTTGCCGACGCCCGACGACCCCAGCAGCGCGCAGGTGCGGCCGTGTGTGACGTAGGTGCGGATGGCGTCCATGCCGTCGCCCGTCCGCGGATTGAGCACGTGCACCGGCACCGGCCCGGATACCGCGGCCACCTCGGCGACCGAGGCGGGCAGGTCGGCGCACAGATCCGGCTTGGTGAGCAGGACGACCGATGCGGCGCCGCTGTCCTGGGCCAGCAGCAGATAGCGCTCGAGGCGGCGCGGGCTGAGGTCGCCATCGAGCGCCATGACCAGGAAGACCACGTCCACGTTGGCCGCCACCACCTGCTCGTCGGTCACGCCGCCGGCCGCCTTGCGCGAGAAGCAGCTGCGGCGCGGCAGTACGTGCACGATCGACGCGCGCCCTTCGTCGGCGCGGCGCCGGACCACGACCCAGTCGCCGACGGCGGGAAGCTCGCTGCGGCTGGTGGCGTGGTGCTTCAGCCGTCCCGACACCACGGCCTCCAGGTCGCCGTCCAGCCCGTACACGCGGTACAGGTGGTTGAACTCCACGGCGACGCGCGCGGGCTCGTGCTCGGCCCGCGCCCGCCAAGGCTCGTACAGAGCGGCCATCTCCTCGTCCCAGCCGAGGTCGTCGAGACGCACGCCGCCAGTGTACGCCCTCGTCCGGCATACAATTTCGCCGCATGAGGCTCTCGCTGGGTGCCGGCGCCGTGTCCGCTGCGGGCCTGCTGATGCTGGGGATCGCCGGACCCGCGTACCGGCTTGGGGTGCCCCTCGGCAGCGCCTTCACCCTGGTCCGATGGTCGGCCTACGTCGCCCTGGCGGGCGCCGTCGTGGCGCTCGGCGCACTCCTGTGGGCGCGGCGCAAGGCCCGCCGGGGCGCCACCGCCGTGGCTGCGGCCGGGATCGTGCTGGGCGTGCTCACGGCGGCCGTGGGCTACGGCTGGCTGCGGGTGGCGCTCAGCGCCCCCCCGCTCCACGACGTGACGACGGATCTCGAGAACCCGCCCGCCTTCAAGGCGGTGCTGTCCGATCGGCGCGAAGACAGCCATTCACTGACCCGCACCCCAGAGGTGGACCTGCTCCAGCGCCAGCACTATCCCGATCTGGCCCCACTCATCATCGCGCAGCCGCCGCGGCTGGTGTTCGATCGCGCCCGGCTCATCGCCGACAACCTGGGCTGGACCATTGCCGCCAGCGACCCGGTGGAAGGACGGCTCGAGGCAACCGACACTACGTGGTGGTTCGGGTTCACGGACGACATTGTTGTGCGGTTGACGGCCTGGGGCGCCGGAACCCGCGTGGACGTCCGCTCCGCGGCGCGGCACGGCACCACCGACACGGGCAGCAATGCCCGCCGCATCCGCCGTTTCCTCGCGGCGCTGCAGCAGCCCTGATTCCCCCATGCCTGTCCGGCGTCAACCACCCGCACCGCACCCTGGCGGCGAGCGTCAGGAGGTGGCGCTTGGCGCGGGCCGCGCCACCGTGGCCACCCGTTACACGGCCTCCGGGACGAACCGCGTCTCCTCGGGGGCGACTCTGCTCGTGCTGGCCCACGGTGCCGGGGCCGGGCAGCATCATCCGTTCATGACGGCGATGGCGGCCCGTCTCGCCGCGCGCGGCGTCCACGTCGTGACGTTCGATTTCCCCTACATCCACGAGGGTCGCAAGGTCCCCGACCGCGCACCGGCGCTGGAGGCGTGCTTTGCCGCCGTGGCAGATTGGGCGGTGGCCACCCAGGACGCGCCCGTGGCTCGCCTCATGCTCGGCGGCAAGTCGATGGGCGGTCGGATGGCGACACACCTCGGCGCCGCGGGTTTTTCCGCCCTGAACGGTGCAGGGCCGCGACTCGCCGGCCTCGTCGCACTCGGCTATCCGCTGCACCCGCCAGGACGTCCCGATCAGTTGAGAGACGCCCATCTGCCGGCGATCGCCGCGCCGGTGCTGATCGTCCAGGGCAGCCGCGACACCTTCGGCACACCGGCGGAGTTGGCACCGGTGATCGCGCGCATGACCGCGCCGGTCACTCTGCACGTCGTCGAGGGCGGCGACCATTCCCTGGCGGTGAGCCGCACGCCCAAGGACACCGTGCTCGACGGCGTCGCCGACATCATCGCGCGCTGGTCAGCCGACCTCCCCTAGGTCGCGTCTGTGCACCTCCTGTCGACGATTTCTGCGATTTTGTCCGTCGTTTCACGGCATGCGACATTCTTGTGCCATTGCGCTCAGCGCCGCATGTCCTGCTGAATTGCCGCAAGTCATGCACGGTCAACCAGATCGTCGGCGCTCCGCCAATCGGCACGGCGGGAACGGCGATTGCTGAGCTCCTCCGAGTGCGCCCCCACGACCGAGTGGCGCCAACGGAGTGCCATGCCCGAAGTCGCCGCACCGCCGCACGAGCTCCAGAGTCTGATTGACGCCCTGCACACCAAGTACGTCGCGAACGAAAGCGGCCAGGTCGCCACCTACATCCCCGAGCTCGGGAAGGCCAATCCCGACCACTTCGGCATCTGCCTGATCACCGCCGACGGACGCGTGTTCGAAGCCGGCGACTGCGACCAGCCCTTCACCATCCAGTCGATTTCCAAGCCGTTCGCCTTCGGCCTGGCCGTGGAGGAAATGGGCGCGGACGAGGTGTTGCGGCGGGTCAGCGTCGAACCGAGCGGCGACGCCTTCAACGCGATTCATCTGCAGACGGGGTCGAACCGGCCGTTCAACCCGATGATCAACAGCGGCGCCATCACGGTGAGCGCCCTGCTCCACTCGATCCACGGCCACCGCACCTTCGATCACCTGCTCGAGCGCTTCAGCTCGATCGCCGGGCGCCAGCTCGAAATCGACCAGGCGGTCTACGAGTCGGAGAAGCGCACCGGCCACCGTAATCGCGCCATCGCCCATCTGCTGCTCAATTTCGGCGTGGTCCACGAGCAGATCGAGGCCGCGCTCGACGTCTACTTCAAGCAGTGCTCGATTCTCGTCACCGCCCGCGATCTGGCCATGATGGGAGCGACGCTGTCGAACATGGGCCGCAACCCGCTCACCGGCGAGAGCGCGTTCACCATCCGCCACGTGAAGGACATCCTGTCGATCATGTTCACGTGCGGGATGTACGACTACTCGGGCCAGTGGGCCTACCGGGTGGGCGTGCCGGCCAAGAGCGGCGTGAGCGGCGGCGTGCTGGCGGTCGTCAACCGGCAGATCGGCATCGCCACCTATTCGCCGCGGCTCGATCCCTGTGGCAACAGTTGCCGGGGCATCGAGGTGTGTTCCGACCTGGCGTCGCGCCTCGGCCTGCACGTCTTCGACTGCCTGAACGTCGGATCGACGTTTCTGGACGTGGTGCTCGGCGAAAACGCGAACGCCTGATCGGCAGGGCGGTCTGAAGACCGCCCTCTACATCCCACACCCAGCTGCCCCACCCGCCCCACACGCCTTACCCGCTTACCGCGGCGAAGACGCGGCCCCTAGTCCGGCGTCTGCTGGCGCAGGTGCACGGGAGCCGACTTGGCCCGGATTCGCAGATTGATCATCTCGACGAACACCGAGAACCCCATCGCGAAATAGATGTAGCCCTTCGGGATGTGCTGGCCCGTGCCCTCGCCGATGAGCGACACGCCGATGAGCAGCAGGAAGCTCAGCGCCAGCATCTTCACCGTCGGATGCTGCTCCACGAACTCGCTGACAACCCTGGCCGACACCATCATCACGGCCACGGCGATGACGACAGCGTAGACCATCACGGCCACGTGCTCGGCCATCCCGACGGCGGTGATCACCGAATCGAGCGAGAACACGATATCGAGCAGCAGGATCTGCGTGATGACGCCGGCAAACGACGCCGCGCGGCGCCCGGACGTTTCGTGCTCGTCGCCCTCGAGCTTGAGGTGAATCTCGTGGGTGCTCTTCGCGATGAGGAACAGCCCGCCGATGATGAGGATCAGATCCCGGCCGGTGGGGCCGACGCCGAACAGCCGGAAGAGTGGCGCCGTGAGGCCCATCACCCAGGTGATGGAGAGCAGCAGCAGGATCCGGATGAACATCGCCAGGAACATGCCGAGCTTGCGCGCCCGCTCGCGCTGACCGGGCGGCAGCTTGCCGGCCAGGATCGACACGAAGACGACGTTGTCGATGCCGAGCACGATCTCGAGGGCCGTCAGCGTGAACAACGCCACCCACCCGTCGGCCGTGCTCATCCATCCGAATGCGCTGTTCCAGTCGAACACGGATACCTCCAGGAGTACCGCGGCCGCGGCCGGAGCCGCGCGATCAGGTGCCTGACACGGGACCGGGGAATGTCGCGGTCAGGACTGTGCGGGCGTGGCAGTCCGCTCTGGCGCATCGGCCAGCGCGCCCCACGTGTCGGCATCCTGCCACAGCAGGGTGGAGAGATAGAGCGCGACATCGTCGGCCGGAAACTGCGCCGCCATGGCCGTCGCGGCCTTGCGCAGCGTCTCCGGCTCGGGCGCCTTGACCTCCTCGTCGGCAATCATGCCGTTGTCGTGGGCGATGCCCACGGCATCGAGAAACGCGCCCATCATCGGCCGCTGGTGCGCCAGGTGGTAGGCGACCAGCAGGCGCGCCGCCACGATTTCGGAGACAGCGGGAAACGACGCGAGGTGCCGCGCCTTCTTGTCG
>Ga0070675_100000342_pt1 | contig 31497 bp, 34 predicted proteins | sample KBSM43metaG_FD_65343 | JGI IMG/M metagenome (GOLD analysis project Ga0070675, IMG submission 65343) | Miscanthus rhizosphere microbial communities from Kellogg Biological Station, Michigan, USA - KBS M4-3 metaG | ecosystem: Host-associated > Plants > Roots > Rhizosphere > Soil ... | reverse complement strand
GCCCACCTGCCCACCTGCCCACCTGCCTACCCGCCCACCTGCCTACCTGCCCAACTGGGCGATGTAAGCGTCCAGCATCGCCCGTAGCATGGCGGCATGCTGACCCAACTTTCCAACCAGTTTGCTGACGCGGTGGCGGCCGCCGCGCCGTCGGTGGTGCAGGTCCACGGGCGGCGCCGGCCGGCCAGCGGCCTCGTTTACGGCGAGGGCGTCGTAGTGACCACCATGCGCGCGGTCGGGCACGAAGATGGCCTGCGGGTGCGGACGCATGCCGGCGATCTGCTCGACGCGTCGCTCGCCGGGTGGGACCCGGCCACCAGCCTTGCCGTGCTGCGCGTACCGGGGTTGACCGCCGCGCCGCTGTCTCCCTCGTCCACCCCGCCGCGCGTCGGGCACCTCGCGCTGGCCGTGGCCCGCTCCTGGAGCAACGCCGTCACCGCCAGCGCCGGAGTGGTGGCGGTGATCGGCGGCCCGCTGCCGACCGGACGCCGGCGGGCGATCGACCAGGTGATCCGCACCACCGCCCCCATGCACGACGGATTTTCCGGCGGCGCCTTCCTCGACACCGAAGGCGCGCTCCTCGGCCTCACCACGGCGGCCGCCATTCGCGGCCTTGGCGTCGTGATTCCCGCCGGCATCGTCTGGAAGACGGTCGCGCACGTGCTCGAACACGGCGGCTCGGCGAAGGGCTATCTCGGCATCGTGGGCCACCCGGTGCAACTGAGGGACGCGCAGGCCGCGGCCAGCGGCCGCGACGCGGCGTTGCTCGTGGCCAACCTGGCTCCCGGGGGCCCCGCCGAAGCGGCAGGCGTACTGATTGGCGACCTGCTCGTGGCGCTCGACGGCACGCCGGTGACGTCGCCCGAGGAGCTGCTCGATCTGCTCACCGGCGCGCGCGTCGGCCACTCCGCCACGCTGCACCTGGTGCGCGGCGGTTCGACAACCGAAGTCACCGTCACGATCGGCGAGCGGTCGGCGGCATAGATTGCCGCCCGACGACCGGCTCAAGGCTCAAGACTCAAGGGGTTAGGCAAGAACGGCTCAAGGCTTTCGTGGCTTGAGCCCTGAGCCCTGAGCCTGATGTAGGCTATGAGGCTTCGGAGGGCCCATGGCCAAGGTGTCCGTCACCGTCAACGGCAAGGTGCGCACGGCCGACGTCGAGCCGCGCACGCTGCTCGTGCACTTCCTGCGCGAAACGCTCAATCTCACCGGCACGCACGTTGGCTGCGATACCAGCCAGTGCGGCTCCTGCACGGTGCTCGTCGATGGCCGCAGCGCCAAGTCCTGCACGATTTTCGCGGTGCAGGCCGATGGCTCGGCGGTGTCGACCATCGAAGGCCTCGGCAAGGACGGGCAGCTGCACCCGCTGCAGGAAGGCTTCTGGGAGGAACACGGTCTGCAGTGCGGCTACTGCACGCCCGGCATGATCATGTCCGCCGTCAACCTGCTGGCCGACAATCCTGCCCCCTCCGAACAGCAGATCCGGGAGGGCATCTCCGGCAATTTCTGCCGCTGCACCGGCTACCAGCACATCGTCAACGCGATTCAGTTCGCCGCGGCCAAGAGGTAACCCATGCCGACCTCACCAGTGCTGCCGAAGCTCGTGGGCTCGCGCGTCAAGCGCCGCGAGGACCCGCGTCTCATCCAGGGCAAGGGCACCTACGTCGACGACGTGAAGATCGCCGGCATGCAGTACGTCGCCTTCAAGCGCAGCGACGTCGCGCACGGACGCATCGTGTCAATCGACACGAGCGCGGCCGACGCGATGGAAGGCGTCGAGGCCGTGTTCACCGGCGCGCAGATCGCCGAGTTCGTGGCGCCGATGCCGATCGGGACCCCGTTCCCGTCGCCCGATCACCGGGTGGTCGCCACCGACGTCGTTCGTTTCGCCGGCGAGCCGGTGGCGGTCGTCGTCGCCACGGATCGCTACGTGGCCCGCGATGCCGTGGACGCGATCACGGTGCGTTACGACATCCTGCCCGCGGCGGTCGACCCCGAGGCGGCGCTCCAGGGCAAGCCGATCGTCATCCACGACAAGTTCCCCAACAACGTCGCGATCGGGCCCATTCCCGGGGGCACGGGCGTGTCGCCGGACGGAAAGTCAGTGGACGACAGCGCCATCGAGAAGGCCTTTGCCGCGGCCGAGATCGTCATCTCGCAGCGGATGATGAACCAGCGCCTTGCGCCGAGCGCGATGGAGCCGCGCGGTGTGGTTGCGCACTACGAGGCCGGCAAGGGCACGATGACCATCTGGTCGTCCACCCAGAACCCCCACATCCTGCGCACCTTCATTGCGATGATGAACGGGATGGGCGAGAGCCAGGTGCGGGCGATCGCGCCGGAGGTCGGCGGCGGCTTCGGCGCCAAGATCAACATCTATGCCGAGGAGTACGTCGTCGCCGGGCTCTCGAAGCGTCTCGAACTGCCGCTCAAGTGGGTGGAGGACCGGTCCGAGGCCTTCGTGGCCACGATTCACGGCCGCGACATCCTCGGCTACATCGACCTGGCGGCCAGACGCGACGGCACGGTGCTCGGGCTCAAGATGCGGCTCATCGCCGACATCGGCGCCTACAACATGCTGCTCACGGCGGCGATCCCGACGCTGACGATGCTGATGGCCAACGCCACCTACGCCATTCCGGCCATCCGCGTCACGCTCACCGAGGTCTTCACCAACAAGACGCCCACCGACGCCTACCGCGGCGCCGGGCGGCCCGAGGCCACCTACTTCGTCGAACGCGCGATGGACATGCTGGCGCGCGAGCTGAAGATGGATCCGGCCGAGGTGCGGCGGAAGAACTTCATCCCCGCGGACCAGTTCCCGTTCCACACCCAGATGGGCGCGGTGTACGACTCGGGCGACTACGAGAAGGCGCTCGACCGCGCCCTGCAGAATGCCGACTGGGACCAGCTGAAGAAGGATCGGGACAAGGCCAAGGCCGAGGGGCGGCTGGTCGGACTCGGCCTGTCGATGTACGTCGAGGTTTGCGGCATCGGCCCGTCGGCGTCGCTGCCGACCGGCGGCTGGGAGCACTCGCAGGTGACGATCGAGCGCGACGGCCGCATCACCGCCACCACCGGCGCCTCACCGCACGGTCAGGGCAACGAGACCACGTTCGCACAGATGCTCGCCGATCAGTTCAGCGTGCCGTTCGAACACGTCACCATCCTGCACGGCGACACTGCGGTGGTGAAACAGGGCATCGGCACGTTCGGGAGCCGGTCGCAGGCCGTGGGCGGCGCCGCGCTTCACATGGCCGGTAACAAGGTGAAGACCAAGATGGCCAAGTTCGCGGCGGCGCTCCTCGAAGCGCACGAGGACGACATCGTCTTCGAGAACGGCCGCGTGTCGGTCAAGGGCGCGCCCGCCAAGGGCAGGACGTTCGCCGAGGTGGCGTCCTACGCCTACATCCCGGTGCCGCTGCCGCCGGGACTCGAGCCGGGCCTCAGCGACGAAGCGTTCTTCGAGCCGAGCAACAACACCTATCCGTTCGGCTGTCATATCTCGATGCTCGAGATCGATCGCGACACGGGCGAGCCGAAGCTGCTGCGTCTGGTCGCGGTGGACGATGCCGGCAACCTGATCAATCCGCTGATCGTCGAGGGCCAGATTCACGGCGGCCTGGCCCAGGGCATCGGCCAGGCGATGATCGAAGAGGTCGTCTACGGCGAGGACGGCCAGCTCCTCACCGGCTCGTTCATGGACTACGCCCTTCCCCGCGCGATCGACTTCCCGCGCTTCGAGCTCGACAACACCGTGACGCCGACGCCGGTCAATCCGCTCGGTGCCAAGGGCTGTGGCGAGGCCGGGACGCTCGGCTCGACACCGAGCATCGTGTCGGCGGCGGTGGACGCGCTGAGCGAGTTCGGCGTGACGCACATCGACATGATGCTGCGGCCCGAGAAGCTGTGGCGCATCATCCACGGAGGCCAGGCGTGATCCCCACCAGCTTCGACTACGCGCGCGCGACCTCGATCGACGACGCCATCGCCCGCCTCGGCGCGGCCAGCGGCAGCGCCAAGCTGCTCGCCGGGGGCCATAGCCTGGTGCCGCTGATGAAGCTGCGCCTCAGCGAGCCGTCGCTGCTCATCGACATCGCGCGCATTCCCGGCCTGTCCGGCATCCGCGAAAAGGGCGGCAAAATCGAGATCGGCGCGGCCACCGTGCATCACGACGTCGCCACGTCTGCCCTGCTGCTCGACAAGTGCCCGGCGCTGGCCGAGACGGCCGCCACCATCGGCGATCCGCAGGTGCGCAACCGCGGCACGATGGGCGGCAGCCTCGCGCACGCCGATCCGGCGGCCGACTATCCGGGCATGCTGGTGGCGCTCGACGCCGAGATTCACCTGAAGGGCACCGAGGGCTGGCGCGCCGTGAAGGCGAGCGACTTCTTCCAGGCGCTGTTCACCGTGGATCTGCGGCCGGACGAGATCATCGCCGGCGTGCAGTTCACGCCCCAGCGCGCGGCCGCCTACGCGAAGCTGCACCAGCGCGCGTCGCACTTCGCCATCGTGGGCGTCGGCGCATCGCTCGACGTGTCGGGTGGAACGATCACGGCGGCGCGCGTCGGCCTGACCGGTGCGAGCACGCACGCGATGCGGCTGGCGAACGTCGAGGCCGCGCTCGCCGGCAAACCGCTGTCGGACGCGACGATTGCCTCGGCGTCGGCCGTGGCCGGCGACGGCATCGACGATCTCAACGCCGACATCCATGCCAGCGCTGACTATCGGCGCGCGATGATCAAAGTGTTCACGGCCCGCGCCCTGAAGGAAGCGGCGGCGCGGATGTAGACAGCCGGCTGAAGGCTCAAGGCTCAAGGGGCCAGGCAAGAACGGCTCAAGCTATCTTGCTTGAGCCCTGAGCCCTAAGCCTTCAGTTCGCCCGCCTTCTACACCTTCCCCTGAAGGCAGGCGAAGAATTTGTCGAGCATCATCTTCGACACGCCGCCGATGAGGCGCTGGCCGACGCGGGCGATGGGGCCTCCGGTCTGCACCGTGCTGCTCACGTCCACGATCGTCTTGTCGCCATCGGCGCGCAGGGCGATCGACGAGTTGCCCTTGGCGAACCCGGGCTTGCCCTGCCCTTCCACCGTGAGCCGGTACGACGACGGTGCGGCCTTGTCGGTAATCGCCACGACGCAGTCGTAAGCTCCAGTGATCGCCGCGATGCCGACCGTCAGCTTCACGCGATAGCGATCCGCGCCGTCCGGCTCGAAGGCATTGCAGCCGGGAATGCACGACGAAATCACTGCGGGATCCATCAGCAGATCCCAGACCCGCGCCGGCGGCGCGTCGAACGTATACGACCCGTTGAGTTCCATATCTTGCGATCCTACATGGCGGGGCCAGGCCCCGCCCTGCCTGCTCTGCACTTTGCCGGCCTACCTGCCCACCCGCGCGAGCAGCGCGGCCAGGTCGGCGAAGTCGCGCAACGTGCGGGCTGGCACGAAGTGGTCGACGTGCGGCAGCGCCGCGAGCAGGCCACGGGTCAGCGGCTGATAGTCCTGAGTGCCGATGAGAGGGTTCAGCCAGATCAGGCGGTGACAACTGCGCTGTAGCCGGGCCACGGCGGCGCCCAGCACGGCGGCGTCGCCGCGGTCCCAGCCGTCGGAGACGAGCAGCACCACCGGGCCGCGCGCCAGCGCGCGGCGGCCCCAGTGGCGGTGAAACTCCTGGAGCGAGTCGCCGATGCGCGTGCCCCCAGACCAGTCGGGCACCGCCCGCGACACGGCGCGCACCGCATCGTCGACGCGCCGGGCGCGCAGCTGACGGGTGATGCGCGTGAGCCGCGTCGAAAACAGGAACGCCTCGACCCGGCGGTGGCGCCGGCTGATGGCGTGGGCAAAGTGGACGAGCAGCCTGGAATACACCTCCATCGACCCGCTGACGTCGCACAGCAGGACGATCGGCCGCGGCCGGACGCGACGCACACGGCGCGGCAGACGCACCATGTCGCCGCCGGTCCGTACGCTCCACCGCAGCGCTCGCCGCAAATCGAGGCGCGAGCCCCGGCCCGGCACCCAGCGCCGCGTCCGCCGACGTCCTGGCTCCCACTCGAGGCGTTCGATGGCCGCTCGCGCCGCCGCCAGCTCGGCCTCCGTGAATTCAGCGAAGTCCTTCCTCGACAACGCCTCGGCGTCGCTCCACGCCGGCACCTCGATCGCCTCGTCATTGCGGTCGAGTGCCGATGCGTCCATCGGCGTCTCGAGCAGGCCGCCGCCCGCACGATCGGGCGTGGCGCGCTCGGGGCCTGGTGCTGGGTCCCGATCCGCTGCCGGCGAATCCGGCTCCGGCCCGGCGGCCCGGCCCCAGAACGCGTCAAAGGCCCGATCGAAGATGTCGAGATCGTCGTGCCGGTGCACGAGCAGCGTGCGAAGGACGTTGAAGACGTCGTCGCGCCGGCCCAGATCCACGTGCTGGAGGGCTTCGACCACATCGAGCATGCGGCCGGTGTGCACGTCGAGCGCGAGCCGGCGCAGCAGCCGTTCGAAGACGAGCAGCCGCGACAGCAGCGCGTCGCCCGCGCTGACGCTCATGCGTCCTGGGCGGCGCGCGCGGTGGCGCGCGCGAGCAGGTCGGCGATGCGGCCGTCGCGCATCGCGTCCACGTCTTCGCGCGCCTTCAGCACGACGCCAATCGTGTCCTCGATCGCCGCTTCGGTGACCTGATCGTGCTGCAGCGCGACCAGCGCCGCGGCCCAGTCGATCGTCTCCGAGACGCCGGGCACCTTGAACAGATCCTGCGTACGCAGCTCCTGGGCCAGCGCCGTCACCTGGGCCGACAGCTGCGCCGGAGCCTCGGGCACCCGCACGCGGAGGATAGCCAGCTCCTTCTCGAAGCTGGGATACTCGAGCCACTGATACAGGCACCGCCGCTTGAGCGCGTCGTGCACCTCGCGCGTGCGGTTCGAGGTGAGGATGACCAGCGGCCGCTGCGAGGCGCGCACGGTGCCGATCTCGGGAATCGTCACCTGGAATTCCGCCAGCAGCTCCAGCAGATAGCCTTCGAACTCTTCGTCGGCGCGATCGATTTCATCGATGAGCAGGACCGCCGGACGCGTCCGCGCCGGATCGATGGCCTGCAGCAGGGGCCGTTTGAGCAGGAACGCGTCGCTGTAGAGCGCCTGATGGGCCGCCGCGCGATCGATTCCTCCGCCCGCCTCGAGCAGGCGCAGCTCGAGCAGCTGTCGGGGATAGTCCCACTCGTAGACGGCGTGTGAGACGTCCAGGCCCTCGTAGCATTGCAGACGGATGAGATCGGTGCCAAGGGCGGCGGCGGTGGCCGCAGCGAGCGCCGTCTTGCCCACGCCGGCCTCGCCTTCGAGGAACAGCGGCCGGCCGAGCCGCAACGCGATGAACAGTGACACGACCAGCCCGCGGTCGCTGACGTAGTGCTGCTCGGCGAGACGCTGCTGGAGATCGGAAATGGACCCGGGCACGGCGGCGTGTGTCAACGGCGGGCAGGCCAGACGACGCCCTGCTCCGCCGTCGTCACCGGGCCGACGCCTTTGTAGAGGAAGCGCTGGACACGCGCGCCCGTGTACGTCTCGGTCGCGTAGAGATTCCCCTTCGAATCGGTCGCCAGGTTGTGGACGCCGAAGAACTGTCCCGGGCCGCGGCCGCCGTCGCCGAACGATGTCAGGACTTCCAGCGAGCTCCGCAGCAGGATGTTGATCTTTTCGTCGACGCCGTTGGCCGCGTAGATGTAGGTCTGCTGCGGATCCCGTGAGAACGTCATATCCCACACCGAGCCCGATCGAAACGTGTGGGTATCGATGAAGGCTTCCCGCACGAACGTGCCGTCTTTGCGAAACACCTGAATGCGGTCGTTGACGCGGTCGCACACGTAGACGAAGCCGTCGGTGGACACGATGGCGCAGTGCACCGTGTTGAACTGCTTCGACGGGGGGGCCTGCGGATCGTAGGCGGGCACGCGCTCGTCGCTCGGCCGGGCGCCATAGGCGCCCCAATGCCGCTTGTATTTGCCGGTGGCGACGTCCAACACCATCACGCGGCGGTTGCCGTATCCATCGCCCACGTACATCTCGTTGGCCGCAACGTCCTCCCAGAGTTTCGTCGGCTGCCAGAAGTTCTCGGTGTCGTTGCTGCCGTTGTGCACCCCGTGCTTGCCGATCTGGAAGATGAAGCGGCCGGCGCTCGAGAACTTCAGCACCTGGGTGTCGCGGGCGCCGTTGCCAGCCAGCCACACGTTTCCCTCGTGATCCACGGTGATGCCGTGGTTGCTCTCCGGCCAGTCGTAGCCAGGGCCGGGCCCGCCCCACGAGTTCACCAGGGCGCCAGCCTGGTCGTAGACGAGCACCGGCGGCGCCACCTTGCAGCACTTGCCGATGGGCCTCGGGGTGGCAGGTCCCCGGGCCGCCGCGGCGCCGGGCTGGGCTTCGTCATCCCGGCCTCTGGCGTCGCCGACCATGATGTCGGCCGCCTTGAAATTGTCCTCGACGGTGCCGGGGCGATGGATCGTCCACACATTGTCCTGCGCGTCGACCGACAGACCGATGGTGGAGCCGGTCACCCAATGATTGGGCAGCGGTTTGGGCCAGAACGGATCGACCTCGAAAATCGGCGCCCGCTTGGCAGCCTGTGCCTGAACCTGGTCTCGAGTGATCCCGAGCCCGACGAGAGCCACCGCGATCGCGGCGCCCACGCCGATGCGGCGTGCATATGTCAGCCCCACAGCGTCCCCCTTCAGTGCCGCGCCCCCCGGCGATGGTGCTCGCGATTCTACATCCGCCAGTCGCATCGAGCAGTACCCGCGGATCGCGCGCCCGGGAGATAGCATTGGAACGAGACGGCTTGTCCAATGCGCGTCCTCCTGGTTGGCCCCGCTCGTGCTCGCGACACGCTCCGCGCGCTGCTCCTCGACTCGGCCGTCGACGTCGCCGGCGAGTTCGCCACCGCCGACGAGGCGCGGCTGTCGGGCATCGAAGCCGACGCCATACTCACGCCGCTGTCGCCAGCCGAGCGCGCGCCGCGAAGCGCCCCGCGCGAGACGCTCGAGGAGCCGCTCACGGGGCGCGAACTGCAGGTGTTGGCGCTCCTCGCCGAGGGCCTGCCCAACAAGGCGATCGCCTCACGGCTCGGCATCAGCGACCAGACCGTCAAGTTTCACGTGGCGGCGATTATCGGCAAGCTGGGTGCGGCCAATCGCACCGAAGCCGTGCGGCTCGCGGTCCGTCGCGGCCTGATCGCGCTCTAGCCGTCGCGGATGTAGAGGGCGGTCTTTCGGACCGCCCTTCAGAGCTGAAGACGTCAGGCTTTGGCTTCGGCCGGCGTCACCGTGCAGCGGACCCGCCGGCCTCGGCGCAGCAGCATGAGCGGCAGGCTGGCGCCGATGCGCTCTTCGGTCAGCACGCGATGCAGATCGTCCATCCCCGCCACCGCGCTCTCGCCCAGCGCGATGAGGACGTCGCCCTCGAGCACACCGGCCCGGCTCGCCGGGCTGTCCGGCTCCACGGACAGTACCAGCACACCCGACGTGACGGCGAGCCCGTTGGCGCGCGCCTGCACCCGGGGCACCGGGGTGTTCTGCGCGCCGACACCGATATAGCTGCGGCGGATGCGACCGTCGCTCATCAGCTTGGACGCGACGAAACGCGCCGTGTCGCTGGCCACCGCAAAGCACAGCCCCTGCGCCATGAGGATCGTCGCCGTGTTGATGCCGATCACCTCCGCCTGCGAGGTCACGAGCGCCCCGCCGGAGTTGCCGGGGTTGAGCGCGGCGTCGGTCTGGATGATGTCGTCCATCAGCCGGCCCGAGCGCGCCCGCAGCGATCGCCCGAGACCGCTGACGATGCCGGCCGTCGCGGAGTGATGGAAGCCGTAGGGGTTGCCGATGGCAATCGCCATCTGGCCCACGCGCAGGCGGCGCGAGTCGCCGAGGCTCGCGTACGGCAGCGACGTGCCGGCGACGCGGAGCACCGCCAGGTCAGTGTGCGGATCGTCGCCGACCAGGCCGGCCCCCGCCTCACGGCCGTCCGACAGCGTGACGGAGAGTTCCTGCGCGCCGTGCACGACGTGGCTGTTGGTCAGCACGAATCCGTCAGGCGTGAAGATCACGCCCGACCCACCGCCGCGTTCGCGTTCGACGCGCACCACGGCCGGGCCGACGGCCTCGACGGCGTCTACCACCGCCGAAGAGTAGGCGTCGAGCAGAACGCGGTCGCTCGGTGCGGGAGTGGTGGCCATTCCGCGATGCTACGCCGGCGCTCGACATCCTGCGCCGCCCGATCGGGCAGGTGGGCCGGGCTAGTTGACGTTGAGGATTGAGGTGCAGCCGCCCTCGAGATCGGTCGAGGTCGTCGTTTCGCCCGCCAGCCCCTTCTGCAACGCCAGCTTGATCTGGTCCGAGTACGTCCGATAGGCGTTCTGAGCTGCCTGTGCGATACGGGTGCCCTTGGGCAGGCTGAACATCTCGATGATTTCCCGGTCCCAATGAATGATCCCGATCTCGGTGAGATTGCGACGGCTCTGAGCGAAGTCGTGAATCCCCAGAGCGATACCTGCCACGGAGTTCAGCTGACGGCATTCTCGAAGCACGCTCTGTCCCTCGAAGACCGGGTCTTTTCCCTGTGTGCGCGACGACGCGGCGCCCATGAGCGGCAGGACCACTGAGTGCGCGCCCGCAGCATCGAGCGCCGTCAGACATCCCTCGATGCCTTTGCGTGCGCGGTCCTGGGAGTGGAGATCTCGACGGTCGATCGCGCCGCCCTTCGGGAACTCCGTGGGAATCAGACATGCGAGTTTCGGGAACGCTCCGCCCGACGGCTTGCCGCTCGTTGAGCGGGGCAACTGCACGACGAACCAGTCGTTCCAGATGCTCAGCAGGCCCTCCCCGCCGGGCGTCGAAGGAGCCTGCTTGCGGCGGGCAGCGATCTGGTCCTGCATATCACGGAGAACGGCTCCCTGACGGCGAACACGTTCGACGAGGATCTGCTGAGTTCCCGGCAACTCCGCCGCGATTTCCAGGTCGGTATTCGTCGGGACGATCGCCGCATCTGGCCGGAAGCGGGCGTTGTCGAACGCACGCTCGAGGTCGCCCCCCGTCAGATAGATGTGAAGCGGAAGCGGGGCTGCCGCCGTCGCCGGCAGTTCTGCCGTCGCGAAGCTCAATGCGATCGACTCCCCACGCTTCTGGTCGTCAGCGAACATCGTCGCGACGGGCCCCTGCTGAGCGAGAAGCGCACCTGCTGGCAGCAGCACGAGGGCACCGAGTAGCAGCCGGCAGGGCCGGCGGCGGCGGAGTACTGAGACCATTTGCGGATCGCTCCCTTTCAAGTCCGAAGGTTGGCAATCTCATTCCAGCGGTCGCGCTGAGCGGGCGGTGGCCGGATCAGAAGAGCGTCGGCGCTTCACGTACGGCCTCGACGCCTTCGATCTCCAACATACGGCGCTTGGTGGCCACACCGCCGGGCGCGGAGAACCCGCCCATCCTCCCGTCGGCGGCGAGCACGCGGTGGCAGGGCACGACGATTGGAAACGGGTTCTGGCCGAGCGCCTGGCCGACGGCCCGCGCCATGCCTGGTCTGCCGAGGCAGCGCGCGACCTCGCCGTAGGTCATCGTCTCACCGGGCGGAATCGTCCGGGCCAGCTCGTAGACACGGCGGCTGAACGCGGGGAGCCCTTCCAGGTCCAGCGCCAGCTCGCGCAGATCGCGCTTCGCACCCGCAAGGAGCGCGACGATGCCGTCGATGGCCGACTGCACGTTGGGGGTCGCCGGCGCGGGCAGGGCGCCGGGAAAACGGCGGACCAGGCTCTCGCCAGTGCGCGCGGCGTTCGATTCGGGCAGGTGAACGCCGGTGAGGCCGCGCTCACCCCACACCACGCCACAGGTCCCGATCGCCGTGTCGAAGATCGCGAAGTGCAAGGCCATCGTTCACACCGGGCAGGTCTGAAGACCTGCCCCTACGAAGAAGGTTCCGTCGCGGCGACCCGCCGCCACTCACAAGCGTTCTTCCCCACCCGACCTACCTGACCCACCTGACCTACCTGACCCACGTGCCCTCGTAGTACTTGCGGTACATTCCGCGCCGGAAGATCCAGCCGCCAAGCGGGCCCAGCCACTTCACGACATGGTACATGTAGCCCAGGTCGATGAGCTCGATGAGGTTGCCGTCGAAGTCGCGGATGAAAAAGAACCAGTGGCCCCGCGGCGACTGCTCCGGCTCGGACAACACCTCGACGCCCTTCCTCTTCAGGTAGGCGTGCCACCTCCGCGTGTTGCGGACGTCGAAGCAGATGTGCGTGAGGCCGACGCGGTTCCACGGAATCCGTTCCGGCGGCAACTGCGGCTGGAACTCGAAGATCTCCAGCACCCCGCCGCCGGGCACGCGGATCCAGCCAATCTTGCAGCTGGGCGCTGAGTCGTCGATGCCGAAGAAGCTGCGCACGCGGTCCGGCGGCGTCTCGGCGACGCCGACGAGCGGACATCCGAACACGTCCCAGTAGAACTGCACGGCGCGGGTGAAGCTCGACACGGTGATGCCGGCGTGGCTGAACGATCGCGCTCTCACGTGGTCCCTTTCCTCTTCACGGTTTGAGATCGGTGTGCCGGATGTGCTCGGCGACCCGCAGCGCCTGCGCCACGATGGTCAGCGCCGGGTTCACGGCCGCCGACGACGGGAAGAACGACGCGTCCACCACGAACAGATTGTCCACATCGTGCGCCCGGCAGAAGCGGTCGAGCACCGACGTCCGCGAGTCGGTGCCGAAGACCAGCGTGCCGCACTGGTGGGTGGTGTTCCGGCTCTTGTGCGAGTGCGTCATCACCACCCAGAACCCGAGGCGCTTGAGAATCCGACTGGTTTCCTGAACGAGCCGCGCGTGCGCTCGCAGGTTGTTGGGCTCGTAGTGCAGGTGAATCCGCCCCGCCGCGTCCACCAGCACGCGATTGTGGTCCGACGGCAGGTCTTCCGACATCGCCAGCCAGTCCACGCCCCGCGCCACCCACGCGTCGTAGGCCCAAAGTGGCACGGCCGGCACCACGGTCTGCGCCATCACGCCGTGCGTCCGCCCCTGCGATTGGATCTGCCCGAGCGGATAGCCCTCGGGGCCGGTCAGATAGAAGTCGTTGACGGCCACCGTCTTCTGGAACACGGTGTCGTTCTTCTGGAAGGGATGGAAGCCCTGCATCATCGTCGCGAGGTGGGCCATGTAGCGGCGCCCCACGAGCCCAGACGAATTGGCGAGCCCCTGCGCGTGCGCGCCGCCGCCCGATCGCAGCAGCAGGGCCGCCGAATTGACGGCCCCGCACGACACGATCACGAGCCCGGCCTCGACCCGACGGCGCTCCCCTGCTCGCTCGACTTCCACGGCGTCGACGCGGGATCCGGACGGCGACACCACCAGTCGATCCGCGCGCGCGCTGGTCCACAGCGTGACGTTCGGCTGGCCGAGCGCCGGGCGCACGCAGAGGACGTCGGCGTCGCTCTTGGCGTGGATGCGGCAGGGAAACGAGTTGCAGGTGTTGCAGAGCTGGCAGCCGCCGGGCTCGCCAGGCCGGATCAGCCCGAGCGGCAGCGCCGACGGATGCAGGCCGAGCGCCCGCAGCTCCTCCACGATCGCCGCCATCCGCGGCGCGTGCGGAATCGGCGGGTAGGGATAGGGCGCCCGCGGGGCTTCGGTGGGATCGTCACCGGCCAGGCCATGCACGTGATAGAGGCGCTCGGCCGCGTCGTAATATGGCTCGAGCGTGTCGTAGTCGATCGGCCACGCCGGCGACACGCCATCGGCGTGCTGCAACGCGCCGAAATCCTCGCGCCGCAGGCGATACAGCACGCTGCCCCAGAACTTCGAGTTGCCGCCGACGCCGTAGTGCGTGTACGGCAGGAAGGGGCGCCCGTCGCGGTCGAGCCATTCCTCCGTCGCGCGATAGCGAAGCTGCTTCCACACCGCCACCGGGTCCCAGTTGGCGTCTTCCTGTGGCACGAAATCGCCGCGCTCGAGCACGAGGATTCGCGCACCGGTGCCGGCCAGCGCGTGCAGCATGGTGCCGCCGCCGGCGCCGGTCCCGATGATGACGACGTCGAAGCGCTCGGCGCGGTTCTGAACGGGAGCGTCGGTCACGGCCGTACGGCCACCGGTGGCGCGGTCCGTTCGAGGCTCGCGTAGACCTCGGCCATCAGGCGGTGGTCCGCGGCCGCGCGCTCGAGGCTCATCTCCGGAGGATCCCCGCCGCGGATGGCCGCGGCGAAGTCACGATACATCGCCTGATAGCCACGGAGGTCGCGCAGGCCCGGGCACGCCAGGCGCGGCACGCCGTCTCCGCGCGTGAGCACCACTGCGCCGTTCGACTCGAACGAGATCACGCCGCGGCGGCCGTACAGCTTCGAGAGTCGCAGGCCGCGGAAGAGCGATGGCACCTCCCGCGAATACAGCAGCGTGCCCACGGCGCCGTTGTCGTAGTCGAAGGCCACCAGCATGCTCTTCGCGCGCCGGTCCGGTCCCCCGCCCCCAGGGGCTGGACGAAAGCCGCGAATGTGGGTGATCAGCGGCCCGAGGCTGCCCGCCAGATGGAGCCAGTGAATGCCTTCCTCGAAAAAGGCATCACCGCCGGCCAGCGTCTCGTCGTTGCGCCAGTCCCCCGCGGTTTTCAACCGGTGCGCGATGGTCGTGAACGAGCCGAACACCAGGTCGCCGATGATCCCCGAGGCCAGCTGGCGCCGGAGGTAGTGAGCGAGCGGCTTGTAGTGGTCGTTCTCGCCCACGAGCACGACCCGGCCGGCGCGCTCGCGCCCGGCCCGGACGATGTCGTAGTCGGCGAGCCGCGGAAACGCGGGCTTCTCCACCAGCACGTGCTTGCCTGCGGCCAGTGCCTGCAGCGTCAGCTCGAGGTGCCATTTCGGCGGCACCGCCACGACCACCGCGTCCACGGCTGGATCCGCAATCGCCGATGCGTAGTCGCCGTACGCGCCCTGACCGCCGTAGCGCGTGACGAAGGCCTCGGCCTTGGCCCGATCGCGGCTCGCATATCCGGGGGTGAACAGGGCACGCAACCGGCGCAGATGCCGGCTGTGCACCCCGGTGATGTAGCCGCAGCCGAGAAAAACCAGGCGCAGCGGCACGGGGGCGGGCGTGGTCACCGGTGCGCGGCCACCTCCGTCACAGGCCGCGGAAGAGCGACCGGGCGCCCGGACCGATTGGCCACGGCATCGACAACAGCAGCACCAGCAGCGCCAGCCCGAAGAACACCAGCGCGCGCTTGTGCCGCGACTCCGAGTCGGGGGCCTTGCGGATCCGCACGCGGCCGACGTGTGCCAGCGCGATGGAGACGATCATGCCGACGGGATGCTCGACCGCGAAGAAGCGGACCGGTGCGGCGCGCATCGCCGCTGCCATGTCGACGAACGCCGATTGCGTCACCGGACTAAGGAACGCATACAGGACGAGGCCGATCAGCATCTGGAGGTCGAGCGCCGCCGTGAACCACATGCCACCACGGTCGTCGAGGGGCGTCCAGGGGCGGCGCGTGTTGACGCCGCTCGCAGCCCTCGCGATCGCCGCGAGGCCAGCCAGCAACACCAGCCATCGCAGCCACGAATGGGCGAACAGGACGAGGTCGTACATGGCCTATTGTGCCTCGTTGTACGCCGCGCGGATGGCGCTGGCCATCTGGTTGCGGCTGTAGCGGCCCTGGAGCTCATCCTGAAGCGTGCGGACGGTCTCGTCGATCGACCGGCCGTCCTTCTTCAACGTGGCCGCCCGCTCGCGCACGGTGGTGAGGAACGCCCGATAGGACGCAATCATCGAGGCATCACCCATCGCGCCATGGCTGGGGACGATGCGGACCGGCTTCAGGCCGTCGAACTTGTCGAGCGTCCCGAGCCAGGTGGCAATCCGCGCGGCCGGCGCCGTGAACTGTGGCAGGCCCATCATCACCAGGTCGCCGGCCACCAGCACCCGGTCCGGCTCCACGAACACGGCGAGATCGCTCTTCGTGTGGTTGGCGCCCATCGCCATGACATGGGCGCGCACGCCGCCGAGATCGACCACGTGTTCACGCTCGAAGCTGATGTCGGCCTTGCGGAATTCCGCTCCGTGCAGCAGCTCGGCGTTGAGCGGTGAAAAGCCCGCGAAGATTTTGGCGGTGGCGAGGCCGGTTTCCTGGATGTCGGCTTCCTGCTCCTTGGACCGCAGCATCTTCGTGCGCGCCGGGAAGCCGCCGGCGCCCAGGTCGTGCTCGGGGTGAATATGCGTGGCCGCCAGGTAGAGCTCCGGCCCCTTGCTGACCTTTTCGACCTCTCGCATCACTGTCTGGCCATTGCGCGCGCCAAGACCGGTGTCGACAACGAGGGCGCCGCGCGTGCCGACCACGATGGTCACGTTGGGCACGAGAATGACCTCGAAGTCGGGGATGACGTAGGCGTGCTCGGCAATCTTCTGGGTGACGCCTTCCTTGATCATCGGCGGCGGCAACGTGCCGCGCTGCGCGCGAACGGCCTCGCCGGCTCCGGCAAGCCCGCCGATGATGGCCACGGCACACACCAATCGGGTCACGGGTCCTCCCCCTGGGGTCGGCGCCCTGACTGGGCGACCCTCGGAATCTTACCTGCTTCACCGGAGGCGGGTGGACAGGGGCGCTGATGGGCGGGTGAGAGGCTGGACCGGCGTCGGGGGCGGCCATGAGACCGCCCGGCCGTGTCTCATGCGCCAGCGGCTTCGAGCCAGCGCTGCATCTCGTGCGCGGGCGCCACGCCGGCCTGCTGGAACACGGCGCGACCGTCTTTCAGGACGACGAAGTTCGGGATGCCCTGCACGCCATAGCGCGCGGCGATGTCGGGATGGCGCTCGGTATCGACCTTGAGGACGAGCGCACGGCCGGCCATGCCCTGGGCAACCTTCCTCACTTCGGGCGCGGCCATGCGGCACGGCCCACACCAGTCGGCCCAGAAATCGACCAGCGCCGGCAGCGGCGACGAGTGCACCACGTCGTCGAACACGTCCCGGTCGGCGTCGATGGGTTCGCTCACGGGTCCGAGCATCGACTTGCAAGAGCCGCAGCGCACCTTCCCCAGGTTGGCCGCGGCCACGCGGTTCTTCCGGCCACAGGCCGCGCACACTTGAATCACTGGGAGTACCTCGTCCCATCCATCGTACGACGAACGGGCCCGCTCGCGACGTCCGCCCCCTGAGTGCGTACGCCGGAGCGGGCCCGGCCGCGTGCCGCGCCCCAGAGGCGGGCTACATCGAGGGGCCGGACTCGGTGGCGCCGTTTACCGCCTCGTTCCTGGCGGTGCCGGTGGCCTGCTCGTAGCCGCGCTTCACAGCGTTGGTCACGCGGTCGCCGTGCTCGTTCCAGATCTGCTTGCCGCGCGTCGCCACGTCGTCGGCCAGCTCGCGCCCGCGGCGCCCGAGGAACGCGCGCGCGTCAGACCCTGTCGACGGGGCGAAGATGAGCGCCGCGGCCGCGCCCACCGCGGCGCCGGCCAGGAACATGATGAGCGCGGAGCCCCCACTCGAAGACTCGAACGACCGTCGATTGAAATCGTGATCCATGACCTTGTCCCTCCCGGCGGCGGCACGCGGTAGGCGGCCGCGCATGACGCTGGCTCGCGGCAGTTCCGCGGCCAGACACATCGCTGTCTACCAGCCGAGCGAGCAGGATGCGTGCCAGCCCCAACCGTTGCGCCGGTGCGGCATCTTGCGGAGAAAACGCGCCCCTTCACGGCATGAGTGCATCGTGCCTCACCCGAGTGTTGTAAGAACGTCGCAGCCAGTGCGACGGACGGAACGGGCAGTGGCACAGCCGTTGCTCGACAATGGGTCCATCGCTCGACGGAGGAGCCGATCATGCCAAGCCTTGATACGACAAACTGGATTCTGGGAGTGATGGCGTTCACGAGCGCAGCTCAGTTTCTGATATTGCTCGGCGGCGCCATCTGGGTGGCCCGCCGCATCGCTGCCCTTCAGAACACGGTCACCACGACGATCGAGAGATTCGAAGCCAACCACCTGCCCCAGATCACCACGCGGGTCTCCGGGTTCGCGGACGACGTGCGCCGCGTGGCCGAACGGCTCGACCACGTCGCCAAGGAAGTCGAGCGTGCCACGCATATCGCACAGGCGGCGTTGAGCGTGGCCGGAGCCGAGGTGGAGCGGGCGACACGTGGAGTACGTCTGGCATTCGACGCCGTCGAAGGAGGCGTTCGTCAGGCCGCCCGTGTGGGCGCGGGCGTGCGAGCCGGTATCCGCGAGCTGTTTTCGCGGCGGACCAATGGCCTGGAACTTCTCGAAGAAGAGGACGCGATCGCGCGGTTCGACGCGGGGGCGTGACACCGTCCCGCCGGGGCGAGGGGTTGCCTCGCCTCCGGCAGCATTGACGGCCCCGCCTTCGGCGGGGCTTACACGGCTTACACGGCGCGGCGGCCCTGAATCAGCTGGATCAGCACCGTCACGATGGCGAGCACCAGCAGAATGTGGATGAAGCCGCCCAGCGTATACGCGCTGACCACCCCCAGCAGCCACAACACCAGCAGCACCACGAAAATCGTCCACAACATGTGCGTGTCTCCGATGGTCATGAACAACTGCCCGGGTCTGGCGTGCATCCATCCGGAACAGCGGGCCGCTGACCGCGCGGCGCCTGCAGTGAGCCGCGCTCAGCTCGTCGGGGCGCCGTACCGCGTCAGGAACGCGTCCACTTCGTCTTCGGCCTTCTCCTTGGCGTAGCCGTAACGCTCCTGGATCATGCCCGCGAGACGCTCGGCGTTGCCCTCTACGCGATCGACGTCGTCGTCGGTGAGCTGCCCCCACTGCTCACGGATACTGCCCTTCAGCTGAAGCCACTTGCCCTTGAGGATATTTGCGTCCATTGATCCCTCCCAGACTGTGCACGGACGAGACTGCCCGCCCGTGAGTCAGTGATGTGATGTGTTGAGCAGGACGCGTACCAAGCCCGCGACGCCCTGTCCGAATAAGCAGTCTGCGCAGTTCCGACTCGACAACATGGCGCGCCGCTGTAAGGCTTACAGCCGTCTCTCACGCCGGGTTACAAGCCCGGGCGCGTCCGACGCTCCATGGAGCGCCAGTCGAGCAGATGAGCTCCCGAACCCGGGGCATAGAACGTGCTGTCGTCCTGGCCGGGAGGAACGGGATGCGAGGAACTATGCTGCTTGGCGTGATCCTGCTCGTCGCCGGGCTCGCCGGCCTGGCGTGGCCGGTCATCAGTTACACGACGACGGAGAAGGTCGTGGACATCGGGCCGGTCGAAGTGACCGCGGAACGCGAGAAGCGGGTGCCGGTGCCACCCATCGTCGGCGGTCTCGCGGCCATCGCGGGCGTCGTCATCATCGTCGCCGGCAGCCGCAAACGGTGACGCGCCGAATGCGCTCGGCCGGGCACTGATGGAGAAAGCACACATGCGCGTGCGGCCATGGCGGATCGCGGGGGGTGTGCTCGTGGCGATGGCGCTCATCGTCGGCGGCGCACTGACTCTGCTCAACAGCGAATGGGCGTCACGCCGGGTCGCCCGCGAGGTCGCCCTGCTGCTCGAATCGCGTTTCGACGCACGCGTCCACGTCGAGTCGCTGTCGATGAAGTTGTTCCCCCGGGTCGCCGTCACAGGCACGACCCTGCGCCTGTCGCGCCAGGACGACGACGCGACCATGCTCGACATCGATCGTTTCGAGGTTTCGGGCACGCCGCTCGAACTGCTGCGAGGCGCCTTCACGCGCGTCGACGTCGATGGGCTGCGGCTCTATATCACTCGAGGGCGCGGACAGCCGACGGCGATGCGCGGCCGGCTGCGCGACCTGCGCATCGGCGAAGTGCACATCCGCAACGGCACGCTGGTGATTCTTCCCGACGACCCGGAGAAGCTGCCGTTCGAATTCGGGCTGCAGGCGGTGACACTCACCGATTTCCGCTTCGATCGCGCGACGGCGTTTGCCGCCCGGCTGGTGAACCCCAAGCCGCGCGCGCTGATCCAGACCGAAGGCCGGTTCGGACCGTGGGCGACTGCATCCCCCCGCACCACGCCGGTGTCGGGCGTCTATCTGTTCAACGACGGCCAGCTCGACTCCATCAAAGGCCTCGGCGGCCACCTGACGTCGAGCGGCAAGTTCGAGGGCATGCTAGAGCGCATCAACGTCCAGGGCACGACGACCAGCCGCGACTTCCAACTCGATCTGGCCGGCCAGCCGATGCCGCTCCACACCGCGTTCAAGGCGACCGTGGACGGCACTCGCGGGGACGTCCTGCTCGACGACGTGGACGCGACCCTCGGCGAGTCGCGGATCCGCGCCCACGGGTCGGTGGCGTCGACGCGCGGCGCCAAGGGACGGACGGTAACGCTCACGGTCACCATGAAGGACGCGCGGTTCGAGGACCTGCTGGGGCTCGCCGTCAAGGCCGACGAGCCGCCGATGCGCGGGCGGCTCGACATCGACACCGGGTTCGCGCTGCCGCCGGGAGAAGACGATGTGCCGCAGCGGCTGCGGCTCCGCGGGCGGTTCGCGATTCGCGGCGGCCGCTTTGCAAGCGACACGGCGCAGAACAAGATCGACGAGCTGAGCCGGCGTGGGCGGGGCGAACCGGATAACGCCGCCGTGTCGAACGTCATCTCCGCCTTCGGCGGCGACTTCGTACTGCAGGACGGCGTCCTGCGTCTGCCCGGGCTGCGGTTCGCCGTGCACGGCGCGCGCGTCGATCTCGACGGCCGCTATGTTCTCCGCAACCAGGAGCTCGACTTCACTGGCGCGCTGCGGCTCGACGCCCCCGTCTCGCGTACCGTGACCGGGTTCAAGTCGATTCTGCTCAAGCCGATCGATCCGCTCTTCCGCCGGAACGGCGCCGGCACCCTGCTGCCCATCCGCATCTCCGGCACGGTGAACAGTCCCAGCTTCGGCGTGGACGCGAAGCGCGTATTCGCGCGCGACTAGCTAGGCGGGGCTGAAGCCCCGCCCTACTTGCCCGCGGGTCTTGAGACCCGGGCGACGCGCTCAGTTGATCGCGGGCCCCTGCTCTGAATCCTCGTCGAGCGCGGCGTCGGGCGCGCGATCGTCCTTCTCGTAGGCGTGCAGGCGGTTGTAGAGGGTCTTGAGGCTGATGCCGAGGACCTCGGCGGCGCGCGTCTTGTCGCCGCCGAACTGCCGCAGCGTGGCGAAGATCAGCATGCGCTCGGCGTCGGCAATCGTGGTCCCGGGCCGCACCGTCACCATGCCCTCGACCGCGGCCACCGGCCGGGCCGCGGGCGCCGGGCCATGCAACTCCGGCGGCAGGCAGTCGGCCGTGATCACGTCGCCGGCGAGGATGTAGCCGGAATGCACGACGTTCTTCAGCTCGCGCACGTTGCCCGGCCACCGGTAAGTGCGCATCAAATCGAGCGCGTCGTTGCCCAGCCGCTTCTTCACCCTTTCGATCCGTTCCAGATCGTCGAGGAAGTGCTGCGCCAGCAGCGCGACGTCTTCGGGACGCTCGCGCAGCGGCGGGAGGTGCAGCTGGAACACCTTCAACCGGTAGTAGAGATCCTCGCGCAGCTTGCCCTGCTCGATCGCCTCGGCCACGTCGCGATTGCTCGCGGCGACGATGCGGACGTCCACCGACAGCGACTGCTCGCCGCCGACGCGCACGAAGGTGCTGGTTTCGAGCACGCGCAGCAGCTTGACCTGCAGCTCGACCGGCATCTCGGTGATTTCGTCGAGGAACAGCGTGCCGCGCGTCGCCTGCTCGAAGTAGCCCTTGTGACGGCGCTCCGCGCCCGTGAAGCTGCCCTTCTCGTGGCCGAAGAGTTCGCTCTCCATCAGCGTGGGCGAGATCGCCCCGCAGTTGACCGGGACGAACGGCCCGTGCCGGCGGCGGCTCAACTCGTGGATGGTGCGCGCGACGACTTCCTTGCCCGACCCGCTCTCTCCCGACACCAGGACGCTGGCGCTGCTTGGCGCGATGCGACCGATGAGCTCGCCGAGCTTCAGCATCGGCTCCGAGCGGCCGACGATGCCGGCGAACCGGCCGGTGCCCTTCTGCCTGGCTTTGAGCTCGCCGATCTCCTCGCCGATGTGGCCCGTACGCGAGACGTCGTTCAGGATCTCGCGCAGGCGGTTCACGTCGAGCGGCTTGGTGAGATAGTCGGTCACTCCGCGGCGGAGCGCTTCGACAGCGGTGTCGACGCTGGCCTGCCCGGTGATGAACACGACGGCCGGCGAGGCGCCGCTGCGCTCGACGGCATCGAGCAGGTTCATCCCGGTGCCGTCGGGCAGATTCAGATCCGCGAGCACGATGTCCGGCGACTGCCGGGACAGTTCCACCTTGGCTCGATCCACGGTCAGCGCGGCCGACGTGGTGAACCCCTCGGCGCTGACCAGTTCGACCAGCGCGCTGAGGGTGGCGGCGCTGTCATCCACGATGAGTGCGTGCGGCATGAGACCCCGCCATCGTAGCTGATCCAAGTGGCTCCGCGGACGCCCGATCTCCAACCGGCCGGAACCGGCACGGAATCTCGTTGAGCTTGAGATGCGAAAAGCGTAATACGCCTGCCGCACCTCAGTTGTCGCCTGCCAGCGCCCGACCGTGGTTCAAGCCGGTTCCAGGTGCCCAGGACCCGCCCGAATTCGCTGACGTGAATCGGTTTTCCAATGAAATCGGCCCGGTCGCTGACGAAACGGGCGCTGCGCGCGCTCGCCGCGATATTTCGCGCGCCGCCTCGTCTCTCGATCTGGACGCGCTCTGGGCGTTCTGAACCGGGTGGCCGGAAGCCGTGGTGCAGGGGCCGCGGGGGGCCGCCATGGGCCCTCCCCGGCCGAATGGGTGCGGGTTAGAAGCGGAACAGCACGCCGACGCTCGCGCGACTGAAGTCGAAGGTGCCGCGCTCCACCTCCACGCCGGTGAAGTCGAAGACGTCCACCGAGAAATTCCGGAAGTAGCGATAATCGCCGCGGATACCGACGTGGTCGCTGAAATAGATGTTGAGGCCGCCGCCGAGGGTGTAGCCGAAATCGTTTTCCGAGAACGAATCGAGCGACTGGAACTCGAGGTCGCGCTTCAGGAGCCCCGCACCCGCAACGAAGTACGGCCTCACGCCCCCACCGGTCTGACCGCCAATGGGAATGCCGATGACGAGGGCTGGCATCGCTGTCAGGAGATTGCCCTGGGTAACGACGGCCCCCTCGGTGGCATAGAAGTTGTTCGTGTAGCCAAGGTCGAATTCGATCCCGAAGATGCCGCCCGCCATGGCGCCGATGCTGAATCCGTACGTGAACTTGTTGCTGTCGTCCACGGTGTCGACGAGCGGCTTTCCGACGTCGCCGCCGAAGTTGGCGCCGATGAACGGCGCGAAATAGCCGTCGGCCCGCGCCATGGACGGCGTGATCGCCAAGGCCAGCGCGGCGATCGTAGTGCTCAGTCGCTTCCTCATCTGGTGTCTCCTCTGCTCAGCTTGGGTGTGCTTTCGGAGGAGTAAGCATTCAAAGCGCGGACCACTTTGGCTCATCCGTGCGCGGGCTGATAATGGCCGGGATGGCGCTCTGGCAGCTCGACCCGTCCACGGCCAAGCGCGTCCACCGCGATGCCCAAGCCGCACAATGGGGCGTGTCGGCCGACACTTTCACACGCGCCGTCGAGCGAAGCGTGCGACACGCGTTGGGCGGCGACCCGACTGATCCGGCGCAGATCGAGCGCCACCTGAAAGGCCTGCGCCTCGAGGACCTCGCCCTCGCCTGCGCGTGTGCCGACGGGCACGAACGGGCGTGGGAGCATTTCATCCGGGAGTACCGGCCGGTGCTCTACCGCGCCGCGGCCGCGATCGATCCCTCGGGCGGCGCGCGCGATCTGGCCGACGCGGTCTATGCGGAGCTGTTCGGTTTGTCGCAGCGCGACGGGGCGCGGCATTCGCACTTCGTGTACTTCCACGGACGCAGCAGCCTGGCGACGTGGCTGCGCGCCGTGCTCGCGCAGCGTCACGTGGACCGGATCCGGGCGGGCCGGAGTCTGACGCCGCTGCCGGAGGACGAGTCGCCGGCGGCGCTCGCCACGTCACCGCAGCCGCCCGAGCACGCGAGGTTCGTGGGCCTGCTGCGCACCGCGCTCGTGGCTGCGCTGGGCCGGCTCGACCCGCGCGGGCGCCTGCGGCTCGCCTGCTACTATGCGCAAGGGCTGACGCTGGCGCAGATCGGTCGCACGCTCGGCGAGCACGAGGCCACGGTGTCGCGTCAGCTGGCACGGACGCGGGCCGCGCTGCGTGCCGACGTGGAGCGGCAGTTGCGCGACGCCGGCCTGAACGACGACGCGATCGCCGAGTGCTTTACCGCCGTGGCCGGCGACCCTGGGCCGCTCGACCTGACCGACCTCCTGCAGCCCGCTGACGGCAAGAATCCGGTGGGCGGCCGTTCAAGGTTTTGAGAGATCACTGCAGTGGATGAGCAGCGCCGACGGGACGACGTCATCGAACGCGAGCTGAGTCGCGCGCTCAGCGCGCGCGCGGCCGCGCCTGCCGCCGAACCACACCTCGACGCCGAAACGGCCGCCGCGTGGATGGAGCGCCGGCTCGACACGCCGGCAGCGCAGTCGGCCGAAGCCCATCTCGCGTCGTGCACGGATTGTCAGGGCATGGTGGCGACGCTGGCGCGGATCACGCCGGAGCCGGAGCCCGCCGCCGGCAGCTGGTGGTCCATCGTGCGCCGTCCGTGGCTCGTGCCCGCCACGGCTGCCGCGGCGCTGGCGCTGGTGATCTGGGTGGCCCAGCGCCCGGCAGCGCCGACACTGCCTGAGGCGCAACAAGCACGGGCACAGGAATTCGAGCGCCCCAGCCGCGAGGCACCGCTATCCCCGGAATTGGCTGCACCCTCGACGAGCCAGGCTGCGCCAGACGAGCCGACGCCGGAGCGGCAGCGCGCGGAGCAGTCGCAGACAAGCATCGCGGGCCGCGTTCAAATGGACGCCGCCGCCTTGCGCGCCCTGCGTGGCGAGCCCGCCCCGCCGCCGCCGGCCGCGATTCCCGCGTCACCTGCCCTGGCCGATCGCGCCGATGCGCAGGCCAAGGTGGCCGCCACGACACAAGTTGGCGACCTGCGCGCCGCCGAAGGCGCGGCCGCGGCACGCGAGACACCACCAGCCGCGCCGGCGCTGGAGCGTCAGGAGGCCGACGCCGCTCCGCGCGCCCTGGCCGAATCGGCGAGCCTCTCGGCGCTGCTGCGCGCCGTGGAGTTGAACGTGATCGCACCGGACGGCACCGGCCGCTGGCGCCGGGCCGGTACGACCCTCGAGTTCGCCCCGGGCCCGAATGCCCCGTTCGTGGCTGCGACGCTGCCCCTCGACGCGAGCATGCTCGCGGCCGGCGCGTCGCCCGGCGGGCGCGTGTGTTGGCTGGCCGGCCGCTCGGGCGCCGTGCTGGTCACGACCGATGGCACCAGGTTCTCGCGCGTGAGCGCGCCCGCACCCGCCGACTTCGTATCGGTCTCAGCTACCGACGCGCGCAATGCTACCGTCGCCGCCGCCGACGGACGCCGGTTCCGCACCACCGACCAGGGCGCGACGTGGACGCTACAAGAGGTCAGGTAGGTCAGGTAGGGAGAGCGCTCGTCAAAGTAGGGCAAGAGTTTCGACACATCCGGCCCACCTGACCCACCAGCCCGCAAGAAACACGGCTGGCACCGTTCTATGAGCAGGAAGCCGCACGAAGCGGCCGAGAACAGGAGACTGCTCATGAATGCCCGGATCTGGCTGGCCGTCCCGGCCCTCGCGTTGGCGGTTGGCGTCGCGCAGCATCGCGCACCACAGGCGCTGGCCGCCGCCCCTGCGGCGGCGGGTGGACAAGACACCTCCACGCTCGACGATCAGAGCGAACTGGCGCTCACCGTGTACAACTCGGACCTCGCGCTGGTGCGCGACGTGCGCACGCTGCAGCTGCCGCGCGGCACCTTCGATCTCAAGTTCATGGACATCGCGGCCACCGTGAATCCGGCCACGGTACACTTCCGCTCGCTCAGCGAGCCGTCGCGCGTCAACGTGCTCGAGCAGAACTACGAGTACGACCTGCTCGAGCCCGACAAGCTCCTGCGGAAGTATGTCGGCCGCGACGTGACGCTCGTGCGCTACCGCGTCAACGGTGGCGCGACCCGCGAGGAAGAGGTCACCGCGCGACTTCTGAGCTACAACACCGCGCCGGTGTGGCAGATCAACGGCGAGATCGTGACCGGCCTGCAGGCCGATCACATTCGCTTCCCCGAGCTGCCAGGCAATCTCTTCGCACGCCCGACCCTGATCTGGTCGCTGCAGAACGACGGCGCCACCCGACACCGCGTGGAGGCCGCGTATCTCGCGACCCGGCTCTCGTGGAACGCCGACTACGTCCTGACCGTGGCCCGCGACGATGCCTCGGCCGACCTCGACGGCTGGGTGACGGTGACCAACGGCAGCGGCACGCAATTCCGCAACGCCGCGCTGCAACTCGTGGCCGGGAACGTCAATCGCGTCCGGCAGGTGCTCGGGAAGATGGCGGACATGGCGCTCGAACGGCGCGAGCTCGCGGCGGCGCCGGCGATGGCCCAGGAGTCGTTCTCGGACTACCACCTCTACACATTGGGGCGGAAGACTTCGATCAACAACAACCAGACCAAGCAGGTGAGCATGCTCGGGGGCACGAGCTTTCCGGTGCGCAAGCGCTACGTCGTGGACGGCCAGGCGTTCTACTACCGCAACGCCCAGCACCCCGGCTCGCCGCTCAAGGACGACGTGCAGGTGTTCTACCAGTTCGCCAACGACGCCAAGTCGGGCCTCGGGATGCCGATGCCGGCGGGCGTGGTGCGCGTGTACCAGGCCGACTCACGCGGCGGCACGCAGTTCGTCGGCGAGGATCGCATCGACCACACGCCGAAGGACGAAGCGCTGAACCTCAAGATCGGCACCGCGTTCGACCTCGTGGCCGAGCGCAAGCAGGTCGACTTCGAGAAGATCGGCTCGAACGTCTACGAGCTGGAGTTCGAGGTGGCGGTGCGCAACCACAAGGCGCAGCCGGTGACCGTGGAAGTCAACGAGCCGATTGGCGGCACCTGGCGAATGATCAACTCCACCCATCCCCACACCAAGACCGACGCCTGGGCCGCGCAGTTCAATGTCCCGGTGGCCGCCGACGGCAACGCGACGCTGCGGTATCGCGTGCGAGTGACGTACTAGGGCCGGCGGGCTTTTGCCCGCCGGTAAGGCGGGTGGGGCGGGTAGGGCGGGTGGGTGAAGAACGGTTACACGAAGTGATGTTTGACGAAGGCACGGCCGGCGCTCGTCTTGAGAAACTTCTCGAAGCGCTGCGCCGTGGCTTCACTGCCGAACTGCACCACCGCCACCAGCTTCCATGGCCGGTGTGTCGCGGTCAGCGGCGAGTGCCCGGCGTTGTGCGCCGCAATCCGCATCGGCACGTTGGCAGCCGATTCGACGAACTGACGGTCGGGGTTCGCCAGGCTGTGGAGCACGTAGACGAAACGTTTGAGGTCGGGTGACACGCGTGCAGCGCGTGCAAGCCGCGGTCCCCTGTGGTTCGCGAGTCAACCGCGTGATCCTCCGGCCGGCGTTGAGATTCATGCGCCGTCAGCAGTCACCCGCATTGCAAGTATCGCGTGTCCACCCACCCGCCCCACCCGTCTTACCCGCCTCACCGGCGCGTAGCGCCGGCCCTGTTATCCTCATCCGCATGCAGCTGGTGTTCGAGCAGATCAAGTCGGGCGGCGATCGCAACTTCGGCTATCTCCTGGGCGACCGGCAGGCCAAGCTGGGCGTGCTCATCGATCCGTCGTTCTCGCCCGCCACCTACGTGGACCGCGCCCGGGAACAGGGGCTGACCATCACGCACGTGCTCAACACCCACGGCCACCTCGATCACACCAACGGGAATGAGCAGGCGATCCTGCTGACGCGCGCCAGCCTCGCCGCGCATCCCGCGGCGTCGAGCAAGCCTTCGGTGCCGCTTGCCGACGGACAGGTGCTCACCGTTGGCGGCCTGCGTCTGCAGTGCTTTCACGTACCCGGCCACAGCGACGATCACATTGCGCTGTTCGAGCCGTCGTACGAGCTGCTGATGACGGGCGACCTGCTGTTCGTCGGAAAGGTGGGCGGGACGCCCGACGATACGGCGGCCGAGCTCGAGTGGAACAGCCTGCAGCGCCTCGTGCGCGCGGTGCCCGGCTCGGTGACGATTTGGCCGGGTCACGACTACGGGGTGCGTCCGAGCTCGACGATGGCGCTGGAACGGGCGACGAATCCCTTCCTGCGCTGCGAATCGCTCGACGAGTTCATGCGGATGAAGGCCGGGTGGCCCGCGTTCAAGAAAGAGCACGGCCTCAAGTAGGGCCGGCACGCGCCCGAACCGTCAGCGCCGAGGGTCTTTCCAGCTCCAGTCGCCGCGGCTGAACCGCTTCACCTGCTTCAGGTGGATCTGCCGGGCGTCGGCGTCGCGGCCCGGGGACCCGGTAATCGACACCCGATCCCCGGCCTGGAAGGCGTCGCGCGCGACGCCTTCGCGCTCGAGCCGCGTGGGGTTCGCCCACTCGGCGCCATACCGCTGCGGCTGGCCCTGAGCGTCGATCACCGTCACGTAGAGCCAGGCGTGGGGCGCGCGATACTGGAACTCGATCACGTCGCCGTCGATGGTCACCGACTCCGATTCGAAGTACATCTGCGCGAACGAATGGTGACTGTAAGCGGGCGCCGAGCACGCCAGCAGGCTCACGAGCACGCCGACGCGAAAGCGCAGATCACCGCGCATGGTGGCCGTATTATAGGACTCTTGCGCGCTGCTGCCGCCACCGCTGTCCTGATTGTTCTGCTGCTGACCTCGCTTGCCGTGGCGCAGGGCCCGGCGCCGATTAGCGTCGTCTCGGCAGCGGGCCGCCGCGCCCTGCCGGTCACGCTCGTCAACGGCCAGGAGTACGTCGCGCTCGACGACGTGGCGGCTTTCCTGCCGCTCGCGGTGCGCGAGGATCGACAGGGCGGCGTCGTCATCACCCTACGCGGCCGCAGCATCGTCGCCTCGCGTGATCGCGCGCTGGTGTCGGTCGACGGGCGCGTCGTGGCGCTGCCCGGACCGCTGACCCGCACCGGCAACCGCTGGCTCGCGCCCGTGGACTTCGTGCCTCGTGCACTCGGACCACTAGCCGATCAGCGCGTCGAGTACCGGCGCGGGTCACGCCTGCTGGTCCTCGGCATGGTGCGGGTGCCGCGCGTCACCACCCGCGTCGAATCGGCGGGCGCGGGCGCGCGTGTCACCGTCGAAATCGTCCCGCCGGCTGGCGTCATGACGGTCAGCGAGACCGATCGCGTCGCCATCCGCATCGACGCCGACGCGCTCGACGTGGCGCCGGTCTCGGGTACGGCGCCGGCCGTTGCCCTGGTGCGTGCGGATCAGGCCGTCCTCACCGTGACACTGGCCCCGGCGGCCGGCGATGCCAAGGTCACGGCGACCACGCAAGACACCGCCGCGCGTGTGGTCATCGACATTGCGCCGCCCGGTCAGGAACCGGAGGTGTCAACCGCGGCGCCGGCGCCAGCGCCGGCGCCACCGCCTCCCCCGCTCGCAGTCGCCACCCCCGGCGTGCGGACGGTCGTGATCGATCCGGGGCACGGCGGGGCCGACGGCGGGGTGAAGGGTGCAGGCGGCACGCTCGAGAAGCAGGTGACGCTCGACGTGGCCAAGCGCCTCAAGAGCCTGCTCGAAGCGCGCCTGGGCGTGCACGTGGTGCTCACCCGCGACGACGACCGCGCGGTGACGCTCGACGAGCGGACGGCCACCGCCAACAACGCGAAGGGCCACGTGTTCGTGAGCCTGCACATGAACGGCGCGCCGTCGCCGGCCCAGACCGGACCGGCGGTGTTCTTCATGCGCCTCGATCGCGAGGGCGAGGACACGCGCCGTGAGGCCGGCGCGCAAGCGCAGGCGCTGCCGGTGCTCGGCGGCGGCACGCGCGTCATCGAGACCATCCGCTGGGACCTGGCGCAGGCGCGGCACATCGAGGAGTCGAGACGGCTGGCTGCGCTGCTCGCGGGCGCGCTCGAGGGGCGTGAAGGCTCCGCGCCGGCGCCGATGCAACCGGCACCGCTGCGGGTCCTGGCGGGTCTCGACATGCCGGCGGTGCTGTTCGAGATGGGCTACCTCACCAATCCCGCGCAGGAGAAGGCCGCTGCCAACGATGACGCGCGGGCCGCGCTGGTGCAGGCTGTCTATGAAGCGGTGAATCGCTTCGCGACGGAACCGGCGCCGCCGCCGCCCGCGCCCGCACGGCCACCCGCCCCGGCCCGGGGGCGCCGATGAGGCGCACGGCACTCTTCGGCCTCGCCGGATTCACGGCGCTGGCGCTGCTCGGGTGGGGCGTGAACGTCGGGCTCCAGTATCTGGGCCGCACTTCGTCTCCCGAGGTGCCCGTGGCCCCGGCGCCCGCGCCGGCGCCGACCGCGCGCATCACGGCGACGCTGTTCTATGGCGCCCCCGACGGGATGTCGCTCGCGCCGGTGCGCGTCGACGTACCGCTCGCCGAGGGCCCGGTCGCCCAGGGCCGTCAGATCCTGCGCGCGCTCCTGCAGCCGCCGCCGGCTCCCTACCTCGCCGTGATTCCGCCCGGCACCACGCTGAGAGCGCTCTACCTCACGACCGGTGGCGACGCCTTCGTCGATCTCAGCGCCGAGGTCTCGGCGAAGCATCCCGGCGGCACGCACGCCGAACTGCTCACCGTCTACGCTGTCGTCAACGCGATGACCACCAACCTGCAGGGCGTGCAGCGCGTGCAACTGCTCATCGACGGCCGCGAAGCCGATTCGGTCGCCGGCCACGTCGACGTCCGCCGGCCGCTCGAGCGCGACCCCTCGCTCGTCCGTCAAGAGCCGGCACCTGCAGTAAAGTAGCTGGCGAGGCTACGCCCCGGATCGACGGGCGCGCAGGCTCCGCCTCGCCACGACAGCGTTGGCCTGCCCGCCCGTCGGGCGGGCGGAGACGCCTTGAACGGCCGGCGCAACCTGACAAGGATTCAAGACGTCTCACACATGCGCGCTGACAACCGACTGCCCGAACAGCTCCGCCCCTCCCGCATCACGCCCAACTTTCTCGTCCATGCCGAGGGCTCGGTGCTCGTCGAAGCCGGACGCACCAAGGTGATCTGCACCGCCAGCGTCGAGGACCGCGTGCCGCCGTTCCGGCGCAACAGCGGCAAGGGGTGGGTGACTGCCGAGTACGGCATGCTGCCTCGCGCCACCTCCACCCGCACCCAGCGCGAAGCGTCGGCCGGCCGGGTGGGCGGGCGGACGCAGGAGATCCAGCGGCTGATCGGCCGCTCGCTGCGCGCCGTCACGCGCATGGAGGAGCTCGGCGAGCGGACGATCACGCTCGACTGCGACGTCATCCAGGCCGACGGCGGCACTCGCACCGCGTCGATCACCGGCGCGTTCGTCGCGCTGGTGCTGGCGCTGCAGCAACTGCGCGAGCGGGACGTGCTGCGGACGATGCCGGTGTCGGACTACGTGGCCGCCACGAGCGTCGGCATCGTGGACGGCGAGCCCCTGCTCGATCTGGCCT
>Ga0070675_100000341_pt1 | contig 31572 bp, 27 predicted proteins | sample KBSM43metaG_FD_65343 | JGI IMG/M metagenome (GOLD analysis project Ga0070675, IMG submission 65343) | Miscanthus rhizosphere microbial communities from Kellogg Biological Station, Michigan, USA - KBS M4-3 metaG | ecosystem: Host-associated > Plants > Roots > Rhizosphere > Soil ... | reverse complement strand
TCGCTCTACGGTGACGACAGCCGGCCGCTCGTGATGCCGATGCGCGACTCCCACGACATCGATTCGGCCGATGACCTCGAGCTCATCGAGCTCCTGCTCTCCAGACGCTGATGGAAATTCCCTACCGGAAAGTGTCCGAGTACCAGCCCGTGGACGTGGCGCGGCTGCGGCCGGGCGGTTCCTACAAACAGCTGATCGAGAAGCGCACGCATCCGATCGACGAGCTGGTCCGGGTGCACGGGCGGATCCCGCCCGACCTGTTGCAACCGCGTCCCTGCCCTACCTGCGGCAGCCAGGAGGCGCGGGCCGAGATCGACAAGGATCACATGCAGATTCTGCGCTGCGCGGTCTGCGATCTGGTCTACGTCAGCCCGACGTTCGACGCGGCGCACTACCTCGAGGTCTACGCCTCGCAGGAATACCAGGACATCGTCCGCGACCTCGGCATCAAGAGCCACGACTACCGGGTGGAGCGCTTCGGACGCGAGCGGATTGCGCTGATGGCGCAGCATCTGGACAGGCCACGGCCCCGGTATCTCGACGTCGGCTGCAGCACCGGGTTCGTCGTCGAAGCGGCGCGCGCTGCCGGGTGGGAGGCGGTTGGCATCGATCTCAACCCATCGGCGGTGGAGTTCGGCAGGACGCGCGGACTCGATCTGCGTCCAGTGGCGCTCGAAGACTGTGGGTTCGAGCCCGGGAGCTTCGATGCGGTCTCGCTGTTCGACGTGCTCGAGCATCTGATCGATCCGGCCGCCACGCTCCGCGCGTGCGCCCGTCTGCTGCGTCCCGGCGGCATCGTTTTCCTCTACGTGCCCAACTACGACTCGGCGTCGCGGCTCCTGATGGGCCAGGCGGCGCACTTCATCTGGCCGACCCATCACCTGAACTACTACACGCCGGCCACCGCGCGCGATCTGCTGGCGCGGCACGGGCTCGACGCGGCGTACGTCGCGACCGAAGGTCTCGACATCGTGGACTACCTCTGGTACCGCCGCGAGGTGCTGGGCAAGAGCGACGACGGCGTCGAGGAGATTGCCGACCAGCTGCAGTTCTTCGTCAACGCCGGCGCCTACGGCAAGAACCTGCGGGTGATCGGGCGCAAGCTGCAATGAAGGTGCTCTTCGCGGGGCTCCACCTCGCGTACTTCCGCAACTTCGACTCGGTGGTCGTGGAGCTGGCGGCCCGCGGCCACCAGGTGCACCTCACCGGAGACGAGACCGAGGCGATGGGCGGACAGCAGCTGGCCGAACGTCTGGCCGCGGCGCATCCGGGCGTGACGTGGGACCTGCTCCCGTCGCTCGAGACCGAGCCGTGGTTCGATGCGGCGCGGCGCATGCGGGTCGCGCTCGACTACGTGCGGGCGCTGGAGCCGCGCTACCCGCAGAAGCTGCGGCTGCGCGCCGAGGTGCGCACGGCCCGAGTCGTGCGCTGGGCGAGCCGGACTTTCGGCTGGCGGCTGACGCGCGCCGCGCTGACGCGCTTCGAGCGGCTGATGCCGGCCAGCGACACGATGGTCGAGTACCTGCGCCGGCACGCGCCGGACGTGGTCGTGCTGACGGCGCTCACCTATTCGCGCTCGCAGCAGCTCGACCTCCTGAAGGCGGCGCGGGTGCTGAAGCTGCCGGTGTCCGCCGCGATCATGAGCTGGGACCACTTGTCGAGCAAGGCGCTGATTCACGTGCAGCCCGACCAGGTGATCGTCTGGAACGACGTGCAGCGCGACGAGGCCGTGTCGATGCACGGCGTGCCGGCCGGCCGCATCGTCGCCACCGGCGCGCAGTGCTACGACCAGTGGTTCACCCGCCAGCCCGAGCGGACGCGCGAGGAGTTCTGCCGCGCCATGGGGCTGCGCGCCGACCGTCCGTTCATCCTCTGGGTGCACTCGGCGCTCAGCCCGACTCCGGATCCGCCCGAGCCGCGGCTGGTGGTGCGGTGGATCGAGGCGCTGCGCGTGCACCCCGATCCGCGGCTGCGCGAGGCCGGCGTGCTGGTGCGCCCGCACCCCGAGCGCCTGAAGGAGTGGGCGGGCATCGACCTCTCGCGCTTCGAGAACGTCGCCTTCCACGGCGCCAACCCGATCGACCGCGCGTCGCGCGACGACTATTTCGATTCGCTCTATCACAGCGCCGCGGTGGTGGGGTTGGTCACGTCCGCGTTCCTCGAAGCCGCCGTGGTCGGGCGGCCGGTGCTCACGTTCCTGCTGCCCGAGTACCAGATGCACCAGGAGGAGATGATTCACTTCCGCTATCTCCTCACCGTCGAGGGCGGCCTGCTGCACACGGCGTCGGATCTGGACGAGCACTTCCGCCAGCTGGGCGACGCGCTGGCGCTCGGCGGAGCGCGCGACGAGCGCAACCGCCGCTTCATCGGCGCCTTCATCCGCCCGTCCGGCCCCGACGTGGCGGCGACGCCGCGCTTTGCCGATGCGGTGGAGTTTCTGGCGCGCGGGGGCCCCCGGACGGACCCGTCCCTCGATCGCGGCGCCTGGCTGCGGCCCGTGGCCGTGACGGCGGCGTCGTGGTCGCGCACCGGCGCCGGCCGCTGGCTCATGAACGACCGGCGAACCGATGCCTGGGACGATCGCGCCCGCGAGACCGAGCGTTCGGTCGAGGCGCGGAAGCAGGCCAAGGCGGAGCATTACGAGCGCAAGGCCCGCCGCAAGGCGTCGCGCCGCCGGCAGGAGCTGGTGCAGGCGGCGGGGAAGAAGGCCAAAGGGATCTGGCGCCGGGCACGCCACCGCGCCGCCGTGACCGTCTACCGCGGGCTCTACGCCGCCGGCGTGCGGCGCGGCGCGGCGCCCGGAGCGGGAAAGGAGTGAGGCCATGAGCGTGCGCGCCGTGGTGCTCACCAGCACGATGCTGCGGCACCAGTTCGTGGCCAACGCGATGGCCGCGAAACTCGACGTCGTCGGCGTGTGGCAGGAGGAGAAATCGTTCGAGCCGCTGCGCTACGCGGCGAACGCCGCCGACGAAGCCGAGATCGTCCGCCACTTCGACGCCCGTGACGCGTCCGAAGAGGCGTATTTTTCGGCGCACGCGCAGCTTCAGGCGGCGTCGCGGCGGCTGCCGCCCGGCGGCTGCAACCATCCCGCAGTCGTCGAAGGGATCCGCCAGGCGCGGCCGGACGTGGTGCTGGTGTTCGGGACCGGCCTGCTCAAGCGGCCGCTGCTCGACGCCTTCGCCGGACGCCTGCTCAACATCCACCTCGGGCTGTCGCCGTACTACCGCGGCGCCGGAACCAACTTCTGGCCGCTGGTCCACCGCGAGCCCGAGTTCTGCGGCGCCACGATCCACTTCCTCGACGAAGGCGTGGACACCGGCCCGATCATCGCGCACGTGCGGCCGGACATTCGCCGCGGTGACGGACCGCACGACATCGGCAACCGCACGATCGTCGCGGCCGCGGAGATGCTCGCCGAGGCGGCGGCCGCGCATGCGGCCTCGCCGCTGCGCGGCGTGCCGCAAACCGGCCCCGGCCGGGTGTACGCGCGGAAGGATTTCTCGGCCGACGCGGTGCGCCGGCTCTACGCCAACTTCGCAGGCGGGATGATCGACGCGTACCTCGGCGACCGCGCATCGCGCGACGCGCGGGTCCCGCTCGTGCGGCTGGAGGTGCGGGCATCGTGAGCGGCTCCTGCCTGGCGGTGATGTACCACTACGTGCGCGACACCGCTGCAACCGCGTTCCCGGCCATCCGCGCGCTTCCGCCGGACATGTTCGAGCGCCAGCTCGACTGGCTGCAGGCGGAGTACGACCTCGTGTCGCTCGAGGTCTTCGAAGCGGCGCTCGACGGCGGCCAGGCGCTGCCGCCGAACCCCGCGCTCCTCACCTTCGACGACGGCTTCGTGGATCACTACGAGACGGTGCTGCCGGCCCTGGCCGCCCGCGGCCTGAGCGGCGTGTTCTTCCTGGCCCACGACGCTTCCGGCCCCGCACCGCGCGTGCTCGGCGTGCACAAGACACATTTCCTGCTGGCGCGGCTCGGTTCCGACGCCTTTGGCGAGGCGGTACTTGGCGAATGCCGGGCTGCGGCGCAGGCCGCGCGCGCCGGAGGGGCCACCGTTTTCGGCCTCGATCGCTGGGAGCACGCCGACGAGCGCGCGATCAAGGATCTGCTCAACTACGAGCTGCCGATCGACGAGGCCGAGCGCGTGCTCGACGTGCTGTTCGCGCGGCACCTCGGCCCCCAGGACGAGTTCGCCCGCGCCCTCTACCTGCAGGAGCCGATGATTGCCGAGATGCGGCGGGCGGGGATGGCGTTCGGCTATCACACGCGCTCGCACAAGATGCTGTCGCGGCTCTTGCCGGGCGAGCAGGAGGCCGAACTGCGCGACGGCGTGGCGTGGATTCGCGCACTCACCGGCCAGTCGCGCGTGTCGTTCTGTTATCCGTGGGGCGGCCCCGGGACCTATACCAGCGATTCGCTCGACATCCTGGCGCGCACCGGCTACTCGGTCGCCTTCAACACCGTGCGCCGCCGGATCTGGGACGGCGATCACCGCTACGAGCTGCCGCGCGTGGATACCCGCGACCTGCCGCCGTACACGTCCGGCGAGCCGGCCGCGCCGGCGCTGGCCTCGGACGAAGCATGACCGGCGATTTGCGATCGACTCCGGAGTTCCAGTCGTACCTGCGGGCGCGCGAGGCCGTGCTGCGGATGAAGTCGGGCGGCGACCCGCTCGCCGCCGCCCGCCCCAGCGACTACTGGAGCGAAGAGCTCGACAACATCGACTATCTGATCGACGCCTCGCCACTGATCGTCCGCAAGCTGCGGCATCACTCGTTCCACATCACCGGCATCCGGCCCTACGACTACCGCCAGAAGGGCGACAGCCGCCGGGAGTTCTTCGAGGCGCGGCTGCAGGAGCTGCGGGCGCTGGCCGGCCAGGCGCCGCTCGTCGCCGAGTCGCCGGCGCTCGGCGGCTTCGGCTTCACCATCGACGGGCAGTTGTACAACGTCGACACGCTGAAGTTCTTCGAGGTGCTGGTCGGCATGGAACGCGGCGGCGTGTTGCCGGCGGTGCGCGCGATCGGCCGGCCGGTCGTCTGCGAAATCGGCGCCGGGTGGGGTGGTTTCGCGTATCAGTTCAAGACGGCGTTCCCGCGCACGACCTACGTCATCGTCGACTTTCCGGAGCTCTTCCTGTACTCGGCGACGTACCTCGGCGCGCTGTTCCCCGAGGCGCGGCTGCTGTTTGCCGGCATGGACGGCTCGGCATCGCTCGAGGGGTGGCGCGACGCCGACTTCGTGTTCGTGCCCCACGCGCTGTCGCACCTGGTCTCGACGCTCCCGCTGGATCTGACCGTCAACATGGTGTCGTTCCAGGAGATGACCGACGCGCAGGTGCGCGGCTACGCCGCGATGGCCGGGGCCGCCGGGTGCCCGCTGCTCTACAGTCTCAATCGCGAGCGCTCGTTGTACAACGCCGAGCTCGTGAGCGTGAGCGAGGCGCTGGCCGACTGGTATCGCCTCACCGAAGTGCCGCTGCTCGACAGCGACTACACCGGGGCGCTGAAGAAGTCGGCGAAGAAAAAGGCGGCGACGGCGGAGGCATCGGCCTCCCGCTACCGCCATCTCGTCGGCTGGCTCGACCCGTCACGCGCGCGCACCGCGCCGGCGCGCGCCGCCGCGTCGGCGCCGCCTCCGGCGCCCGCGAGCGCGCCCGCCAGCCCGCGCGTCGTGCTCGGGATGACGCTCTACAACAACGCGGCGCACCTGCGGCATGCGCTCGACTCGATCCTGGCGCAGACGTATGGCGGCTTCCGGCTGCTGCTGCTCGACGATGCGTCGAGCGACGACACCGGAGCGATTGCCCGTGAGTACGAGTCGCGTGACCCGCGCGTGCGCTACGCGCGCCATGCCGATCGCCAGGCGATGATTGCGACCTGGCGCGAGGTGGCTGAACAGGCTGCGGCGGATTATCAGTCGGCGGAGTACTTCGCCTGGGTCAGCGATCACGACTGGTGGCACCCGCGCTGGCTCGAGCGGCTCGTGAGCGAGCTCGACGCGGATGCCTCGGCCGTCCTCGCCTATCCGATCACGCGACGCATGTCGCCGGGCGGCGTCGATCTCGAGAAGGGGCCCCGCCTCTTCGACACCGCCTCGTGCGACACGCTCGACAGCCGCTGGCGGCATTTCTGCCGCGAGGGCGTGGGCTCGGGCGACATGGTCTACGGCCTGATCCGCATGCCCGCGCTGCGCCGGGCCGGCGTGTTCCGGCCGGTGCTGCGGCCGGACCGCCTGCTGATGGCGGAGCTGACGCTGCAGGGCCGCATCCGCCAGGTGCCCGAGGTGCTCTGGTATCGGCGGCAATCGAACGGCGCGAGTGTGGAGCGGCAGCGCTCCACGCTGATGGTGGCCGGCACCGAGCCGCGCTGGTTCTTCTGGCCGCCGTGGTATCAACACTCGCTGGTGCTGTGGCAGGAGTACGCCGGGGCCTCGGCCCGGCCCGCAACGGCGCTCTCGCGCGGCACGTGGGTCCGCATGGCGCTCGGCTACCAGGTCGCCTACGCCCTGCGCCACTTCCGCAAGACCGACACGTCGCACGCGTGGGGCCGCGCGAAGAACCGCGTCGCGCTGGCGAAGAAGCGCACGAAACACGCCTACCATCACGGCGTCTACCACACGCTGATGGGCCTGCGGGCCCTCCGCGGCAAGCTCCGCCGCGGCGGACGTCGCGCGCTCTACGAAGTGCTGATGCTCACGCACCGCCTCGGCCTGCGGCGCGAAACCCCCTCTTCCCGATGAAACTGCTGTTCCTCGCGCGGCACTGGTCCTACTTCCGCAACTTCGAGTCGGCGATCGAGGCGCTGGCCGCTCGCGGCCACACGCTGCACCTGGCGGTGGATCGCGAGGAGTCGATGGGCGGACGCCAGATGGTGGCGCGGCTCGTCGAGCGTTACCCCGACCGTCTCTCGATGAGCAACGTCCCCGGCCGCGGCGTGGACGGTTGGTCGGAGCTGGCGCGGAAGATCCGGCTCGGCCTCGACTACCTGCGGTTCCTCGAGCCGGCATATGCGCAGACGCCGCATCTCGGCGACCGCTCGCGGGAGCGGGCGCCGGCGGGCGTCGTGCGCCTGATGAATGGCCCGCTCGGCCGCTCCCCGCGCGGCCGCCGCCTCGCACGTGGCGTGCTGCGCGGCCTCGAGCAGGGGCTGCCGATCGACCGCGAGGTCCGCGACTTCATCGCGGCGCAGGCGCCCGACGCCGTGCTCATCACGCCGCTCGTGGACATCGGATCGCCGCAGCTCGATCACCTCGCCGCGGCGCGCCAGCTCGGGTTGCCGACGGTGCTGCCAGTCGGCAGCTGGGATCACCTGTCGAGCAAGGCGCTGCTGCGCGCCTGGCCCGATGCGCTGCTCGTCTGGAACGAGATGCAGAAGCGCGAGGCCGTGGAAATGCACGGTGTGCCCGCCGATCGCGTGCACGTCACCGGCGCCCAGAGCTACGACCACTGGTGGGGCCGGCGCCCGTCGCGATCGCGCGAGGAGTTCTGCGCCCGCGTGGGGCTGCGTCCCGACCGTCCATTCGTGCTCTACGTGTGCTCGTCGCTCTTCCGCGGCACGGCCGACGAGCCGGAGTTCGTGCGTGACTGGGTGCAGGCGCTTCGTTCCAGCGCCGACCCGCGGCTCAAGGACATCGGCATCCTGGTGCGGCCGCACCCGGCGCGGCTCGACGAGTGGCGTGACGCCGATCTGTCGGGCTACCGCAACCTGTCGTTCTGGGGCGCGCATCCGGTGGATGGTGGGTCGAAGGACGACTACTTCGATTCGATGTACTACAGCGCCGCGGTCGTCGGCCTGAACACCAGCGCGTTCCTCGAGTGCTCCTGCGTCGGCAAGCCCGTGCACACCGTGCTGCTGCCGGAGATCTCGACCCACAACCAGGAAGGCACGATCCACTTCCACTACCTGCTGGACGTGAACGGCGGATTGCTGCGCGTGGCGCGCAGCTTCGACGAGCACGTGACGCTGCTCGCCGACAGCCTGGCAGGCGAGGGCGGCGGCGATCCGAAGGCGGCGAGCTTCGCCGCCGGGTTCATCCGGCCGTTCGGCTTCGATGTGCCGGCGACGCCGCGATTTGCCGACGCGCTGGAGGCCGTGGTCGCCCAGCCCGTCCGGCGCGGGGCGGGACCCGGCCTCGCGCCGGTGCTGTGGCGCGTGCCGCTGTCGCTCGTGGCCGGCGTGCTCGCACTCAACGTCCGCACCCAGCTGTGGCGGAAGCATTTGCGCAACCGCATCCGCAAGGACTACCGCACCGTGCGCCGCCGCGTGCTGGTCGACATGAAACAGTTCGCGGCGCGCGCGCTCGGCAAGCGGCCCCGAAAACTCGACAACCTCCCGAGCGGTGCGCTTACGCCCAAGCTGGGTCGGCCACGGGATTCGGCCAAACGGCTGGTCGGCTGGGACCTCGAGGAGGCTCGCGAGGCCAGGGAGCTGGTCACGCTCCTCGGCCGCAGCGGCCGGCCGATCATCCTGGGCCCCTGGCTGTCCGAGACGGGGTTCGAGCTGCTCTACTGGATTCCGTTCCTGGCGTGGGCGAAGACCTACGGAAATCTCGCTGCCGAGCAGCTCGTGGTCGTGTCGCGGGGCGGCGCGGCACCGTGGTATTCCCACATCACGTCCAACTACGTGGACGTGCTGTCGTTCTACACGCCGGACGAGTATCGCGAGCGCAACGAGGAGCGCATCATCGCGCAGCGCGGACGTCAGAAGCACATGGAGGTCTCGGCCTTCGACCAGGAGATCATCACGCGCGTGAAGCAGGAGCGGCACCTGCGCGACGCCGTGCTGCTGCATCCGTCGGAGATGTACCGGCTGTTCGAGGGCTTCTGGTTCCAGCGCGCCCCGATCACGCTCGTCGAGTCGTTCACGCAGTTCACGAAGATTCCGCCGCTCGAGCCGTGGACACGGCGTCACGAGCTGCCGGAGCGATACGTCGCCGCGAAGTTCTACGGCAACTCGGCCCTGCCCGACACCCCCGAGAACCGCGCGTTCATCGCGAGGTTCCTGTCCGAGCTCACGCAGCACGTCGACGTCGTCCTGCTCAACACCGGCCACCGGTTCGACGACCACGAGGACGTGCCGGCGCAGGCGCGGAAGCGGATCCATTCGGTGGAACACCTGATGCGGCCGGACGACAATCTCACGGTGCAGACGCAGATCATCCGCCACGCCGAAGCGTTTACCGGCACCTACGGCGGTTTTTCGTATCTGGCGCCGCTCTGCGGCGTCGATACGCTGGCCTTCTATTCACATCCGTCGGGGTTCCGGGTCGACCATCTCGAAGTCGCCAAGCGGGTGTTCACGGGCCTCCAGGCCGGCGCGTTCGTCGAGCTGCATACCCGCGCGACCGGGGTCGTGTCGCTGGCGTTTGCCGGGCACCCGCGGTCGGCGGCTGTGACGACTCCGTGAGCAGGCGCCTGTTCTCGGCGGCCGGCAACCTCGCGCGGCGGGGGCAGCGGCGCGCCGCGGCGCGGGCGCGCTGGGCCGCCAAGGTCGGCGAAGAGGGGCTGAAGGATACGCTGCACGCGACACGGCGCAGCGGAAAGGGGCTGCGCGACGCGATCACCAACGGCGCCAAGGACGTCTTGCGGACCGTGCGGCGGCCGCTGCGCCGGCGGGCCCGGCTGCGGAAGCGGCTCGCCGAGCAGGCCGAGCTGGACCGGATCGAAGCGCAGGTCGAGCGCGAGATCGAGGATATCGTCGCCCGGGGGCGCACGCTGGTCGTCGGGCCCTGGCTGTCCGAAGTGGGCTTCGAGACGCTCTACTGGATTCCGTTCCTGCACTGGATGACGGCCGCGTTCCGGCTCGAGCCGGACCGGCTCGTCGCCGTGTCGCGCGGCGGCGTCGCCGGCTGGTACCGCGACCTGGCGTCGCGCTATGTCGAGATCTGGGACGACCTGGACCCGGTCGAGTTCGGTCGGCGCAATGCCGAGCGCGGCGTGACGAAGCAGTACGAGCCGTCGGCGCTCGACGCCGCCATTCTGGATTCGGTGGCCGCCCGTCTTGGCACCCGCGACTTCGACGTCGTCCACCCCGGGCTGATGTACCGGCTGTTCACGCTCTACTGGTCCGGCAAGCGCGCGATGGGATTCGTGGACGCGCACCTGCGCTTCACGCGGATGGCGGCGCCCCCCATGATCGATCCGGCGCAGCTGCCGCCCCAATACATCGCGGTGAAGTTCTACGCCGCGCGGTCGCTGCCCGACTCGCCGGAGATGCGCGCCCAGCTCCGCGCGATGGTCGCGGCGCTCGCGGCCAGGCTCCCCGTGGTTCTGCTCGACACCGGTCTGGTGCTCGAGGACGACCACGCCGACTACGCCTTTGGGGCGGACGGACGGATCATCAGCGCCCGGCCGTGGATGACGCCGGTGAACAACCTCGGGGTCCAGACTCAGATCATTGCCGGGGCCGCCGCGTTCGTCGGCACCTGCGGCAGCCTGGCCTGGCTGGCGCCGCGGCTGGGCGTCGACACGTCGGCCGTCTTCGTCGATCCGAAGTGGCTCCACGCCCACCTTCCGGTGGCGATGCGCGCCTATCACAAGCTGGATGCGGGCCGATTCGCCGTGGCGGACCTGCGCGCGCTGCCGGCGACGTCGGCGGACGAGGCGTGGGCACGGTGAGCATGCCGGAGGCGGCGCCGCGGTTCTCGGTCGTGGTGCCCGCTTTCAACGAGGCACAGGGCATTGCCGATACCGTCGACCGCTTGACGCGGTATTTGAACGGGACCGGCCTGGCGTGGCAAATCGTCGTCGTCGACGATGGCAGCAGCGACGGTACGGCGGCGGCGGTGGAGCAGATGTCCGCGGGCGAGGCCCGGCTGCGGCTCGTGCGCGGCGGCCGGCGGGGCAAGGGCGCGGCGGTACGCCGCGGCATGCTCGAGGCCGCCGGCGCGTGGCGCTTCTTCGCCGACGCCGATCTCTCGATGCCGCCGGCCAACATCGACAGGTTCCTTGCAGCGCTGCGGGCGTCGACCCCTGCGCCGCACGTGCTGATCGGATCGCGCGAGGCGCCGGGATCGAATCGTATCGGCGAGCCGTGGCGGCGGCACGCAGTCGGGCGGGCGTTCAACTGGCTGGTGCAGGCCCTGCTTCTGCCGGGTGTCCAGGATACGCAGTGCGGCTTCAAGCTGTTCAGCGCCGAGGCGGCGACGGCGCTGTTTCCCCGCACGACCATCGACGGGTTTGCGTTCGACGTCGAAGTGCTGACCCTGGCGCGGCGGGCCGGGTACCGGGTCTGCGAGGTCGGGATCGAGTGGCACTGCCGTTCCGACAGCCGCGTCAGCGTCTGGCGCGGAGCGACTGCCTTCGTCGACCTCTTCCGGGTGCGATGGAACGCCTGGATGGGCGTCTACCGCGGCATCCCCGCGCCGGCGGCGGCCGCCCCCGCGCGCGCTGTCGGGTCGCCGGAGTCGGTGCCGTGAACGTGCTCTTCATCGCGCGGCACTTCACCTATTTCAAGAATTTCGATTCGGTGATCGAAGCGCTGGCACGGGACGGCCATCGGCTGCATCTGGCCGCCGACCGCGACGACGGGCACGCGCTCGGGGGCCGCGCGCTGGTGGAGGGGCTGGCGGCGAAGTATCCGGGCCGGGTGACCGTCGGCGACACGCCGATCCGCGAATGGGGACGCTACCGGCGCGTGTCGTCGGCGCTTCGGCTCGGGCTCGACTACCTCCGCTACTCCGATCCGCGGTTCGCGGAGATGCCGAAGATCCGGCAGCGCGCCCACGACCGCACGCCGGCGTTCATCCTGGCGCTGGCGCGCCTGCCGATGCGGCGCCTGGTCACCCGCGTGCTCGAGGCGATTGAGGAAGCCGTGCCGCGCCAGAAAGGCGTGGACGCCTTCGTCGCGCAGCACCGGCCCGATCTGCTGCTGATCACGCCGCTCATCGAGCTCGGCTCGCCGCAGCTCGACTACCTGCGTGCGGCCCGGGCCCTCGGCATCCGCAGCGCGCTCTGCGTGTGGAGCTGGGACCACCTGTCGAGCAAGGCGCTCATCCGCGTGCCGCCCGACGCCGTGCTGGTGTGGAACGAAGTGCAGCGCGAGGAGGCCGGGCGGTTCCATGGGCTGGCCGCCGAGCGCGTGCTCGTGACCGGCGCCCAGTGCTTCGATCGGTGGTTCGACCGGCAGCCGTCGCGGCCGCGCGCCGAGTTCTGTCGCCGCGCCGGACTGCCCGACGACGGCCCGTTCGTGCTCTACGCGTGCTCGGCGCTCTTTCGTGGCAGCCCGTCGGAAGCCGCATTCGTCCGGCAGTGGGTCGAGGCGATTCGCGGTTCGGGGGACGAGGCGCTGCGCCGGGCGCGCATCCTGGTGCGGCCGCACCCGCAGCGGATCGACGACTGGCGGGAGGCGCCGCCGCTCGAGGGCGCAGTGGTCTGGGGATCGAACCCGGTGGACGAAGGCGGGCGCGCCGACTACTACGACTCGCTGTATTACAGCGCCGGCGTCGTGGGGCTGAACACCAGCGCGCTCGTCGAGGCCGCGATCGTCGATCGGCCGGTCTTCACGGTGCTGGCGCCGGAGTTTCACGAGAACCAGGAAGGCACCTTTCACTTTCATCACCTGATGACCGTCGGCAGCGGGTTTCTCAACGTCGCGCGGTCGCTCGGCGACCACGTACGGCAGCTGGCGGCGCTGGCGCGGGGCGAGACGATGCGGCCCAACGCGCCCTTCGTGGAACGTTTCATCCGGCCGCGCGGCCTGCGCACGGCTGCGACGCCGGTGTTCGTCGAGACCGTGACGGCGCTGGCGGCGGCGCCGCCGCCGGCGCGGCGATCGACGCCGGTCTGGGCGTATCTGCTGCGGCCGGTGGTGTACGCTCTGGTGATCGCCGGGCGGCTGCCGCTCGTCGAGCGCATCTACTGGAACCCCGCAAAGTTCCGCCAGCTGGACACTTTAGCCAACGCATGACGCCCACACATCCCGCGCTCGCCGGGCTCGGTCAGGGCCGCTGTCTCGTCATCGGCGAGGTGGCGCTCACCCACGACGGCAGCCTGGGGCTGGCGCACGCGTTCGTCGACGCTATCGCCGCGGCGGGTGCCGACGCGGTCAAGTTCCAGACCCACATCGCCGCCGCCGAGAGCACGCCCGCCGAGCCGTTCCGAGTCGCCTTCAGCCGCCAGGACGCCTCGCGCTACGACTACTGGCGGCGGATGGAATTCACCGAGCCGCAGTGGCAGGGTCTGGCCGACCATTGCCGCGAGCGCGGGGTGCTGTTCATTTCCTCGCCGTTCTCGTTCGAGGCAGTGGCGCTGCTCGAGCGCGTGGGCCAGCCGATCTGGAAGATCGCCTCGGGCGAGGTGTCGAACACGCAGCTCCTCGATCGCATTTGCGACGCCGGCGGACCGGTGCTGCTCTCGACCGGCATGAGCGCCCTCGCCGAGACCGACGCCGCCGTGGCGCGGGTGAAGGCCCGCGGCCGCGGGGTGGGCGTACTGCAATGCACGACGGCGTATCCGTGCCCGCCGGAGAAGGTCGGCCTCAACATGGTGCCGTTCTATCGCGAGCGGTACGGCGGCTGGGCCGGCCTCTCGGATCACTCGGCGACCATCTACCCCGGGCTGGCGGGCACCGCGCTCGGGCTCGACGTGCTCGAAGTGCACGTCGCGCTCTCGCGCGAGATGTTCGGGCCCGACGTCGTCGCGTCGGTGACCACGGGCGAGCTGCGGCAGCTGGTCGACGGCATCCGATTCATCGAAACCATGCGGGCCAATCCGGTCGACAAGGAGACGTCGGCCGCCGAAACGGCGCCGCTGCGCCGGCTCTTCACGCGGAGCCTCGTGGCGCGCCACGCGCTCGCCGCGGGCACGGTCCTGACCCGCGATCAGATTGCGATCAAGAAGCCGGGTACGGGTCTCCCGCCCGCGCGCCTCGACGAGATCGTGGGGAGGCGGCTGGCGAGGGCCGTCGCCGCCGATCAGCTCCTCGCCGCCGAGGACATCGAAGGGCTGTCCTGAGGACACTCGTGCCGAAACGGAAAATCTGCGTCGTCATCACGGCGCGCCCCAGCTACTCGCGCATCCGCACCGCGCTGCGCGCCATCCAGCAGCATCCCGATCTCGAGCTGCAGCTGGTCGTCGCCGCCTCCGCGCTCCTCGACCGCTACGGCAACGCCGTCCAGGCCATCGAACGCGACGGCTTCGTCGTGGACGAGCGCGTCTACATGGTGCTCGAGGGCGAGAACCTGGTCACTTCGGCCAAGTCCACCGGCATCGGGCTGTCGGAGCTGGCCACCGTGTTCGACAACCGCAAGCCGGACGCGGTGGTCACGGTGGCCGATCGCTACGAAACGTTGGCGACCGCGGTGGCGGCGTCGTACATGAACATTCCCGTCGTACACGTGCAGGGCGGGGAAGTGACCGGGTCGATCGACGAGAAGGTGCGGCACGCCGTCACCAAACTCTCCAACCTGCACCTGGTCTCGACGACCGCGGCACGCGAGCGCGTCATCCGCCTCGGCGAGCTGCCGGAGTCGGTGAGGCTGACCGGATGCCCGTCAATCGATATCGCGGCGGAAGTGACGGCGAGCCCGGCGCTCGATTTCGATCCGTTCGAACGCTACGGCGGCGTGGGCCCGCGCGCCGACCTCTCCAAGGGCTACCTGGTGGTGATGCAGCACCCGGTGACGACCGAGTACGAGGCAGCGCGCGCCCAGATCGAAGAGACGCTCTACGCGGCACACGGCGCGGGACTGCCGATCCTGTGGTTCTGGCCCAACGTCGACGCCGGGTCGGACGGCACGTCGAAGGGCATCCGCGTGTTCCGCGAACGCGAGCAGCCGGCCAACCTGCATCTTTTCCGCAACATGTTTCCGGAAGACTTCCTGCGGCTGCTGGTGCACGCGACCGCCATCGTCGGCAATTCGAGCGTCGCCATCCGCGAGTGTTCGTACCTGGGCGTGCCCGCGGTCAACATCGGGTCGCGCCAGCAGGGCCGCGAGCGGGGACGCAACGTCATCGACGTCGGCCACGACCGTGCGGCGATCGCCGATGCGCTGGCCGAGCACCGGCGCCGCGGACGTCCGCAGGCGGATCACCTCTACGGCGACGGCCGGGCGGGCACGAAGATCGCCGACGTGCTGGCGTCGGCGCCGCTCACGGTCGAGAAACGGCTGACGTACTGATGCAGACTGCCATCTCCCGCGAGCGGAAGGGGCGCATCGACGCGCTCGGCTACGACTACGCGTCGCAGCCCAAGGACGCGGTGCGCGCCTGCAACCTGTGCGGCGCCACGGTGTCGGTGACCATCGGCCACCGCGATCGCTACGGATATCCGGTGACGGCCAGCGCCTGCCCGCGCTGCGGGCTGGTGTGGCTCAGCCCGCGCATGACCGCGGCCGCCTACGCGCGGTTCTACGACGGCGTCTACCGGCCGCTCGTCAGCGCCTTCCACGGCCGACTCATCGACGCGCTGACGATCCAGGCCGAGCAGCGGGACTACGCCGCGGAGCGGGCCGAGATGATCCGCCCCTTCTGGCAGGGCGCGGGGCTGCGCAGCATGCTGGACATCGGCGGGTCGACCGGCGTCGTGGCCGCGCACTTCGCGCGCGAGTTCGGGCTGTCGGCCACGCTCATCGACCCGGCGCCGCTCGAGGTGGAGCAGGCGCGCGCGCTGGGCGTCGAAACCATGACCGGCCTCGTCGAGGCGCACGATTTCGGCCCGCGCCGCTTCGACGCCGTCATCGTGTGCCAGACGGTCGATCACCTGCTCGACGTGGGCGGCACGCTGCGCCGCATTCACGAACTGCTCACCGACCGGGGACAGCTCTTCATCGACATCGTCGACTTCCGCGCGGCCTACCTGCGCAACTGGTCGGTGGAAGACGCGATCAAGATCGATCACCCCTACTACCTGACCCAGAACACGATGGAGGCGTACCTGCGCCGGGCGGGCTTCTCGATCGCCGCGGTGGACTATGCGGTGGATCACCTCCACGTCTCCTACCTGTGCCGCCGTGGCACGCCGGCGCCGGACGCGCTGCCCGAGCCGGCGGCCGTGCGGGACCTCTTCCGCGAAATCCGGCTGGTGCAGAACGCGCCGAAGGGGCGTCCGTGAGCAGATCCGGCTAGTGGCCCGTCAGAAGACGATCTGCGTGATCAACGGCAAGCGGGGCGGCTTCAACGCGCTGCTGCCGACGATGCGCGCCATCGCCGACGACCGGTCGCTGCGGCTGCAGGTGCTGCTCACCGACATGCACCTGTCGCCGACGTTCGGCCGGACCCTCGACTACGCGTCGACGCTCGTGGACGTGACGCGCGCGGTGCCGATCGATCAGGCCGGCAGCTCGCCGGTGGAGCGCACCGAGGCGCTCGGCCGTGCGCTCACGCGGATCGCCACGGCGCTCGACGAGCTGCGGCCCGACATCGTGTTGCTGCTCGGCGACCGCTCGGAGACGCTGGCGGCCGCCTTCGCCGCGGTGCAGCTCAAGATTCCGGTGGCGCACGTGCAGGGCGGCGAGATCTCGGGGAACATCGACGGCATCCAGCGCCACGCCATCACCAAGCTGGCGCACCTGCACTTCGCCGAAACCGAGCACGCCCGCAAGCGGCTGCTGCGGCTGGGCGAGGAGCCGTGGCGCGTGTCGCGGGTGGGCGCCCCCTACATCGACTTCATCCGGCTCCGCCTCTACACCCCGGCCGACGAGGTGCGCGCGAAGTTCGAGCTCGGCGACGACGAACCGTTCCTTCTCGTGCTCATGCACCCGGTGACCACCGAGCCCGAGCAGAGCAGGCCGCACATGACGCAGGTGCTCGACGCCGCGGCCTCGACCGGCCTGCGGTCGATCGTCGCCTATCCCTGTTCCGACCAGGGTTATCAGGGCATCATCGACGCCATCGAGGAGCGCAGGGGCGACCGGCAGTTCTCGATTCACCGCAACATCCCGGCCGAGGACTTCATCGGCCTCGAAGCGACGACCACGGCGCTCGTCGGCAACTCCAGCGCCGGCATCTACGAGGCGCCCTACGTGTTCTGCCCCTGCGTCAACGTCGGCACGCGGCAGCAGGGGCGCGAGCGCGAGCGGAACGTGATCGACGTGCCGCCGCGGGCGGCCGCCATCCGCCGTGCCGTCCACACCGCGCGCACCGACGCCGCCTTCCGGCGCCGGCTGAAGACTCCGAAGCACATCTACGGCGACGGTCGCGCCTGCGAGCGCATCGTCAAGACCTTGCGGAAGGTTCCGCTGGGCGCCACGCTGTTCGAGAAGGCGATGACCTACTGATATGCGCATCCTGATTCTCGGCGGCGACGGCTATCTCGGCTGGCCCACCGCCATGTACCTCTCGGCGAAAGGCCACGACGTCACGATCGTGGACAACCTGTCGAAGCGCCTGTGGGAGGCCACGATCGGCGTCACCCCGCTCTTCCACCTGCCGACGCTGCAGCGTCGCGTGCGGGTGTGGAACCAACGCGCGGCGCGCCCGATTGTGCTCAAGGTGGGCGACATCGCCCACAACCACCGCTTCGTCTACCGGGTGTTCGAGGAGGCGCTGCCCGAGGCGATCGTCCACTACGCCGAGCAGCCGTCCGCCCCCTTCTCGATGAGCTCGCGCGAGCACGCCTACGACACGCAGGCCAACAACATCCTCGGCACCGTCAACATCCTGTTCGCGATGCAGCGCTTCACGCCAGGCGCGCAGCTCGTGAAGCTGGGGACGATGGGCGAGTACGGCACGCCGAACATCGACATCGAGGAGGGCTGGATCGAGATCGAGCATCACGGACGCAAGGACCGGATGCTCTATCCGAAGATGCCGGGGTCGTTCTACCACGCGAGCAAGGTGGCCGACTCGGTGAACATCGAGTTCGCCTGCCGCGTCTGGGGCATGCGCTCGACCGATCTGAACCAGGGCGTCGTCTATGGCACCGACACCGAGGAGACGCGGCTCCATCCCGAGCTCGTCACCAGCTTCCACTACGACGAAGTGTTCGGCACCGTGCTCAACCGCTTCGTGGTTCAGGCGGTGGTCGGTCTTCCGCTCACCGTCTACGGCAAAGGCGGACAGACGCGCGGGTTCCTCGACATCCGCGACACGCTGCGGTGCGTCGAGCTGTCGATCCTCAACCCGGCGGCCGCGGGCGAGTTCCGCGTGTTCAATCAGTTCACCGAACAGTTCTCGGTGATGGACCTGGCCGGGCTCGTGCAGCGGGCCGGCGCGCTCTGTGGCCTCGACGTGCAGATCGATCACCTGGCCAACCCGCGGGTCGAAAAGGAGCAGCACTATTACAACGCGAAGCACACGGCGCTCGTGTCGCTCGGCCTCCAGCCGCACCTGCTCAGCGACGAGTTCGTGGCGGAGATGATCCGGCGCGCGCAGGCGGTGCAGGCGCAGGTGGACCGCACGATCATCCATCCCACCATCAAGTGGCGGCAGGGCAGCCCTGTGGCCGCCACGAAGTAGGCACGCGACTCGACCATCGGCATGGCGCACGTTCTGATCACCGGCGGCGCCGGGTTCATCGCCTCGCATCTCGTCGACGAGCTGCTGGCGCACGGGCACCGGGTCACCACGCTCGACATCCAGCCGATGTCGCACGAGGTGCGAGGTGTGCCGCACGTGCGGCTCGACTTCACGGATCACGCGGCGCTCGAGCAGGCCACGGCGACCCTGCGGCCCGAGCTGGTGTGCCACCTCGGCGCGATTCCGTCGGTGCAGACATCGATTCTCGACGCCCATGCCTCGATGACCTCGAACGTCGCCGGCACCTATTCGGTGCTCGAGGCGTCGCGCCGTGCCGGGGTGCGCCGCATCCTGCTGGCGTCGTCGGCGGCGGTGTACGGCCGCACGGCGCTCGAGCACGACGGCCAGGCGCTCGGCGAGGACCTGCCGCTGCAGCCGCTCTCGCCCTACGCGCTGGCGAAGAAGCATGGCGAGGAGATGCTGCGGCTCTGGACTTCGCCGATCTGGGACGCGCTCGATGCGGTGTCGCTGCGTTTCTTCAACGTGTTCGGCCCGCGGCAGCGCCGCGACTCCGCCTACGCGACGTGCATCGAGCGGTTCCTGGGGCAGTGGCGTGACGGGCAGCCGTTCACGATCGTCCCCGACGGGCAGCAGCGCCGCGACATGGTGTTCGTCACCGACGTCGTCCGCGCCGTGCGGCTGGCGCTCGAGGCCCCAGGCTCCTTCGGCGGCGAGGTGTTCAACATCGGCGGCGGGCGGAACTACTCGATTCTCGAGATCGCCGATCTCATCGGCGGGCCGGCCCACCCGCGCTCCATGATCGCGCCGCGCGCCGGCGAGGTGCGCGCGTCGCTCGCCGACATCGGCCGGGCCCGTGCCCGGCTCGGATGGTCGCCGCAGGTGCCCTTCGAGGAGGGGATCGAGCGGCTGAAGCGAGAGGGCGTGCCGGCGTGAGGCACGCGGCGGCGGTGCGGGTGGGAGCGCGGTCGATCGGGCCGCGGCATCCGGTGTTCGTCATCTGCGAGGCCGGCGTCACCAATTACGGCGACCGTGAGCTCGCGATGCGCCAGGTCGACGCCGCGGTCGAGGCCGGCGCCGACGCGGTGAAGTTCCAGTGCTGGCGCACCGAGGAGCTGGTGTCGAAGCCGGTGGCGGCGCGACTGGCCGGCGAGCTGGGCTACGACTGGTTCGACCGTCTCAAGACCAAGGAGCTGACCTGCGACGACCTGCGCGCGCTCCAGGCCTACGCCACGGCGCGCGGCATCCTCTTCTTCGTCACGCCGCACGACCTGCTCAGCCTGGAGTTCGTCGACCGCGAGCTGCAGGTGCCGCTGCTCAAGGTCGGGTCGGGGGAGGCGCACAACCGCGACTTCCTGCGCGCGGTGGGGCAGACCGGACGCCCGGTGCTGATCTCGTTTGGCCTGCAGACCGACCCCGAGGTGATGGACGCGGTGACGACGCTGCGCGAAGCCGGCGCCGCCGGCGTCGTCGCGTTCCACTGCGTGACCGCGTACCCGACGCCGCCGGAGCTCGCATCGCTCGATCGGCTGGCCGCGCTGCAACGGATGCTCGACGCACCGTGCGGCTACTCCGACCATACCGTCGGCTGGCACATTCCCGCGGCGGCGGTGGCGCTGGGTGCGTGCGCGATCGAGAAGCATCTGACCTTCGACAAGCGGGATCTGCGGTCGCTCGACAACCCGGGGGCGCTGCTGCCCGACGAGTTCATCCGGTTCGTGAGCGACGTGCGCGATCTCGAACGGGCGCTCACGCCGCCCGACGACGCGGCGCGCGCGGCGGCGCGCGAGCGGGCCCGGTCGTGGGCGGGGCAATCGATCGTCGCCGCACGCGACCTGCCGGCCGGCACGCGCATCGACCGGACGATGCTGGCGCTCAAGCGGCCGGGGCGCGGCGGCATCGGGCCCGAGGGGATCGACACGCTCGTCGGCCGCCGGACCACCCGGCCGGTGCCGGCCGATGAACAGATCACGGCCGCGGACGTGGAGTAGTGGCCCGCATCCTCTTCGGCGCGCCCTATTTCTCGTACTACCGGAACTACGACTCGGTGGTGCGCGAGCTGGCCGTCCGCGGCCACGACATTCACCTCACGGCCGATGCGCCCGAAGCGATGGGGGGGCACGGGCTGGTGGAACGGCTGGCCGCCGAGTATCCGGGCCGCGTCACGAGCGGGTTCACGCCCTCCCTCGCCACCTGGACGTGGACGCCGGCCGCGTCGTTCATCCGGCGCTCGCTGGAGTACGTCCGCTTCCTCGACCCGTTCTACGACGAGATTCCGAAGTACCGCTATCGCGGCCGTGATCGGGCGCCGCGTCTGCTCGTGTGGTGGTTCCGGCTGCCGGGAGCGGCGAGCGCCGCGGTGCGGCGCCTCGTCGCCGGCGCGCTCTCGTGGCTCGAACGTGCGATTCCGGCGCCGCCGCCCCTCGTCGAGTACTTCCGCGGTCTGCGGCCCGACGTCGTCCTGCTGGCCGGTGTCACCAATCCCGGCGCGCCGCAGCTCGATCACATGAAAGCGGCGATGGCGCTCGGCCTGCCGGCCGCGGTGACGGTCTGGAGCTGGGACCACCTGTCGGGCAAGGCGTGGATCCGCATTACGCCGGATCGCGTCTTCGTGTGGAACCCGACGCAGCGCGACGAGGCGCTGCGGCTGCACGGCCTGCCGGATGACCGCATCGTCGTGACCGGGGCGCAGTGCTACGACCAATGGTTCGATCGGACACCGAGCCGGCCGCGTGAGGTGTTCCTGCGCGCGCACGGGCTCGATCCCTCGCGTGATCTGCTCGTCTACGTCTGCTCGGTGCTCGTCCGGCCGGCGCCGGACGAGGGGCCGTTCGTCCGGGAGTGGATCCAGCAGATCCGCGCGGCGGGCGATCCGCGCCTGCGCGAGGCCAACATCCTGATCCGGCCGCACCCGGAGCGGCTCGCCGAATGGGAGGACGCCGACCTGGCCGGGCTGGGCCGCGTGGCCATCGCCGGTGCCAACCCGATCGACGGTGCGAGCCGCGACGAGTACTTCGACTCGCTCTTCCACAGCCGCGCGGTGGTCGGCCTGGTGACGAGCGCGTTTCTCGAGGCCGCCGTCGTCGGGCGCCCCGTGTTCACCGTGATGAAGCCCGAGTACCGGCTGTTTCAGATGGGCACGCCGCACTTCCGGTACCTGCTGACGGTGGAGGGTGGGCTGGTTCACACCGCCGGCGACTGGCCGGAGCACGTGGCGCAGCTCACGCGGTTTTGCGACGATCCCGCACCGGCTCTTCGCCAGCTCGAACGCTTCGTGACCGCGTTCGTGCGGCCGCACGGTCTGCGCGTGCGCGCGACCGGCCTGTTTGCGGACGCCGTCGAGGCGCTCGCGCGCGAGCGCGCGCTCGTGCCGGCGCCGGTCGAGCCGCGGTTCGGACGGGCGGCGGCCCGGGTGTTGTCGGGACTGCTCGAGACCCCCGGCGTGCGCGCCCTGCTCCTCAGCCGGGGCGACGCGATCGCCGAAGAAAGGGTTCGCGCGCGCCGGGAGGAGCAGGCCGAGGTGCGCGACGCGCGCGTGCGGGCCGCGCAGACACGCGAGGGCGCCGCGCGCCAGGTCCGCGACGAGAAGCTGCGCGTGAAAGAGCAGCAGCGGCGCGCCAAGGAGGCGGTGCGCGCCTCGCGCGCCCGCGCGGTGCAGCGGAGCCGGCTGCGGTCGTGGACGACCGATCTCTGGACGCGCGTCACCTCTCCGCACCGGCGGACCGATGGCTGAGGGCCTGGTACTGGGGCTGATTCCGGCCCGCGCCGGGTCAAAGGGCGTGCCGGACAAGAATCTGCGGCCGCTGGCCGGGCGCACGCTGCTCGACTACGTCGCGGAGGCGGCCCGGGCGTCGCGGCGTCTCGATCGCCTCGTGCTGTCGACGGACTCCGAGGCGATTGCCGCCGCGGGCCGGGCCGCGGGGCTCGAGGTGCCGTTTCTCCGGCCGCCGGATCTGGCGCGCGACGACACCCCGATGCTTCCAGTCCTCGTCCATGCGCTCGACGCGCTCGAGCGGGCCGGGTGGGTGCCCGAGTATGTGGCGCTGCTGCAACCGACGTCGCCGCTTCGGCGCCCGCAGCACATCGCGGAGGCGATCGGCCGCCTGATCAGCTCCGGGGCCGACTCGGTCGTCAGCGTGATCGAAGTGCCGAGACACTTTTCGCCCGACTACGTGATGCGGGTGGACGACGGCGTGCTGCGCCCGTTTCTTCCCGAAGGGGAACGTGTGACGCGGCGTCAGGACGCGCGGCCCGCATACTCGCGAGACGGAACCGTGTATGCGTTCCGTCGCGACACGATCGAGCGGTTCGGCAATATCTACGGACACGACTGCCGCCCGTTTCCCATCGACGCCAGCGAATCACTGTCGATCGACTCGCCAGAGGACTGGGCCGCGGCGGAAAGGACTCTCGCGGCCCGAGAGGCAGGTGGGCAGGTGAGCAGGTAACGGGTGGGGCGATTGACGCAGCTCGTTCCTCATGTGGTGCGGCGCGGGATCAGCGTGCAGGTGGCGCGGGTTCATGCCGCGCGGCTCGAGCGCAACCTCGCGGCGCTGGCGTCGGGCTCCGACACGATCGTCGCCGGGCCCTGGCTGGGCGAGGTGGGCTTCGAGCTGCTCTACTGGATGCCGTTCCTGCGCTGGTTCGCGGCGCGCTTCCACGTGGCGCCGGAGCGGCTGATGGTGGTATCGCGCGGCGGCACGGCGGGGTGGTACCGGCCGTTCGCGGCACTCTACCGTGAGACCTTCGACTACCTCACGCCGGAGCAGTTTCGTCAGCGCCACGACGAGCGCGTCAGGGCCAACGGCGAGCAGAAGCAGACCCAGGTGCTGGCGTTCGAGCGCGAGCTGCTCCGCGAGCTGACCACCGACGTCACGCACCGATCGATGCTCCATCCGTCCACGATGTACGGCCTCTTCAACCCCTTCTGGTGGGGACACGTCGGCGACGCCTGGGTGCACGCGCACGCCGCCTACACGCGGCTCGCGGCCCCGTCGGTGCCGGGCTACGCTCTGCCGGCCGGGCCGTACACCGCCGTGAAGTTCTACTTCAACGACTGTTTTCCGGCGACGCCGGCGAACCGGGCCTTCGTGCGGCGTACCCTCCAGGCGCTGGTCGCGCGCGGACCGGTGGTGTCGCTCGCGACCGGTCTCAAGCTCGACGATCACGACGGCGACGACCTGCGCGCACTCGGCGTGCAGTCGCTGCCCGCGCACCTGCACCCGCGCGACAACCTGGCCCTGCAGTCGGCAGTGGTGGCCGGCGCCGCCGGGTTTGCCGGCACCTACGGCGGCTTCTCCTATCTGGCGCCATTCTTCGGGGTGCCATCGACGGCGTACTACTCGAACGTCCACGGCTTTTCCCCGCGGCACCTCGTGATGGCCCGCTCGGCGATCGCCTCGATCGCCGGAGGCGGCTCGCTCGACGTGCGGTCAACCGGCGGCGACGCTGCTGCCCACTGAGACCCCGACAAATGAGCATTCGACACGTTCTCGTGACCGGCGGCGCCGGCTACATCGGCTCCCACCTGGTCGACGGCCTGATCGCGCGCGGCTACCGCGTGACGGTTCTCGACGACCTGGTGCCGCAGGTGCACCGCTCCGGCACCTGGCCGTCCTACGCCAACGCGCAGGCGGGCTACGTGCGCGGCGACGTGCGCGATCGCGCCGTGTTCGAGCCGCTGGTGCTCGACGCCGACGCGGTGGTGCACTTCGCCGCGGCGGTGAGCATCGGCCAGAGCATGTATCAGATCGACCGCTACGTGGACGTCAACACGCGCGGGACGGCGTTGCTGCTCGACATCCTGGTCAACACGAAGCACCACGTCGAGAAGGTGCTCGTCGCGTCGTCGATCGGCGTCTACGGCGAGGGCGCCTACCGCTGCGCCACGCATGGCCCGGTGGCGCCGGGCATCCGCTCGGAAGCACAGCTCGCGGCGCGCGACTGGGAGCAGAAGTGCCCGGTGTGCGCGGCACCGGTGGAGTCGATCCCGACGCCGGAAGACAAGGCGCTCTACCGCGACAACATCTACTCGATGACGAAATACCACCAGGAAGAGATGGTGCTGCTCATCGGCAAGACCTACGGCATCCCGGCGGTGGCGCCGCGCTTCTTCAACGTCTACGGGCCGCGCCAGAGCCTGAGCAACCCGTATGCAGGCGTCGCCGCGATCTGGCTGAGCCGCCTGCTGAACGGGAAACGGCCCGTGGTGTTCGAGGACGGCGGGCAGCTGCGCGACTTCGTGTCGGTGCGCGACGTCGTGAACTGCCTGGTGCTGATGCTGGAGAAGAGCGGCGCCGACTACCTGCCGGTCAACGTGGGCTCGGGCGAGACGGTCACGATCCTCGACATCGCCCGGATGCTGAACCGGATCCTCGGGACGTCGATCGAGCCGGACGTGACGCAGGCCGGCCGCAAGTTCGACATTCGCCACAATACGGCCGACATCACCCGCGCGAAGACGCTCCTCGGCTTCCAGCCGGCCGTGCCGCTCGAGGACGGGTTCCGCGAGCTGGTCGAGTGGGCGAAGACGACGCCGGACGTCGCCGCCGACTTCTTCGACAAGGCGCTCGACGAACTCAAGCAGAAGGGTCTGCTGGTCAACTGAGCGGCGCGATGATTCTGACCTTCGATCAGCTCGAGGATTTCCGCGGCCGCGTCGCGATGGTGGACGGCGCCTTCGACCCGCTGCACCACGGCCACATCGCCTACTTCAAGGCGGCGCGCGAGCTCGGGGCGCCGGTGTTGTGCAACGTCGCCTCCGACCGCTACGTCCGCACCAAGCATCGGCCCCTCTTGACCGAAACGCAGCGCGCGACGGTCATCGACGCGATCCGCTACATCGACTACGTCCACATCTACGAGATTGATACCGAGACCGTCCTGCGGCAGCTGCGCCCGCGCTACTACGTGAAGGGGAGCGACTGGCGCGAACGTGGCCTGCCGCCCGAGCAGGCCGTCATCTGCCGTGAACACGGCATCGAGATCGTCTATCTCGACACCCTGCTGGACTCGTCAACCCGCCTTCTTCAACAGTTCACCGATCAGGACCAGCATCGGCAACAAGGCCAACAATGAACATCACCGAGTTCGAAGCCGCGGTGTTCGCGCAGAAACCCACGGGGCAGCAGCACTACGACGAGAACTACTGGCTGGGTGAATGGCGCGCCGGCGACAACAACTACTCGCTGGAGACGCGCCGCCGCATCGAGGCGAAGAACCCGCAGCTGATCAAGGACGTCTTCCAGCCGAAGCGCGTGATCGACCTCGGCTGCGGCCCCGGCGCGCTGATGCATCTGCTGCACGAGATCGGCGTCGAGGCCGACGGCATCGACTACAACGAGATGAGCCTGAAGCTGGCGACGCCCGAGGTCAAGGACCGGATTGCGATCGGCGATGCGGCCGACACGTCGATCAAGAAGGACGGCTCGTACGACCTCGTCCTCTGCCGCGAAGTCCTGGAGCACTTGACGGTACTCGAGGTGCGGAAGGCGGTCGCCAACATGGTGCGCCTGACCTCGAAGTTCATTTACGTCACGACGCGGTTCCACCCGAACCCGCCGACGTTGCTCGACTTCAACACGAGCGACGATCTGGACCCCTCGCACATCACGCTCCTCAACAAGGACATGTTGCGGCTGATGTTCGTCCTCGACGGCTGCCGCTCGCGCCCGGACCTGGAAGAGCGGATGGACTGGGGCAAGAAGGGCCGCGTGCTGGTCCTCGAGAAAGTCACCGTCTAGCACGTGTCGCGGCGAACCAGTCGCCTCGTCGTCTTCGCGCTGGCGGGCGCCATTGCCGCGGCGGTGTCGTACGACGTGTGGCGGACGCCGGTGCAGGTCTGGGACGCGCTCGGCGAGATTCTCGCGGCGCAGGAGTCTCCCTCGGTGACCCAGGCCTTCCAGGATTCGATGAGCAACTCGGCGTACTTGCGCCCGCTGCGGATCGCCCAGATCAAGGCGCTGTTCGACCTGGCAAGCCCGGATCGGTTCCACCTCGTCTACCGCGGCTTTCACGTCCTGCTGCTCCTCGCGCTCGTGCTCGCGTTCGTGGCCGCGCTTCGCGTGGAATCGGCGGTGGACAGCGCCGCTGCCGTCGTCGCGCTCCTGGTCCTGACCGGGCTGCACACGTTCACCGCCCTCGTGCGCGAGGCGTTTCCCATCAACCATTTCCTCGAGATCGCGGTGCTGACGCTCGTGGCGCTGAATCTGGCGATTTCGCGCGGCGGATGGTGGGTCGACGCGCTCGCGGCCCTGGCCTTCATCGTGGCGTCGCTCACGCTCGAATCGGGGCTGTTGGTCTGGGTCGTGTTCGCGGCCGCCCGAATCTCCGGCATGCGCGGCGTTTCGACGCGCGGGCTCGTGCTGGTGACGGCGCTGCTGGTGGGCTACGTCGGCATCCGGGCGTGGTACCTGCAGATTGGCGTGCCCGCGCTCTCCGAGCGCAGCTCCGGCTTCCTGCTCGAGCGGCTCGAGCCTGACGAGCTCGAACGCCGCTTTGGATCGGCCTTGGCCCTCTTTCGCGCCTACAACGTCGGCACCTCGTTCGCATCGGTGCTGTTCGCCGAGCCGCGCGAAGGACTGTTCGAATTCGTCCGCGCCTGGCGCGACGATAGCGTCGCTCCACGCCTCTACCTCGCGCTGGCGTCGTCGATCGCGACCACCGGGCTGATCGGGGCGTCGGCGCTGGCGTGGTGGCGCCGCCCGTCGCAGTGGGGGCACGGCGAGCGGCTGGCGTTCATCGCCCTCGCGGTGCTCGCCGCCAACGCCGTGCTCTCGTTCTCGTACACCAAGGACGACATCATGACGGTCGGCGGCGTGTTCTACGCGTTTGCCGCGTATGCGGCGCTGCGGGCGCTCCTGGCGCATGCCGTGTCGTGGCGCGCATGGCGCGTCGCGGTGCTGTCGGTGGCGCTGCTGGCGCTGTCGTGCGCGTGGGCGATGCGCAGCGTCGGCGTGCATCACGTCATGGTGACGCAGGCGTTCAAGACGCGGAACGACTGGGCCCGCCTGCCGGTCGCCTGGGCGCGCGAGCAGCCGCTTCCGAGCGCGCCGGCGGCCCTGGCGGTCATTGAGCGGCTGCGGAACGACGCGATCGAGGCCGAGGTCCCCAATCCGCAGCTGTTGCCCCCCTGGCGTGACCGATGGTGGGGGGACCGATGAGGACGTTACCGCTCATCGCGGCGGCCGCGCCGGGCGTGGTAGTGGCGCTTGCGTCCGTCGTGCAGATCGGCCTGGCCGCGAGCGGCCGCGACCCGCTGTGGGCCGTGAAGGAGGTGACGGCCGCGGAGGCCGCCGCCCTGCGCGACCCGGCCACATTGGCGCGGATGTCGAAGGAGGGAGCCGATCTGCGCGCCGCGCGGCCCGTCCGCGCCGGTGTCCTGGGCCGCACGGCTCTGACGCTCACGCCGCTCGACGCGGCCATTGCGGCGCGCCGCGGCGAGGTCGTCGAGTTCCTCCTCTGGGCGGCCCCGCCCCTTGATGTAGAGACCTGGACGCGCGCGCGGTGTCTCGCGGCCCTGGTGGACGAGGACGACGTGTCGGCGGTGCTTGCAAAGCAGGCGCCGCCGCTGGAACTCGACTGCAGCGGGTATGTGCGTCCATGGTGACCCGGAGGGCCGTACTCGTGGCCCTCTTTGCCTTCGTCGTCGCGGCCGGCTGGCGGCTGGTGACCTACAACGGGTTGTCCAACGACCACTACGTGCACCTGGCGCGCGCCCAGCAGGTGCTTCTCGGCGCGCTTCCCGTGCGCGACTTCGTGGACCCGGGGATGCCGCTCACCTATGGCGTGTCGGCGCTCGCGCGCCTGGCGCTCGGCGAGACACAGCTCAGCGAGGTCCTCCTCGTGGTGACCGGTTTTGCGGCCGGCGCGGCCCTGACGGGATTCTGTGCTGCCTCGCTCAGTTCGTCGATCGCGTTGTCCGTGTTCGTCGTGCTGCTCGAAGTGCTGTCCTACCCGCGCAGCTACAGCTATCCGAAGATCCTGCTGTACGCGCTGGGCGCATGCGTCGTCGTGGCGGTTGCCAGGCGCCCGACGCCCACGCGGATCATGCTCGGCGCGGTGACGGCGGCCATCGCCTTTCTGTTCCGGCACGACCACGGCTTGTACATCGGCGTGGCAATGGCAGCCGGGATCGCACTGCGGCTGCTGCCCGATTGGCGGGCTTCACTTCGGGCCGTGGCGCGCTTCGGCGGGCTGGCGGCGCTGCTGCTGGTTCCCTGGGCGGCGTTCGTCCAGTACTACGAAGGGCTGTTGCAGTATTTCGGCTCGGCCGTCGAGTTCTCGCGGCGGGAAGCGTACGTGTCGTCGCTGAACGCGTTCCCGCGGTTTTCCGCGAGCGCGCCGCTGTACTCCGCCGCGAATACCGAGGCGTGGCTGACGTGGCTGTTCGTCGGGGTGCCGATCGTGGCGCTGCTGGCTGCCGCGGGACGCTCCGTTCGCCGGCTGGAGCGGTGGCCGGGCGAGTCGGCCGCCGTGGCTGGCCTGGCGGTCATGGCGCTCCTCGCAGACCGTGGCTTCCTTCGCGATCCGATCGGGATGCGCCTGCCCGACGCGGTCGTGCTCCCGCTGCTGCTGCTCGCCTGGCTCGTGGCCGCGGCGTGGACCGTCCGGTCGCGATGGGCAGCCGCGCTGGTCGCTCGAGCGGCGGCCGTCGCCGTCCTGCTGCTGACCGCGGCCGCCATCTGGCGGGTCGGCGACGTCACCGAGCGGCTCGATGGCGCCGGGTTCTTCCATGGTCCGGCGTCGTTCATCGAAAACGTACGCGCCGTCCAATCCGAGCTGAACAAGCGCCAGGCGCAGGCGCTCCAGACGCCGAGCCGCGTCAGCGCGGAACTCGCACCCCTCTTCGACTATCTCACCTCGTGCTCCCGGGACACCGATCGCCTGCTCGTGACCGGGCAATACCCCGACGTCTATCTGGCCGCGGGGCGCGGCTTCGCGGGCGGACACGTCGCCTTCATGCAAGGCTTCTACACGTCCCGCCGGGAGCAGGAACGCACCCTGGCGCGGCTGCAGCGCGAGTCGGTCCCGTTCGTGCTGCTCGTGCGCGATGTGCAGCCGGTGTTCGAGCACGACTTTCCCCTGCTGAACGCATACATCGCCCGCTCGTATACCCAACTGCTCGACGTCCCGATTCCCGAGATGGATGGCGTGCGGCTCCTCGTCGATCGCCAGCGCCGGCCCACGGGCACCTACGCCGGCACGAACTGGCCTTGCTTCCGGTGAGACGCGCGCCAAGGGGCACACGATGAGCGGGATGGACGCCGCCGGCAACCTCGCCTCGAAGGCGGCGCGGCGCCTCAGTGCCGCCCACAAGCCGCTGGTGCGTTTCATGCGCCGGCGGACCCGGCGGCTCGAGCACCTCGCCTTTGCCCGCGATGCCGCCCGTGCCGAGGCGGCGATTGCCGCGGTGGCGGCGCGTCCCGGTCCGATTGTCGCGGGGCCGTGGCTGGGGGAAGTGGGCTACGAGGTCCTGTACTGGATTCCGTTCCTGCGGTGGTTCTGCGATGCGCATGGCGTGCCGCCGGAACGGCTCGTGGCGTTCTCGCGCGGCGGGATGGAGCCGCTCTACGCCGGCGTGGCGGGGCACTACGTCGACCTGTTCGACCTGCTGACGCCGGCGGAACTGGCGGCCCGCAACGCCGAGCGGCGCGCCAGTCAGGAAGGTGGCGGGCAGAAGCAGTCGGCGACCGGCGACCTGGACGAGCGGCTCCTGGCGGCGGCACGCGCGCGCCTCGGGATTGCCGGCGGCACCGTCTGTCATCCGTCGCTCTTCTTCCGCCTGTTCCGCCACGTGTGGCATGGCAACCTGCCGATGGACTTCCTGTGGACGCACACCCGGTACACCACGCGCCCGCTGGATCTGCCGCGGCCGCCGGGCCTGCCCGACCGCTTCGTCGCCGCCAAGCTCTATGCCGGGCCGGCGCTCTCGACCGCGCCCGCGTCGCGCGCGGCCGTTCGCGAGGTCGTGGCCCGCGTCGCCGCCGGTGCGCCCGTGGTGCTGCTCGAGACAGAGTTCGGCATCGACGAGCACCGCGACTTCGACCTGCGCGGCCTGCCGAATGTCACCAGCGCGGCGGCGCTGATGACGCCACGTACCAATCTCGGCGTCCAGCTCGCCCTCATCACAAGTGCACACGGTTTCTTCGGCACCTGCGGCGGCCTCGCATGGCTGGCGCCGTTTCTCCGCGTGCCGACGGTGGCCGTCTGCGACAGCGACGAGGCCATTGCCCTGCACCTGCTCGTCGCGCGTCAGGCGGGACGCGCCGCGGGGGCCGCCGAATTCAGCCTGCTGGATCTGCGAGCGGCCGCGCGGGCCGGGGTAATCGACACTAGAATATCTGGAGCCTGATGCCCATCGCTCCCAACGTCGTGCTGGAACAGGGCGTGGTGATCTTTCACCGCGACCTGGTCAACCTGTATGGGTGCCGAGTCGGCACCGGAACCAAGATCGGGGCGTTCGTCGAGATTCAGAAGAACGCCGTGATCGGCCAGCGCTGCAAGATTTCGTCGCATTCGTTCGTCTGCGAGGGCGTCACCATCGAAGACGACGTCTTCGTCGGGCATGGCGTCATGTTCATCAACGATCCCTACCCACGTGCCACGACCGACGGCCACCTCAAGACCGAGGCCGATTGGACCGTGGTGCCGACCACCGTGCGCCGCGGCGCGTCGATCGGCAGCGGGGCCGCCATCCTGTGCGGGATCACGATTGGCGAGGGCGCAATGATTGGTGCCGGTGCAGTCGTGACCCGCGACGTGCCGGCGGGGGCGACGGTCGCCGGCGTGCCGGCGCGGCTGCTCGTGCGGCAATCGAGAGGAGCGAACGAGGCATGATCCGAATCGGCATAGTTGGCTACGGCTACTGGGGTCCCAATCTGGTGCGGAATTTTGCCGAGTGCGCCGGCGCGGCGGTGACCGCCGTGTGCGACACGCGCGAGGAGCGCCTGGCCCAGGTGCGCCGGCGCTATCCGTCGGTGGCCGTCACGACCTCGGCCGCCGAACTGTGCGCGAGCCCGGACGTCGACGCGGTCGTGATTGCAACGCCCGTGGATCGGCACTTCGAGCTGGGGATGGCGGCGCTGGCCGCCGGCAAGCACGTGCTGCTCGAGAAGCCGATGGCGTCCACGAGCGAGCAGGCCAGCCGCCTG
>Ga0070675_100000339_pt1 | contig 31750 bp, 23 predicted proteins | sample KBSM43metaG_FD_65343 | JGI IMG/M metagenome (GOLD analysis project Ga0070675, IMG submission 65343) | Miscanthus rhizosphere microbial communities from Kellogg Biological Station, Michigan, USA - KBS M4-3 metaG | ecosystem: Host-associated > Plants > Roots > Rhizosphere > Soil ... | reverse complement strand
GCTTCCTGAAACATGTCCAGCTTCGCCTGTTCCGTGTAGCTGCGCTGATTCACCACGTCGATGACGCTGAAAATGCCGCCTACGACGACCAGCAGGACCACGATCGCCATCATCAGTTCAACCAGTGAAAAACCTTGTTCTTTTGAGTTCATCGCCGCTACCTAATTTCCAACCATGACCCGCATGGCAATCGGAGGTGAGTCCACCAGTGCGTTGCTTCCCGAGCCCTTTCTCTTACTGCCGACAGTCACCAGAAAGGTGTTCGTCGACATTCCCACGTCTTCACCGACGATTTTCACATTCCACCGCACGTCGTATTTCGCCACGAGGTCCCCGTCCGGTGCACAAGGCGCTCTTAGAACGTAGGTCATCACATAATCATCCGGCGGACTCGTCTCGGTGAAATCGATACCGGCACCGTTTACTGCCGCGCCGCCCTTCTCCGTGTTGATCGTCCAGGTGGTTCCGTCGCAATCTGTCAGCGCGGAGCTTCCGCTGCCGATGATCGTGGAGTTCACCTGTTCGATAACGGATTCCGCCAGCATCGTCTGTGTGCTGTCGACCTTGTTGCGGTTGTTCATCAGGATCGCCGTCCATACCAGTCCAATGACGCCGAGCGAACTCACCATCAGGATGACCGTGGCGACCATCACTTCAACCATCGACATACCCGCTTGGGGGTTTTGTCGTATCGAGCGCATCGTCAGCCTTTCCATTCCCCACCAATCCAGAACCATTTTTTGATTCGGCCGGCCGGAGAAATCGACAAGCCGGCCCACCCTTTGCCGCTGGATCGACTTGTGTCCTTGAAGTAATAAACGAAGCCCTTGTTGTCGCATGTGGTGCCGTCGTAAAAGCAGGGCAGACCGCGCGTGTTGAAGGTCGGTTCGCCATCGTGTGGAGTGAATCCAAGCACACCGGTAGAAATCGCCGTAGGAGCGTCAGCGCCTGTCGGGGTTGTCTGCATCCTCACGGGAGACTCCCATTGAGCCTGAAGATCGGTGTCTGCAATATCAGAAGTGTCGGGCGCTTCCTTGACGTAACCGATCAAAGTCGTTCCGTCGACCACAAAGTGCGTTGTCAGCGCCCGGTTTTGCTTGACGGCGGCCATCCGGCAGCTCTGCAGCAAGCCCGACATGCTCGTCACGCCCGCGTGAAGGCGAGCGTTCGACATCACCGTCACCATGTTGGGGATAGTGATCATTCCCACGATCAAACTGATCAGGAGGACGACGCTAACCTCGATTAACGAAAATCCAGCCAATCGGTCCGCGCCTTGCGACGCGGGCTTACTGGAGCCCATCCTAGTTCTCATCTTGGGGGCAAATTTAGGGTGGGGACACGAGGCTGGGAAGAATTTTTTTAGAGGCCTAACATCGAAACGCCGTTATAGAACGTACCTGCAACACAAGCAATGATATAGCTTGTGATCGCTCCTCCAACCATGGCCTTCAGGCCCAGTCGCGCAATCTCGTGTCTGCGGGAAGGAGCCAGGGGTGAGATGCCGCCGATCTGGATCGCAATCGACACGAAGTTCGCAAATCCGCTGAGAGCGTAGGAGGTGATGACGATGGAACGGGGATCGAGCGGCGTGACGGTCCCCTGGCGGGCAGCCTGAAGATAGCCGGCAAGGTCCGCATATGCGACGAATTCCGTTAAGATCAGTTTCTCCCCCAACATCCGGCCAACAACGAGACAATCGTGGACAGGCGTACCCATCAGAAAGGCAACAGGCCAGTGTAACCAACCGAGAACAAGCTGCATGGATAGCGGCGTTGCCGATCCCAGGGGGCCGAAGAGTACGAAGGACAGATTCGCCACGGCGAGAGCCACGCCGATCCCATAAATGGATTTTTTGAGTGGAACCGTCCTACGAATCGACACCACCAGGATTGGAAACCACAGCGCCAATCCGATCAAACCCACCATGCGAGCGGCGTCAGGAGTGAAATATGCGGCGATTCCGTATAGCCCAATCACGATGAAGAACGTGACCCACAGAAATAGGTCAGATACCTTCTTAAGCCCGCTTACAACAAGAAGTCCTGTAGCCATCGCAATGAGGATCAGGTCCAGCTGAACCAACCCGGCTCCGCTACCAAAAAAGCTTCCGACCCAACCAACCATCACGTTTACCATCGCGATGATGGCGACGAAGGAAAAGAGCATACCGATGACGTTCAATGTCAGCTGCAAACCCACGGTAGACCCGCTCGCTGCAGCGTCGAGCAGATTCACGTCTTCACTGGGCACCTCGAATGCTGCCTCACCAAGAGTCGCCGGCTTGTCCCGCTCCGGCACCATGATCTTGGCAACAATGAACCCCGCCGGCGCCGACAGAATCGAGGCCGAAATCAGGTGGGCCGCGATGTTCGGGAAATAGCCCGAGAGCATCAGAATATAGGCGCCCAATACACCGCCGGCGGTGTTTGCGAAGCCGCCGACCATGATCGCGTTGAGTTCCGATCGTGTCATCTTATCGATGTACGGCTTGACGACAAGTGGGGCTTCCGTCTGTCCCACGAAGATATTCGCGGAATTCGAGAGAGCTTCCGCGCCGGAAACCCTCATCGTGTGCTGCATGATCTTTGCGAAAAAGATTACGACCTTCTGCATGATTCCCAGGTAGTAGAGGATTGACAGAAGCGCGCTGAAGAAGATGATCGTTGTCAGAACCTGAAACGCCAGAAACATTCCAGGAACGGTGCCCGTTTTGATCGCGTTTTGAATGAGCGGATCGGTCGACGATGCACCAAGCCTCGTGAGGTATTCCTTCAACGTCAGCGCGCCGCCGTTGCCCGTTTCCGCTCCAATGGATCCGAAAACGAAAAGAGCGCCTTCCTTGCTGAAGTTGAGCAGAGCGTTGAAGACGTCATTAAGCCGCAGAAAAAGCCTTGCGCCCGGTGTCCACGAGAACACCAGTATCGCGAATGCGAACTGAAGCCCGAGCCCCCAAAAGACGACGCGCCAGGGAAATAGCTTGCGATCTTCAGAAAGCGTCCAGGCAAAAAAAATGAAAACGAAGATACCCAGGAATGAAATCAGGTTCTGCATCGCGGCGGCATTATACCTGCGCTATGGCACAGGCAATGCGGCGAATCATATCGGTGGTCAATTCGGGATAAATCGGGAGAGCCAGAGTCTCCTCTGCGGCACGCTCGCTGACAGGAAAGTCACCCGTCTGATGGCCGAGAGAGTTAAAGCACTTTTGCAAATGAAGCGGGACAGGGTAGTAGACATCGCAACCGATTCGCTGTGACTTCAAGTGCTCGATCAACGCATCGCGGCGAGGGTGACGAATCACGAACTGGTTGTAGACGTGCCGTTCCGCCACTTCAACCGGAAGGCCAATTTCTGCGGCGAGAACTTGTCTGTACTGTCCTGCATTGTTCTGACGCGCCGCCGTCCAGCGATCCAGATGACGCAGCTTGACCCGCAGAACAGCCGCCTGCAGCGCATCGAGTCGAAAGTTGCCGCCAAGAAGTTCGTTGTAATACCTGGTCTTGAATCCGTGATTCCGCAACATCCGGACGCGTTCTGCAAGTTCGGCATCGTTGGTTGTTACCATACCGCCGTCGCCGGCTCCGCCAAGATTCTTCGAGGGGAAGAAGCTCAGACAACCAGCGTCTCCAACGCTGCCGGCGCGATGTCCGTTTCGCTCCGCGCCGATGGCCTGAGCGGCATCTTCAATCACAGCGATCTTATGCTTTGCGGCGAGTTCCAGGATGGCATCCATGTCTGCCATCTGACCATAGAGGTGCACGGGAAGAATCGCGCGCGTCCGTGGAGTGATGCGGGACTCGATGCCGGCAGGATCGATATTGAATGTTGCAGCGTCAATATCGACGAAAACAGGTATGGCGCCAAGTCGTGCGATTGCGCCCGCAGTCGCGAAAAAACTGTAGGACGACGTGATGACCTCGTCACCCGGGCGAAGACCGAGAGCCATCAGGACAACGAGCAAGGCATCGGTGCCTGACGAGACGCCGATGGCGTACCGGCAGTGACAATATTCAGCGACCTCGCGTTCCAGCGCTTCGACCTCCGGGCCCAGGATGAACTGCTGGGAATCCATCACGCGATCGACCGCTTCGCGAACCTCGTCGCGGATTGAGGCGTACTGGGCTTTCAGGTCGAGGAGAGGTATCGCATCCATTCGGGGGTAAGTGTAAGCGGAAAAGCGGCCAGGCCGCGTCAATTCATAGCCCCTCATGGCCAGGAGGCGTGGCTGCGCGACCAAGAAAAGCCGCGCAAGCAACCAAAGCCCGCGCAGACGGGGTGGTGGTTCCGAAGAATCTCTTGGCCAACCACCCCGGCGCTTCGCGCCGTGCAACCGGAAGCGGTGCTACTTCCCCTGCTTCTGGTGGTACTCCTGCAACGACCGCACGCCGAGGCTTTCTTTCTGCAGCGCGCGAATTCCGGCCACAGCGGCAATGGCTCCGGGGATCGTGGTAATACACGGAATGCGATAGTGGATCGCCGCGCGGCGGATCGAGCGTTCATCAAAGAACGATTCCTTACCAAGGGGCGTGTTGATCAGAAGATCCACTTTCCCGCTCTTCACGTAGTCCGAAATGTGCGGCCGGCCCTCATTCACCTTGTAGACTGTCTCCACCGGCACACCCGCATTTCGCAAAACCTGCGCGGTTCCTCGTGTTGCAATCACGCTGAAGCCCATCGCGACAAGATCGCTCGCAATCTTCGCAATGGATTTCTTGTCGTGCTGATTCACGCTGATGAACGCCACACCGGCTTTAGGCAGCACCGATCCCGCGCTAATCTGCGCTTTGACGTAGGCCTTGCCGAAAGAGTCATCGGTCCCCATGACCTCGCCTGTGGACTTCATCTCGGGGCCGAGAATTGTGTCCACACCGGGAAACCGCGAAAACGGGAACACAGGCGACTTGACGCAATACTGCGACACCTTCAACTCCGCAGGCAGATCAAACTCCCTCAGTTTCCGGCCCACCATCAACCGGGCTGCAATCTTTGCCAGCGGTACACCCGTCGCTTTGCTGACGAACGGCACTGTGCGGGAAGCTCTGGGATTCACTTCGAGAACGTAAACCTGGCCGTTGTGAACGGCGTATTGAACATTCATCAGGCCTACGACGTTCAGAGCCTGCCCGAGTTGCACAGTATAGTCACGAATGATCTTTCGCAGTTCCTCGCTTAACTGGTACGTCGGCAACACGCACGAACTATCCCCGGAATGAATGCCGGCTTCTTCAATGTGCTCCATGACGCCGCCGATGATCACTTGTTCGCCGTCGCACAGCGCATCTACATCGACCTCATAGGCATCCTCGAGGAACTTATCAATCAGTACGGGACGCTCGCGTGAGACCTGCACCGCCGCGCGCATGTAATTGTCGAGCGAAGTTTCATCGTAAACGACCACCATGGCGCGTCCACCCAGTACATAAGAAGGTCGAACGAGAACCGGGTACCCGATGAGCTTCGCAACCGCGCGTGCTTCCTCGACCGTAACGGCCGTACCGTTGTTCGGCTGGGGTATATCGAGTTTACGCAGCAACTCGCCAAATCGCTTTCGGTCTTCGGCGAGATCGATCGATTCCGGAGAGGTTCCTATGATCGGCACGCCACTGCGCTGAAGTTCCAGCGCCAGGTTGAGCGGAGTCTGCCCGCCGAACTGCACGATCACGCCGAACGGCTTCTCCTTCTTCACGATGTGAAGCACATCTTCCAGAGTCAACGGCTCGAAATACAGTCGATCGGAAGTGTCGTAATCCGTCGAGACCGTCTCGGGGTTGCAATTGACCATGATGGTCTCGAACCCTTCTTCCTTGAGCGCAAACGAAGCGTGACAGCAACAGTAATCGAATTCGATTCCCTGCCCGATGCGGTTCGGCCCACTGCCGAGAATAATGACTTTCTTGTTTGTTGTGGGCTCCGCTTCGTCTTCCTCTTCATACGTGGAGTAGAGATAGGGCGTATACGACTCGAACTCCGCAGCGCATGTGTCCACGCGCTTGTAGACGGGAAAAATGCCGCTGTCCCCACGCTTCGCGGCAACGTCTGACGGGCGGGCTTTCACCAATCTGGCGATTCGCGCATCGGAAAAACCGCAACGCTTGGCTTCTCGCAGTAACTCCGGCGGAAGGGACTGAATGGTGTACTGCGCGAGCTCGCGAGTGGTGTCGGCAACTTCGCTCAATTCCGTCAGGAACCACGGGTCGATGTGAGTCAGTTCCACAAGATCCTGAACGCTGAACCCATCCACCAGAGCCTGCAGAAGAAACGCCACGCGATCCGGATTCGGCGTGATCAATTTTTGCCGGATCGCAGTCTTGTCCAGAATGTCTGAACCCACGACCTTCCCGGTCTCCAGCGATCGCAGTCCCTTGAAAAACGCTTCCTTGAATGTCCGGCCGATCGCCATCACTTCGCCGACGGACTTCATCTGCGTTCCGAGTGTTGAATCGGACTCGGGGAACTTCTCGAACGCCCACTTCGGGATCTTGACGACGACGTAGTCCAGGGTCGGCTCGAACGAAGCAGGCGTCTTTTTCGTGATGTCGTTGGGGATCTCGTTGAGCGTATAACCCACCGCAAGCTTTGCAGCGATCTTTGCGATTGGGAATCCGGTGGCCTTTGATGCAAGGGCCGAACTGCGCGAAACACGCGGATTCATTTCGATCACGACCAGCCGGCCATCTTTCGGATTTACCGCGAACTGGATGTTGGATCCGCCTGTCTCGACGCCGATCTGACGAATAACCTGTACAGAAGCATCGCGCATCCGCTGGTACTCGCGGTCCGTAAGAGTCTGGGCAGGGGCAACAGTGACGGAATCTCCTGTATGAACGCCCATCGGATCGAAATTCTCGATCGAGCAGATGATCACGACGTTGTCCTTCAGGTCACGCATCACCTCGAGTTCGTATTCTTTCCACCCGAGAACCGACTCCTCGACCAGGACTTCGTGAACGGGGCTCAGATCGAGTCCCTTTTGGATGATCTCTTCGTACTCTTCTTTGTTGTACGCAATACCTCCGCCGGCTCCGCCCAAAGTGAACGAGGGACGAATTACGGCCGGAAAGCCGATCGACTCAATGACTTTTCGCGCGGCCTGAATATCTCCGACCACCTCGCTGCGTGGCGTTTCCAGCCCGATATTCTTCATGGCCTGCTTGAAGAGCAGCCGGTCTTCGGCCATTTTGACGGCCCCGACCTTCGCGCCGATCATCTCGACGCCATATGTATCGAGCACTCCCGCATCTGCGAGCTCGACGGCGATGTTCAATGCGGTCTGCCCACCGACTGTCGGCAGCAAGGCATTGGGGCGTTCGCGTTTGATGATGGCTTCGACGAAATCTTTGGTGAGCGGCTCGACGTAAGTGCGATCGGCCAGGCCGGGGTCCGTCATGATCGTGGCAGGATTCGAATTGACCAGAACGATCTCATAGCCCTCTTCGCGGAGGGCTTTGCATGCCTGAGTCCCGGAATAATCGAACTCACAGGCCTGTCCAATGACAATGGGGCCCGAGCCAATGATGAGGATCTTGGAAATGTCAGTGCGCTTAGGCATTGTCCTTCATTAATTTGAAGAATTTCTCAAACAGGTAATACGAGTCGTGAGGTCCCGGCGACGCTTCGGGGTGGTACTGCACGCAGTACGCCGGCAGCGATCGATGCTCCATGCCCTCGACGGTCTGATCGTTGAGATTGAGGTGCGTGATGCGGATCTCCTCAGGAAGGCTCGTCGGATCCACAGCAAAGCCGTGATTTTGAGCTGTGATCTCGACTTTGTTCAGGTCGGTGTTGAGCACCGGCTGATTCCCTCCATGGTGCCCAAACTTCAGCTTGAACGTCTTTCCACCAAACGCCAGGCCCATAATCTGGTGGCCCAGGCAAATTCCGAAAATCGGTTTTTTCCCCAGCAAGTGCTGAACATTGCGGATCGCGTAGTCCACAGCCTCAGGATCGCCGGGGCCATTGGACAGAAAAATCCCGTCCGGCTTGAGATTGAGAACTTCCTCAGCGGGTGTCTTCGAAGGCACGACAGTGACGCGACCGCCCAGATGAACCAGATCGCGCAGGATGTTGGTCTTGATGCCAAAGTCGTATGCCACGATATGACGATCCGTCGGCTGTGCGCCCGCCAGGCGGGAGAACTCAATGAATGTCAGCGGCTCATTCGATCCGGGATAAGGTTTCTCGATGCTCACTCTGCTTGCGAGATCCAATCCCACCATGTGAGGGGAATCTTTTACTTTGCGGAGTAGCGATGCCTCGTCGTGGTCGATCAGCGAAACAATGCCGCGCATCGATCCCTGAAGGCGTATATGGCGCACCAGAGCTCGCGTATCGATGTCTGAGATAACCGGGATTTGATTGGCGATGAGGTAATCTTCAAGAGATTCCGTGGTGCGCCAGTTGCTCGCTATTGGAGACATCCGGCGGACGATGAAAGCCTCGAGAAATGGCTTGCGGGATTCGACATCCTCAGGATTGATGCCGGTATTCCCGATCATCGGGTACGTCATTGTGACGATCTGGCCCGCGTACGAAGGATCGGTGAGAATCTCCTGATAACCGGTCATTGACGTGTTGAAGACGACTTCGCCAACGGCCTCGCCTTCAAAACCGTGTCCCTTACCACGAAAAACACGCCCGTCTTCCAAAAGCAGGGTTGCGCGTTTCGCTGTTGCCACGCTCAATCCAGTGATCCGATCTTGTTCATGGGCCAATAGCGAAAAACCGCTTTGCCATAGATGTACTTTATGGGCACCAAGCCCCAAATGCGGCTGTCGTTGGACTGATTGCGGTGATCGCCGAGCACATAGTAGTGGCCGGGTTCGACGTAAACCGGCGGATAGCTGCGATGGTCGATAAAGCGGGAATCCACGTAGGGTTCCGTCAGGAGTTGCTCATTGATATAAACGGCTCCATCGATGATCTCGACCGTGTCGCCCGGCATGCCAATGATGCGTTTAATGTAAGACTTCGAGGGGTCTTTCGGATACCAGAATACGACGATGTCTTTGCGGCCGATCTCCTCGATCCGGTAAAGGAACTTGTTGACGAAAATCCGTTCCGAGTCTCGAAGTTCGGGCAACATGCTCGTTCCCTCTACCTTTACGGGCTGGTAGAGAAACACAACAATGATGATCGCGGTCCCAACCGCGAAAAGGATGTCCCTCACCCACCATCGCATCTCGCTGGAAATGCTGGGCAGTGCTTTGGTTACTGTCTCGGGCTTCGAGACTGGATCAACTTCGGGTTCAGTTGACATAAGAGTATAGGGACCTGGAGAGGATTACCTCACAAAGGCGATCAACAGTTTATCGGAATCGCGCGCGGAAAGAAATCAGATTGCAGGGAGATCGGCGTCAGACTACTCGCCGCTTTCCAGTTGACAGCCAATTTCGCCGCCCGTACTATCCGTCGCAGCTAATACCCCGTTGCATTAGCTCTCCCGACTGAAATCTCCCTGTCCGAGTCTTTACCCGTTTCAACCAAATCTGCGCCCACGGTGCTGCGCGGCATTCACTGCGAATCCGGTTTGCCAACTTCAAGGAGACGGTATGAAAAGTATCACTGAGACTCGAAGCAGACTTAGGGATCTGAGATGGGCATTCAGCGCAGCCATTGTCGTGTGGCTCACCGGCGGTCTGGCCCTTGCCCAGAGCAAAGGCATCCCCATCGAGGAAATCACGATCAAAGGCCTGCACCAGGCGATTCAAAGCGGTCAGACAACGTGCAGACAGGTCGTCGAGGCCTACATTGAAAGGGCCAAGGCTTATAACGGCATTTGCACAGCCCTCGTAACAAAGGACGGCGCGCCGATTCCTGCGGCCACCGGTATTGTTCGCGCAGGGTCTCCTCTCAAGTTTCCAACGCAGACAGTAGCCATCACTAAAGTCGTTCCTGACTACGACCAGTACAAGGGCCTTCCGATTGAGTTTGGCCGCATGGAGCCGACCAGTTCCGACCCGAGCGTCCAGCAACAGTACGGCATGCGCGTCGGTATTCCTGAAGCCGGTCAACTCAATGCCCTGGAAACGCTGAATATCCGCGGCGAGCGGTCGGTCACGTGCAAAGGCGACTTTGACAAAGCCCCAGGTGCGGGGCCGCTTCCGCCAGGCGCACCGGCCGTCTGCGAGGAGTTTCGGAAAATGCCGGACGCCCTCGAACGTGCCGATGAGCTGGATAAGCAATACGGGAAGAAGCCCGATCTCAAGACTCTTCCGATGTATTGCGTCGTCATGACACTGAAAAACTGGTTCGACGCCAAGGATATGCGCGCAACCGGCGGAAACGATGTCAACTTCGCCATGGATGCGCCAAAGTACGATTCGCCCGACATCGCGGACCTGCGCGAAAAAGGAGCCATTATCTACGCGGTCGCGAGCGCTGCGGCGACAGGACTCAGTGCGCGAGGACCCGCCAAAGCAAAGACCTACATTCCCAACGGAAATCTCCAGGATTCGGCCTGGGGCGGACAAGCTTGCAATCCCTACGATACGGCACGAGTGCCTCGAGGCACGAGCAACGGTTCCGGCGTTTCAGTCTCAGCCAATCTCGCAATGTGTTCGATCTGTGAACAGTCTTCCGCTTCATGCAAGGGCCCGGCATCGCGGAACAATGTCGTGAACCTCCTCACGACCAAGGGCATCACGATGAATGGTGGCCCTGGATATGAAGATTCCGGCGACCGGGCCGGAATCCATTGCCGTTCGGTCGCCGACGCAGCCCAGGTTCTCGATGCGATCAAAGGCTTCGAAACCAAAGATATGTTCACCGCCATTCCCAAGGCTCTCATCCCCAAAGAACCCTTTGCCAGCTTCGTTGTCACCGACAAGGAGGTGAAGGACAAACCTCTCAAGGGAATGCGGCTTGGTGTTGTCCGCGAATTCATGGTGAAGCACGTGAAAAATGATGAAGCGATCAGTGACCAGATCAACAAAGAGATCAAGACCGTTCTGCGCGACAAACTGGGTGCGGAGCTCGTGGAGTCGGTTGATCCGATGTATCCGGATGATCCTTCCATTCCCAACATGAAGTACACGTTCCAGGATGCGTTCAGGGAAATCCTCGCTCACAACGCGCCGGAATACTTCTTCCAAAAGAACGCTGCCGGCGAACTGGAATTCGCAGTGCCCGGCTGGGATGTAACCAGCGTGAACTACATGGTAGCCCTGGCGTTTGGTGAAGCTCCGCTATCTGACAAGCTCACGCTTCGCCGCATTAGCCAAAATCTTGCGGATCCAACCAGCCCGATGGTCATTAACAAGTACCTTCATGAACGCGGCGATACGCGTGTGAAGGATTGGGCGAGCTGGGTCGCCAATTCGAAATTCAAGAGTGACTCGCAACGCGCGGGCGCGGAAAACGCCGCGGAAGACACCGATCCTCGCGCGGATCCGGATCGCGTGAGTTACCTGAAGATGCAGTCGATTCTTCGGATGATTGTCCTGAAGGTGATGTACGAAAACAATATCGATGCATTCGTCAATCCCGAGCAGACGACGCCCCCCTACCTTCTCGGCGGCGCAGGTGAACCAGAGGTAAACGGCAGAACCACCAATAGCTGTTGCCAGGTGTTCACAGCACTGCTTGGAGGGCCGGAGGCTGACGTTCCCGCCGGGTATACGCAAGTCGTTTATGACCCTCAGTACAAGCTCTCTGCGGACAAAACGCAGTACGAAGCGGTGACGGGCACTGCGAAATCCACGCTGCCTCATCCCATGCCCATCAGCCTGATGGTATGGGCAGGTCCCGGCAGCGACTCGGCAGTCATTAAGGTTTCTTCCGCGTACGAAGCAGCCACGCATCATCGTGTGCCGCCTCCATCGTTCGGGCCGGTGAAGCCGAAGGGGAAGGAAACGAACTGAGGGGAGTCGGGGCGAGCCTGAAAAGCATTAGAAACGGACGGAAAGAGTCGGGCAAGCCGAAAAGTATGCCAGACAGACTGAATGCAGTCGGGCGAGCCCTTCTCCCTCCGGGAGAGGGCCTGCGGCCGTGGAGGATCGATGCGCAAAACTATAAATAGACCTTTGTGGGCGATAGCGGCTGTTCTGCTGTTCCTTGGCTCGCTGCACGCGCAACAGGCACCGCAGCCTCTCGCCGTCGTGAACGGCCAGCCGATCTTTTTGGACGAAATCGAATCCGCGGCATCCGAGGAACTCACAAAGCTGGATGCCCGCAAAGCTCAGTTTGATCTCGAATTGAAGCGAGACCGCGAAGCAGCACTCGAAGAAGCTCTGGACGCGGTCTTCAAAGACCGCGTGCTGGCAACAGAAGCAGCCCATCGAAAAATCTCGGTCAGCGATCTGCTCGAGATCGAAGTGAACAGCGCCGCGGCCTCACCCACGGATGAGGCTGTAGTGGAGTTTTACAACGCCAACAAGTCCTATCTGGAAGGAACCCTCGGAGAAAACGCAGTTTCGATTCGGACATATCTACGCGATCAGCAGCGTGAAGCTGTGCTCGACGCGTTCGTCGATGGGTTGAAAAGGAAGTATGGAGCGACGTCACTTGTCGAGCCAACGCGACTGGTCATCCCTCTCGAGGAACGCCCTTCAAAAGGCCCCGAGGATGCGGCAGTGACTGTCGTCGAATTCTCCGACTTTCAATGTCCCTATTGCCGTGCGCTTTTCCCGACACTTCAAAAGATCGCCCTGGACTACAAAGACAAGGTTCGAATTGTCTATCTTCAGTTCCCTCTCGCCGATATGCATCCGCAGGCACTAAAGGCGGCGGAAGCTTCGTTGTGCGCACACGAACAGGGCAAGTTCTGGGAAATGCACGATGCAATGTTCGCCGATCAGGGAAACCTCCGAATCGATGATCTAAAACACAAAGCTGCCGGCCTTTCCCTGGACATGGACTCCTTTGGCGGGTGCCTCGAAAGCGGCAGGCACTTTGCTGATGTACGCAAGGATGTCGGCGAGGGCGTAAAAGCCGGAGTCTCAGGAACTCCCGCGCTGTTCATCAATGGCCGGATGCTTATTGGAAATCAGCCCTATTCGGAGATCCGAAAGGTCATTGACGATGAATTGAGACGCGCGTCGGGCAGGCATTTGGATGAAAATGTTACAGAACAATAATCCGCCGACGATGTAGCCTCGCTGACAATCTTGTCCGTTGACTCAAAATTCAGCGAACCCTATTCTGCATTCGATTCGCTAATCAATTTTGGGATTAGCATCCACGTCGACATTCCGAACCAAATTCCCGTGACCCCGGCGTCACCCGTTTGCTTTTTCTGAAACGCGACGATTCTTCGTTTCCGCGTTCACCTACTTGGAAATCGAAATCTGCAGCGTGCAGAGGGAGAAGCCTTCATGAGAATCAAGCCCATTGAGGTTGTCATTTCTTTCCTCCGTCGTGGAGGGCTAGCGTTCCTGTGTCTTTTCATCGTTTCGCCCTTTGTCCAGGCTCAGACCGTCGGCGGCACGATGTCGGGAAGTGTCACAGACCCATCCGGCGCAGTAATTCCGGGCGTGACGATCACGATCACAAACATATCGACCGGGACGACAAGGTCGATACTGACCAACGAAACAGGTCTGTATAGAGCCGCAAGTTTGCAACCGGGAACCTACAACATAACCGCGGATCTCCCTGGTTTTGCGACCGCTCAACGTAAAAACATCGTCGTGAGCGTCGGCAGCGAAATCACGGTCGAGCTTCAGCTGAATCTCTCTGCCGTCACACAAACTGTCGAAGTTCAATCCGAAGGCGGCGTCGACCTGGTGACCTCCACGGTGAATCGCACTGTAGAAGGCACAACGATTCGCGAACTGCCTCTGAACGGACGCGATTGGACTCAGCTCGCAACTCTGCAACCCGGTATTTCCTCGATAGGCGCCGGCGGTGGAGCAGGGCGCGATGGAAGTGGAGTCAAACTGACTGTATCGGGCGCTCGTCCAACAGAGAACAACTTCCGTCTGGATGGCATCAGTCTTAACGACAATTCCAACACCACACCAGGCAACATTCTCGGAACGAACATGGGTGTGGAAGCCGTCCGTGAATTCTCCGTCGTCTCCAACAGCTACTCTGCAGAATACGGACGAGCCACAGGCGCAGTCGTCAATGCGGTCACAAAGTCGGGCACCAACGACATTCACGGAACTGTGTTCTATTTCGGCAGAAACAGCGCGCTGGATGCGCGCAACTTCTTCGATGGAAGCGACAAGCCGCAGTTCAGAAGACATCAGTTCGGCGCTGCCGTCGGCGGTCCCATCGTTAAGAACCGCACGTTCTGGTTTGCGAATTACGAAGGACTCAATCAGTTTCTAGCCACGACGTCGATCACAAACACGTTGTCGGCCACGGCTCGCCAGGGTTTGCTCTCCACAGGAACAGTTACAGTCGATCCTCAGATTGCGAGAGTCTTCGAACTAATGCCTCTGCCAAATGCCGGTTTACTTGGGAACGGGGATACGGGGCAGTTCGTTGCCGAACGTGACACTCCCTCGCGCGGACGTTACATCCTGGGCAGAGTTGACCACAGGTTCTCCGACTCCAGCAGCCTCAATGGCAGCTACTTCTTCGATGATGCAGACTCGGATTCCCCAGATGGTTTCCTGATCAAGCGAACCTCTCAAACGTCACGAAAGCAGATGGCGGCAATCGAATATACGCACATCATCAGCCCGACCTTCATCAGCGGCAGCCGCATCGGCTTTGCGCGAAGCGCTACGGTCAGCGGCGAAATCACACAGATCAACAATCCGCTGCTCGAAGACGTGTCGCTTGGCTTCGTTCCTGGGGCGGCGATCGGCGCTTTGTCCGTGCCGGGCATCTCGATTACGGGTAACGGTCCTGGCGCCGAAAACATCACTGAGCTGTTTTTCAACTCGTTCCAGGGACACCAGAACTTCAGTCTCGCTCGCGGTTCCCATGCATACAAGTTCGGCGCCAGCGTTGAACGGATGCAATACAACATGTCGATCCCGAACTTGGAGGGTGGATCCTATTCTTTCGGCTCGCTACCAGACTTTCTCAGGAGCCGGCCTTCAAGCTTCGGCGCACTCGTTCCGGGCTCGGACACGCGCAGGGGACTTCGCCAGACGCTCGTTTCCGGTTATGTGCAGGACGACTATCGATGGAAGCCGAACTTCACGATCAACCTCGGCCTTCGGTATGAATTTCTGACGATTCCGACTGAGGTCAACGGGAAGATTGCTCTCCTGCACCATTACACCGATCCCCAGGTCACCGTCGGAGGCCCCGTTCACGATCGCAATCCGACGACGCTGAACTTCGCTCCCCGCGTGGGTTTTGTGTGGGATCCCCTGAAGGACGGCAAGAGTTCCGTTCGCGCAGGGTTTGGCATCTTCGATTCTCTGCCGTTGTTGTGGCTCTATGATACGCCGCTAACTCGTTCGACGCCGTTCTTCGTCCAGGGTGTAACGACGGCGCCACCCGTGGGCTCATTCCCTGGAGGAGCTTATCCTCTGTTAAAAGTGGGCGACTTGCGGACTGCGTATGTCGATCCGGATCCCGGACGCTCCTACAGCATGAAGTGGAATCTCGACCTCCAGGAAGACATCCATGGATGGGTTGCCGAAATCGGGTACACCGGATCGAGGGGCATTCACCTGCCGCTGGTCGAAAGAAACATGAACGTCGTGATGCCCGTTCAGACGGCATCCGGACAGTGGGTCGTTGATCCGAACGGCCAAAAATTGAATCCGAATTTTTCGACCATCAACACCACCGATACCTGGAACGCGGACTCCTATTACCATGGCCTGCAGGCAAGCCTGAAGAGATCGTTCGGCAATGGATTCATGTTTCAGCAAGCCTACACCTGGAGCAAGAGTATCGACACGGCGTCGTCTTCAGGTTCGACTTCAGCCACATCAGGCTTACCGAATTCGGTTGCGGTTGTTACACCACTGCTACCCCAGCTCAACCGAGGATTGTCGACTTTCGACATTCCCCATAATTTCACGACGAGCCTTGTATGGGAGCTGCCGTGGGGTCGAAGTCTCAAAGGAGCGCCGGGAGCGGTTCTCGCTGGGTGGCAAGTCAGCTCGATCTACAAGCTGCAAAGCGGAACGCCTTTCACTGTGGTGCTCAACAGCGATCGCGCAGGAACGCGAACGGATACGACCGGAACGTCGCTTGGACAATTCCCTAATCTCGTACTGAGCGACAACTGTCGTACGCTTACGAACTCAGATCCCAACCGATGGATCAAGACGGAGTGCTTTTCGTTCCCCGCCGCATTCACGCTGGGAAATGCCGGACGCAACACGCTGCGAAAAGATGGCATCTCCAATCTCGATCTTTCTTTCTCCAAGACTTTTGACGCGACGGAAACAACGTCTCTTCAGTTCCGGATGGAATTCTTCAACATTCTCAACCAGACGAACTTCTCTGCACCAAATTCGGTGATCTTCGACAACCAGGGCCGGATTCCCGCAGCAGCCGGGCGTGTTACGTCGACAAGCACTGAATCCCGGCGAGTTCAGTTCGCGCTGAAGCTCAACTTTTGAGGAAGGTATGGGAGGTCACATGGAGACACGCTTTCTACAGACGTTGACGTATAACAGTCCCTTCAACGAACACCTGCCTTATGTACACGGCCTCGGTAGCAGTCCTTACCAACTGCGAGCAGGTCCCGACATCTTCGCAATCCGCCGAAGTCAAGCCCCGCTCGTCAAGTGAAGTAGGTTGACGAGTCCGAGAAGGCAGCGGTCTCCCCCATGGCCGCTGCCTGATCGTCCCTGCTCACGTCAACCGACATTTTTGTTCGGCTCCGCTGCTTTCATTCCCGCTTTCATTCGATGATTCCTCCGCCAACAGACTCTGGACTATACTTCGCTCGACTTAAGGCTCCACGTTGGAGTTGCGCCAATGGCGGCGAAGTTGGTTGTACTCACGATGTTGTGTTTCTGTGTTTGCGCCCATGCGCAAACACGCCCACTCGTCGTGTATCCAGGCCACGGTCAAACCCTCGATAGTCTCGCCAATGACTCGCTGCAGCAGGAATTGAAACGTCTTGTCGCTCCGGCAGGAATCGATCTGACATGGCGAACCAATGCCGATCGCACCCAAACGCATGAAGAGGCGGGGCGGCTCATTGTTGGTGACTTTGCAGGAAATTGTTCGGTGGACTCACTCTCGAACGCACAGGTTGCCTCTCCCGCAAAGTTCACCCTTGCCGAAGCATCTGTTTCTGAGGGCCGCGTTCTTCCCTACTTCACTGTCGACTGCAGCCGAGTCATGCGAACGCTGACGCCAATGCTCCGGCCACTGAGCGCTCCGATGCGGCAAACTATCCTGGGACGCGCACTGGCTCGAGTGATCGCGCATGAGATCTACCACGTCCTGGCGGAAACGACCGAGCACGAAGACGCGGGACTCGCGAAAGCAAAACTGACATTTCACGATCTCACAGCCCCGGGAATCGAACTCAGCCCCGCCAGTCTTCAGCGGATTCGAGCAGCATATCGGATGGGACCTCCTGTAGTTCCAGTCGCTGGTCTGGTGCATCTCGATTCAAAACGGCGCTAGCCTGTAGCCGTTTCCCCTTCCGATGCAGTTCCTCAGCAAGGATGATCGCTTCAGCGAGATTGCGCATGGGTTTGCGCAATCTCCGGCTCTCACCGCGCAAGTGCAGGTACGCCTCTTCTTCTGTGAGTCCATCACGATGCTGAAGGATGCCCTTGGCTCGCTCGATCATCTTTCGTGCTTCGAGCGTCCGTTTCATCTGTAGCGCTTCCGACATCAGCCTGGCATTCTCCAGTGCAAGCGCAGCCTGACCGGCGACGGCCCGTGCAAACCGCGTTTCCTCCTCGGTAAAGGCTTTCCGTTCGTGAACGTAAATGTTGAGAGTCCCGATCACCGACTGGGCAGCGATAAGGGGCACGGACATGAGCGTGACACGCTTGGGCATCGATGCCAGTTCGGGAAATGCCTCTGCGGCCCGTATGTCCTCAACGATTACCATCTGCCGCTCTCGAACCACGCGTCCAATCGGAGAGCTATCGAGAGACATGGGAGTCATATTCTGCGCCTCCGGAGCAGAGTAACGCGCGGCCTTGATGGTCAATTGCTGACGATTCTCATCCAGAATCATGATCGAGCAGAGCGGTGAGTCGAATGTTTGTGCCACCATTTCTGAGATAGCCTGAAGGATTCTATCCAGATAGCCTTCGGCTGAAATCGTATCGCCCACGGCCGCCAGGATCTCGACCTTTCGCGCAGCGGAACGCGACTGTTCCATCAATCGCGCTCTTGCTATGGCTCCGCCCATTTGTTCAGCAACGTAGCTCAGCAGTGCGACTTCTTCTGCGGTGTGTAAACGAACATTCTTGTGGTGGACATTAATCACTCCGATAACTTCACCGCCGCTGATCAGAGGCACCGATAGCAGAGACTCATACGTGTCTTCAGGAAGAGAAGAAAACGCCTTGAAACGCGGATCAGACGATGCCCGCGACGACAGGGCAACGACCGACTGGTGTTGCGCAACCCAACCTGTTACCCCCTCGCCAATCCGCAGACGAATGTTGCCGATTTCTGTTTCGTGCGGAAGCTGCGATGCGCAAAGAACAATTTCTCCGGCAGTTTCTTCGAGCAGATAGACCAGGCAGGCGTCACAACCCGTGACTGTGACGACGAGTCCAATCAACTCTCCGAGCATGTTCTGGAGAGTCAGTCCAGAACTCACGATCCCGCTGATTCTGTGAAGCAGCGCCAGTTGCGTACCCTCTTCGAGACACCGATCGCAGTCGACATTCGCTGTGTAATTGCGGCTCACTTGTTCACACCCCCCACGGTATGTTTCGAGACACTCCGGGCCCCGACCCGGAATGGTTCGATTGGACGTATGGCAAGACTCTTGCCAAAACGTGCAGGAGGGTAGAAGTCCTTCAAGGGTTGCAAGTTGTGAGATTGCGCGAGCGGTCCCGCCCTCGCGCGTTGATACATGTTTGGTGGGAAATTTCGCGAGAGGGTACAACTCTGAAGGCAGGAACACGTCGACACATGAAGGAAGAGAAGAAATTTGAAATTGGACGAGTCCGGGAAACTCAAAACCGAAATTACAACATCTTAGATTAAACGGGTGCTCCTGTAGACTGCGGTCCAATTCAAGATTTTGTAATTTCGGTTTTGAGTTTCCCGGACTCGTCCAATTTCAATTTCTTCTTTTCGCAGCGTAGACTCGGCCCTATGCGCGTCAGCCGCCAAGAATGTCGATCATGCAATCTGCAACATCACACGATTGTCGGTTGGCGTTTCACGACCAATCTCTTCGAAGGCGCATAAACGTTGGATAGAGTCGACGCACCTTCAAGGTTGTAGCGCGATTCCCTTCTTCCACCTGATTTCGTCCGATAAAGCGTGCGGTCACCCACATTTCGGCGTTATCGAACCCCTGGCAAGTGCATTGCTTTAGCTAATGCAGTCCGATGAGTTCTATTCCGGGAGGAAGAAACATGACGAAGCGTTTGAGTAACGTTCACGATCGATTGCGCTGTCTTTCGGTGCGCATCGCGTTGGTCGGCGTGATAGCCATGCTCGCGTCCGAAGTGGCCAGCGCACAGATCAAGGGATTCCAAATCGAGGAAGCGAGCATTGCGGAGATCCATAATGCGATCAAGTCCGGCCAAACAACATGCCGCGCGATTGTGCAGTCCTACATTGAGCGGGCAAAGGCTTACAACGGCATATGCACGGCGTTAGTGACTGCGGATGGCGCCCCGATTCCCGCCACGACGGGCGCCGTTCGCGCAGGCGCCCCAACGAAGTTCCCAACCACTACGGTTCCAGTGACGAGCCTTTTTCCAAATTATGCGGACTATGCAGGTTTGCCGCTCGAACTCGGCCGGATGGAGCCGACAAAATCAGACCCAGGCGTTCAGCAGCAGGTTGGCATGCGTGTCGGCATCCCAAATGCCGGCCAGTTAAATGCACTCGAAACCATTAACATTCGCGGTGAGCGTTCGGTGACCTGCAAGGGGGAGTTCGATAAGGCGCCCAGTGCGGGTCCGCTACCGCCGGGCGCGCCCGCAGTCTGCGAAGAGTTCCGCAAGCAGCCCGATGCTCTGGAACGTGCCGCAGAACTCGACAAGCTCTACGGCTCGAAACCCGATCTGGCGAAGCTGCCGATGTACTGCGCCGTCTTCTCGCTCAAGAACTGGTATGACGCAAAAGACATACGGGGCACCGGCGGCAACGATGTCGACTATGCAATGGATGTACCGAAGTATGATTCGCCCGACATTGCGGACCTGCGTTCGAAGGGAGCGATCATTTACGCCGTTGCGAACGCGGACAATGTGGGGGGCCCTGGAGGAAATGGTCCTGCGAAAGCGAAAACCATGATGCCTTTCGGCAACCTCAAGTACGGGCAGTGGGGCGGCCAGGCTTGCAACCCCTACGACACTGCACGTGAGCCGCGCGGCACAAGCGGAGGATCGGGTGTTTCGGTTTCTGCGAATTTGGTGACGTGTTCGATATGCGAACAGGGCTCGGCATCATGCAAAGGGCCCGCATCGCGGAACAACATCGTCAACCTGCTGACGACGAAAGGCATCCTGATGGATGGCGGTGTTGGAAGCAAGAACTCCGGAGATCGTTCCGGAATTCACTGCCGCACCGTTCGCGATGCCGTCGCAGTCCTCGACGCGATCAAGGGCTATGAACATGACGACATGTTCACAGCCATTCCGAAGACACTCATTCCGAAAGAGCCCTACTCCACGTTCCTCGTTTCCGACAAGGATCTGAAAAACAAACCACTCAAGGGCATCCGTGTTGCGATAGCGCGAGAGTTCATGGTCAAACACACGAAGAACGACGTGGCAATCAGCGATCAGATCGATAAGGAGATCAAATCTGTCCTGCGAGACAAACTGGGAGCGGAACTGGTTGAGACGGTCGACCCCATGTATGACGACGATCCTTCCGTACCGAACCTAAAATATACCTTCCAGCAGGCCTTTGCCGAAATCCTGCCCCACAATGCGCCCGAATATTTCTGGCAGCGGACAGCGACGGGAGAATTGGAATTTGCAGTACCCGGATGGGACGTGACTTCTGTGGACTATGCAGTCGCTCTCGCAATGGGTAAAGCGCCGCTCTCAGACAAACTCACGCTACGCCGCATCAGCCAGCGCCTCGGGAATCCGAGCAGTCCGTTTACCCTGAACAAGTACCTCGCTGAACGTGGGGATACGCGCGTGAAAGACTGGGCGAGCTTCGTCGCCAACACAAAATTTGAAAACGATGAAGATCGTGCTCGCGCCGAAAATGCGATCGGGGATCAGGATGCGCGCGCTGCAGCAGACTCCGTAAGTTATTTGAAGATGCAGGCGGTATTGCGCATGGTGGTTCTGAAGGTGATGTACGAAAACAACATCGACGTATTTGTGAATCCGGAACAAACTACGCCGCCTTACAAGCTGGGAGGTCCGGGAGAACCGGAAATCAACGGTCGGCCGACCATCAGCTGTTGCACCGCCTTCACCGCGTTGCTGGGCGGGCCGGAAATGGAGGTTCCTGCAGGCTACACGCAGATTGTCTACGACCAGAAGTACGCGCTGACTCCGGACAAGAAGGATTACCTGGAGGTCACCGGCGATGTCGAGTCGCGTCTGCCATATCCGATGCCCGTCAGCATGATGTTCTGGTCCGGACCTGGTAATGACGCTGGCGTGATTCGGGCTGCGTCTGCTTATGAAGCGGCAACGCACCACCGGGTTCCACCACCCGCATTTGGTGCCGTGCCTAAAAAAGACTCCAACTGAGCACAAGGGGGAAAGGAAACCGGGGCCAGGCACGGTGTTTCCCTATTTTCTCGCCCGAGAGTTCGCAAGTCCTTAACGGGTGCAAGCGAGAAAATAGGGAAACACCGTGCCTGGCCCCGATTTCCTCCTCCCCTACCGCCAGAGTTGAAACTCCTTGGTCACACCTGCAACGAATCCGGCCTTGTGGTCCCAGTCCGTCGTACCCGCGGTTGCCGCGGCGTCAATGCGAAGAGATCCCGCTTTGATCTGTGTGCCGAGTCGAACCTCTCCGCGTGACTCGCCGCCGGGAGAAGGGTACGACGTAAAACTGCGGCGTCCGTTCCATTCCGCCAGAGCACTGACGTGAGAACTCACGGGAACAGACGTGGCGATTCCATATGTCAGGAAATCGTGTTGAGACGCCGCGTGAAGCGGATCATCGAAAATCCCCAAACCGATGTTACCGAACATATAGACGCGACCCGCCGTTTTGCCGAAAAGAAGATTCCCGACGAAATTTGTCCCGTCGTCGCCGATGTCTTTCGTCCGGCTTGAATTCGGCAACACGACGGTCGGGCGAAAACTGATCGCAGGCCGCTTGCCTCCTTCGTTCACGATCCCGATCTTCGTACTCATCGCCAGATTCCCCCAGTCATTCCGCCTTCCGCCACCTTGAACATCGAGGTAGTAATGGATGACGCCCGTCATCTGAAACTCCGCGCGTTTTCCTAGGCCGAAGTGCAGGCCACTCTCCATAATCGAGTACAGATCTCCCGTAAGACTGGAAACCGGAAAGCGCGCGCGATGTTGATAGCCGAAGCCAAGCTCTGTCACAAGCGCCCCCTCGTTAATCAACCGAGGGTCTTCCGTTAGGAGAGGTCGTTGTTGAGCGAATGAGAGTGTTCCGAACAAGAATAGAGATGCCGTGGCGAGGAGAAGTCGATTAAAGTTCATAACGCAAAAGTGCTGCTCCTACAATCGCCGCGGTTTCTGAGCGGAGTATAGTGTCGCCAAGGCCGACGAGTTGAAAGCCTTTGTTCCGAGCCCCTTCCAATTCCGCGTCGGTCCAACCTCCTTCGGGGCCGATCAGACACAGCGCAGGCGATCCGGCGATTGCCGACTTTAGCGGCCCACCACCACGCTCTGCAAACACAATCTTTGTCGCTGCAGGGACGTTCAGGACATGCTCGAATTCTACAGGCTCTTCGATAACAGGCAGGTAGTAGCGCTTCGACTGCTTCGCAGCTTCGATTGCGATACGGGTCCAACGGTCGGAACGACGGCTCGATGTGGCATTTGAACGATGAGCAATCAAGGGAATAAATCGCGTAACGCCGACTTCCACTGCTTTTTCCAGAGCGAGCTCAAATGCAAAGGTCTTGATCAGACTCATCGCGAGAATGATTTCGGGGCCGACTCTTGCGACGTGGCGCTTCTCCACGACCCGAACAACCGTTTCCTTTCGGTTGATGCCAACAACTTCCGTTGTCCAGACGGCTCCCTGCCCATCGAGAACTTCAACGATCTCGCCGGCTGCAGCCCGCGCAACAGTAAGATGATGGTGCTCATCTCCAAAGATGTGAAGGCGTTCTCCTTCGAGTTCGGGATGAGGAAGGAAGACAGACTTATGGGCCATTGTTGCGCATGACCAGAGCGCACCAATCGCCGCGGACTCTTTCCTGCAGGACAGTCAGGCCCAGCGGTCCTGCTTTCTGGCGAATATCTCTGCTCTGCGAGGTCAATATTCCGGAAAAGACGGCAATCGCCTGTGGCCGCATTGCGCGTTGAATATCGGGAAGTAGTTCGGAAATTGTATCTGCGGTCAGGTTGCAGAGGAGAAACCCGACGCTCTTGCTGCCCACGGCATCTATAGAGCCGCACATCAAGCCGACCGATTGATCGTTTCTTTCGAGATTCTCGTGCGCCACTGAAATAGCAACCGGATCGGTGTCGCATCCATGAACGGAACGCGCATCGAGAAGTTTCGCTGCGATGGCGAGGATGCCGGATCCCGTTCCCAAATCGAGAACGACCTTGCGAGGCTCCATCCAGACTTCCATCGCTTCCAGCGTAAGCTGCGTGGTTTCGTGCGTCCCGGTGCCGAAAGCCTGGCCGGGGTCGAGGTAGATCGGATCGCGATCCGCAGGACAGGTGGAATCGGACCAACTGGGAATTACGAAGAAACGTCGCCCAAGCGGAAAGCTGGACCAGTGTTTCTTCCATTGCTCACCCCAGTCCTGATCCTTGAGGGATGCGGGTTGCAATTCGGGCAGATCTAGACCCTCGCGTTGGAAAAGCGGGGAAAGGGCAGATCGCAGCACCTCGAGTTCTGGCGGGGTTTCGAAGTAGGCGATAAGCCGAGCATGCCCTGATGCGGTCTCGTCATCTTCCCAGAGTCCTGCTGCGCCAAGGTCTGAGAGCTCGCCGCTGACGGCATCCTTGAGAGAATCGGGAACGAGGAGTGCAATTTCAGTCCAGGGCATAGGCGTCGACGTTCTTAGGCTCCGGATAGTTGCCCAGGGATCGTCCTGGGGGAATCAGGGGACCTTTATCATTCATTAAGTGTGAGTTGAAATTTGCTAGCTGCAAGGCACGCTTCTCAAAAATTTAACAAATCTCAATTCATAGTTAATCAATCACAAAGCGTTCCTAGTTTCCCGCCTGGCGCAAGGTAACTTTCGCTATCCGAAAATTTCTTTCACCCGGTCCAGCAGTCGCTTCTCAATAGGCCTGTTATCGTGTTGGAAGGTCTCGTCGAGGCGGCTTACCAGTTCCTTCTGCTCTTTGGTGAGCTTCGAGGGAATCACGACGTCCGCCGCCACGTACAAATCCCCGCGAGCCGATCCTCCGCGTTTGGTGATGCCGCGATTGCGGACCCGGAATACCGTTCCCGATTGCGTTCCGGAAGGAATTTTAAGGCGCTCGTCCTCTCCTTCCAGAGTGGGGATCGAGATTTCGGCCCCCAGCGCGGCCTGCGGAAACGAAATAGGAACGTGACAGTAGAGATCATGTTCGCGGCGTTCGAAAAATTCGTGTTCCTTGACAGCGAGGACGACGTAAAGATCACCCGGCGGACGTCCCTTGCCGGCCGCCTCTCCCTCGCCGCTCACGCGCAACTTGTCACCCGTATCAACACCGGCGGGTATTCTCACTTCGAGGGCGCGGTCCCTGACAACACGTCGTTCGCCACGGCAGGTCTTGCACGGATTCTTGATGACCTGTCCGGTGCCGCGACAGGTGGAGCAGGTACGCGTGATGCTGAAGAAGCCTTGCTGGAAGCGAACCTGGCCATACCCGTTGCAAGTGTTACAGGTGGAGGATCCGCTGCCCCCCGCGCTGCCGCTACCGTCGCATTCATTGCAGAGTTCGTGACGAGGATATTCGATCTTCTTTTTGGCGCCGAATGCCGCTTCTTCGAAACTCAGCTCGAGATCATAGCGAAGGTCTGCTCCGCGCTGTGAGCGGCCACTGCCTCGGCGGGAACCGCCGAAGAAATCCCCAAACCCAAAGAGGTCTCCCAGGATGTCGCTGAAATCCGAGAAGACATTCGGATCGAAGCCATTGAATCCGCCCGCCGCGCCACTGACGCCCGCGTGCCCGAAGCGGTCATATTGAGCTCTCTTCTGGGAATCGCTCAGAATGGAGTACGCTTCGGCAGCTTCCTTGAATTTTTCTTCCGCTTCCGCGTTGCCGGGGTTGCGATCCGGATGGTACTGCATCGCGAGCTTGCGATAGGCGCTCTTGATCTCCTGATCTGAAGCGCTCTTGCTTACACTGAGAATCTCGTAGTAATCACGCCTGGTGCTCAATCACAGATCTCCTACTTACCCGCCGACACAGCAACCATTGCCGCCCGCAAAAGCTTTCCGTTGAGTGTATAGCCGCGGCGGAATTCCTCAACGATTGTGTTTTCGGGCAGCTCGTCCGAAGCCACCGTGCTGATGGCCTGGTGAAAATTGGGATCGAAGCGCTGTTCCTTTGTTTCGATCACCTTCAGTCCAAAGCGGCCAAGCGTGTCCAGCAGCTGTTTGTAAACAAGATCGAGGCCTTGCAACATGTCCTCGCCGGCACTGCCCTGCGAGGCTGCATTGCGAATAGCCAGATCGAAAGAGTCGAGAACGCCGAGAAGTTCCCGAATCAGTTCAGCCGAAGCGTTCTGGATGTACTCGGTGCGTTCGCGTTCGACACGCTTCTTATAGTTTTCGAATTCCGCCTGCCGCCGTAGCAGCCGATCCTGGAGCGAATCCCGCTCTTCGACCAACTTCTGAATCTCTGCTGCAGTATCCGACGAAGGAGGTTCCGGCAGGAGTTCTTCCCGTTCCTCGTTTTGTTCCATTATGTATTGATTCTCTGACCGACCAGTCTTCCCAGATATCCGACCGTGGAGATCACGCGATCGTATTGCATCCGAACGGGGCCGATAATGCCCAGAAATCCCAATGTTCTGTCCTTTGCAACGTAGGACGATGTTACAACCGTAAATTCCCTCATCGAGGGAATCCCCATCTCTGAGCCAATCGCAATCTTCACGCTGCTTGAAGAGTTCGACGCGATACACTCGTTAAGGATCTTCACGAGACGACCCTTTTCCTCGAGCATTCGAAACAGTTCCCGCAACGGCCCCAGATTCGCGAATTCCGCGTGGTCGAGCATATTCACGGTTCCCTGGACATAGATGCTTTCCGGCTCGGTTTCGCCCTCCAGGGTATCGTTCCACATGCAAAGCAGTCTCAACATCCGATCGTAGATCGTTCGTTCCGCCTCCATCATGCGAAGCAGTTCATTTCGAATTTCGGTAAGCGTCCGATCGGAAAACCTCTCGACAAGAAATCGCCCGGCACGATCGAGTTCCGTTTGGTGGTAGTGCTCCTTCAGACGAATTACCTTGCGCTGAACAACACCGGAAGTCGAGACAAAAATAACCAGAATCTTGCCGTCGCCGAGGTCGAGAAACTCGATGTGCTTGAGCTGTGTTGTGGCAAGCGGCGGCGCGATGACAATGCCGATGCTCTTCGAAATATCGGACAGCAGAAAAGATGTCCGGGACATCAATTCCTCGACCGTATCACTGTCTTCCAAAACCTGCACTATACGCCGCTCGGCCGCTTTGTCCAGCCGTGTCGATTCCGGGAGCAAGTCCACGTAGAATCGAAAGGCCTTTTCAGACGGAACCCGGCCTGCAGATGTATGAGGATGAGTCAGATAGCCCGCATCTTCCAGCTCAGCCATGGTGTTGCGGATTGTCGCCGGACTCAGCCTGCCCGCCAGGGTGCCGGACAAGGTCTTCGAACCTATTGGTTCTCCGCGGCTAATGTAGGTCTGCACAAGAAGTTGAAGAATGTCCTTCTTCCGTCCTGACAGCTCATCATCGTTCATCAGCATGTGAATTTTTATAACATCCGGCTTACAACCCGGTCAATCGACTCTCGGTTGAAATTCGATGCCGAAACGCGTCTGGAAGCCGGCGATCAGCACTTCTGTAAGTCTCTCGATCGATGGTCTCTCCGGAAGGAATTCGGCAAGGCCGGCCATTTCGTCGTAGAGGAGACTGGAATCCGCCATTCGCGTCGCCCGGGCAAGCTTCTCCCGGTCGCATTGAATCGGCATGGAACCATGCTGCAGAAAGCTGCGGCGAAGCCGGCGTTGGGCGCTACCGACAATTTTCCGGCCCTTCACGGTCAGTTCGTATCTCGATGGAGAAACGAAGCAGGGCAAATCGACGCCATTTATGGCTGTTGGAACACGCCTCGTCTCGGGAGCCAGGACCGCAGGGATGCCAAGGCGATTGAAGCCCTCACAAAGTGCCTCAGAGACGCTTTTGTAGTTCGCATAGATGGTATCTCCGAAGCACACGCTGTCGTTCGAGGCGACGCAATACGTGAGTTCATCGTCGTGAAGGACAGCGCGACCGCCAGTAGGACGATGAACGATATCAACACCGTGTTCGTGGCAAAACGAGGTGTCCACAGCGGAGTCGATCTTTTGGTTCCGGCCGAGCGAGATCGTGGGCCGTTTCCACCGATAAAGCCTGACAATGGAACGGGGTTTCGTGGATTGTTCAACCTCATCCAGCAACGCAGCGTCGATAGCCATGTTGGATGCACCATCGAGGTCGTTGTCAAGGATGAGATCCCAGGGTGTTAAAGACACAATTCGGAGGGCCGTTAGTTTTAAAAGATAACAATGAACAACTGACAATTAAGCAATAACCAAGCATTTCAGCCTGAAGGAAGGCGGGGGCTTGGTTATTGCTTAATTGTCAGTTGTTCATTGTTATCTTTTACCTCACCAGAACCTCTGGTTACTTCAGCTTCATCGGGAAGCCGATCTCTTCCCCGAGTTGAGGCACAAGAGCATAAACGACCAGACTGCTGCCGGACTTCAACTTGGATTCGACAGCATTGAAATCCGACACGCTCCCGATTGGACTGGGTTTGCCGGCGGTCACGATACTTGTGACGACCATTCCTTCCTTCAGTCCAGCAGCAGAAGCGATGCTGTCGGGCTGCACATCGGTGATGAGAACACCGTTTTGCTGGACGCTGAGCTGTCGCTTCATTTGAGGCGTCAACGGTTCAACCGTAATTCCAATATGCGTGGAAGTTCCCGCACCGGCGCCGGGACGGGTTGGATTATTCCGCGACTCGGCAACAGCTGCGTCGGAGCTGAACAAAGCGGCGCGGTCCCCGATGGTCACGTTCGCCGTTTGAGCTTTCCCATCCCGCAGGAATCCGAGGCGTACCGTAGAACCCACAGGCCGATCGATGATGTAGTCCTGAAGATCGGAACTGGTCGAAATCTTTTTTCCATCCACCTCCGTAATGACATCGCGTTTTTGAATGCCCGCCTTCTCCGCAGGACTTCCATCCACGACGGAATTCACGATGACGGCTTCAGGTCCCTTTAACCCGTAAGCATCCAAAGTCACCTGATCTCGACGGCTCTCCATCTGAATACCGATCGAACCTCGCGTGACTTTTCCGTCCTTGGTGAGCTGGTTATAGACCTTCAGAGCAGCGTTGGAAGGCAGAGCGAACCCCAGTCCGGCGAAAGAATTCGTCTCCGAGACGATGGCGGTGTTGATTCCTATGACTTCGCCCGCCATGCTCACAAGCGGCCCGCCGCTATTGCCCGGATTGATGGCTGCGTCGGTTTGTAGAAACTTCTGAAGACCGGCGTTACTTCTATCGGCGCCCAACCTGCCGTTGTCGCGGCCCTTGGCGCTAATGATTCCAGCGGTAACGGTGTGGTCGAAATCGAACGGACTCCCAATGGCAAGAACCCAGTCGCCCACTTTAACGGCGTCAGAGTTTCCAAACTTCGCCGTCGGGAGCTCTTGCCTGGCGTCAATCTTGATGACTGCCAGATCTGTCGCTTCATCGGTACCGATGACAGTGGCCGTGTGCTCTGAATTGTCGGACAGAATGACCTTAATGTCGGCTGCCCGTTCCACGACGTGATTGTTCGTCATGATGAACCCTGCTTTATCGACGATGAAACCCGTACCGGTTCCTTCACCGCCTCGATCTTCGGGCTGGTCAAAGTCGAAAGGCAGACCGGGGAATCCGGGGATTTGGGGAATCTGCTGCTGGCGTCTCTGGTTGGCTCGAACCGGCCGCGCGGCGATCGTCACCTTGATCTTCACAACGGCGGGATCCATTTGAGCAGCGATTTGGGAAAAGGTGTTGGACAACGACACCGGGTCCGGGATGGCAATTGCGGCGGCTTTCTGTTCGAAGGTCGCTTTCACTCCGCCCGACACGACGGTGCCAATAATGACCCCGATACCTAGGGTCAGGGCAACCATGCCGAGAAAAAGCAATCGCTTGTTATTCATTCTTCAAAACTCCTCTTAATTCCTTACGAATATAGGCTTGGGTGCTGATTGTTTGCATCACCCGTCAGTTTTTTGACGAACTATCCAGGATTTTGTTTCGCACCTGCAGGTTGCGGTTGGAGCTTTATGAGGCGCTCGGCCGCAGCTGCCAGTGTGGTGTCTTTCTTACAGAACGTAAATCGGATCAAATCTTTTCCGGCCGCGGCATCCCTGAAAAAACTGCTGCCCGGCACGGCCGCAACACCAATATCTTTTACCAAAAACCGGGTGAATTCCACATCATTGGGTAATCCCTGACGTTCGCGAAGAGGCCGGATGTTGCACATGATGTAATAGGCCCCACCGGGAACATACGGCTGAAGGCCGACAGCGTCCAGCACGCTCAGAAGCCGGTCGCGCCGCGCCTGATAGTGCGCGGCAAGCTCATCGTAGTAAGAGTCCGGCAACCGCAGAGCTACGGCGCCCGCCTCCTGCAATGGCGCAGGGGCTCCTACAGTCATGAAATCATGCATCTTGCGAATCGCTCCGTTGATGCTCTCCGGTGCGATGATGTAGCCGACCCTCCAGCCCGTCACGCTGTAGGTCTTGGACATCCCGTTCACGACGATGGTTCGCTCCCGCATGCCGTCGAGAGTCACCGGCGAAATGTGCGTGGCTCCGTCATAGATGATGTGTTCGTAAATCTCATCGGTGATGGCCAGCACATCCCACTTTATACAGAGTCGAGAAATGACCTCGAGTTCCCTTCGCGAAAAAATTTTTCCGGTGGGGTTGTTCGGCGTGTTGACGATGATGGCCTTCGTCTTATTATTGAAGGCCGCCTCGAGTTCAGTTTCGTCGAATGACCAGTCCGGAGCGCGGAGCTGGACGTATCGCGGCGTCGCTCCCGAAATTATGGTGTCCGGTCCGTAATTCTCGTAGAACGGCTCGAAGACGATGACCTCGTCGCCAGGGTTGATTACGGCCATCAGGACGTCGAGCATCCCCTCCGTGGATCCGCAGCAAACGGTAATCTCGCGTTCGGGATCGACATCGATTCCAAGGTGGCGCTTCGTTTTTTCGGCAATCGCATCGCGAAACTTCTTGGCGCCCCAGGTGATCGCGTACTGATTGACATCCGCAAAAATAGCGTCGGCCGCGGCCTTTTTCAGAATCTCCGGTGCGGCAAAATCCGGAAACCCTTGCGAGAGATTGATCGCCCCATGTTGGAGGGCGAAGCGCGTCATTTCGCGAATGATGGATTCGGTGAACTGTGTGGCCTTGTGTGAGATGGGCTTGCGGAACATTGAAAGTTTCAGGATGCCGTAGCCGGCGCTTGCGTTTGAAGCCTCAACCCAAACGCCTCTATGGCCCGTGACAAAACACCGGAAAGAAAATCCAGAGATTCGGGTTTCAAAGGATGACGAGCACAAACCGCCGCAACGATTCGCTCTCGAACCACGATTGTTTTGAAGTAGGCGTCCGGGTCGATGGTGTTCTTCGACACAATGTTGGGAAACGCCACGCGACCCCGCGTTTTCCATAGTGCCAGGCCGTCGGGCTTGGCAACATATACCGCGAGATTAGGCGCAAACGGCTCGGCACGGTCCAGAAAGTGGCCAAGAATCTCGGCCTGCGTGTGACTTTCCGCCATCTGCCGTTGCGCGTCGGCATAGGTGCGCCAAAGGTCGATCTCTGCCTGAAGGCGGGCCATTTCCTGTTCCCACTGTTTGGTGGATGCGCTCATTTGTTCATCGAACTGCGCCTGCAGCCGTGTGGTGTTTTGCTGAAGGGTTTGGTCGAATTGTCCCTGAAGTTCGGCGGTGATTTGGAGCCGTGCGTCGGCCAGGGCCTGCTCGCGCTCGTGCTCTGCGGCCTGAGAGGACGCGCTTTCGGCGCCGCGAACCCCGGCTTCGAGCCGCTTTCGGAATTCGTCCTCGAGCTGCGTGCGCGTGGCGTCCAATATCCGGGTGAGTTCGGCAGTCAGCTCAGAATCGGTGGAATCGGCCGCCTTGCCGTCAGGTTTTAAATCCATCGCAGTTCGGAATTATACTGCGTTGACAGAAGCCCAACCTATACCTATATAAATAAGGAGCATAGCTGAAAGGGGGCGCACCGGTTTCGACGGGAACGAAGAAGGAAGAGAGGCATACCGAGGCCCATGCCCTCGTAAAAACGTGGAAACAATCAACTGCTGAATATCAACCAGCAC
>Ga0070675_100000338_pt1 | contig 31769 bp, 29 predicted proteins | sample KBSM43metaG_FD_65343 | JGI IMG/M metagenome (GOLD analysis project Ga0070675, IMG submission 65343) | Miscanthus rhizosphere microbial communities from Kellogg Biological Station, Michigan, USA - KBS M4-3 metaG | ecosystem: Host-associated > Plants > Roots > Rhizosphere > Soil ... | reverse complement strand
CGCGTATGCGAGAGCAATCGACCCGATCATCGTGGTGCCAGCGTAGCATGCGCCAACGCCGTGTAGGTGGGCCCGGTCGACGACAGTTGACTGCGGTACAAGGTCGCGCGGCTGATACGGACGTGTGCGATCTCTGCGCTCGGAGCTTCGCTCTCGTAACGGCGCCGGTCCGCTGAACGCGAATCCCTCCAACGACCCAGGGTCAAATGTGGACTGAACGGCCGCGGCTCGAGCGCGATCCCTTGTTCACCCGCCCGGTCCGCCATCCGCTGCCGTAAGGCCTTCAGCTCCGACTCTCCGCGCGAGACGCCGATCCAGAGTGCCCGCGGTGCGCCGCGCGGCGGAAACGCGCCGATGCCGCGGAACGCGAGATCGAATGGCTGCATTACCTCAGGCGCGGCATAGGCTTCAGTCACCGCGCTGGCGCGTTGCTCGGCGACTTCGCCCAGGAACACGAGGGTCATGTGCAGATGTTCCGGCTTGACCCAGCGAAGCGACGACCCACCAGCCTGGCGCAGCCGATCTTGTTCGGCGGCAATGGAAGCGCGCGCGGCGTCGTCCAGGTCGACCGCGACGAAGAGCCGCACAGCGGTTACCCGAGCATCAAGCGCAGCATGTTCATGGCCGCCTGCGCCGACTGGAACTTGATCATTGCGCGGCCCCCAAACAACTTCAACGTGCGAACCGTGGTGTCGCCGTTCACGGCCACCGCGATGACGACGGTGCCGACCGGCTTTTCCGGTGTGCCGCCGCCTGGGCCGGCGATGCCGGTGATGCCGACGCCAACGTTCGTTTTCGCCCGGGCGGCAATACCCTCTGCCATCGCGCGGGCTACCGGCTCGCTGACGGCACCGTGTTCGCGAAGCAGCGCGTCCGGCACGTCCAGCAGTTCGGTCTTGGCCTCGTTGCTGTAGCACACCACACCGCGCTGAAAATATCGCGAGCTTCCGGGAACGTCGGTGAGCCGGGACGCCAGCAGCCCGCCCGAGCACGATTCGGCCACCGCGATCGTCAGGCCACGTTCGAACAACAGCTCGCCGACGACCGCTTCGAGATCGCTGCCGTCGACGCTGTAGACCGACGAACCAAGCGCGTCGCGCAGCTGCGAGACCGCGCGATCGAGCGCGTCGGCCGCTTCGCCTGCGGTGCGAGCCGAAGCGGTGAGGTGCAATTCAATTTGCCCGAGCGATGCCAGGATCGTAGTCGAAATCGGCACGGGCTGTTTCAGCCACGGCGCGTAGACCGGCTGCGCCACCGAATCGACTTCGGATTCCGGCCGGCCGGTGATCTTGAGAGTTCGCCGGAACAAGCCGCGAGCCCCGGCGCTCGGCGCGAGGTGCTCGCGCACGAACGCGTCGAGCATCGGCGCCATCTCGCGTGGCGGACCTGGCAACAGGATCAGATCGGTTTTGCCGTGGGTGATCCAGAGGCCCGGCGCCGAGCCGTTGGGATTCTCGAGAACCCGAGCGCCGCGCGGCACCATCGCTTGCCGGCGGTTATTGTCGGTCATCTTGATGCCGCGTTTCGCAAACCGCTCGCGCAGCCGTTCGACGATTTGCTCGTCGACGTCCATTTCCACGCCCACCACCTTCGCAACCGCCTCACGTGTGATGTCGTCCTCAGTGGGTCCGAGGCCGCCGGTGATCATCACCAGGTCTGCCCACGCCAGCACCGGCTCGAGCAGCCCGGCCAACTCCTCGACATCGTCGCCGACGATCGCCTTCAGCCGAACGTCGTAGCCGAACGAATTGAGGCGCTCCGTAATATTCAGCGAGTTAGTGTCGGTCTTGAACGGCGTCAGCATTTCGCTGCCCACCGCGACGATGCAGGCCTTCATGGAAACCACATTATCTGGTCATTTGGTCATCTGGTCATTTGGTCATCTGGTCATTTAGTCATTGATTGAGCAATCGATCACTGCAATGACTAGATGACTAGACGACTAGATGACCAAATAATGGCGCGCAGCGCGACGTTTGCGTAGACCGCCGCCATCGCGTCGTCAGCCATCACGCCGAGTCCGCCATGCAGACGTTCGAGACGGTTGGCGGGAAACGGTTTAATGATGTCCATCACACGGAAAGCAAGGAACGCGGCGATTGCGCCTTTCCATGTCACCGGATTCAGGAACAACGTGATCAACACGCCGACAACCTCGTCAATCACGACGTGACCGGGGTCGGTGCGGCCGAAGTGATGTTCGGCGACATTGCCTGCCCAGCAGCCGAGCGCAAACAACACGACGATCGCGGTACTCTGCGCGGCGACGCCATGCGGCAGGAGCCACCAGACGAGAAGTCCGACGGCCGATCCGAACGTGCCGGGAGCAATCGGGATGTATCCCACACCACCGGCGGTGGCGAACGCGAGGGCCAGTGACGTCTTTGCGGATTGTGGATTGCGGTTGTCGGATCGCACGACTCAAGTCAGGGGAGCACTAGTCACGAGTCCCCAGCCCCCAGTCCCCAGTCCCAAGAGCTCAGCTACTGGCGCGGACGACGCGGGTGCCGGCGAAGCGGTCGTGCAGGCCGCGGTGGTCGCGACCGAAGATCGTCAGAAAACCGAGACCTGCCGGGATCGCCAGCATCAGCCAGACCATCGTCCTCTTGAACGCGCGACCGAGGTCGAGTTCACCGGCCGACTCGGTGCCGACAACGCGAATGCCGGTGGATAGCTTTCCGAGCGTCTGCCCGCCGGCGGTAAACGCCACCAGGTAGCCGCCGTTCTGCACCAGCAGGAACGCGAACAGTGGTCCCCGCGGCATCAATCCGGCCTCGGCCAGAGTTATGCCGCAGATCTGCATCGTGAAATAGACAACCACGATGTCCACAGTCAGCAAGATTGCCAGGTCGATCGCAACGGCGACGAGCCGCTTGCTGAGCTCCGCTGTTTCGGCGCGCTCTCGGCGCTGTTCGGGCCAGACTTCGGCGGTTGCACGGGCAGCGGGGGTGTACGATGGCCCGAGATTAGCGGTCGACTCGCCGAGTTCCAACGCCAACTCAAACGATGGCGCCTTGGGCGGCTCCGGGCGAAGTCGCGCGACGTCCGGAGTCGCACGGCGGACCGACAAGGGCTGACGGGGCGGCGACACGCGTTTAATCAGCGGCTGGTCGTCAGCAGGCCCTCCCGCGAACAACGGCAATTCGCCACTCTTCGACGCGGGCCGGCCGGCCCCGGCCAGGGCCGGCACCATCGATTCATCGTCGTCAGTTGTGGCGCCGAAAAGCCGGTCCAGGTCCGGACCGACGTCGCTCATCGCAACAGCCGGCGGCGGCGCGCTGGCTGCGTCGATCAGCGTGAGGTCGTCGAGAGGGCTCAAGTCCGCCGATTCCGAACGAATTGCCAAGTCGGGCAAGGTTTGTGCGGCGGCAGTCAGCGAGAAGTCGTATCCGCAATTGCGGCAGCGATCGACCGGTTCAAATCCCAGGTAAGCGCACTTTGGACACTTCATGGAAGACGCCGCTCGGGCGGCGCCGCCGTCGGCGCCGGCGTCGGCGGCATAGCGGTGAGCGCCAGAATCTGGCGTTGAATATCGGCCCGCAAACGGTCGGCATCCGGTTTCTGCGTGTCGGTCGGCCGCACGTCGTCGAGCGCCGACAGTGCCTCGTGCAGGCGTCCGCCGGCAGCAAGCGACCGCGCTTTATCGAGTGCCATCTCGCCGCGGCGTGGCAGCGGCAACGACAGATCAGTCACTGGCGAGATGGCGTTTGGAACCGCTGGTTCGTTGAACAGTAAGACCGTGCGCCAGTCGACGCCCGATGCGGCTGCGGCGTATCCACCCCACCCGACAATCGCGCAGAGGGCCGACGTTGCCAGCACCCAACCCACGTTCGATCGCGGGCGGCGGTCATTTCGGTCGCGACGATGTCGGCGCGGGTCGCGGCGGGCGTCGGGCGCGGCGTCAACGCCTGATTCGGCAGCAGCCAGCGGAACCTCGAGGCGATCCAGCCGGCCAAGCACGGCAAGGGCCTCGTCGGAGGGCGCACCGCCCTCAATCGCCGCCTGCAACAGGCGGCGGGCTTCGTCGCCTTCGCCGCGTTGGAAAGCAGCGACGCCGTCGTGCAGGAGTTCTTCGGACTCGCGCTGCCGCTCGGCGAGCGCGCTGCGCGCCCGCTCGATGTAAGCACGGGCGCGGGCGTGGTTGCGGTCCAGAAAGAGCGCGCGGGTCCAGACGTTGATCGCCGCTTCATAGCGCGCCGAGAAGTAATGATCCAGACCAACGAGCAGGAGTTGCTCGATTTTGGCGTCGCGATCCGCCTCGGACGTCGCCACGTCGTCGCTGACGTCGTGGCGCTGGATCTCGGACATGAGTGCGCGGAGATTATAATCCCGAACGTTGCCGCGTACAAGCCTTTATGCCATTGATCGAGTGCATCCCGAACATCAGTGAAGGACGGCGGCGCGAAATCGTCGCACGACTGGCCACGGCGATCAGTTCGGCGCCCGGCGTTCGCCTGCTCGACTATTCCTCGGATCCGGCGCACAACCGCTCGGTGTTCACGCTGGTCGGGGATGCGTCGGGTGTCGAGACAGCTGTGCTTGCACTGTTCGAGACGGCGCTCGCGTCTGTGGATTTACGGACGCACCAGGGCGAACATCCGCGCCTCGGTGCAGTGGACGTGGTGCCGTTTGTGCCGATTGAAGGGGTAACGATGGCCGACTGCGTGGCGCTGGCGCGGAAAGTCGGCGCAACTGTCGCCGAGCGGTTCGGCGTACCGATCTATCTTTACGAGGAAGCGTCGTCCAATCCGGCCCGCAAGAATCTCGAAGATATCAGACGCGGCGAATTCGAAGGCCTCGCCGCCAAGATGCAAAGCGACGGCTGGAAGCCCGACTTCGGGCCCTCGACGCCGCATCCGTCGGCAGGCGCCTCGGTGATCGGCGCGCGAATGGCGTTAATCGCCTACAACATCAACCTGGCAACCGATCGGATCGATGTCGCGAAAAAAATCGCCGCCGGCATCCGTCACAGCAGCGGCGGCTACCGCTACGTGAAAGCCGCCGGCTTCAAGCTGGATGACCGCGGCATCGTTCAGGTGTCGATGAACCTGACGAACTACGAAAAGACGCCGATCTTCCGGGTTTTCGAAACCGTCAAGCGCGAGGCCGCACGCTACGGCGTACAGGTGCTGGAAAGCGAGATCGTGGGCCTGATTCCGTCAGCCGCGCTGTTATCGGCCGCCGAGTTCTACCTGCAGATCGAAGGATTCCACGCTGAGCAGGTACTGGAAAACCGGGTGCGGAAAGACGAAATCTGAGGATCTATCTATGCTTCATACCGTTTCGGCTTCTTCTTCACCGCGGCGTGATGGCGCAATGCCGAACGCTTTCATCTTTCGATAGAGGTTGCTGCGCTCGACGCCGAGGACGTCCGCGGTGCGCGACATGTTGCCCTGCTGCTCGGCGAGCGTTCGAAGGATGAGATCACGCTCGAACCGATCGCGGGCCTCGTGGAGGGTCAGCCGCTCGCTCGATGGTTCGGAGACGGGCTGCAAACGCGTCAGGCCCGAAGGCTCGAGGAAGCTGAGATCGGTTGAGGAAATTCGGTCGCCGGGAACCATGATGACCAGGCGTTCCGTGACATTGCGCAGTTCGCGCACGTTGCCCGGCCACGGATATTGCTGGAGAACGGCCCGGGCGCTGGCGTCGAAATTCTTGACGCGCCGGCCGTATTCACGCGCGAACTCAGCCATGAAATGATCCGCCAGCAGCGGGATGTCTTCCTGCCGGTCGCGTAGCGGCGGAACGAAGATTGGAATCACGTTCAGCCGGAAGTAAAGGTCCTCACGAAATTGTCCGGCACGAATCTCGGCCTGCAAATCCTTGTTCGTTGCCGCCAGGACGCGCGTGTCAACCTTGATGCGCTGGTTGCCGCCGACCGCTTCAAGCGTTTGCTCCTGCAGTACGCGCAACACCTTGGCCTGCGTCTTCAGGCTCATGTCGCCGATTTCATCAAGGAAAAGCGTGCCACCGTCGGCTGCTTCGAACTTGCCGCGGCGATCGGCAACTGCGCCGGTAAAGGCGCCCTTGACGTGGCCGAACAGCTCGCTCTCGATCAGTTCTTCGGGAATCGCGGCGCAGTTCACCTCGACGAACACGTGATTGCGTCGCCGGCTCAAATTATGGATGGTCCGTGCGACCAGTTCTTTGCCGGTGCCGTTCTCGCCGTAGATCAGCACGCGACCGTTGGTCGGCGCCGCCATCGCGACCTGCTCGCGCAGCTGCCGCATCGCGTAACTTTCGCCGACCATCGTCTGGGTGCGATCGACCTTGGCACGAAGCGCCTGATTTTCCTGTTCGAGCCGGCGCTGGTGCAGGGCGTTGCGAATTACCAGTACGGTTTTGTCGAGCGAGAGTGGTTTTTCGACGAAGTCGAATGCACCGAGCTTGATGGCGCGCACCGCCGATTCGATGTTGCCGTGACCGGAAATCAGCACCACCTGTGCATCGATTTGCCGCTCGCGCAACCGCGCCAGCGTTGCAAGCCCGTCCATGCCGGGCAGCCAGACGTCGAGCAGGACCAGATCCACCGCGCCCCGGGTCAAGCGCTCGAGGCATTGCTCACCGCTGGACACAGCCTCAACGCTATAACCTTCGTCGCGCAGCACGCCGCTCAACGCGGAGCGCACGCCCGGTTCGTCATCGACGACGAGGATGGTGGGCTTCATGCGATTGGGGACACGGCTAATGGCTGATGGCTGACAGAGCGTCTATGGACCATCCATCCATATGCCATCAGCCATAAGCCATCAGCCGTGAGGATCTTCAACACGGCAACTCGATTGTAAATCGTGTTCCTCTCGGCGTGTTGTCGCCGACATCGATACTGCCGCCATGCTCGGCAATGATGCGGCGGACAATCGCCAGGCCGAGCCCGCTGCCGCGGCGTTTGGTCGAATAGTACGGCAGGAACAACTTTTCACGCTCGGCCGCGGGGATACCCGGACCGTTGTCCGAGACCATCACGCGCACGAGACCGTTCGACGGATCGAGCTGCGTTTCCAGCACAATCTCGCCGCGCCGCTCCATCGCCTCGATCGCATTGTCTACCAGGTTGATGATCACGCGGCGAATCTGCTCAGGATCGAGCCGCACCAGCGCAACGCCGGCGGCATACCGCTGTTCGATGCGCACGTCGCTGAAGATGCCGTTGTAGAGGGCGATCGTGTCGGTGATCAGCTGGGCAAGATCGGTGGGCACGGTTCGCGGCGATGGCATCCGCGCGAATTGCGAGAACTCATCCACCAGGCCCTTCAGCGACTCGACTTCGCCGATGATCGTGCTCGTGCACTCCTCCAGCAGTGCTTTCGACTGCGACGGTGCGCCGGAGAAATGCCGCCGGAGACGCTCGGCCGAGAGCTGGATTGGCGTCAGCGGGTTCTTGATCTCGTGCGCCAGTCGGCGCGCCACCTCGCGCCACGCCGCCACTTTCTGCGCGCGAATCAACGGCGTCACGTCGTCGAGCACCAGAACGACGCCTTCGGGCTCGCCCGAGTCGCCGGTCAGCGGCGTCGCGACAGCCGCCAGATGCAGTTCGTGCCCTTCGCGCGCCAGCGCAATTTCATGCGCCGTCGGTTCGACAGCGCCGCGCCCGGCGGCAGCCAGTAACCGTGTCAGTGGTTGGAGGTCGGTGCGATCGAACACGACGTGGGCCGGCTGGCCGACAATCTGACGATCAAGAGTCAGTAAGCGTGATGCCGCGGAATTGATCGTGGTGATCGCACCACCGGCGTCGATCGAGACGACGCCCGTGGCAATCCGTTCGAGAATCGTTTCGATGTAGCGTCGCCGGCCTTCCACCTCGACGTGCTTCCGTTCGAGTTGAATAGTGCCCCGCTCGACCTTCCGCCGGCTGGTGGCCAACTCGCTGGCCATCGCGTTGAACGCTTCGACCAGCGATCCGAATTCGTCGTGGCTTTGCGGCTCGACGCGCTGATCCAGACGCCCCGCCCCGATCTCTCGTGCCGCGGTCGCCAGCGCCTGTACGGGGCCGGTGATCCGCTTCGCCATGTACAAACCCATCCAGGTCGAGCCGACCAGAATCAGCAACGTCGTCATCAGAAAAAATGACAGATAGACGCCGGTCAGCGGCCGCTTCAACACCCGCAACTGGTTGTAATCCTCGAACGCTTTGGTGAGCCGCCGCGATCGCGCCGCCATGTCACCTGTCAGATAATCGGTGGCCACGACAACGCCGGCCATTCTGCTGTCGCCGCGACGGATCACCACGGCGGCGCGCAGCAGGTCGCCGCCGGTCGCAGTGGGCTCGATCGATCGCGTCGCATTGGTTGCACTCAGCGCCTGCGACGCCAGCCGATCGACCGCCGCGCCGCTGGACCCTGGTGGCAGCGATGGGGCGGCAATTTCAACCACCGGCTGCAACGCGTCGAGTGATCCGCCAGGCGAGGCCACGCGGTACACCGACACCATCTGGACCCGCTGCGAGGTTATGTCGGGAGTCAGCAGATCGCGAATCGGCCGGACGTCACTGTTTGCGAAATCAACAGTCGACAGCGCCCGCGCGATTCGCGTCGCATGATCGGTCACCGCGTTCTGCCGCTCAGCGTAATAATCGCTGGCGATCTTGTTCGCCGAAGACAGCACTTCGTCCATCGGCGCGTTGAACCAGCGGTCGACGCTGGTGCGAATCAGTTCGCTGCCGACGATCAGTACCAGCACCGCTGGCGCCAGGGTCATCCCCAGCAGCAGCACGACGAGCTTGGCGCGAAATCGCGCGAACGGCAGCGCCTTTCGCCGCTCGACGATCAGCTTGATGACGTTGCGCGCGAGGACGAAGACGAGCGCCGCCAGCATCGTCAAGTCGGCGGCGGACAACGCGTAGAGGACGAATTCGCTGAGGAAGTCAGGAGAAAAGCGCGAGGTGCCGTTGGTAATCGCCAGCAGCGCGACCAGCACGCCAACCAGAACGACGATGCCGGCGATGATCAGGCGCGGGTTGTCGCGAAACGGGCGTTTCGGAGCGGGGGCCGTCGCCGTCGCGGCTCGTCGTGGCGTGATCGACGTGACGGTAGCAGGCATCTCGTCTCTCGTCTCTGGTCTCTCGCCGCTCGTTTCTCGCTTCTCGCTGCTCGTTTCGAGTCGCGAGTGGCGAGTGGCGAGTGGCAAGCCGCGGAAAATTACTTCTCCGGATTCAGCAAACCCTTCAACTCGTTGGCAAACTCATTGATATCGCGGAAATGGCGATAGACCGAAGCGAATCGCACATAGGCTACTTTGTCCAGCCGTTTGAGCTCGTCCATAACGAACTCGCCGATGTCCACGGTCGCCATTTCTTTCTCAGAGCGTTCCTGCAACGTCGCTTCGACCCGATCGGCCACGGCCTCGACCGCGGCGAGTGACACCGGTCGCTTCTCGCAGGACTTCAACAGCCCCGCGACCAGCTTCTGTCGATCGAAGCGCTCGCGTGAACCGTCTTTCTTCACGACCATGTACGGAATTTCGTCGATCCGCTCGTAGCTGGTGAACCGCTTGCCACACTCGAGGCACTCGCGACGACGGCGAATCACTTCGCCTTCTTTCGACTCGCGCGAGTCGACCACCTTGTCGCCGAGGTGCCCGCAGTATGGACATTTCATACTTTAGGCCGCACCTTCCTGTTTCACTTCGTCCGCCAGGTGCCGTATTCCCGAGACGCCCAGGCCTTCCTGTGCGGCGAACAGCAGCCCGAGGATTAGCGATGGGACAATCGAGAATAGGTGAGCGATGATCGCCGCGCCGACTGCCGCCTCGTCTCGCGCATCGAAAAACGTTGCGCCGTAGCGAAACGCGGCATGAAATCCGCCGACTGCTCCAGGGGTCGGTACGGCGACACCGAGCGACAGAAACGCCAACATCAGAAACGTGCCGGTGAACGGCACGGCAATGCCGAACGCAACCGCCACACCCCAGGTGCCAGCCGCGATCGTGAGCCACAGCGGAATCGACAACGCCACCGAAATCGCCAGTCGCGACGGCTGCCGGACGATTCCTAATCCTTGCGCGAACTTCTCGACCGTGTGCGCCACGGTATTGCCGATCGCGGACGGCAAGACCCGTGTCAGCCCTTCGACCAGACGCCGCATCCGTTCAGGATTTCCCGCCATCACAAAAAGCGCCGCCAAGCCAGTGATCGAAACGACAGCCGCGGTCGCTGCAGCCCATTCGAGTCCCAGAAAGGCAGCCGGGTGAGAACTGGCGACACTGCCGCCGAAGATGAAAACGTAAACCACCAGGAGAATGATGACTGTCAGCACGTCGAGCAGACGTTCGACAATGATCGTCGCGAACGCGCCGGTCGCATTCATCGTCATGCCAGCGGTTCGTCCGAGCCTCCGCTGACTACGAGCGAGAAAATAAGGGCGAATGACCTCGCCGGCACGCGCAGGAAGAACCGCGTTAGCCGCAAACCCCACTGCCGTCGCACGTAACGCCGGACCAAAGTCCGGCCGGCCGAGCGGTTCGAGCAGATACTGCCAGCGATACGCACGAATCACCAGATTCATCGACGACGCGAGCAGCGCGAACGCGAGCCAGCCCGGTCGCGCGCGAACAATGTCCGCGCCAACCCGATAAAGGTCGACGTCGCGAAGAAACAACGCGAAGAGGCCAGCGGCCAACATGATGACGACGGCGGCACGAACGTACGATCGCATGTGAATTGAGTGCCACCTATGATACCGCCCCACATGTTGTTGTTGTCAGCCGCGACGCCGAACCGGTAAGATCCGGGGCTTTTCCGCAAAAGGAAATCTGTTGCCGCTCGCCGCGCCTGTTCTCCAGACCACGCTCGACACCCGACGCCCCGACCGCCAGGGCAAAGTTCGAGACATCTACGATTTCGGCGACCGCCTCGTCATCGTCGCGAGCGATCGCATTTCGGCGTTCGACTACGTGCTCGGTTCCGGCATCCCGGACAAAGGGAAAGTGCTATCGCAAATTTCCGCGTTCTGGTTCGCGAGAACACGCGGCATCGTGCGGAATCACGTCCTGTCGACCGACCCTGCTGACTATCCCGAACCGGCGCGCGCTGCAGCCGAACTGTTGCGCGGCCGCTCGATGCTGGTCACCCGCACCACGCCGCTGCCGATCGAGTGCGTGGCGCGCGGCTACATTTCAGGATCCGGATGGAAGGATTACAAGGCCAGCGGCGTAGTCTGCGGCCACCAATTGCCAGCCGGCCTTCGCGAATCGGATCGGCTGCCGCAGCCGATCTTCACACCCGCCACGAAGGCCGAAAGCGGCCACGACATCAACATTGACGAGCAACAGGCCGTTGCGCTGGTGGGCCGAACCATTTTCGACCAGGTTCGCGACCTGACGCTGCGGCTCTACGCCGAAGGGTCGGCGCACGCCGAATCGTGCGGCATTATCGTCGCCGATACGAAGTTCGAGTTCGGCGTGTTGCCGAGCGGCGAAGTGATGCTGATCGACGAAATGCTGACGCCCGACTCGTCGCGTTTCTGGCCGATGGATCAATACGCGCCGGGCGGCGCGCAGCCGAGTTTCGACAAGCAGTTTGTCCGCGACTACCTCGAAGCGATTCGCTGGAACAAACAGCCGCCCGTTCCCGCACTCCCCGACGACGTCGTCCTGAAAACGCGCGAGAAGTATGTCGAGGCCTTCCGACGCTTGACCGGGAAGGAGCTTGCGTGATCGCCGAGCGCCTGCAGAAGCTGGTCGATGAAATGGTCGAAAGAGGCGTGCTGTTCGACGACGCCGTTCATGAATTCGAAAAGCGGTTCATCGTGCGGGTGCTGAGTCAGAACGACGGCAGCCTCGGCAAGACGGCCGAGTGCCTCGGCATCCATCGCAACACGCTGACGCGCAAAATGGCGGAGTACAAAATCAAAAGGCGCGCGGCGTAACCCCCAAGCCCCAGCCCCCGTCCCAAGCCCCAGTCCTAGCAGTCGCCGGTTGACACTGCTAATCGGCTGATATATGTTTAGCAGTCGTCTAGCACGACTGCTAACTCACAGGGTAACCACACTTATCGACTGCACGGAGTAGACCCATGAATGTACGACCGCTCCACGACCGCATCATTGTCCAGCGCATCGAGGAAGGCGAACAGAAGGTTGGCGGAATCATCATCCCCGATTCCGCCAAGGAAAAGCCCCAGCAGGGCAAGGTCATCGCCGCCGGCGCCGGCAAATCCAAGGACGACGGCAAGCGCATCCCGATGGATGTGAAGTCCGGCGACACCATCCTGTTCGGCAAGTATTCCGGTCAGGAAATCAAGCTTGATGGTGAGGAATACCTCATCATGCGCGAAGACGAAGTGCTCGCCGTTCTCGAAGGCGGCTCGAGCGATTCCAAGAAATCCAAGAAGTAGCGTTTCACCCGAGCGCAACAGGAGAACACGAGAATGGCAAAGCAAATTGTGTATGGCGAGCAGTCGCGCCAGGCGGTGCTGCGCGGCGTTAACCAGCTGGCCGACGCGGTCAAGGTGACCCTGGGACCGAAGGGCCGCAACGTGGTCCTCGACAAGAAATTCGGCTCGCCCACCATCACCAAGGACGGCGTGACGGTGGCCAAGGAAATTGACCTGAAGGATCCGCTCGAGAACATGGGCGCCCAGATGGTCCGCGAAGTGGCGAGCAAGACCTCCGACACGGCGGGCGACGGCACGACCACCGCCACGGTCCTCGCTCAGGCGATCTACCGGGAAGGCGCCAAGAACGTCGTCGCGGGCGCGAACCCCATGGACATCAAGCGCGGCATCGAGAAGGCGGTGGAAGCGATCACCGCCGAGCTGAAAAAGATGTCGAAGCCGGTCAGCGGCAACATGGTCGCACAGGTCGGCACGATCTCGGCGAACAACGACGAGACGATCGGCAAGATCATCGCTGACGCGATGGACAAGGTCGGCAAGGACGGCGTCATTACGGTCGAAGAAGCCAAGAGCATGGAAACCTCGCTCGACGTCGTCGAGGGCATGCAGTTCGACCGCGGCTACCTGTCTCCCTACTTCGTCACCGATCCCGAACGCATGGAAGTGGTGCTCGAGAATCCCGTCATCCTGATCCACGAGAAGAAGATCAGCTCGATGAAAGATCTGCTGCCGGTGCTCGAGCAGGTGGCGCGGCTCGGCCGTCCGCTGCTGATCATCGCGGAAGACATCGAAGGCGAGGCGCTGGCCACTCTCGTCGTGAACAAGCTGCGCGGCACGCTGCAGGCGGCGGCCGTGAAGGCGCCGGGCTTCGGTGATCGCCGCAAGGCGATGCTCGAAGACATCGCGATCCTCACCGGCGGGCGCGCAATCACCGAGGACCTCGGCATCAAGCTCGAGAACATCAAGCTGGACGATCTCGGCAAGGCGAAGAAAGTCACGATCGACAAGGACAACACAACCATTGTCGAAGGTGCAGGCGCCTCGTCGGCCATCGAAGGCCGCGTGAAGCAGATCCGCACGCAGGTCGAGGACACGACGTCGGACTACGACCGTGAAAAGCTGCAGGAGCGGCTCGCGAAGCTGGTCGGCGGCGTTGCCGTCATCAAGGTCGGTGCAGCCACCGAAACCGAGATGAAAGAGAAGAAAGCGCGCGTCGAAGACGCGATGCACGCGACCAAGGCGGCCGTCGAAGAGGGCATTGTGCCGGGCGGCGGCGTCGCGCTGATTCGTGCGTCGAAAGCGCTCGAGACCCTGAAGCTCGGGGGCGACCAGCAGATCGGTGTGAACATCGTGAAGCGCGCGATCGAAGAGCCGATGCGCTGGATCGCGACCAACGCCGGCCACGAGGGCTCGATCGTCGTGCAGAAAGTTCGCGAGCTGAAGGAGTCCGAGGGCTTCAACGCGCTGACCGACACCTACGAAGATTTGGTGAAAGCTGGCGTGATTGACCCGACCAAGGTCGTTCGCAACGCCTTGCAGAATTCTTCATCCATCGCGTCGCTCCTCCTGACGACCGAGGCGCTGATCTCCGAAATTCCGGAGGAGAAGAAGGAATCGCCGATGCCGGGCGGAGGTGGTGGCATGGGCGGCATGTACTAAAGGTGAAATCGGGAATTAGGCGGAAGAATTAGGAATGGATTCCATTCCTAATCCCTAGTTCTTGATTCGTCATTCGACAGCCCGGTTGCGGAAACGCTGCCGGGCTTTTTTTCGTACTGCGACTTACGACTGACTTTCGACCTTCGACTTTCGACTTTCGACTTTCGACTCTAGTTATCGCAGCGTGAACGTCAGTTCGATCGACACCAGCACCGGCACGGGTTCGCCCATTCGGGTGCCGGGCGCGAACCGCCACTGTTTGGCGGCTTTGATCGCCTCCTGATCGAGGCCAAAGGTGGAGTCGAGCGAGCGGATCACCTGGACGTCGCCAACGGTGCCATCGGGCCTGACGACGCATTCGAGGACGACGACGCCTTGCACTTTGGCGCGCATCGCGTCGGATGTGTAGTTCGGACGCACTTCGCGAATCACACGCGGCAAATTGACGCCGTTGCCGGGCCGATAGACGCCGCCGCCGGTGCCGCCACCGCTGCCCGGACCGAGGCCCGACCCGGTGCCGGGGCCAATGCCGGTTCCAGTGCCCGTACCTGCGCCACCGCCGCTGCCCGATCCCTGCGAAAGAGTCGGCGGCCCCTTCGGGGCATCAATTTGCCCGGGAAGCAGATCTTGCGACGCGGCGAGCGGCTTCGCAGGAATGTTTACCTGTTCGATCGGCGGCGGTTCGTTTTTCGCGACCTGTTGTTCGAGTACCGGCTGCTTCTTTTCGACCGGCACCGTGATTTTGTCCTTGCCTGGCGCCTCCGCCTGGCGCGGCGGTTCTTTCATCCGGTTACCGCCACCACCGCCGCCACCTCCCGGACCGGGCTGCGATAGCCAGACAATTTGGTTGTTCGGCGCGTCCGGCAGCAATGCCTGCGTCGAATAGGGCTTGACCGGAAAACTGCTGACCCAAATGAGGAGGCCGGCAAATGCGACATCCAACGCCGCGGCCGCGAAAAATGACGTCGTCAGGCGTTTCGGTTCCTGGTCGAACAGAAACGGGACTTCGACAGGGTGATCGCCGTCCACGTGGACGGACAGATGACCGGCGGAGATATTCGTGCGGGCGCTGGGCGCCTCGAGCATTTCGGGCATGTCGAGCGGTTTTGGGCTGACTGAAATATTTTCGCGCACGGCGACCCGAGTAGCAAGCTGCAAAAGGAGTGCCTCAGACCTCTAGCGTAAGACCTTAGGAAATGCGGGCTGACTTGGGGTTAGACCCGTCCGGTCCAGGCGCCGATCGCGGCGTTGCCGCCACCGTACGAGTGCATTATCGCCAGCGCGTCAGCGGCGCGCGGCTCAGATCGAATCGCCACCAGCACGCCACCCCGGCCGACCAGCGTTTCGAAGATGCGGCCATCGTGTGGCTGGAATCCGACGCGGCGCATGGTCGCGGCGATTCCGAGCTTGGCAAGATCGCGCGAGGGTCCTTGCAGTGCGTCAATCAAACGGCCACGCCCGAGAACCGGCCCAAGCGAGGCGACGTCCATCCGGTCGCCCCCGGCGCCGAGTGCCTTGGTAATGAGCGACGCCGCGTCGGGAGCCTCTTTCGCCAGAATCGAAACCGCTTCGGCGGGAAAGGCCGCCTGCTTGAGCGCTTCGAGCCCTTTGCCTGCCCACGCCGCGTCCTGAAAAACTGCGACGGTAAAGAGTCCTGCGTCGACGTCCGCCATGTCGTCTCTCGCCCCTCGTTTGCTCGTTTGCTCGCTGCTCGTTGCTCGGGCTCGTTTACTTGTTGCTCGCTGCTCGGCGCTCGTTGCTCGGCGCTTGTTGCTCGTTGCTCGTCGGTTGCCGCAGCCTGGTTCTCGTTGCCCGCGATAATGTAGCACGAGCATGAAGTACGACACGGCGGTCGTCGGCGCGGGACCGTCCGGAGCATGGGCAGCGTACTGCCTGGCACGGCGCGGCGTGCGCGTGGCGATTTTCGATCCGTCGCACCCGCGCGAAAAGCCGTGCGGCGGCGGCGTCACCGGCCGGGCGCTGACCCTGGTCGCCGACGCCATCGATCGCTCGACGGTCGCCGTCACGACTATCCGAACGGCGCGGATTCGCGCGTGCGGCGCGTCAACGTCGCGCGACGAGGCGATCGTGCCGCTTGCAGCCGATTCGCTCGTCGTCGCCAGCCGTGCCGCACTCGATGCGGCGCTGCTCGATGCCGCGCTCGGCGCAGGCGCATCTCTGCACCGGTCGCGCGTCACCGCCGTGATCGCGTCCGCCAGTCGAACGAGAATTGACACCCGCGAGGGTTCGCACGAGGCGGACTGGGTGATCGGCGCGGACGGCGCGAACAGCCTGGTGCGGCGCAGCGTCGCGCTGCCGTTCCGACGCGATCAGTTGTCGATCGCCACCGGATTTTTTGCCCGCGGTACGACGTCGCGCGAGATCGTGATTGAGATGACCGCCGATCCACCAGGCTACATCTGGTCCTTTCCGCGGCCCGATCATCTGGCAATTGGCATCTGCGCGCAGGCCGATGGCGGCGCATCGGCGGCGATGCTGCGCGCCCGCACCCTCCAGTGGATTCGCACCACCGGCATTGCGGGCGATGCGCCGCTCCACGAATATTCCTGGCCGATTCCGTCGCTCGCGGCGCAAGATTTCGGCAGGCTGACACTGGCCGGACCGCTGTGGTCGCTGACCGGCGACGCCGCCGGGCTCGTCGATCCGATCACGCGCGAGGGGATTTTCTTCGCGATTGCCTCGGGCGAATGGAGCGCCGATGCGATCGTGGCAGGCGGACCACCCGAAACCGTCGCCCGCACCTATGCCGCGCGCGTGCACGACGAAGCCGCGCCAGACCTGGCGCGCGGCGCGCAACTGAAGGCCGGCTTCTTTCGCCCGGCGTTCGGATCGCTGATGGTCCGCGCGCTGCAAGAAAGCGACTCGATTCGCGGCGTGATGGCCGACCTCGTCGCCGGGGAACAGAGTTATCGATCACTGAAGTGGCGGTTGGCGAAGACGATGGAAATGCGGCTGGCGTGGAAGTGTATAAGGAGGCTGAAGTTCGAAGCGTGAAGTCTGAAGTGTGAAGTCTGAAGCGGCCAGCTCCGTGGGCGCCAATCGGGCCGAAGCAAAGTCTTCATGTAGCAACCGGGAATTCGCCGTCAAAACTTCCATCTGCCTGAAGGAGGCCCGCGAAAGTCTGTTTTGGTTGCGAATTGCGGAGCGCAACAATCTCGGCGATCCAATCAAACGACGTCATCTCATTGGTGAATCGGATCAGCTGGTGGCGATCTACGTGACAACCGTGCGAAAGCTGCAGCAAGGCTGATCGGATGGGCAGACTTCATACTTCACACTTCAGACTTCATACTTCAAACTATTTTGGGACGGATCATTTCGCGAAGTAACCATCTCGCGCGCGGACCTTCACACCGGCGCGGTCAACCTGCACCGTGATGGAGTGCCAACCGGCTTCGGAGTCGGTCCCGCGAGACGGCGCGTAGCCGAGTAGATACTGCAGCCGCAGTTCGCGGGCCAGCGCGGCGAGGGCGGGTTCGAGTTGCCGAGGCTCCCGCACGGCGATCGAGCGTCCGCCGGTGACGGCCGCCAGTTCGGCGAGCTCCGGCACGCGCTCCTTGCCGACCGCGATCGGATAGACCAGAACATCCGATTTGCGCGCATAGTCGATCAGCGCAGTCGCTTTCATTTCGCTGTCACGATCAACACCGTCCGAAATAATCAGCAAGGCGCGTCGTCCTTTCCGCGTCTGCACGATGTCGATCGATTGACGCGTGGCGTCGTAGAGCGGCGTCGTGCCCCACGGCGCGATCGCGTCCCACGCGGTGCGCGCCGCGTCGCGCGCCGGGACCGGTGGGGTGATGGTTTCGATCTCGCTGCCGACCGCCACGACGATCACTTCGTCTTCCGGACGCAGTGCGCGGATGAACGCCGCGGCGGCACGCTTCGCAAGGTCGAGCCGCGCGCCCGCCATGCTGAAACTGCGATCCAGAGCGACAACCACCGACAGCGGAAACTCTCCGGCCGCGAACACGGCGATGGTCTGCGGCCGTCCATCCTCCGACACCCGGAAATCCGACGCGCTCAATCCAGTAACCGGCTCGCCACGGTCGTTCGTCACCGTCGCGTAGACCTCCGTCAGGTTGACGCCCGACGCGAACTGCGCCGCCGCGAGGCCCGCCGCAAAGAGTGGTACAATCGCGGCGTTAAGGAGCCAACTCATGGGAAGCATTGGCGTGCCAGAACTCCTGATCATTCTGGCAATCATCGTCATCATTTTCGGAGCAAACCGCCTGCCGGGTCTCGGCCGCGGCATCGGCAGCGCGATCAAGAACTTCAAGGACGGAATGAAAGACGGTCAGTAAGCCCGCTGGGGTTTCCGGCACTACAGCACTACCCTCGCATCGCCCGACCGGCGGGTCACCCGCTCTCGATCTAAATACTCAAGTAAGGGAATCGCAAATTTCCTGGTCACGCCGTAACGTTCCTTGAACGTGGCGACGTCGATCCGCGCCGGCGTCGATCCGCTCTTCAGGGCCGCGACTTCGGTCTTGAGCTGCCGCAGCGCGGCGTCGTGAAACAGCAGTACGTCGAGTTTGATCAGCACTTTCTGGCGCTGCAACAGCTTCAACATGCGATCGGCGACGGCGTCGCCGCCACCGATCGATGCCGCCACCGTCGCGAGGTCGGGCGGTTTGAGGCCGGCCTCGCGAAACAGCCGCTCGATTGCGTCGCGCACGCGTGTCTCCTCGGGCGAAAGCTCGAGGCGGTGGCTGGCCAGCGCGACACGATCGCGCAAAGCGATCGCGTGGCGCTCGGCCAGGTCCGCGAGCGCACGATCGAAGATCGCCTGATGACCGCGCCGAAAAGTCTGCGCGCGTAGTTCTTCGCGCGGCACACCCTCGGACAGCGGCTGCACGCGATGATGCTCGGCAAGCCCCGCGAGAATCGCGTCGCTGAGGCGCTTGAGCACCTCCGGATGCACCAGGCGGTCGCCCGCGACAACGGCGCCACCCGACTTCACCAGCGCAGCCACGGTCGGTTCGAGCGCGACCGGATCGACGCCGACTCGCCAGATCAAGGCATCGACTGCCATTCCCGCGGGGCCTGCATCGACGATCATCGCCGCGGCGGCGCCGGCGTCGCGTTCGAGCGCTTCGAGCCGTTGATGCGCAACCGCCCGGCGAATCCCGGTGCGAGGAGGAAACGGGTCTAACACCGTGCCGCCCGCGATCGTCGTCGGCGGCGAGTAGGCGCGCAAGATGTAGCGATCGCCCCGCGCGAACACCGCGGGCGCTTCGAGACGAAGCCGGACGTAGCCACGGCCGCCCGGCTCGATCGGTGTCGCCTCCGCGCCGATGATTGCCACTCGACCGATGATCTCCGCAGTTCCGTGATGAAAGCGCACCCGCATACCGTGCTTCAGCGGCCGGGCATCGGCGAGCACCTCGACGACCGCGTCCGCCACACGCGACTCGACGAACGCCCCCGGCGTCATCAGGTTCTGTCCGCGCGCGACGTCGGCGACCTCGACACCACCGAGATTGATCGCCGATCGCTGGCCGGCGAACGCCACGGGTTGACGCGCGCCGTGAACCTGGACGCCGCGCACCTTGACGGTTCGGTTCCCGGGCATGAGTGCGAATTCAGCATCGACCGGGACGCGACCCGACAGCAGCGTACCGGTAACGACCGTGCCGAACCCCTTCATCGAAAACACGCGATCGATCGGCAGCCGTGTCACGCCATCGGCGGGACGCGCCGCCGCCTTTGCACTGACGTCGGCCAGGGCGGCGCGAAACGCGTCCAGCCCCGAACCATCCTTCGCAGATACGGGAACGATTGGCGCGTTCTCGAGAAACGAACCCGCCACCAGTTCGCGGACATCCATCCGCGCTAATTCGAGCATGTCGGCGTCGGCGAGATCGGATTTCGTGAGCGCCACCAGCCCGGTGCGCACCTGCAACAGGCGACAGATAGCGAAGTGCTCGCGCGTTTGCGGCATCACCGATTCATCGGCGGCTACCACCAGCACGACGACGTCGATGCCGCCCACTCCGGCGAGCATGTTCTTGACGAACCGCTCGTGCCCGGGCACGTCCACAAACGCGAAATTCACGTCGCCGATCGTCGCGTGCGCAAACCCGAGATCGATGGTAATGCCGCGCTCTTTTTCCTCTTTCAACCGATCGGGATCGGTTCCGGTCAGCGCCCGCACCAGCGCGCTCTTACCGTGGTCAATGTGACCGGCCGTGCCTACGACAATCGAACGCATGGCAAGTGGCGACGTACGGACCACAGAGGCACAGAGACACCGAGAAATTCGGTTGCAGCACTGACTCGCGATGTGCGGCAAAACAACGGACCCTCTCTGTGCCTCTGTGGCTCTGTGGTCATCGGTTCGCGGTTTCGGGGCTTCGTGTTACCGGCGTCCCCGCTTTCGGTGGTCGCGTTCGCGCCGTCCTGGACGTTGTTTCCGGCCGCGCTTCTCGTGCTTCGGCACGGCGCGGCTTCGCCGCGGGCTGCGCTCGCCGTCACGCACGCGCTCGAGGATGTCGACCAGCCCGAGATCGACCTGGCGCTGCTCCATGTTGACGCGGATCACCTGGACCTTGACCTTGTCGCCGAGGCGGTAGATCTTCTGCGTGTTCTCGCCGCGCAGCAGGTGCGCGTTTTCCACGAAGCGATAGTAATCGTCGGCCATCGTCGAAACGTGAACCATCCCCTCGACGAAGTGCTCGATCAACTCGATGAACAGGCCGAACGCGGCGACGCCGGTGACGTATCCCTCGAATTCATCGCCGACCTTGTCGGCCATGAATTTCACCTTCTTCCACTGCAGCAGTTCGCGCTCGGCATCGTCGGCGCGGCGCTCCATCTCCGAGGTGTGCCGCGCGATTTCCGGCAGTTCCTCGGTCTGTTCCTCCCTGGTCTCGGCGGTCAGCACCTTGTGGCGGGCGGCGCGCAGCGCCCGGTGCACGACCAAATCGGGATAGCGTCGAATCGGCGACGTGAAATGCGTATAGCTGGGCGCTGCCAGACCGAAGTGCCCGAGGTTTTCGGGCGCGTAGCGCGCCTTCTGCATCGTCCGCAGCATCAGGAACGCAATCGGTTTCTCTTCCGGCTTGCCACGGATCCGCTCTACCAGCTTCTGAAAGTGCCGCGGCCGCAACGCGGTCACCGGCGCGCCGAGGCTATAGCCAAACCCGGAGATGAACTCCTCGAACTTCGAGACCTTGAGCAGGTCCGGCTCTTCATGAACCCGGTAAAGGGTCGGAGCGGACTGCAACTCGAGATAGGACGCGACAGTCTCGTTCGCCAGCAGCATGAATTCTTCGATCAGCCGGTGCGCGACGTTCCGCTCGAGCGCGATGATCGCCTCGACCTGGCCGGCATCGTCCATCACGACCTCGGCCTCGTTCAGGTCGAAGTCGATTGATCCACGACGGCGCCGTGCATCGTTCAAGATTTGAAACAGCTGGCGCATCGACTCGAACATCGGCACCAGTTCCGCATACTCTTTTAACAGCTTCGGATCGCGGTCCGTCAAAATGCCGTTGACCGCGGTGTAGGTCATTCGCTGGTCACTGTTGATCACGCCATCGTGAAACTCGGAGCGAAGCACTTGCCCGTGGCGATCCACCTCCATCAGGCAGGACTGGACCAGCCGGTCGACGTGCGGATTGAGACTGCAAAGTCCGGTCGCCAGCTCCGACGGAAACATGTGGACCGCACGTTCCGGAAAATAGACCGACGTTCCCCGGTCGTAGGCCTCGCGGTCGAGCGCGCTGCCCTCCTGAACGTAATGCGACACGTCGGCGATGTGCACCCCGAGCCAGAAGTTGCCGTTCGGCAGCCGCTCGATGGTGATCGCGTCGTCGAAATCGCGCGCGTGCTCGCCGTCGATGGTTACCGTCTGAATGCCGCGGAAATCGGTGCGCCCCTTGATGTCGCGATCGGCGACGGCGCTGCCCAACCGCACCGCTTCGGCGATCGCCTCGGACGAGTGCGTGTCCGGAATGCCGTGCTTGCGGATGATGATCTCGGTATCGACGCCGGGCGCGTCGATATCGCCGAGCACTTCCGCGACGCGGCCAATTGCGCTGCGCGTTTGCGTCGGCCAGCGGGTCAGCTCGACGATCACCATCTGACCTGGATCCGCGCCGCCTTCCTGGCCGGCAGGGATCACCAGATCCATCATCACGCGGCGGTCGAATGGCGCCACATAGCCAAGACCGTTTTCGTCCCGCTCGTAGCGGCCGATGATCGAGGCGTTGGCGCGCTCGAGAATACGAATCACGCGCCCTTCGGCGCGTCCGCCATCCTTGATCCGCTCGATGCGCGCGACCACGCGATCGCCGTGCATTGCCTCGTTCATCAAGGGACCGGAAATGTAAATGTCGCCGCCGTTGTCGAGTGGCCGTTCGGGAACGACGAAGCCGTAGCCGGTGGGGTGGGTTTGCAGCCGTCCGACGTAGAGATCCATCTTTTCCGGCAGGCCGTAACGATGGCCGCGGATCTGAATCAGCTCGCCAGAGGCGACGAGGGTTTTGATGTGGCGCTTGAAGGCGGTGCGGTCGTCCCGGCCGATGCGCAGTATTTGTAACAGCTCGCGCATGCCGGCGGGATGGTGGACCCGCTCGCGCATCAGCGCGAGCACGTGGTCACGTGAAAGCATCTGAATTTAGGCTAACAGAATTACTTGAAGGTCGCCGACGTTCGTGCCGGTTGGACCAATGTTGATGAGATCGCCAAGCGCGTCGAAAAACGCGTAGGCATTGTTGTCGGCAAGAAACCGTTCAGGAACCAACCCGCCGATCCGGGCGCGCTCGATCGTCGTCGAATCGGCAATCGCGCCGGCCGCTTCGGTCGGTCCGTCGATGCCGTCGGTACCGATGCTGGCGAGTACGGCGCGGCCGCCTGCCTGGCTGAGCGCCTCGGCCGCCGCCAGCGCAAACTCCTGGTTGCGGCCGCCCTTGCCGCGCCCGGTCACGGTCACCGTGGTTTCGCCGGTGGAGATTACGCACAGGGGGCGTGGACGGTCAGCGGCGGAGGCGAGCACCGCCCGCAGGTGCGCCGTCGCGGCGGTGCGTGCCTCGCCGACCACGGCATCTTCGATGCACAGCACGTCGTAGCCGAGTCCGACGGCCCGCCCTTGAACGCCCAGCATCGCATCGCGCCGCGTGCCGATCACACGAATGTCCGACCGCACCAGCCGCGGATACACCGGCTTCGGCGTCTCTGGTACTTCCCCACCAACGCCACGATCGAGCCGCGCGACAACCGCCTCCGGATAGGCGGCGGCGCCGCCATAGCGATCGAGTAGCTGCCGCGCGTCGCCGAACGTCGAAGCATCGGGAACCGTGGGCCCCGAGGCAATCACGCTGGGATCGTCGCCGACGACGTCGGAGATCACGAAGGTGCGGACCGGTCCGGCCGCCCGGTTGGCCAACCATCCGCCTTTGATCCCCGACAGGTGTTTGCGAACCGTGTTCAGCGCATGAATGTCGGCGCCGGCGCGAAGCAACTGTTCCGTAGTACGACGCTTATCTTCGAGCGACACGCCGTCTGCCGGTACGGCCATCAACGCCGATGCGCCGCCGGAAAGAAGCACCAGCAGCGCTTCATCGGGCTTGACCGATTCGGCAATTTCCAGCGCGCGGCGACCAGCGCGCTCGCTGCCCTCGGTTGGCACCGGATGTCCGCCGGCAATCGCGACGAAGTTGCCGAACGCCTCCGGCGCGGGAGCGACGAGCAGACCGGATCGCAACCGATCCTTCAGCACGCCTGACGCGGCTTTCGCCATCGCGGTTGCCGCCTTGCCCGCAGCGATGCACACCAATCGAGGCCGGTCGAGCGCGCTGTTGATCTTGTTGCGGCCGGATGCAACCAGCGGCTCGAGACCGTGGCGGGTCAACTCGCCGGCGTCGCAGGCGCGCAGGCCAGCCCTGACCATTCCCAGGACGTCGAATCGCAGATCAGCGAGAGAACGGGTCAGTGTGAACGTTTGGGATCGGACCAGGCCGACAAGCCGGTCACGACGTCGAATTTCTTGAGAAGCGAACTGACTAATTGGGGAGCGTCGTCTTGCGTGGAGAGTTGTTCGAGTTGACCCATGACTTTCGCGAGCGCGGCTTCCACGTCGGTAATCGCGCTTTCTGAATAGTAGGGCCGCTGCCGCTGCAGGCAGCGATGGTGCTTGGCAAATTCTTCTCGGTAGAACTCTGCGATCGGGTGCATTGCGCTAATCGGCCTCGAATCGGTCGCGAAGCGTGCCATGCAGGTCCTCGGGGTGAATTTGCCGTGCGTACGATTCCAGTATGTACGGCTCGATTTGCCGTGTCAAGATTGTGTAAACCGTGCCGCGACCAACCCGCCGAGGCAACCGACCGCCATCCCGCCGATGACGATCAGCAGAACGACCTCAACTGGCAGAAATGAAATCGTCGACAGGTTCACGGCGGAGGCCAGCGGGCGCAAGTAACGCCCACGAGCGGCATAAAAGGCTGCGGCGAGGGCGACAAGAGCGAGGATCGACCCGATGCCGCCCTGTAAGACCCCCTCCATCACGAAGGGTCCTTTTACATAACTGGTCGGCGCACCGACGAGCTGCATGATTTCGAGCTCATCACGGCGAGCGTAAAGGGCCAGCCGGACCACGTTCGCCACCGTCAGCGCCGCCGCCATCGTCAGCACGGCCCCCAACATCCAACCCACCGTCCGCACGATGCCGATCGCCGACTGGAGACGGTTCAGCCACTGCCGGTCGTAGCGAACGTCTGCAACGCCACTGGTGTCGCGCAGACGCTGCGCGAGGCCGTCCACGCGGTCCGCAGCCGATGGCCGCAGCCGTACTTCGTACGACGCCGGCAGCGGGTTTTCACCAAGACCATCAACCGATGTGGCCAGCTCGGCGAACGTCTGCTTGAACCGCGTCAACGCATCCATTTTCGAGACGAACTCGTGCGATGCGACGACGTCTCCCGGTGCCAATAACGACTCAATCGCCGCGCGATCGGGTGCGGTCGCCCCGTCTTTGAGATAGACCGACAGTTCCGCGGCACTGCTCCATTCGGCGCCGAGCCGCTCGAGATTGGCCGTGACCAGCAGGAATGCGCCGAGCACGAATAGCGCGAGCGCGATGGTCGCCGTCGACAACATCCCTGATTGACGGCCGCGCCACAAGCTGCGGGCAGCTTCCTCCAGCGAGTAACGGATCGCCTGCATCTAGGTGGTCTCGACAATCTGCCCGTGGTCGAGCGTCACGGAGCGCCGGCCGACGCGACGAATCAACTCGCGATCGTGCGTGGCCACGACCACGGTGGTGCCGCGTGCGTTGACCTCGCGGAACAGGTTCATGATTTCGAGCGACAAGTCGGGATCGAGGTTACCGGTCGGCTCGTCGGCCAGAACCAGCTGCGGATCGTTCACCAGCGCCCGTGCGATGGCAATGCGCTGCTGCTCTCCGCCGGACAGTTCCTCCGGATAGGCATTCATCCGGTGCTGCAATCCCACCCACTTCAGCACCTGAAACGTCTTGCGTTGTTGCGTCGCCATCGGCAACCCCAGCACGCGCATCACAAAAGCGACGTTTTCGAATACCGTGAAGCGCGGAACGAGACGGAAATCCTGGAAGACGAACCCGACACCGCGTCGATAACTCTGGACCTGCGCCGGTTTCAGCGTCCGCAGATCGCGGCCCATGACGGTTAATTCGCCGTTGCTGGGCAAATCCTCGCGTAGCAGCAGCTTCAGAAAGGTAGACTTGCCGGCGCCGCTGGGGCCGGTCAGGAACAGAAACTCGCCCTTGTCGATGGTGATGGACAGGTCGCGCAGCGCGTACACGCCACGGTTGTAGAGCTTGGAAAGCTTTACGCTTTCAATCACGCCGCCTGTGCACCCGGGCCCTTACTGTCGTTGGAGTAAGACAAGTATAACACTACCCGCCAAGACTTTTTCGGAGCAGCTCATTCACCCGCTTCGGGTTCGCCTTGCCCGCGGTGGCTTTCATCACCTGCCCGACCAGAAACCCAAAGGTCGAGGTCTTGCCGTTGCGATATTGCGCCACCGCATCGTCATTTTTCGCCAGCACGTCCGCGATCAGTGCCGCAATCGCCGAATCGTCACCGATTTGCGCGAGGCCTTCGGCGGCGACGATCGAGTCCGCAGTGTGGCCCGAGGCAAACATTTTCTCGAACACATCCTTGCCGATCGAATTGCTGATCGTACCGGCGTCGATCAACCGCAGCAGCGCGGCCAGTTCCCCGGCCGGAACAGTGCCCGCGATCGAGCGCACATCGTCCGTGCCAAGTTCGTTCATCTTGGCGCTGACCGCGCCGATCGCCCAGTTTTTCGCCGCCTTTGGATCGGCTCCCGCCGCAATCGCTTGTTCGAAATAGCGTCCAAGGGTCGGCCGCGCCTGGGTCAGCGTGGCGGCGTCAACGCTCGACAGCTGATAGGTGTGCCGCAAACGTCGACGCCATGCGGCCGGCAGCTCCGGCATCGCCTCGCGGATCGCACCGACCCGCGCCTCGTCCGCCTCGAGCGGCGGTAAATCGGGCTCGGGAAAATAGCGATAGTCGTGTGCCTCTTCTTTGCTGCGCATCGAGAAGGTTCGACCGTTCGTCGGATCGAACAGGCGTGTTTCCTGAACGATGCGTCCGCCTTCGTTGAGCACTTCAATCTGGCGCGCGATTTCGTAGTCGATGGCTTTTTCGACAAAGCGGAACGAGTTCACGTTCTTGATCTCGGCCTTGGTGCCGAGCGCGCTCGAGCCGGCGCGGCGGACCGACACGTTCGCGTCGCAGCGCAGACTGCCTTCCTCCATGTTGCCATCGTTGACGCCAATGCTCACCAGCAGCTCGCGCAAGTAGCCGAAGAACGCCGCCGCGTCCTTCGCCGTCCGAAAGTCGGGCTCGGTCACGATTTCGATCAGCGGCGTCCCGGCACGGTTCAAGTCCACCAGGCTGTAACGGTCCGAGCCTTCGTGGAGCAACTTGCCGGCATCTTCTTCCATGTGCACGCGGGTGATGCGGATGTCGTAGTCCGGCGTCCAGTAGTCGCTGCCAGCCTGGACCAGGCCGGCGACTGCCAGCGGCTGCTCGTACTGCGAAATCTGATAACCCTTCGGCAGGTCGGGATAAAAGTAGTTCTTCCTTGCGAAGATCGAAATCGGCGGGACGGTGCAGCCAAGCGCGAGGCTGGCGCGAATCGCCAGATCGACTGCGGCTCGATTCAGCACCGGCAGCGCGCCCGGCAGTCCAAGGCATACCGGGCAAACGTGGGTATTCGGTTCGGCGCCGAACGCGGCGCTACAGCCGCAGAAGATTTTCGACGCCGTTCGCAGCTGCGCGTGAATTTCGAGGCCGATGACGGCCTCGAAGCGATCAGGCATTCGGACCGGCGGCGATGACGTCGGCGCCGACGGTCGCTTCGAACGTCTTGAAGTTGTCGCGGAACATCGCAGCGAGCTTCCGGGCCTGCGCGTCGTAGGCGTCCCGGTCGGACCACGTATTACGCGGATTCAACACCTCGGAAGGCACCTCGGGACAACTCGCCGGAATGTCGAGATTGAAGAGCGGATCCTTCTCGAACGACACGCGGTCGAGCGCGCCCGACAGTGCGGCGCGGATCATCGCGCGCGTATAGCTGATCTTCATGCGCTTGCCGACGCCGTACGGCCCGCCGCTCCAGCCGGTGTTCACCAGCCAGACGCGTGCTTCGTGGCGAGCGATCTTCTCGCCGAGCATCGTCGCGTACCGGCTCGGTGCGAGCGGCAGAAACGGCGCCCCGAAGCAGGTACTGAAGGTCGCTTTCGGTTCGGTCACGCCTTTCTCCGTTCCAGCAACCTTGGCGGTGTACCCGGAGAGGAAGTGATACATCGCCGCGTGCGGCGTGAGCCGCGAGATCGGCGGCAACACGCCGAAGGCATCGGCGGTGAGCATGATCACGTTCCGCGGATGGCCGGCCTGGCCCGTCGGCTCGGCGTTCTCGATGAACGAAATCGGATATGCCGCCCGTGTATTCTCGGTAAAGCGATCGTCATCCAGGTCCAGCGAACGGCTTACCGGATCGAGTACCACGTTCTCGAGCACGGTGCCGAATCGGCGAGTCGTCGCAAAGATCTGCGGTTCCGCCTCGGCCGACAGCCGAATCGTTTTCGCGTAACAGCCGCCCTCGAAGTTGAACACGCCGCGATCGCTCCAACCGTGCTCGTCGTCGCCAATCAACCGACGGTCGGGGTCGCTCGACAGCGTCGTTTTGCCCGTCCCGGATAATCCAAAAAACAGCGCCACGTCGCCGCTCGCGCCGGTATTCGCGGAGCAATGCATCGACAGGACGTTCTGCAGCGGCAGCAGATAATTCAGCAGCGAGAATACCGACTTCTTCATCTCGCCGGCATAGCTGGTGCCGGCAATCAGCACCAGTCGTTTCCCGAAGTGCAGCGCGATGACGACGTCGGAATTCGAACCATGGCGACGCGGGTCGGCCTTGAAACTTGGAGAATCGATGATGGTGAATTCAGGGGCTGCGGCGGCAGCCGCAGCCGGATCATCGATAAACAGGTTCCGGCAAAACAGGTTGTGCCACGCGTATTCGGTGATGACGCGCACTGGCAGGCGGAACTTCGCGTCCGCGCCGGCATAACAATCCAGGACAAACAACTCCTTGCCGGTCAGCGAGCTCAGCAGATCGCGGTGAAGCGCGTCGAACAGTGCCGGGTCCATCGGCCGGTTGACCTTGCCCCACTCGATCAGCGAGTCGCTCGACGGTTCCCGGACGACGAACTTATCGTTAGGCGACCGGCCGGTGTGCTGACCGGTGCGGCACACGAGGGGGCCTTCGGCGGCGATAGTCCCTTCCTGGCGCCTAATCGCCTCCTCGTAAAGAGCGGCAGGCGACAGGTTCCAGCGCACGCGATCGGTCTTGATCCCCTCGCGTTCGAGGTCCCGTCCCCGCTCGACTTCCGTACTCATCGCGTTTTTTTCTGTCCGGGGAGCCTCTTCCCGGACGCTCCTAAAATATGAAAGGCCAGTCAGATACAAAGAAAGCGAACATTTTACAGTAAACTGTAAACACCCGCCCGGGCGAATCGTAATTTCCTATGAGTGGAGACCTGCGCACCACCCCAGACGCACATCCGGTCGATGCTGGCGACGACCGCGCCCCGCGATCCGGCCGTCTGTCCGCAAAAGGAGTCGGTCCGGCTGCGCCGGTCAGTGAAGATACGCGCATCGCGATCGAGATTCGCGACCTGGTCCAGCGCGATCAATTGGACGAGGCGCGGGAGCGCTTCGGCGAGCTCGTCACAATTCATCAGCGTCGGGCGTCGCGAATCGCATACCAGTATCTCAGGGACGCTTCCGAGGCCGACGAGGCTGTGCAGGACGCGTTTGTCAAGGTTTTCAGTCACATCGGATCGTATCGCGAGGCGTGGCCGTTCGAAGTCTGGTTCACCCGCATTCTCATCAACGGGTGCCTCGATCGTCGCAAGGCGCGCAGCCGTCGCGAGCGATGGTTTGTTGCCGGCGAGGTGTCGGCCGCAGACGAGGCGCGCGTGTCGACGGCAAAGGGCCGCACCGATCCGGAGCACAAACTTCTGGCCCGTGAGCGTCGCGCACGAGTGGCCGCGGCGGTCGATCGGCTCGATGGCCGCCAACGGACGGTCTTTATGCTGAGCCAATACGGCGACTGCACGCCGAAGGAAATCAGCGCGATGACCGGTCTGAACGAATCCACCGTACGCGTGCATCTGTTCCGAGCCGCGCGCAAGCTGCGCGGGCTGCTCGGTGGCGTGGAGAAAAAGCCGTGAGGCATCAGCACTTGCTCGAAGAACGCCTGTTCGAGTGCTATCTCGCCGAGCGCGCCGGCGAACGTCCGGATCCGCCTGCCGCTGATCATCTTGTCGACTGCCAGCCGTGTGCCGAGCGTTACGCGGATCTCTCCGCATTCATGGACGGCCTTCAGGCCGAGGGCACCGCGGAAGCCGACGCCATCTTCACGCACGACCGTTTGAAGGCGCAACACCAGCGCATCGTTGAGCGACTCCTGCATGTCGCCCACCCGGCGCGAATTATTCGCTTCCCGGGGCGCCGATCGGTCGATTTCGTGCGTCGTTCGATGACGACATCGACGTCGCATGGTTCGTCGCGGTGGATTGCCGCAGCGGCCGCTGCCGGGTTGTTCATCGGCGTCGCGGTCGGTGCCTCCTATAACTACAGCGCGCATAACCGCTCGCCACAGGCCTTTGCGCCGCAGGTGGGCGCGCCGCTGTTGAATCCGGTCGCGGTTCGCGGCGACAACCAGCAATCCGCGGCGGATGATGCGTTTCTGTCGGATCTCGACATCGCGCTCGAACGGCCGCACACCCGCGAACTCCTGGCATTCGATGCGTTCACTCCGCACGCGCGCGACGTGGTGTTGAACAGATAGTTGCCATCACTTATTTTCCGCAAAGGTCTCGACCTGAAGCACGCCGTTGCCGGCATGCTGGCCGAGAACTATCACAGCTCCGTGGTCGAACAGATCAAGGCGAACGATTTCACCTATGAAGCGGGCCGGCTCACGGTCCATCTGGCGCGCGAGTTCGGCTTCTGCTACGGCGTCGATCGCGCCGTGGACTATGCCTACCAGACGCGCGAACGGTTTCCGAATCGCCCGATCCATCTGACCGGCGAAATCATTCACAACCCCCACGTCAACGAAAAGTTGCGCGCGATGGGGATCCGCTTCTTGAGCGACGATGAGCGAGCGATCGATCGCCTCGGACCGAGCGACGTCGTCATCCTTCCCGCTTTCGGCGTCACCGCGGCGATGCTGCAGCAGCTCGACAAACGGGGTTGCACGCTGATCGACACGACCTGCGGGTCGGTGCTGAACGTGTGGAAAAACGTGCGTCGTTACGCGGAAGGCGGTTACACGTCGGTCATTCACGGCAAGGTGTGGCACGAGGAAACGCAGGCAACGGCATCGCACGGCGTCTCGTGTGGTGGTCACTTTCTGGTGGTGTTCGACCGTGCCGAAACCGCGTTCGTCTGCGACCAGATCCGCCACGGAGTCGACGCCGCAGCCTTCATGGCGAAATTCGGCAAGGCGGTTTCGCCAGGCTTTGATCCAGAGCGCGACCTGCAGCGGATTGGTCTCGCCAATCAGACGACGATGCTGATGAGCGAATCGCTCGAGATCGGCGAAATGCTGCGCGCCGCTATGAAAGACCGCTACGGCGAAGAAGGCTGCAACGCACGCTACCAGGCGTTCGACACCATTTGCAGTGCGACGCAGGATCGACAGGACGCCGTTGTTGCGCTGCTGCGCGACAAGCCGGTTGACCTGATGGTCGTCATCGGCGGATATAACAGCAGCAACACCGCAAACCTCGCGCGGATTTGCGCTGCTTCACGGCCGACGTTCCACATCGCCGACCCCGACTGCCTCATCTCTGCCGACGCAATTCGCTACCGCCCGGTCGGCCGCAAGGACGAGGCAACCCTCGAAGGCTGGTTGTCGAAGAGCGGGAGCGTAACGGTCGGCTTGACGTCCGGCGCTTCAACCCCGGACAACCTCGTCGGCGCCGTCATCGCCAAGCTCGAAGCGTTCTGCGCATAAGAACGGGGCTGGGGACCGGGGACCAGGGGGACTCGAGGCCAGGACCTGGGTCCATCCCAGTGCACTGTCCCCGCGGCCCGGTTCACAGTCTTTAGTCCCCCAGTCCCCAGTCCCCAGCCCCAGCCCCCAGCCCCCAAGGTAAAAGATTGTCACCTTATAAATGCCTTAACACCCCGCGTCGTATTCCCTCAAGTAACAGTCTTTTCAGAGGTTT
>Ga0070675_100000337_pt1 | contig 31772 bp, 27 predicted proteins | sample KBSM43metaG_FD_65343 | JGI IMG/M metagenome (GOLD analysis project Ga0070675, IMG submission 65343) | Miscanthus rhizosphere microbial communities from Kellogg Biological Station, Michigan, USA - KBS M4-3 metaG | ecosystem: Host-associated > Plants > Roots > Rhizosphere > Soil ... | reverse complement strand
CGCTCTCGGTGTCGATCGTGAACATCACGCCGGCGGCGCCGACGTCGCTGCGCACCATCCGCTGCACCCCGGCCGAGAGCGCGACGCCACCGTGCGAGTAGCCCTTGTGCACCCGGTAGCTGATGGCCCGGTCGTTGTAGAGGCTGGCGAAGACCTCGCGCATCTTCGCCAGCACCTGGTCGATGCCAGAGACGTTGAGGAAGGTCTCCTGCTGGCCGGCGAACGACGCGTCCGGCATGTCCTCGGCGGTGGCCGAGGAGCGCACCGCGAAGGTGGCGCCGGGGCTGTCGGCGGCCAGGCGCTCGTATTCGCTGCGGATCGCCGCCTCGAGGGCGGGCGGGAACGCCTGCTGCTCGATCCAGCCGCGGATTTCCGTGCCTGCCTCGGCCAGGGCGCGGACGTCGTCGGTGTCGAGGCGAGCGAGGCGCTCGGCGATCCGCCTGGCCAGCGCCCCTTCGGCCAGGAACTGGCGGAAGGCATGCGCCGTGGTCGCGAAGCCGCCGGGGACGCGGACCCCGGACTGGCTCAGCTGGCTGATCATTTCGCCGAGGGATGCGTTCTTGCCGCCGACCGCCTCGACATCGGTCATTCTCAGGTGTTCGAAGCGGGCGACGAGGGAGGACGCCAGGTGGGTGGATGACATGGGAACACTCGAAGGTCGTGAAGAACCGGTGCTTGCGGCCCTGGGGCGCGTAGGGCGAAGCAGGGCCATCGACCGCTTGTCGCGCGCTGCGACCCGGCGACGGCGGGTCGCGGGGGAGCGCTGCAGGGGCGGGAGGCGATTCGCATGAGCGAGGGATGCCAGGGGTCGAGGCCCGCCGATTCTACGGTCCGGCCTCCCTGGCTCCGTGTCGGCGGCGACGCCGCGGCACGGTGTCATGATCGCTGACATGAGCGATGCCCCCCTGCCCCTGACTGCGGCCGCCCCCGCCGAGGCCGCGTCCAGCCCGCGCTACACGGTGTTCTTCGTCTCCGACGGCACCGGCATCACCGCCGAGACCTTCGGCAACTCGATCCTGTCGCAGTTCGCGATCAAGCCGCGCCACGTCCGCCGCCCGTTCATCGACTCGACCGACAAGGCGCACCAGGTGGTGCGCGAGATCAACCACACGGCCGAGGTCGAAGGCCGACGCCCCGTCGTCTTCGTCACCCTCGTCAACCCGGAAATCCTGGCGGTCGTGAAGGAACGCTCGCACGGCCTGGTGATGGACATGTTCAACACCTTCATCGAGCCGCTCGAGGCCGAGTTCGGCATCACCTCGAACCACCGGATCGGCCGCTTTTCCGACGTCTCCGAGAGCCAGGAGTACACCGACCGGATCGAGGCGATCAACTTCGCCCTCGCCCACGACGACGGCCAGTCGACCAAGAGCCTCGCGCAGGCGGACGTGATCCTGGTCGGCGTGAGCCGCAGCGGCAAGACGCCGACCTCGCTCTACCTGGCGATGCAGCACGGCGTCAAGGCAGCGAACTACCCGCTGATCCCTGAGGACTTCGAGCGCGGCCGGATCCCGTCCTCGCTCGCGGCGTTCAAGGCCAAGTGCTTCGGCCTGACGATCGATCCCGACCGGCTGGCGCGGATTCGCAATGAGCGGCGGCCGAACAGCAAGTACGCGTCGATCGAGAACTGCCGCTGGGAAGTCAAGGCCGGCGAGACCATGATGAAGAAGGAAGGCATCGCCTGGCTGTCGTCGACCCACAAGTCGATCGAGGAGATCGCGACCACGATCTTGCGCGACCTCCGCCCCGATCGCCTGATGTACTGAGTTCGAGGAAGAGGCAAGGCATGGAGCAGGTCCCGCCCGGCACGCCCGCCGGACCGGCGTTCGAGTCGGCCAGGCAGCTGTTCTTCGAAGGCATGGCCGCCCTGAAGGCCGGGCGGCTCGAGGAGGCCGAGCGCGCCTTTGTCGCTTCGCTCGAGGCGGTGCCCGGGCGGGTCTCGACCCTGCTCAACCTCGGCAGCACGCGCCTCAGGATGCACCGGCCGGTGGAGGCGATCGCCGCCGCCGACGCCGTGCTCGCTGCCGAGCCTGGCGACGTCGATGCCCTCGGCATCCGCGCCATCGCCCTGGCGCGCATGGGGCTGCAGGAGCAGGCGCTCGCCGCCTACGACCGCGTGGTCGCGGCCGAACCGCGACTGGCCGCGATGTGGAGCCAGCGTGGCAGCCTGCTGCGCGAGATGGGCCGGCTCGACGAGGCGAAGGCTTCCTACGCCGAGGCGCGGGCGCGGGGCGACGACTCGGCGCTCACCGACTACTTCCTCGCCGGCGTCGCCGGCGGCACGCCGCCGCCGGCCGCACCGCCGGACTACGTCGAGGGCCTGTTCGACGACTACGCGGCCGAGTTCGACGCCCATCTCGTCGGCGTCCTCGCCTACAAGGGACACACGCTGCTCGCCGAGCACCTGCCCGAGCCGGAGCGACGCTTCGCCTCGACGCTCGACCTCGGTTGCGGCACCGGCCTCTGCGGCCCCTTACTCAAGCCGCGGACCAACCGCCTCACCGGCGTCGACCTGGCCGGCGGCATGCTCGATCGGGCGCGCGCGCTCGGCGTCTACGACCGGCTCGAACGGGCCGAGGCGGTGGCCTGGCTCGAGGCCAACGCCGAAACCTTCGACCTGATCGTCTCTGCCGACGTGCTCGTCTACATCGGCGACCTCGATCGCCTGTTCGCCGCGGCGCGGCGCGCGCTCGCGCGCGGCGGCCTGTTCGCCTTCAGCATCGAGCTCGCGACGAACGGTGACGACGGCCCGCCGTTCGCCCTGCAGCCCAGCCTGCGCTACACCCATTCCGCCCGCTACATCCGCGAGCTCGCCGCGCGTCACGGCTTCGCCGTCGTCCGCTCGGTACAGGTGGCGATGCGCGAAGACCGGCGCGAACCGGTCGACGGCATCTACTTCTACCTGACCTCCGCCTGAGCGCCGGCCGTGTCGCCGCCGGTCCGGAGGATGTAACTGCCAGCCTGTTCATCGGCCGGGCTTCACGGCATCATCCGCCCCGTCGAATGAAGGGAGGCGGGCCTTGATGCTCGTTCGCGAGTTGTTGCCTGTCGGCCGAATCGGACGCAGCGGTTTCTGGCTGCGCCATGTCCTGATCCTGCCGGTGGCTCTGTTCCTGTGCATTAGTGCCGAGCAGATCGTCGGCCGACCGTTCGGCCTGGCCGCCAGCCTGGCGACCACCCTGTTCCTCGTTTCCACCTGGGGTCGTCGCCTGCACGACCGCGGCCGCTCGGCCCTCTGGCTGCTGCTCGCGGCGCTGCCGGTGCTGGGCGCCCTCTTCCTCGTGATCGAGTGCGGCTTCCTGGACTCCCGCCCGGCCGCGGAGCGCTTCGGCACGGCGCCGGGCTATCGCACCGACTACGTCACCGTCTGAGCCCGGCCTCCGCGGAGAAATCGCCTTGAGCAATCATCACATCGTCAACGACATCACCCAGCTCAATCCGGTGCGAGTGATGGCGATCGTCGCGCCGAACTCGGTGGAAGACGTGCAGGAGGCGCTGCGCCGCACCACCGGTCCGGTGTCGATCGGCGGCGGCCGCTTCAGCATGGGCGGCCAGACCGCGAGCCCCGGCAGCCTGCATTTCGACATGCGCACCCTGAATCGCATCGTCTGGTTCTCATCCGAGGACAAGGTGATCCGGGTCCAGGCCGGCGTGCGCTGGTGCGACATCCAGCGCTTCGTCGATCCGCACGGGCTGGCGGTGAAGATCATGCAGACCTACGCCAACTTCACCGTCGGCGGCGCGCTCAGCGTCAACTGCCACGGCCGCTACGTCGGCCTCGGGCCGCTGGTGCTCTCGGTGCGCAGCCTGAAGCTCGCCCTGCACGACGGCAGCGTGGTCGAGGCCAGCCGCAGCCAGCACTCCGACCTCTTCTTCGGCGCGATCGGCGGCTACGGCGCGTTCGGCGTGGTCGTCGAGGTCGAGCTCGACCTGGCCGAGAACAAGCGGGTGAAGCGGACCCACGCGGTGATGCCGCTCGCCGAATACCGTGACCATTTCCGCAACACCGTGCGCAACAATCCGAAAGCGGTGTTTCACAACGCCGACCTCTACGCGCCGCACTACAAGTCGGTGCGCTCGGTCACCTGGGTCGAAACCGAGGACCGGGCGACGACGCCGACCCGGCTGCAGCCGCCGGCACGCTCCTATCCGCTGCACCAGTACTTCCTCTGGGCGATCTCGGAAACGCCGTTCGGCAAGGAGCGGCGCGAGAAGCTGATCGACCCGCTGCTCTATCTCGGCAAGAAGGTGCACTGGCGCAACTACGAGGCCGGCTACGACGTCGCCGAGCTCGAGCCGCCGAGCCGCCTGCAGCGCACCTACGTGCTGCAGGAATACTTCGTGCCGGTGGAGGAGCTCGAGAACTTCGTGCCGCGGATGCAGGAGATCCTGCGCCGGCACCGGGTCAACGCGCTCAACATCTCGATCCGCCATGCGATGCCCGACACCGAGACCATGCTCGGCTGGGCGCCGCGCGAGACCTTCGCCTTCGTCCTCTATCACAAGCAGCGCACGCGCGAGAACGCGAAGAGCCGGGTCGGCGTCTGGACCCGCGAGCTGATCGACGCCGCGCTCGCGGTCGGCGGCACCTACTACCTGCCGTATCAACCGCACGCGACCCTCGAGCAGTTCCATCGCGCCTATCCGCGCGCCCGCGAGTTCTTCGCGCTGAAGTGGGAGGTCGATCCGAACTTCCGCTTCACCAACGTGCTCTGGGACAAGTACTACCGCGCCTGGCTCGACCGCTCCCGGCCCGAGGCCGCGGTCGAGCATCCGAGCGAGTTCCACCGGATCTTCGCCGACATCGGCCTGTCGGACGCTTTCTACCGGTTCCTGCAGACCGTCTTTCGCACGGTTCCCGAAGACCGCCTCCATCACCTCATCCACGACGCCTGCATCCGGCATCGCGACGAGGAGGCCGTCTACCGCTACGTGCAGCAGGAGCTCAAGGGCATCAAGCCCTTCCTTTCCGACCTGCGCTACACCGTGCCGTCGCTGTTCAGGCAGAAGCAGGAGATGGTGGCGCAGACCCTGGCCGTGCTCGGCTCGCGCCAGCGCTTCGACGGCTATGTCGAGATCGGCTCGAAGGCGAGGTACTTCGCCAGCCTGGCGAAGAAGCTCGATCTCGCCGGTCCCTGCCATTTCGTCGACGAGCGCCCGCCGGGCTTCTCGGCAGCCGACATCCTCGAGCGCGGCGGCGTCGCCAAGCAGGGCGTGCACGTGCCGCTGCAGGACTACGAGCCGATCGCGGCGATCGCCGACGACAGTGTCGACCTGGTGACCTGCTACGTCGGCCTGCACCACATGACGGCCGAGCGGCTGAAGCCCTTCCTCGCCTCGGTGGCGCGGATCCTTCGCCCGGGCGGGGTGTTCATCGTCCGCGATCACGACGTCGGCTCGGACGACCTGCGGGCGCTGGTCTCGCTCGCGCACACCGTGTTCAACGCCGGCCTCGGCGAAACCTGGGAGACCAACCGCGCCGAGCTCCGCTTCTTCGAGTCCGCAGACACCTGGGCGCAGCGCCTCCACGACGCCGGCTTCGACGACCACGGCCATCGCCTGCTCCAGGAGAACGACCCGACGCAGAACGCGCTGTTCTGCTTCGAGAAGCGCGGCGCGGCCGTCAGCGCGGCGGCGAGCCGCGATCCGGCCGTGTCTGCATGAGTCCGTTCCGGCGGCGACGCTGGTCTTCGGGGCTGCTCGCAGCCCTGGTCTGCGCGGCCGGAACGCCCCGGGCTGCCGAGCCGCCTGCGGCCCCCGTCATCCGCACCGCGGCGCTGACACCGCCCGAGGATCGGCGCCCGCCGGATCAGACCTTCCTCACCTTTCCCGAGTGGTACCTGGTGCACAGCCCGGCCGAATACGCCCGCTACCTGTCGCGCAGCGAACGGCCGAGCTGCTTTCCCCTGTTCGCCCACATCGGCCAGTTCTGGCAAGGCTATGCCGCGGTCAACCGTGAAGTCGCCCCATTTCCGTTCAACGGCGGCTACCATCTGATGGTGATGGTCATCGGCAGCAGCACGACCGTCGAGTACGGCCTGAAAGGCGTCTACGAGCACACCGTCGGCCGGCTTGCCGAGGCGACGGTCAGCAGCGACTCGTCCGTTCCCGAGGAGCGCCTCTACGCCGACTACGCCCAGGCCTACGTCGACTTCATCCGGCTCGAGCCCTGGTACAAGTTCGACTTCCTCGCGCCGCTGGCGCGGCTGTGGTCAGAGCTGCCGCTTTCGGGCGCGAACCTGATCCGGCGCTGGGAGCGGCGCTTCGCGCTCACCACGGAGCTTCTCGTCAAGGAAGGCTATGCGCGGCTGATCAAGCTCGGCACCCGGTCGGTGTACGACGCGCCCAAGCCGACGACCGCGGTGGTGCTGGACAAGAGCCCGGACCCCGACATCGCGAACTACCCCGACTACGCCGCCCGGCCGACGGGCGGCCCCGACGTGCTGGCGTCGCTGCCGCGCTACGAGCCCTTCGCCGCCTACAGCCGCTGGCTCGCGGGCCAGGGAATCGACTTCCGCGAGATCGCCGGCAACGACGGCGAGATCGTCGTCAGCCTGCTCGTGCCGAGCGGCTGGATGGGCTCGGCACCGGCCCGGACTTTGTTCGAACAGCCCATCCTCACCCGTCCCGGGCAGAAACGCGTCGTGCTCGCGATCCGCGTTCCGCAGCTGGCGGCGCTGCTGCGCTCGTTCGGCGAGAAGCGCGGCGGCGTGGTCGTCGAGCACATCTACGACTTCTGATGCGCATCCTGATCCGCCTGCTGGTTGCCCTGCTGGCACTGCTGCTGCTGGCCGCGATCTGCGTCGCCAGCTGGCTGGGCTATGCCACCCTGAAGCGCAGTCAGCGCGAGCGCATGACGATCGAATCGCTGGCTCCGCCGGGCGGACGCTGGGTCGATGTCGGCGACAGCCGCCTGTTCGTCCAGGAATGGGGCCCGCCGGAGGGACCGGTGCTACTGCTGGCCCACGGCACCGGGGCCTGGAGCGGGACCTGGTTCGACCTTCCCGCGACGCTTGCCGCGGCCGGCTGGCGGGTGGTCGCGGTCGACCTGCCGCCCTTCGGCCTCAGCGCCTCGAACGGCCGCCCGGGCGAGCTCGACTATTCGCGCCCGGCGCAGGCCTTTCGTCTGCTGAATCTCATCGGCCAGCTCGGCGGTCCGGGCGAGGTCACGCTGGTCGGGCATTCGATCGGCGCCGCGCCGGCGCTCGAGGCGGCGATGCGCAGCCCCTCGCGTCTGCGCCGGCTGGTGCTGGTGGCGCCCGCCCTGCGCCTCGGCCCGACCGGCGAGGCGCCGGCCTGCACCCCGGTCCCCGGCTGGGCGACGCTGCTGCTCGGCCGGCGCGACGTGCGCTCGGTCCTGATCTCCGGCACCGCGAGCTATCCGGCGTTCACCGACGAGCTGCTCGGCAGGTTCGTCCACCGCAAGGAGGCGGTGACGCCCGAGCGGGTGGCCGCCTATCAGCTGCCGATGCGTCGGTTCTCGTACAGCGCCGACATCGGCGACTGGGCGTACGCCTTCGCCGCCGCGGGCTGCGAATCCTCGGCCAGCCTCGATCCGCTGCGGATCGCGGCCTGGTCGCAAAAGCAGCCGCCGCCGGTGGTCCTGATCTGGGGCACGGCCGATACCATCACGCCGATCGCCCAGGCGCGGTCGCTGCTGCGCTGGATGCCGGAAGCGAAACTCGTGGAGCTGGCCGACGTCGGTCACATTCCGCACATCGAGGACCCGTCGAAGTTCGCGACCGCGCTGCTCGGCGCGGTCGGACCTGCCGAGCCGCCGGTTCGAGCCTCCAACGCGGCGTCGAAGACCGCGCCTCGCAAAGACCGTCGACCATGACCCTGAACCGCGCTCCGGCCCGCTGGATCCTCGCCCTGCTGCTCGGCGTGTGTAGCGCCGCCGTCGCCCAGACGGCCTGGCCGGAGCGGCCGATCACGATGATCGTTCCCTTCCCGCCCGGCGGCGTCGCCGACACCGTCGCCCGGCCGGTGGCCGAGGCGCTGGGGCGCGAGCTGAAGCAATCGGTGGTGGTGGAGAACAAGGCGGGCGCCGGCGGCGCCCTCGGCATCGGCGTGGCGGCGCGCGCCCCGGCCGACGGCTACACGGTGCTGCTCAGCCTCTCGTCGATCTCGATCCTGCCGGAGGCCGACGCCCTCCTCAACCGCAAACCGGCGTACACGCTCGACCAGTTCAAGCCGATCGCCCGCTTCACCGCCGACCCGACGGTGCTGGTGGTGCGTGCCGATTCGCCCTGGCACACGCTGCAGGAGTTCGTCGCCGACATGAAGAAGCAGCCGGGGCGCTTCAACTACGGCAGCTCGGGCAACTACGGAACGATGCACGTGCCGATGGAGATGCTCAAGTCCTCGGCCGGCTTTCGCATGACCCACATCCCCTACACCGGCGCGGGCCCGGCGATCGTCGCCCTGCTCGCCGGCCAGATCGACGCCATCGCCAGCGGCCCCTCGACCGTGGTGCAGCAGATCCAGGCCGGCAAGCTCCGCGCCCTGGCGCACTGGGGCGAGCAGCCGCTCGCCGCCCTGCCCGGCGTGCCCAGCCTCGCGCAGAGCGGCTACCCGGTGCGCTTCGCGCAGTGGTCGGCGCTGTTCGTGCCGAGCAAGACGCCCGACGAGGTGGTGCAGCGCTTGCGCGCTGCCGCCGCGCGGGCTGCCGCCGACCCGACCGTGCGCCAGGTGGTCAACAAGGCGGGCAGCCCGATCGAGTATCTCGACGCGCCCGAGTTCCAGACCTACTGGGACGCCGACGCGGCGGTGATGACCCAGGCGGTGCGCCGGATCGGCAAGCTCGAGTGAGGACGCCGGCTACGGTCGGCGGCGCGTCGATTCGTAGAGGCAGATCGCGGCGGCCGCACCGACGTTGAGCGACTCCTCGCCGCCCGGCTGCGGAATGCGCAGCACCCGGACGCAGCGCTGCTGCACGGCGGCGCTGGCGCCGGCGCCCTCGTTGCCGAACACCCAGGCGCAGGGCCGGTCGAGCCGCGCCTCGGCGATGCTTTCCTCGGCATGCGAGCTGGTACCGAGCAGCGGCAGGGTCAGGACATCGAGCGCATCGACCTGCTGGTTTTCGATCAGCCCCAGGGCGAAATGCGCCCCCATGCCGGCGCGCAGCACCTTGGACGACCAGAGGGACGCCGTGCCCTCGAGGGCGATCACCTGGCCGAAGCCGAAGGCCGCGGCGCTGCGCAGGATCGAGCCGACGTTGCCGGCATCTTGGACCCGGTCGAGGACGACGCTCGGCGCCTCGCCGCGGATTGCCGGCGGCGCCGGCAGCGGCACGACGAAGGCCACCGGCGCCGGCGTGTCGAGCGAGCTGAGCTCGGCCATCGCCGCGTCGGCGACGACGACCGTCGCGGCGGCCGCCTCCGCCAGCGACAGGTAGCTGCCCTGTTGCCAGGCGCTCTCGCTGACGAGCGCGTGCAGCGCCGGCGTCCCGCCGCGCGTCGCCCAGGCCTGGCAGAGATGCTCGCCTTCGAGCAGGAGCTGGCCGAGCTTGCGGTACTCGCCCGGATGCCGCCCGAGCTTGCGCAGCCGCAGCAGCAGGGGGTTGTCGCGCGAGGTGACGTAGGTGAGCTTGCGGCTGGCCACCGGGCCGCCCTCAGAACAGCCGGTCCAGGACCTCGCGCACCGGCGCGAAGCTGCGCCGGTGATGCCTGCAGGCGCCGTGCTCGCGCAGCGCCGCCAGATGCTCGGGCGTCGAGTAGCCCTTGTGGCCGTCGAAGCCGTACTCCGGATGCTCCTCGTGCAGGGCGGTGAGCAGCCGGTCGCGGTGAACCTTGGCGATGATCGAGGCGGCCGAGATCGCGCGCACCCGGGCGTCGCCGCCGACCACTGTGCGCACCGGCATCGCCAGCTCGGGGCGCTGGTTGCCGTCGACCAGGACGATGCTCGGCTGCTGCGCCAACCCCTCGACCGCGCGCCGCATCGCCAGCAACGCGGCGCGCAGGATGTTGAACCGGTCGATCTCCTCGACGCTCGCCTCGGCGATGCTGCAGCAGATGGCGCGGCGCCGGATCTCGCGGTCGAGCCGCTCGCGCTCCTCGGGCTGGAGCAGCTTGGAGTCGTTCAGGCCGCGGATCGTCCCCTTCTCGGCAAGGATCACCGCCGCCGCCACCACCGGCCCGGCGAGCGGGCCGCGGCCGACCTCGTCGACGCCGGCCATCGGCCCGCTGACATCGACGATCAGGCGGAGCTTGTCGGCGCGGAAGAAGGTCTTGGCGTGCATGCCCGGATCATGCCCTCAGGACGGCCTCGATCGCATCGGTGGCGAGCCGGGCGGTGTCGCGGCGCAGCTCGCGATGCACCGCCTCGAAGCGGACCCTGAGGGCTTCGCACGCGGCCGGATCGTCGAGCCACTTGAAGGTGGCGGCGGCGATCTTCTCCGGGCTGGCGTCGCGCTGCAGCAGTTCCGGCACGGCGAAGTCGCGCAGCAGGATGTTGGGGAGCGAGATCCAGGGCTGGTAGTGCATGCGCTTGCCCATCTGCCAGGAGATGGCGTGCATCGCGTAGACGACGACGAGCGGCTTCTTGAAGAGCGCCGCCTCGAGCGTGGCGGTGCCGCTGGCAACGAGGGCGACGTCGCAGGCGGCGAGCGCCTGGTGGGCACGGCCGTCGATCAGATCGATCGCCACCTCGGGCGCGTACTGCCGGCGGATCGGCTCGATCACGTGGCGCAGCCCGGTGACCACCGGCACGACGAAGCGGGTGCCGGGCCGGGCCTTGGCGATCTCGCGGGCGGCGCCGAAGAGACGCGGCGCCACGTACTGGATCTCCGAGCGGCGGCTGCCCGGCAGCACCGCGATCAGGGTCTCGTCGTCGCCGACCTTGAGCGCCGCGCGCGCCTCGGCCCTCGGCGGTTCCACCGGGATCTCGTTGGCGATCGGGTGGCCGACGTAGACCGCGTTGACCCCGTGCTTCTCGTAGATCTCGGGCTCGAACGGGAAGATGCAGAGCACCAGGTCGGCTGCCTTCTTGATCTTCTCGACCCGCTTGCCGCGCCAGGCCCAGATCGAGGGGCTGACGAAATGCACCGTCTTCACGCCGGCGGCGCGTAGCTTGACCTCGAGGTCGAGGTTGAAGTCGGGCGCGTCGACGCCGATGAAGGCGTCGGGCTTGTCCTTCATCAGCCGCTCGGTGAGCTGGTTGCGGATGCCGAGGATCTCGCGGAAGTGGCCGAGCACCTCGACGTAGCCGCGCACCGCGAGCTTGTCATGCGGCCACCAGGCCTGAAAGCCCCGCTCGGCCATCCTTGGGCCGCCGATGCCCTCGGCCACCAGGGCGGGCCAACGGGCGCGCAAGCCGTCGAGCAGCAGGCCGGCGAGCACGTCGCCCGACGCCTCGCCCGCGACCATCGCGAACCGCGGAGATTCAGGATTCATCGTGGCGCGAAAGGAAGGGTCAGCGCGCGATGCCCCGGGTCGACGCGGCGAGGAACGACGTCATCAGCTCCACGTCGGCCGCGGCCTCGGGCTGGCTCTCGGCGAGCGCGGCGATCCGGGCGCGCGCCTCCTCGAAGGTCAGGCCCTCGCGGTAGAGGAGCTTGTGCATCTGCTTGACCGCGGCGATGCGCTCGGCGCTGAAGCCGCGCCGGCGCAGGCCCTCGGCGTTGAAGCCGCGCACCGCCAGCGGGTTGCCGTCGACCATCATGTAGGGCGGCACGTCTTTCGAGACGTGGCTGGCGAAGGCGCACATCGCGTGCGCGCCGAACTTGACGAACTGGTGCAGGCCGCTCTGCCCGCCGACGATCGCCCAGTCGCCGAGGTGCACGTGGCCGGCCAGGCCGGCGAAGCTGGCGATGATGGTCTGGCTGCCGACGCGGCAGTCGTGGGCGATGTGCACGTAGGCCATGATCCAGTTGTCGTCGCCGATACAGGTCTTGCCCTCGTCCTGGATCGTGCCGATGTGGATCGAGCAGAACTCGCGGATCGTGTTGCGGTCGCCGATCACCAGGCCGGTCGGCTCGCCGGCGTACTTCTTGTCCTGCGGCGGCGTGCCGATCGAGCACGACTGGTGGATCCGGTTGTCGCGGCCGATCGTCGTGTGGCCTTCGATCAGGGTATGCGGGCCGACCGTCGTACCGGCGCCGATGCGCACGTGCTTGCGGACGATGGCGTAGGCATCGACCGAGACCGTGTCGTCCAGCTGGGCCCCGGCCTCGACGATAGCCGTCGGGTGGATCGTCGCCATCAGGCCGCGTTCCCTCAGTCGATGCGGCGCACGGTGCAGATCAGCTGCGCTTCCACGGCGAGCTCGCCGTCGACCGTGGCCCGGGCGCTGAACTTGAACACGCCGGCCTTCATGCGGTCGAGGGTGACGTCGAGGACGAGCTGGTCGCCCGGCTCGACCGGCCGCTTGAAGCGGGCGGCGTCGATGCCGGCGAAGTAGTAGATCTGGTTGTCGTCGGGCGAGGCGCCGACCGCGTCGAACGAGAGCAGCGCCGCGGCCTGGGCCAGCGCCTCGATCATCATCACCCCGGGCATGACCGGGCGGCGCGGGAAATGGCCGAGGAAGTACGGCTCGTTCGCCGAAACGTTCTTCACCGCCTTGATCCGCTTGCCGTGCTCTAGCTCCAGCACCCGGTCCACCATCAGGAACGGATAGCGATGCGGCAATTGCTTGAGGATCTGGTGGATGTCCAGCTTCATGACTGCTTCTTCTCCAGCGCCCGCACCCGTTCGCGCAAGGCGTGCAGATTGCGCAGCGTGGCTGCGTTCTTCTCCCAAGAGGCATTGTCGTCGAACGGGAACAGGCCGCTGTAGACGCCGGCCTTGGCGATCGAGCGCGTCACTTGGGTCGCGCCGGTGATGACCACGCGGTCGGCGATGCTCACGTGGCCGTTGATGCCGACCCCGCCGCCGATCATGCAGTGAGCGCCGATCGTGGCGCTGCCGGCGATGCCGACGCAGCCGGCGATCGCGGTGTGCGCGCCGATGCGCACGTTGTGGCCGATCTGCACCAGGTTGTCGATCTTGACACCGTCGTCGATCACGGTGTCGCCGGCGGCGCCGCGGTCGATGCAGGAGTTGGCGCCGATCTCGACGTCGTCGCCGATCCGCACCCGGCCGAGCTGCTCGATCTTCTCCCAGCGCCCGCCGGCGGGCGCGAAGCCGAAGCCGTCGGCGCCGATGACCGCGCCCGACTGGACGAAGCAGCGCTCGCCAAGCGTCGTCTCGAACATCAGGGTCGCGCGCGGCGCGAGCCGGGTGCCGGCGCCGAGCCGGCAGTCGCGGCCTACGAAGGCATGGGCGCCGATGGTGACGCCGCTGCCGAGCGACGCCCCCGCCTCGACCACGGCGAAGGCGCCGATCGAGGCATCGGTCGCGACCTCGGCAGCGGGATCGACCACCGCCGAGGGATGGACCCCGGGCGCGGGCCGAGGCCGCGTGCGCTCGGCCCACCACTGGGTCAGGCGGGCGAAATAGAGGTAGGGATCGGGCGTGACGATCGCCGCGCCGCGCGCCAGCGCGGCATCCCTGAACGCCGGCGCGACGATGACGCAACCGGCGCGCGAGCTCGCCAGCTGCTTCTCGTAGAGCGGATTGGCGAGGAAGGAGATCGTCGACGACGTCGCCGACTCGAGCGGCCCGACCGCATCGATGCGGGTCGCCGGATCGCCGGTCAGCTCGCCGCCGAGACGTCCTGCGATCTCGCCGAGCGTGGCACTCGCCTGCATCCGGTCACTTGCCGCCCGTGGCGTTGAGCGCCTTGATCACCTTGTCGGTGATGTCGACCTTGGGACTCCAGAACACCGCTTCCTGGAGGATCAGGTCGTACTTCTCGGTCTCGAAGATCTGCTTGATCACCCGGTTGGTGCGCTCGACAACCGCCCCCAGCTCTTCGTTCTTGCGCTGGCTCAGGTCTTCCTGGAACTCGCGGCGCTTGCGCTGCAGCTCGCGGTCCTGGTCGACCAGCTCGCGCTGGCGCCGCACCCGCTCGGTCTCGGCGAGCGTGGGCGAGTCCTTGTCGAGCCGGTCGCTGGCGGCCTTGAGGCGGGTCGCCAGGTCGTTGAGGTCCTTCTCGCGCTTGGAGAACTCGGCCTCGAGCTTGGCCTGCGCCGCCTTGGCCGGAAGCGCGTCGCGCAGCACCCGATCGCTGTTGACGTAGCCGATCTTCAACTCCTGGGCCGAGACACCTGCCGCCGTGCCGGCCAGCAACGCCGCCGCGACGAGCATTTTCAGAGTGCGGAGGTTCATCATCAGAAGGCAGTCCCGATCTGAAACTGAAGGCGCTGAATTCTATCGTTCGGCTGCTTGCGCACCGGGTAGCCGTAGCTGAGCTTGAGCGGGCCCACCGGGGAAATCCAGCTGACACCCGCGCCGAGCGAGGCGCGCAGGCTCTCGAACGTGATCTTCTCGGTCTCGCCCCAGACGTTGCCGGCGTCGCCGTACAGGAAGATGCGCAGGGTGCGGTCGGCATTGGCGCCCGGCACCGGCAGGTAGAGCTCGTTGTTGATGTTGAAGCGCCGGCTGCCCCCGATGTAGGCGCCGATCACGTCGACCTGGCCGAGCGAGCCCTGGTCGAAGCCGCGCACCGTGCCCAGGCCGCCGCCGAAGAAGTTCTTGAAGATCGGGTAGGGCCGGCCGCCCAGGCCCTTGCCGTAGCCGATCTCGGCGTTGACCCCGAAGGTGAGCGAGCGCGACAGCGGGATGTATTGCTGGCCCTGCACGTTGAGCCGCAGGTACTTGGCGTCGCCGAGCGGCGCCCAGTCGGCGTTGAGGCGGGCGTAGCGGCCTGCCGTCGGCACCAGGGCGCTGTCGCGGCTGTCGCGCGACCAGCCGAGCGTCAGCGGCACCGAGGAGCTGGTCTCGCCGAACTCGGCCTGATAGTTGGCGTAGCTGAGCGGCAGGTTGCTGCCGCGGATCTCGGTGCGCTCGGCGCCGATGCCGAGGAACACCGTGTCGTACTCGCTGAACGGAACGCCGAAGCGAATCGAGGCGCCCGGGGTGACGAGCTTGTATTCCTCGCCCTGGCTGTTGATCGGCTGGGTGGTGCGGTAGTAGATGTCGAGCGAGCGCGAGATGCCGTCGATCGTGAAGTAGGGATCGATCGTGCTGATGACCAGCGTCTTGTAGTGCTTGCTGGTGTTGATCTCCAGGCCCAGGTAGTTGCCCGAGCCGAAGATGTTCTCCTGCTTGATCGAGGCCGTGAGCGAGAGCTTGTCGGCCGACGAATAGCCTGCGCCGACGGAAATCGCGCCGGTGGCCTTTTCCTTCACCGTGATCGTCAGGTCGACCTGGTCCGGCGTGCCCGGAACCTCGTTGCTCTCGATGTTGACTTCGCTGAAGTAGCCGAGCCGGTCGACCCGGTCGCGCGAGAGCTTGATCTTGCGGCCGTCGTACCAGGCCGACTCGAGCTGGCGGAACTCGCGCCGGATCACCTCGTCGCGGGTACGGGTGTTGCCGGCGACGTTGATCCGCCGCACGTACACCCGGCGCTGCGGCTCGGCGACCAGGTTGACCACCACCTGGCCGTTGGCGCGGTCGATGTCGGGCCGGGCGTCGACCTTGGCGAAGGCGTAGCCGAAGGTGCCGAAGCGGTCGACGAAGGCGCGGGTCGTCTCGGCGACGGCTTCGCCGCGGTAGGCTTCCCCGGGCTTGATCGTGACCAGGGCCTTGAACTCGTCCTCGCGGCCGAAGTACTCGCCTTCCAGCTTCACCGCCGTCACCGTGTAGGGCTGGCCTTCCTTGACATTGATGGTGATCGAGATGCTCTGCTTGTCGCCCGAGATCGCCACCTGGGTGGACTCGATCTCGAACTCGAGGTAGCCGCGGTTCAGGTAGTAGGCGCGCAGGGTCTCGAGGTCGGCATTGAGCTTGGCGCGCGAGTAGCGGTCGTTCTTCAGGTAGAAATTAAGCCAGCTGCTGTCGTTCAGCTCGAGCAGCCCTTTCAGGGTGCCTTCCGAGAAGACCTTGTTGCCGACGATCCGGATCTCGTTGATCTTCGACGGCGACCCCTCGGACACGGTGAAGGTGACGTTGACCCGGTTGCGCTCCTGCGGCGTCACCGTGGTCACGATCTCCGCACCGTAGAGGCTTCGGGTCAGGTACTGGCGCTTGAGCTCCTGCTCGGCACGGTCGGCCAGCGCCTTGTCGAAAGGCAGGCCCTCGCCGATGCCGAAGTCCTTCAGCGACTTGATGAGAGCGTCCTTCTCGAACTCCTTCATGCCGACGAAGTCGATGCTGGCGATGACCGCGCGCTCGTCGACGATCACCACCGCGACGCCGTTGTCGATGTCGATCCGCACGTCCTTGAAGAGGCCGGTGGCGAACAGCGCGCGCAGCGCCGCCGCGCCCTTCTCGTCGTTGTAGGTGTCGCCGATGCGAAACGGCAGCGCCGCGAACACGGTGCCCGCATCGGTGCGCTGCAGGCCTTCGACGCGGATGTCCTTGATCACGAACGGCTCGACCGCCCAGGCCGAACCGAACTTCAGGGCGAGGGCGACGGCGAGAGAGAGGGGAGCGAGGCGGAGCAGGCGCGAACAGCCGGACGGGCGTGCAGGAAGGGGCATGCGATCGGTCATTGGAGGCCCAGCAGGCGGGCCATGTCGTTGTAGAGAGCCAGGGACATCATCATCAGCATGATGGCAACCCCGCCTCGCTGCAGCCTCTCGAGCCACAACTCGGAGACCTGACGTCCCGTCACGGCCTCGAAAAGATAATACATCAGGTGCCCGCCGTCGAGGACCGGCAGCGGCAGCAGGTTGAGCACGCCCAGGCTCACGCTCACCACCGCGAGAAAGCCGAGAAAGTACGACAGGCCGAGGCGCGCCGACTGGCCCGCGTAGTCGGCGATCGTGACCGGTCCGCTCAGGTTCTTGAGCGAGGCCTCGCCGATCAGCATCTTGCCGAGCATGCGCACCGTCAGTGCCGACATCTGCCAGGTCTGGGTCGCGGCGACGCCGATGCCCTCGAGGGCGCCGTAGCGGACCGACACCAGCTCGGCGCGCTTGCCGGGAACGACGTCGAGCCGGCCGATCCGGTTGCCGCCGTCGAGCTGCACCACCGCCGCCGTGACCACCAGGTCCAGGCGCCGGCCGCCGCGCTCGATGCGCCACTGCATCGGCACCGCCGTGCCGCTCTTGCCGCTGTCGCGCGTGGCCTCGTAGATCTGCGACGAATCGACGATGCTGTGGCCGTCGATCGACAGCACCCGGTCGCCGGCGCGCAGGCCCGAGGCCGCGCCGGCCTTGCCCGGGACGACGTCGGCGAGCACCGGCTCGCTGTACGCGCCGCCGAGGCCGACGCGTTGCATCAGCTTGGCGTCGACCTCGCTCGTCGAGAGCGTGGCCAGGTCGAGGGAAACGCGGCGCGAGCCGCGTCCGTCGCTGTCGCTCAGGCGCAGCTCGATGCTCCTGCCGTCCATCACCGCCTGCATCACCTGCCAGCGAAGGTCGGTGAGCGAGCGGATGTCCTGCCATTCGTTGCCGTCGCTCGAGACCGAGCGGACCCAGTCGCCGGCGCGCAGGCCGGCGCGTTCGGCGATGCTGGCCGCCACGGGGGGGCCGAGCACCGCCTTCGGCTCTTCGACCCCGACCCAGGACTGCACCGAATAGAGCGCGACCGCGAGCAGCAGGTTGGCCACGGGCCCGGCGATGACGATCGCCGAACGCTTCCACAGCGATTTGCGGTTGAAGGCACGGTGGCGCTCGTCGGGCGCGACCGGGCCTTCGCGCTCGTCGAGCATGCGCACATAGCCGCCCAGCGGCAGGGCGCAGACCACGAACTCGGTGCCGTCCGGCCGCGGCTGGCGCCGCCAGAGCACCCGGCCGAAGCCGATCGAGAAGCGCAGCACCTTGACGCCGCAGGCCACGGCGACCCGATAGTGGCCGTATTCGTGGACGACGATCAGCACCCCGAGCGTGAACAGGAAGGCGAGGATGGTCGTGATCGGCGTCATGCGGGAATCCAGGGGCTAGTCGACGATGCTGCTCAGGAACAGGACCGCGTGCCGCCGGGCCTCGGCGTCGAGGGCGAGGAGCGCCTCGAGCGAATCGGCGGCACCCGCCTCGGGGATCACGGCCGCCATCGTCCGGGCGTTGACCTTGTGAATCCGGTCGAAGCGGATGGTTCCGGAAAGAAAGGCCGCCACCGCCACCTCGTTGGCGGCGTTGAGCACGGCGCCGGTGCCCGGCGGGCCGCGCAGCGCCTCGTAGGCCAGGCCGAGCGCCGGGTAGAGGGCGTGGTCGGCCGGCTCGAAGGTGAGCGAGGCGACCGAGCGCCAGTCGAGCGCCTCGGTGCCCGAGGCGATCCGCTCGGGCCAGGCCAGGCCGTAGGCGATCGGCACCCGCATGTCGGCGGTGCCGAGCTGGGCGAGCACCGACTGGTCGCGGCAGACCACCATCGAGTGGATGATGCTCTGCGGATGGATCACGACCTGGATCCGGTCGGGCGCGAGGTCGAACAGGAAGTGCGCCTCGATCACCTCGAGCGCCTTGTTCATCATCGTCGCCGAATCGACCGAGATCTTGCGCCCCATCACCCAGTTCGGATGGGCACAGGCCTGGTCGGGCGTGACCTCGCCCAGCGTCGCCGGCAAGCGGCCGCGGAACGGGCCGCCCGACGCGGTGAGGACGATGTGGTCGATGCGCTCGTTCCAGCAGGCGCGGTCGTCCGGCAGGCACTGGAAGATCGCCGAGTGCTCGCTGTCGATCGGCAGCAGGGTCGCGCCGCCTTCCCGAACTGCGCGCATGAAGAGCTCGCCGCCGACGACCAGCGCCTCCTTGTTGGCGAGCAGCAGGCGCTTGCCGGCCCGCGCTGCGGCCAGGCACGGCGCGAGCCCCGCCGCGCCGACGATGGCTGCCATCACCGTGTCGACGCCCTCGTGACCGGCCAGATCGCAGAGCGCTTCCGCGCCGTGGCGCACCTGCGACTTCACGCCCGCCTCGGCCAGGCGTCGTCCGAGCGTGGCCGCGCCGTCGGCCGTCGCGACCACCACCTGCTTCGGCTTGAACCGCAGGCAAAGCGCGAACAGCTCCTCGAGCCGATGCTGCGCCGTCAGGCCGACGACCTCGAAGCGCTCCGGATGGCGCGAAATCACGTCGAGCGTGGCCATGCCGACCGAGCCGGTGGCACCGAGGATGCAGACGCGCTGCGGCCGGGAGGACGAGGCGGCGTTCATGACGGCGGCGCGAGCGCGAGCACGATCGGGAAGACCGGCAGCAGGGCATCGATGCGATCGAGGATGCCGCCGTGCCCGGGCAAGAGGCCGCTGCTGTCCTTGGCGCCGGCGCTGCGCTTGACCAGCGATTCGAACAGGTCGCCGACCACGCTCATCGCCACCAGGAAGATGACCACGAACGCCAGGCCGATGGTCGTGACGCGCTCGTTGATGAGGGTGTAGAAGCTGTCGTAGTAGGCCCGGCCCGAGCCGTCGAACATCAGCCAGGCGATGGCCACGCCCAGCGTACCGACCATGCCGCTCCAGACGCCGGCCCAGCTCTTGCCCGGGCTGATCGACGGCGCGAGCTTCCTGCGGCCGAAGGCGCGGCCGCCGAAATAGGCGAACACGTCGGCCGTCCAGACGAGCATGAAGATCGAGAGGATGTAGTTCAGGCCGCCGGCACGGGCATTGACCATGGCGAGCCAGCAGACCCAGAGGGCGACGACGCCGAGGCCGAGTCGGACCGGGCTCGGCACCCGCGGCCAGCCGGCGACGCCGGCGCGCAGCACCGAGACGCCACCCAGCACCCAGAGCGCCGTCGCGACCCACCAGACGGCGCGAGGCGCGCCCTTGGTCCAGCCGACGAGGTAGGCAAGGAGGCAGGCGACGGCGAGGCCGATGCCGAGGACGATCGCGCTTCGGCCGGCCCCATTGAGGCGGGCCCATTCCCAGCCAGCGGCGGCGAACGCGACCCCGGTCAGCACGGCGAACGGCCATGCCGGCTTGACCAGCAGCGCCGGCAGCAGGAAGGCCAGCAGCACCAACGCGGTGAGGATGCGCTGCTTCAGCACGCGTCAGTTTCCCGCTGCGGCGAGCGCGGGGCGGCTCGACACCGTGCCGAAGCGGCGCTCGCGGCCGGCGTACTCGGCCAGCGCCGCGTCGAGCTCGGCGGTGCCGAACTCGGGCCACAGGCAGTCGGTGAAGACAAGCTCGGAGTAGGCGGCCTGCCAGAGCAGGAAATTGCTGATGCGGACCTCGCCGCCGGTGCGGATGAACAGATCCGGATCGGGCGCGTAGCTGAGCGCCATGTAGGCGTTGAGCCGGGCCTCGTCGAGCTCCTCGGGCCGCACGCCGGCGGCCATCGCCTGGCGGCAGGCCTGGACGATGTCCCAGCGGCCGCCGTAGTTGAAGGCGACCGAGAGCGTGATCCGGGTGTTGTTGCGGGTGCTGTCCTCGGCCTGCTGCCAGGCGGCGCGCAGCTTGTCGGACACCTGCGAGCGATCGCCGACGATCTTGATGCGCACGCCGTCGCCGGCGAGCTTGGCCAAATACTTCGACACTGCCACCAGCACCAGCCCCATCAAGCCCGAGACTTCCTCGGTCGGCCGCTTCCAGTTCTCGGAGGAGAAGGCGAACACGGTGAGGTATTCGACGCCGCGGTCGGCGCAGGCCAGGACGGTGCGCACCAGCGCATCGACGCCCTGCTTGTGGCCGAAGAAGCGCGGCATGTAGCGACTCTTGGCCCAGCGGCCGTTGCCGTCCATGACGATCGCCACGTGGCGCGGCACGGGACGGGGGAGCTGACTGCGGTCGTTCACCGGTGCGCCTCGCGAGTCGTGCTCGGCAGGGACGAAGGGTCCATCAGACGGCCAGGATCTCGGCTTCCTTGGCCGAGGTCAGGCGGTCGACCTCGGCGATCGTCCGGTCGGTGAGGCGCTGCAGCTCGTCGAGCGAGCGGCGCTCCTCGTCCTCGGTGATCTCCTTGTCCTTGGTCAGCCGCTTGGCATGGTCGTTGGCGTCGCGCCGGAGGTTGCGGACCGCGATCTTCGCCTCTTCCGCGGCGTGGCGGACCACCTTGGTCAGCTCCTTGCGCCGCTCCTCGGTGAGCGCCGGCATCGGCACCCGCAGCAGGTCGCCCTGCGCCGCCGGGTTGAGGCCGAGGTCGGACTCGCGGATCGCCTTCTCGATCTTCGCCCCCATGCCCTTTTCCCAGGGCTGGACGCTGATCGTGCGGGCGTCGAGCAGGGTGACGTTGGCCACCTGGCTGATCGGCACGTGCGAGCCGTAGTACTCGACATGCACCTGATCGAGGATGCCCGGATGGGCTCGGCCGGTGCGGATCTTCTGCAGCTCAGCCTTGAACGATTCGACCGAGCGGGCCATCTTCTGCTCGGCCGTCTTCTTGATGTCAGCGATGCTCATGCTGGACCTTCCTCACACGTGGACGAGCGTACCCTCGTCCTCGCCTTCGACAACGCGCTTGAGCGCGCCCGACTTGAAGATGGAAAACACCCGGATCGGCAGCTTCTGGTCGCGGCAGAGGGCGAACGCGGTGGCGTCGAGCACCTGCAGGTTCTTGATGATCGCCTCGTCGAAGCTGATCCGCTTGTAGCGCACCGCGCTCGAGTCCTTGTTCGGGTCGGCGTTGTAGACGCCGTCGACCTTGGTCGCCTTGAGGACGATCTGCGCCCCGATCTCGGCCCCGCGCAGCGCCGCCGCGGTATCAGTGGTGAAGAAGGGATTGCCGGTGCCGGCGGCGAAGATCACCACCTTGCCTTCCTCGAGGTATTGCAGCGCCTTAGGCCGGACATAGGGCTCGACCACCTGCTCGATGGCGATCGCCGACATCACCCGGGCGGTGATGCCCTCCTGGCGCATCGTGTCGGCCAGGGCGAGCGCATTCATCACGGTGGCGAGCATGCCCATGTAGTCGGCGGTGGCCCGGTCCATGCCGACCGAGCCGCCGGCGACGCCGCGGAAGATGTTGCCGCCGCCGATGACGATCGCCACCTCGCAGCCAAGCTGGGTCACTTCCTGCACTTCGCGGACGATCCGCACGATGGTCGCGCGGTTGATGCCGTACGCGTCGTCACCCATCAAGGCTTCGCCGGAAAGCTTGAGCAGGATGCGCTTGTACGCGGCCATCGGTTCGGACTCCTGTTGTTGTGCTTGTCGGCGAAGTCTAGCCGGCGTCCGCTCGCTTTCCGGAGGCCTTTACGCTCAGGCGCCCTTGGCCGCCGCGACCTGCGCCGCCACCTCGGCGGCGAAGTCGTCGGTCCGCTTCTCGATGCCCTCGCCGACGACATAGAGCGTGAAGGCGTGGACCTGGGTCGCCTTCTCCTTGAGCATCTGCTCGACGGTCTGCTTTTCGTTCTTGACGAAGGCCTGGTTGTGCAGGCTGACCTCCTTCAGGAACTTGGCGACCGAGCCCTCGATCCGGCGGGTGACGATCTCCGGCGATTGCACCGGCTTGCCCTCGGCCTTGGCCTTCTCCGCGTCCTCGGCGGCGCGCAGGGTCGCGACCGAGCGCTCGGCGGCGATCAGCGATTCGGCGACGTCGGCGGTGGTCAGCGCCTTGGGCTTCATCGCCGCGACGTGCATCGCCACGTCCTTGGCCGCGGTCTCGTCGCCCTCGTACTGCACCAGCACGCCGATCCGGGTGCCGTGCAGGTAGCTGGCGATCGCGCCGCTGCCGGCGTAGCGCTGAAAGCGCCGCACCGACATGTTCTCGCCGATCTTGCCGATCAGGCCCTTCCTCACGTCCTCGACCGTCGGGCTGAAGCCCTCGAGGCTGAGCGGCAGCGCCGAGAGCGCCGCCACGTCGGCCGGCGCCTGCTTGGCGACCAGGCCGGCGAGAGCCTGGGCGAAGGTCAGGAAGGAGTCGTTCTTGGTGACGAAGTCGGTCTCGCAGTTGAGTTCGACCAGCGCGCCGACCTTGCCGTCCACCGCCGCAGCGACCACGCCTTCTGCGGCGATCCGCGACGACGCCTTCGAGGCCTTGCTGCCCAGCTTGACGCGCAGGATCTCCTCGGCCCGGTCCATGTCGCCGTCGGCCTCGGTCAGGGCCTTCTTGCACTCCATCATCGGCGCGTCGGTCTTCGCGCGCAGCGCGCCGACCATGCTTGCGGTGATTGCCGCCATCTCGTTACTCCTTCACCGGAAGGCCGCGCCTTGCTGCAGGGCGGGCCTCGGGTTGCGATTCGGTTGGAAAAAAGGGGCTGAAACAGCCCCTGGTGGCGCCCGCGGAGCGGGCAGCAGAGGCGATCAGACCGCGGCTTCGTCGACTTCGACGAACTCGTCGCCGGACGCAGCCGACTGGACGACGTCGTGGGCGGCATTGGCCTTGCCCTCGAGCACCGCGTCGGCGACCGCCTTGGCGTAGAGCGCGACCGCCTTGGAGGAATCGTCGTTGCCAGGGATCACGTAGTCGATGCCGATCGGCGAGTGGTTCGAGTCGACCACGCCGATGATCGGGATGCCGAGCTTCTTCGCCTCGGCGACGGCGATCTTGTGGAAGCCCACGTCGATCACGAACATCGCATCGGGCAGGGCGTTCATGTCCTGGATGCCGCCGATGTCCTTCTCGAGCTTGGCCATCTCGCGCTGGAACATCAGCGCTTCCTTCTTGATCCGGATCTCGGCGCCGGCTTCGGTCTGCGCCTTCATTTCCTTCAGGCGCTTGAGCGAGCCCTTGACGGTCTTGAAGTTGGTGAGCATGCCGCCGAGCCAGCGCTGGTCGACGTAGGGCATGCCGGCGCGCTTGGCTTCCTGGGCGATCACCTCGCGCGCCTGGCGCTTGGTGCCGATCATGAGGATGGTGCCGCGGCGCGAGGCCAGCTGGCGGATGAACTTCATCGCGTCCTCGAAGAGCGGCTGCGTCTTCTCGAGGTTGATGATGTGGATCTTGTTCCGATGGCCGTAGATGTACGGGGCCATCTTGGGGTTCCAGAAGCGGGTCTGGTGTCCGAAATGGACGCCGGCTTCCAGCATGTCACGCATCGAGATCGTCATCGAGTATCCAAAGGTTGGTTCTAGAATCCCGGCTCGAATCGCGAAGCTGAGACGGTCCCGTTTTCGGGATCCGGCATCGCGCTTCGCAACACCTTGAATGAACCGGTTCGCGAGTCTTTGCTACAGCAGGCGGCAGCCTCGCCGGATCGTTGGATCCGGCCGTTCGTCCGCCTCGGGCAAAGCACGCGATTGTAGCACCCGCGATGCCCGCCGACCTGACTGACTCCCGGGACGGCGTGCAGCGCCACGAGGTCGGCGCCGCCGCCCGGATCGAGCAGTCGATCGCCGCGGCCGGCGCTTCCGCCTGCGACCGCGCCTTCCTCGCCACCGACTTCGCCGGCGCGCGCGCCGCCGCCGCGGCAGCCGACCGCGCCGTCGCCGCCGGCCGCGATCCCGGCCCGCTCGCCGGCCTGGCGGTATCGATCAAGGACCTGTTCGATGTCGAGGGCGAGCCCACCCGCGCCGCCTCGGTCGCCCTGGCCGACGCGGCCCCGGCGGCGCAGGACGCGCCGGCCGTCGCCCGCCTGCGCCGGGCCGGCGCCGCCTTCATCGGCCGGACGAACATGTCGGAGTTCGCCTTCTCCGGCGTCGGCATCAATCCGCACCACGGCACGCCCGCCAACCCGGCGACCGCCCGGCTCGACCCGACGCCGCGCATTCCCGGCGGCTCGACCTCGGGCGGCGCCGTCTCCGTCGCCGCCGGTGCCGCCTGGGCCGCCCTCGGCTCCGACACCGGCGGCTCGATCCGCATCCCGGCGGCGTTGCAGGGCCTCGTCGGCTTCAAGGGCACGGCGCGACGGGTGCCGATCGCCGGCGCGGTGCCGCTTTCGACGACGCTGGACACGGTCTCGGCGATCACGCTTTCCGTGCGCGACGCGGTGCTGCTGCATGAAGTGCTCGCCGAGCGCCGGGTCGAGGTCGCCCGCCGGCCGATCGCCTCGCTGCGCTTCGCCGTGCCGCGGACGATGGTGCTCGACAGCCTCGATCCGACCGTGGCCCGCGCCTTCGACCGGGCGCTGTCCCGGCTCGCCGCGGCGGGGGCGACGATCGAGACCATCGACCTGCCGCTGCTCGGCGAGATCGCATCGATCAACGCCAGCGGCGGCTTTGCCGCCGCCGAGAGCTGGACCTGGCATCGCAAGCTCCTCGCCGAGCGCGGCGCCGACTACGACCCGCGCGTCGCCCTGCGCATTCGCCGCGGCGCGGCGATGAGCGCGGCCGAATACATCGAGCTGCTGGCTGCGCGCCGCGACTGGATCGGCCGCATGGAAGAGGCGATGCGGCCTTACGACGCCCTGCTCTCGCCGACCGTGCCCATCGTCGCGCCGGCGATCGGGCCGCTCGTCGCCAGCGACGAGGCCTTCTTCGCCGCCAACGGCCTGCTGCTGCGCAACCCTTCGATCGTTAACCTGCTGGACGGCTGCGCCCTCAGCCTGGCGTGCCACGCCGAAGACGAGCTGCCGGTCGGGCTGATGCTCTGGGCCGCGGCGATGCGCGACGACGCCGTCCTCGACGCCGGGCTCGCCGTCGAGGCGGCGCTCGCCCCGATCCGGTCCGACGCGCCCGTCGCCGCGCGCTGACATGCGCGTCGCCGTCATCGGGGCCGGCGTGATCGGCGTGACGACGGCGTACGAGCTCGGCGCCGACGGCCACGACGTGACCGTGTTCGAGCGCCGCGGCACGGTCGCCGCCGAATCGAGCTTCGCCAATGCCGGCCTGGTCGCCCCGGGCTATGTCGCCCCCTGGGCGACCCCGGGCATGCCGCGCAAGGTGATCTCGCATCTCTGGCGCGAGCATTCGCCGGTGCGCTTCGGCGGCCGGCCGGATCTCTCCACCGTCGGCTGGGTCTGGCACTGGTGGCGCGCGTGCAAGCCGGCGACCTACCGTGCCAACCGGGCGCGAATGCATCGCCTGGCGCAGTTCAGCCGCGACCGCCTGCACGAGCTGACGGCACGGCTGCACCTCGACTTCGAGCGCGCCAACGGCTTTCTCGTCCTGCTGCGCTCGGCGCACGACCTCGCGCTCGCCGAGCCGGGCATCCGTGCCCTGACCGAGCTCGGCGCGGCGCCGCAGCTTCTCGATGCCGCCGGCTGCCGCCAGGTCGAGCCGGGCCTCAATCCCGAGACCGAGCTCCACGCCGGCGTCTATTCGAAGGACGACGAGGTCGGCAACTGCCGCGAGTTCACCCACCTGCTGCGCAAGGAGGCGGCACGCGGCGGGGTCCGGTTCCGCTTCGAGACACAGGTCGAGCGGATCATCGCCGGGGCCCAGCCGGTGCTGATCGTCGCGCGCACGCCGGGCGATCCCCGGGACGAGGCCGTGTCGGGTTCGCGCGCCGGCGTCAGCGGCTGGTCGGTGACCGAGCCCGAAGACGAGGTCGTCGGCGAAGTGAGCTTCGACGCCGTGGTGGTGTGCGCGGCGCTCGGCTCGACCGCCCTGCTCCGCCCCCTGGGCGTGCGCCTGCCGCTGCAGCCGGTCTACGGCTACTCGGTGACGGCGCCGCTGCGCCACGACGAGCAGCACTTGCACCTCGAGCCCCGGGCGGCGCTGATGGATGAGCGCTACAAGGTGGCGATCAGCCGCTTCGGCAATCGCGTCCGGGTGGCCGGCAGCGCCGAGATCGGCGGCCCGCCCGAGCGGCAGAGCGAAGCGGCCCAGCTCACCCTCGACAAGGTGCTCGACGACTGGTTCCCGGGCGTCACCCGGCGCAGCCAGGCGCAGCGCTGGAAAGGCGCGCGCCCTATGCTCCCGGACGGGCCGCCGGTGCTCGGACCGAGCGGTGCCGAAGGCGTGTGGCTCAATCTCGGCCATGGCGGTAGCGGCTGGGCCCTGGCCTGCGGCTCGGCGAAACTGGTCGCCGATTCGGTGGCCGGCCGGCCGAATCCGATCGGCATCGACGGGCTGGGCATCGAGCGCCTCTGGAGCCAGGCGAGAAAGTGAGGAAGGCAGCGTGAGCACGATCCGTCGGGTCGACGCCTCGAGGGGCCGCGAGCCGTTGTTCGGCGTGGCCGCGACCCGCCGGATCGAGGCCGACGGCCTGCGCGACGTGCCGGCCTTCACGCTGATGGCCCGCGCCGGCGACGCGGTGGCGCGCCTGGCGCTGGCGCTGGCGCCGCACGCCGAACGGGTGCTCGTCCTCGCCGGCCCGGGCAACAACGGCGGCGACGGCCTCGAGGCCGCGAGCCGTCTGCGCGCCTTCGGCAAGGACGCCGTGGTCGTGCTCCTCGGCGATCCGGCCGCCTTGCCCGCCGACGCCATCCAGGCGCACGCGCGCGCGCTGCAGGCGGGTGTTCCCGTCTCGCCCTGGCCCGCGATGCCGCACGACACGCCGGACCTGATCATCGATGCCCTGCTCGGCATCGGTGCCTCGCGTCCGCCCGCCGGCGACCTGGCGGCAGCGATCGAGCTGATCGCCACCCTCGCCGCGCGCGGCGTTCCGGTGCTGGCGGTCGACGTGCCCTCTGGCCTCGACCCCGACCACGGCCAGCCGCTCGGCGAGGCCTGCGTCGTCGCCAGGCACACGCTGGCGCTGATCGGCGCCCGTCCGGGCCTGTTTACGGCCTCGGGGCGCGACTTCGCCGGCACGGTCTGGACCGATGCCCTCGGCCTCGATCTCGATCGGCCGGCCCCGGATGCCTGGCTCGTCGGCACCGGCGAGATCGCCCGCCACGGCACGCCTCGCCGCCACGCCGAGCACAAGGGCAGCTTCGGCGATGTCGCCATCGTCGGCGGCGCCGCCGGCATGACCGGTGCGGCGCTGCTCGCCGCCCGGGCCGCGCATGCCGCGGGCGCGGGCCGGGTCTTCGTCGACCTGCTGGACGCCGACGCCGCGGCGCTTGGGCTCGATCCCGAGCGGCCGGAGCTGATGCTGCGCCCGCGCTGGTCTCAGGGCCCCGCCGCGACGGTCGAGTTGAGCACGGTGGTCTGCGGCTGCGGCGGCGGCGATGCGGTGCGCGCCGCCCTGCCCCGCTTGGCCGGCCTCGCGTCGCGGCTCGTCCTCGATGCCGACGCGCTCAATGCCCTGGCCGTCGACACCGCCCTGCGAACCGTGCTCGCGGCGCGCGCCAGCCGCGACCGCGCCACCATCCTGACGCCGCATCCGCTCGAGGCGGCGCGACTCCTCGGCACGACGACTCAAGCGGTCCAGGCCGATCGCCTCGGCGCCGCGACCGCGCTCGCCGATCGCTACCGCGCGACGGTCGTGCTCAAGGGCTCGGGCAGCGTCATCGCCGCGCCCGGGGAAGCGCCACGGATCTGCGCCACCGGCAACGCCTCGCTCGCCACCGGAGGCACGGGCGACGTGCTCGCCGGTTGGATCGGCGGGCGCTGGCGGCCGGGGGCGTCGGCGTTCGACACCGCCACCCTCGGCGTCGTCGAGCATGGCGCCGCTGCCGAGCCGGCGCTGGCCGGCGCGTTGCGGGCCGCGGATCTGGTCGAGCGGCTCTACCGACGCCTGCGCGAAGGCTGAGCCGGGGAGCCGGCCGCTCGGACCGGAGCGCGGTCCACTCAGCCGGCGGCGCGCATCGCCTTGCCGACCTCGAGCGTGCCTTGCGCGGCGCCGCTCTCGGGGACGGTCTCGCCGTCGCGATCGGAGATCTCCTCCCAGCGGCCCGCGACCTGCTCGGCCGCGTCGGCGCCCATGCCGACGTGGATGCCCTCGGTCAAGGTGACGTAGGCACGCTCGAAGGCGCCCGCGCCGGCGCAAAGGATCGCGCGCGTCGGCGCGTCCTCGGCGACGAGCGCGAGCAGGCCCGGCGTCACCGAACCCGGCTCGAGCTGCTTCAGCACGGCCTCGGGCATCAGCCCGGCGGTCATCCGCGTGGCCGCCGTCGGTGCCAGGCAATTGACGCGGATGTCGTACTTCGCACCTTCGAGCGAGAGCGTCTGCATCAGCCCCACCAGCGCCATCTTGGCGGCGCCGTAGTTCGACTGGCCGAAGTTGCCGTAGAGCCCGGTCGACGAGGTCGTCATGACGATCCGGCCGTACTTCTGCTCGCGCATCACTTCCCAGACCGCCTTCGTGCAATGCACCGCGCCCATGAGGTGGACGTCGAGCACGAGGCGGAAGTCGTCGACCTCCATCTTAGCGAAGCTCTTGTCGCGCAGGATGCCGGCGTTGTTCACGAGGATGTCGACCCGGCCCCATTCGCCGACCGCCGCCTGCACCATCGTCTGAACCGCGGCGAAGTCGGTCACCGACGCGGCGCTGGCGATCGCCTTGCCGCCGGCGGCGCGGATCTCCTCGACCACGGCATTGGCCGCGGTCGGCGTGCCGCCGTTGCCGTCGAGCGTGCCGCCCAGGTCGTTGACGACCACCGCGGCGCCGCGGCGCGCCAGGGCGAGGGCATGGAGCCGGCCGAGGCCGCCGCCGGCGCCGGTCACGATCGCCACTCGTCCATCGAATCGAATCGACATCTGCTTCTTCTCCGAAATGAAATTGAAAGGAGGGATCTAGCGTCGGGTCGCGCCGCGCGGCGAACCGCGGGCGCCCGACTTGCGCGTCGCCGACTTGCCGGCACGCGAAGGCAGGAGGGCCGCGCCGGAGCGCGCCCGTGCCTTGGACTTGGTCGCGGCCTTGACGGCGCGATCGGCCTGCTTCAGCGCTTCGATCTCGCTCGTCGCGGCCTCGCCGGCCAGCGCCTTGTCGCGCTTGACCCGCGGCACGGCGAGATCCTCGCCCTCGCGGACCATGCGGAAATCGATCTTGCGGCCGTCGAGGTCGACGCGGCTGACCTGCACCCGGACTCGGCTGCCGACGACGTAGCGCACGCCGGTGCGTTCGCCGCGCAGCTCCTGCTTGACCTCGTCGAAGCGGAAGTACTCGCCGCCGAGCTCGGTGATATGCACCAGGCCCTCGACGTACAGGCCGTCGAGGGTGACGAACAGGCCGAAGCTGGTGACGGCGCTGACCGTGCCGCCGTACTCCTCGCCGAGGTGCTCGCGCATGTAGCGGCACTTGAGCCAGGCCTCGACGTCGCGCGAGGCCTCGTCGGCGCGGCGCTCGTTGGCGCTGCAATGCGCGCCGGCGACTTCCCAGGATTCGAGCTCGCCCCCCGGCACCAGCACCGGCGGCGCCGGCAGGCCTCGCGCTTCCTTGGCGTCCTTGGCCGCCTTCGCCGCCTTGGCCACCTTCGCCGGAACCGGGCGGGTGTTGCCGGCACGGGAAGCGAGCTGGTAGCGGCGGCCGCCGATCAGCGCCTTGATGACGCGATGCACCAGCAGGTCGGGATAGCGCCGGATGGGACTGGTGAAATGCGTGTAGGCCTCGTAGGCCAGGCCGAAATGGCCGGCGTTGGTGCCGGTATAGATCGCCTGCTGCATCGAGCGCAGCAGCATCGAATGGATCTGCGCCGCGTCGGGCCGGTCCTTGGTCGCCTGGGCGATCGCCTGGAACTCGGCCGGCTTGGGATCGTCGCCGATCGCCAGGCCGAGGCCGAGCGCCTTCAGGTAGTTCTGCAGCAGCGTCTTCTTCTCCGGCGTCGGGCCCTCGTGCACGCGGTAGAGCGCCGGATGCTTGGCGCGGGCGATGAAGTCGGCCGAGCAGACGTTGGCGGCGAGCATCGATTCCTCGATCAGCCGATGCGCTTCGGTGCGGGTGCGCGGCACGATCTTGTCGATCCGGCCGTTCTCGTCGCACAGGATCTGGGTCTCGGTGGTCTCGAAGTCGATCGCGCCGCGCTTCACCCGTGCCCTCAGCAGCGCGCGGTAGACGTCATGCAGGTCGAGCAGGTGCGGCACCAGCGCCTCGCGCCGCGCCGCCTCCTGGCCGCGGGTGTTGGCGAGGATCGCCGCCACCTCGGTGTAGGTGAAGCGGGCGGCCGAGCGGATCAGCGCCGGGAAGAACTGGTAGGCATGGATCTCGCCCTCGGCCGTGACGAGCATGTCGCAGACCATCGCCAACCGGTCGACCGCCGGATTGAGCGAGCAGAGGCCGTTCGAGATCTTCTCCGGCAGCATCGGGATGACCCGGCGCGGGAAGTAGACCGAGGTGGCACGCTCGTAGGCGTCAGCGTCGAGCGGCTCGCCCGGCTTGACGTAGTGGCTGACGTCGGCGATCGCCACCACCAGCCGCCAGCCCTTGCCGCGGCCGACCTTGGCCGGCTCGCAATAGACCGCGTCGTCGAAGTCGCGCGCGTCCTCGCCGTCGATCGTCACCAGGGGCACGTCGGTGAGATCGATCCGGCCCTTCTTGTCGGCGGCGACGACGCTGTCGGGCAGCGCCGCGGCCTGGGCCAGCGTCGCTTCCGAGAAGACGTGCGGCACCTCGTATTTGCGGACCGCGATCTCGATCTCCATGCCGGGATCGTCGATCTCGCCCAGGACCTCGGTGACGCGGCCGAGCGGCTGCGAGTGCAGCGACGGCGGCTCGGTGAGCTCGATCGCCACCACCTGGCCGGCGCTCGCGCCGGCGACCGCGTTGCGCGGCACGATGATGTCCTGGCCGTAGCGCTTGTCCTCCGGCGCCACCAGCCAGATGCCGCTCTCGTGCAGCAGCCGGCCGATGATCGGCGCCTTCTTGCGCTCGATGATCTCGAGCACCCGGCCCTCGGGCCGGCCCTTCTTGTCGTAGCGCACGATGCGCGCCTTGACGCGGTCGCGGTGCAGGACCGCACGCATTTCCTGCGGCGAGAGGTAGAGATCGGGAAGCCCGCCCTCGCGGGTGAGGAAGCCGTGGCCGTCGCGGTGGCCGAAGACCGTGCCCTCGACTTCGGCCATCAGCTCGGTGCCGATGCCGGTCGCGGGATTCGTTGTTGTTGTCGCTTTGATGATAAAGTCCGTGGTTGCCTGAGATGCCCAGGTGGCGGAATTGGTAGACGCACTAGTTTCAGGTACTAGCGGGTAACTCCGTGGGGGTTCGAGTCCCTTCC
>Ga0070675_100000335_pt1 | contig 31835 bp, 22 predicted proteins | sample KBSM43metaG_FD_65343 | JGI IMG/M metagenome (GOLD analysis project Ga0070675, IMG submission 65343) | Miscanthus rhizosphere microbial communities from Kellogg Biological Station, Michigan, USA - KBS M4-3 metaG | ecosystem: Host-associated > Plants > Roots > Rhizosphere > Soil ... | reverse complement strand
GCTCGACGATTGCTGTCCAGATCGCTTGAGAGGCGTGATTGATGCCGGCGCGACCCGCGTCGGTCTCTACGCCAGCGGCGGCGCGCCGAGCGGCGTCGCGGCGATGATCGATCACACGTTGCTGAAGCCCGATGCGACACGAAAGGACATCGAGGATCTGTGCCGCGAAGCGGCGCAATTTTCGTTCGCCACAGTCTGTGTCAACCCGGCCTGGGTAGCGACGGCGGCCCGCCTATTGCGCGGCAGCGGTGTCGGCGTCTGCTCCGTGGTCGGATTTCCGCTCGGTGCGACCACCGCGGATGTCAAAGGCTACGAGACGCAGCGGGCGATTTTCGACGGCGCGCGCGAAATCGACATGGTCATCAACGTCGGCGCGCTCAAGTCGGGCGACCTGCGGACCGTCGAGCGCGACATCGAAGCGGTTGCCGCGCCCTGTCGCGAATGCGGCGTGCTGAGCAAAGTGATTATCGAAGCGGCGCTGTTGACCGACGATGAAAAGGTCACCGCCTGCACCCTCGCCAAGGCGGCCGGTGCCGACTATGTGAAGACCTCGACCGGCTTCGGGCCCGGCGGCGCGACCGCCGCCGACGTCGCGTTGATGCGCCGCGTGGTGGGCGCCGAGATGGGGGTCAAGGCTGCGGGCGGCGTGCGCGACCTCGAAGGCCTCAAGGCCATGGTGGCCGCCGGCGCGACGCGTGTCGGCGCCAGCGCCGGCGTCAAGATCGTCCAGCAGGCGCGCGGCGAGAAGCGCTAGAAATGCATTTGACATTCTTCTACAGCAGCTGCCGGGCGATGCGATAGCGAATCGAACGCATATCGTCGCCGCGCAGTTCGCGGAGCGCGTAGCCGACAAAGGCGGTCGTCATCCGCTTGCGCCAGTGGAGCGTGAAATCGGTATTGTCCATCGGACGCGCCGGCTGCGCCGCCTGCCTCGCGGCAATGGCGATCTGCTCGTCCGATAGCGGCGTGCCAATCAGCGCTGACGCGGCCGCTGACGCGGCCACCGGTTGCGAAGCAACCGCACCGAGTACGATCCGCGCATCGACGACCGATCCGTCGGGCCCGAACTGCGCCGCTGCGGCCACCGACAAGACCGGAAAATCGAACGAGCCGCGGCGCCGCAGCTTCCAGTACGTGCTCCGCCATCCGTCGCGCGATGGCACCTGGACGCTGGTCAGGATCTCGTCGGGCCGCCGCAGCAGATAGTTGATCCCGTCGTTCTGATACAGCGCGCTGACCGGGATCGTCCGTGGGCCTGCGGCACCGAGTAATGTGACGGTCGCATCCAGCGCGATCAGCGCCGGCGCGGTGTCGGTTGACGAGACAGCCAGGCACTTCGGGCTCGACGTGGCAACCCAGCAGGTTGAACCGTCCTTCTTCATGCAGAAGTCGATCGCCTTGCGCCACTCGTAATTCTGGTCGTAGTAGTTGCACCGTGTGTCGAGGCAGAGGTTGCCGCCGATCGTGCCCATATTCCGGAGGTGCGGCGTTGCGATTTGCATTGCCGCCTGACGCAGCCCTTCGAAGGGCGACCGTGGCCGCAGCGCCTGAATCACACGCGTCAGCGTCACGCCGGCGCCAATCGTGTAACCGTCGGAATTTCTCAGGCCCCGCAGTTCGGCGATCCTTCGCAGCCCGATCAGAGTGCCCGGCACCTGCTGGCGACGTTTCATGTTGGGGATCAGGTCGGTGCCGCCGGCGACAATCATCGCGTCGCCCGGACTGGCCGACGATAAAACATCGACCGCCTGGGCCAGGCTCTCGGGTGCCACGAATCGAAAGCGGGGGAGGCGCATCATACTTCGGCCTTTTTCCTTTTCGATTCGCCCTTGTTGACCGCTTTTCCATCTCCACCTTCCCATGGCGGCGGTACCTGCAGTGTTTCAGGCCAGGTGATGGATGGAAATCCCGCCGGTCCGTAACGTGCCGGTTTACCGGCGGCCTTCGCGTCGAGGGCTTTCAAGATTTTTTCCGGTGTGATCGGCACTTCGTCGATCCGCACGCCGACCGCGTCGTAAACGGCGTTGGCCAGCGCGGGCATGACCGGCAGGAGCGGACCCTGTCCAACTTCCTTGGCGCCGAACGGACCGCGCGGATCGGGATGTTCGACCAGCTCCGTGAACACCTCCGGCATATCCATCGTCGTCGGGCTCTTGTATTCGAGCATTGACGGAAACTTGTGAACCAGCGCGTTCGATAGGTGCGGCGGCAGACGGCGGAAGATCTGTTCCTCCATTAACGCCTCGCCGAGCGCCATATAAACGCTGCCTTCGACCTGTCCGCGCACCAGCGGTGGATTCAACGCGCGGCCGATGTCGTGCGCGATCCATACGCGGGGAACCAGCACCCAGCCGGTTTCGGGATCGACCTCGACTTCGACCACGGCAGCTGTGTAGGAATACGTCGGCGACGGCCCAACCCCTCCGCCCTTGAATTTCGCTGCCGAGCGTGGCGGCGTGTACGAACCGGTCGTACCGATCGTTCCGAACTGCGCTTCGGCGAGGCACACCGCTTCAGCAAAACTCACGCCGACGGTTGGGTTCTGCGCGTCGAACACGCGACGTTCCGCAAAGACGAGTCGATCCACCGGCACGCTGATTTTCGCCGACACCGCTTTGGCGAGTTGATCGCGCGCGCGCTCGGCCGCCTGAATGGCAGCGTTGCCCATCATCAGCGTCACGCGGCTTGAATAGGAGCCGAGATCCACCGGCGTCAGATCGGTATCACCGGTGACCGGCCGAATGTCGAGCGGATCGAGTCCAAGAATCTCCGCGACACAGCCCACCAGCACATCGTCCGAGCCCTGGCCGATTTCGGTCGCACCGCAGAACGCGGTCACGCCGCCGCTGCGATCGAGTTTCAACTGGACGCCCGAATGCGGCATGTCATTCCAATAGATCGGCAGGCCGGCGCCGGAGAGGTAGGACGAGCAGGCGATGCCGACACCACGGCCGAGCGGCAGCTTGCGGTGAGTGTTCGTCCAGTTCGATGCTGCCGTCACGCGGCGAATGCACTCTTCGAGACCAATCGTGCCGACGCGCAAGTAATTCGCGGTCAGCGTGTCTGGCTTCTCGACAATCCGCAGACGCATTTCGGCGGGGTCGAGGTGCAGCGCCTCGGCGATCTTGTCGAGCTGTATTTCCTGACCGAACCGGCTTTGCGGCGTACCGTGCCCGCGCTTTGGACCGCACGGCGGCTTGTTGGTGAAGACCCGGCAGCCCTGAAAGTGGTAGGTCGGAATGTGATACGTCACGGTTTGCAGCGCGCCGGTATAGAACGTGCTCGCGACTCCGTACGAGCCGTAGGCGCCGCCGTCGAGCAGCGTCTTGAGATGGACTCCGGTGATCGTGCCATCGCGCTTGACGCCGGTTTTGAACTGCATCAGCACCGGATGACGGCCGCGATGGCAGTAGAACACTTCCTCGCGCGTCAGACAGATCTTGACCGGCCGGTCGAGCAGCCAGGCCGCCTTGGCGATGACCACTTCGTGGTTGAACGGATCGCTTTTGCCGCCGAAGCCCCCGCCATTCGGTGCGGCAACGACCCGGATGTGCGCGGCGGGCATATCGAGCGCCTTGGACAGCGCGCGGTGCACGTAGTGCGGCGTCTGCGTGGACGACCAGAGGACCAGCTTGCCGTCGGGATCCTTAGCCGCCAGGGCCGCGTGCTGTTCAATCGGAAGGTGCGTATTACCCTGATAAAAAAAAGTGTCTTCGAACATGTGATCGGCGTCGGCAAAGGCCTTGTCGATGTCGCCGAATCCGAGCGAGACGATCTTGTGGATGTTGCCGCGGTCGCCGTACTCGTGGATGGTGTCGGTGGCGACCAGCCCTGCTTCGGGGCTCGGAATGGTCTGTAATGGTGCGTACTCGACGTCGATCAAATCGAGCGCTTCGAACGCCGTTAATTCGTCGCGTGCGATGACCGCCGCGACCGGGTCGCCGACGAACCGGACCCGCTCGACCGCCAGGGCATACTCGTCCTGACTGACGGGAAGAATGCCGTAAGGGATCGGAAAATCGCGTCCGGTCAAAACCATGTGGACGCCGGGATGTGCCAGGGCGCGAGCCACGTCGATGCGGACGATGCGTGCGTGCGGGATAGTGGAACGAAGCAGCTTGCAGTGGACCATCCGCGGCAGCGCAAGGTCGTCGGCGAAGCGGGTCTGGCCGGTGACTTTGGCGCGTGCGTCGACGCGCCGCCGCGATTTGCCGATGATGTTCATGAGCGCACCGGTCGCTGAGCGGACAGCGATTGCAGCGACGCCTCGACCGCTTCGAAGATCTGCTGATAGCCGGTGCAGCGGCAGAGATTGCCCGAGAGTGCTTCCTTAATCTGATCGCGCGTCGGCTCCGGGTGTTCGTCGAGCAACGCTTTCGCGGTGACGAGGAATCCCGGCGTGCAGTAGCCGCACTGGGCCGCGCCGAGATCCGCGAAGGTCTCCTGCAGCGGATGCAGCCGGCCGTCGCTCGCCAGCCCCTCCACGGTCGTTACCGTACGGCCGTCGCATTCGACGCCCAGCACGAGGCACGACAGCACGGGCTGGCCATCGAGCAGCACCGCGCACGCGCCGCATTCCCCAAGTTCGCAGCCATGTTTGGTGCCGCACAGATTCAGATCTTCACGCAGGACCTCGAGCAGTGTTTTGTAGGGAGCGAATGCGACCTCGGTCGGTTCGCCGTTCACGGTCAGCGTGATTGAGACGTTCTGCATTGTTTCTTTCACGGCCCGCAGCCGGCTGGCCGGCGCGCGGGGAGAGACCAGCAATCACGAACGCCGACACCACGTCGGCGACGCGCTGCGGTGAATCGGATCCGTCGGGCCGGTACCAATGCGCGGTCCAGTTGAGTGCGCCGAGAAAGCTGCGGGTAGCGATCGCGGCGTCGATGGCGTGGAGCTGGCCGGTCCGCATCCCTTCGGCGACCAGGGAGCGGACGCCGCGCTCGTAGCGATCGCGCTTGGCGACGACCGCGGCGCGCAGCCGCTTGGGCAAGGCATCGAGCTCGAAATGCGCAGCCGAGCCCTGCAGTTCGTCAATCACGCAGCGGACGTGTGCCGCGGCGAGCGCGCGCAGCCGGTCGGCGAGTGGCCCAGTGCCGCGCCGCGCATCGTTGAGCGCCGCCAGCAGGCGATCGAGCGTCCGGTGCTGGCAGAAGTAGAGCAGTTCGTCCTTGCCCTTGAAGTAGTGATACAGGTTGCCGGGCGACAGGTCGGCGGCGACCGCGATGTCGCGCATCCCGGCCGCCGCAAAGCCGCGGTCGCGAAAAATCCGGGCGGCGGCGCGCAGGATGGCGACGCGGCGCGCGTCGGCTCGTTGTAAACGCCGGTTCGAAAATTGAACCACGGTTCGAGTTTAACATCGGCCGGCCGCATAAAGAAACCGCCGGTAGCGCCGGCAGCGAACCGCGGAGCATAATCGGAACAATGCGCATAGGGCGCTGGATTGCCGCCGGTGCGATGGTGGCCGCGATCGTCGGCGGGCTGCAGCTCGCGTCAGTCGGCCATCCGGCGGTTGCCGCGCCGTTGCTGCTGCTGAACGTCGTGGTGGTCGCCCGCCTGTTTGGCGCCGCTCCAGCCCTGCTGGCGGCCGGCCTTGGCGCAGCCGCCTATTCGTATTTCTTCCTGCCACCTGAAGGATTCGGACTCGAAAGCCCCGACGATTGGATTGCGTTTATCACGTTCGCGGTGACTGCGGTGATTGCCGGAGAACTGGCCTCGCGCGCCGAACGCCGCGCCGCCGAAGCGCAGGCGGGCCGTCGCGAGATCGAGCGCCTGTATCAGGAACTGCAGGCCGCATTCGAACGCGCCAGCGAGGCCGAGGCGGCTCGCCGCAACGAAGCCCTCAAGGCGGCGTTGCTCGACGCCCTGACCCACAACCTGCGTACCCCGCTGACCGCGATCAAGGCGGCCGTCACCGCGTTGATCCGTTCCGGCATGCGGCGCGAGCCCGAGCTGCCGATCGAAGGTCGCATTGAACTGCTCCAGGTGATCAACGAAGAGTCGGATCGCCTGGATCGTTTCGTCGAAGGGCTCTCGACCTCCGACAGCCCGGATCGAGCGCAGCCGAGCAACTTTGGTGCGGTCACGCCCGCGGCGATTGTGCGCGCCGGCCTGGTGCGCGCCGAAACCGTTACGCGCGGTCACCACCTGACAATCGATGTGCGCGACGACCTGCCGAGTACTGCGGTCGATGCCGCGGCCATGACCGAAGTGATTTACATCCTGCTCGACAACGCCAGCAAGTACTCGCCGGCCGGATCGACGATCGCCGTGTGTGGCTCGATCGCCGACGAGCATCATGTGCGGATCGCGGTCGCCGACGAGGGCCCGGGTGTGCCCGAAGAACTGCGCGAGCGGGTATTCGAGCGATTCTTCCGTGTCCCGAACCGCGAGCCGATTGCGCCGCGGCAGTCGGGCGCCGGCCTCGGCCTGCCGATTGCGCGACGTCTCGTCGAGGCGCAGGGCGGACGCATCTGGCTCGAAGCCGCGCCCCGCGGTCACGGCACGATGGTCGTCGTCGTGCTGCCGATCGCGGCGGTCGAAACCACAGATTCGCAGCCGGTGGCGATTGCCGCCGCCTCATAACAGAGAGTGGAGTCAGTCATGGCGCTAGCGTCAGAAAAATCCCGCGTGCTGGTAGTAGACGACGAACCGCAAATCACGCGCGTCCTGCGCACCGTGCTCACCAGTCAGGGTTATCAGGTGCAAACCGCCACCGAAGGCGAGACCGCGCTGGCCAACTTCACCGAGTGGCGACCGGAGCTGGTGATTACCGACCTCTTCATGCCGCACATGGACGGCATCGAGCTGTGCAAACGGATTCGTTCAGTCTCGAACGTGCCGATCATCGTGCTCTCGGTAAAAGGTGAAGAGCGGGCCAAAGTCGAAGCGCTCGATTCGGGCGCCGATGACTACGTGACGAAGCCGTTTGGCACCGACGAACTGCTGGCGCGGGTGCGCGCCGCGCTGCGCCGCGGTACCGCCGACAGCGAAGTCGACGTCTTCGAAGTCGGCGACTTCAAAGTAGACCTCGGCAGCCGGCGCGTGCACGCCGGCGGACAGGAAGTCCGGCTGACTCCGAAGGAGTTCGACCTGTTCGTCTACATGGCGCGGCATCCGAACCGCGTCATCACGCATCGCACGCTGCTCGAAGCGGTGTGGGGCGAGGCGTCGCAGGAACAGCCGGAGTACTTGCGCGTGTTCATGGGCCAGTTGCGCAAGAAGCTCGAACCGGATCCCTCCAACCCGCGATACCTGGTCACCGAACCGTGGGTCGGCTATCGATTCAATTCGGCGGGATGATCGATCAGCAGGGGCGTCAAGTCGACGAGAAACGTCAGGTCGGTGTGCTCGCTTCCGCGCCACTGCGCGTCTGAAGCGCGCGGCTGCACGAGGCCAGAACATCTCGCTCTACGCGTGTCAGCAGCCCGCCGCTGGACTCACTTCGTGTCGCTTTTCCGCCTGGCGCTGCCGGCCGACTTCATAACGGCCCGCTCCGCGAGACGTCTGGTTTCGGCTCGCGCGCCATTGGCGCGCAGCTACTGACGGGACCGCTCCTCGCACTAATTCACCTGTAGAAACTTCCGAATGACGTTCACGGGCTTCATCTGCCGGTATCCGATTGGTTTGTGTCGCGGCTAGCGTCTCCTATCGAAGCTCAGACCCCCGGAATGTTTCGCTTGGTATTGGCCCTTGCTTGTTCGACCGTTCGTCGACACCATCGAAGGGAGCACAAGCACATCAAGATTTCGCCTTCGACGTTGCAACGCATCCGTCGCCTGATTACCACGCTCTTTGGTTCACCGCCGGCCGGCAACGGCTCTGACGCCGACCCGTACGTCGGCGTGCGCGAGCCGAGGAAGCGAAGCCCAGGAGGCAGAAGTTCGGCCGCCACGGTCGAAGAACCGAACGAGTAGTTCGTCCAGCCAAACCTGCGGCGTGTTCGTCTTACTGCCGAATGGAGTCAAACGATGCGACTCACGATCTGTGCGGCAGCGCTGGCCTTCACGCAGTCGGGCGCACCATCGTTCGCTGGAACATGGACGGCCGACCTGGCTGGCCAACAATATGCGCGGTTACAGCTGACGGTGACCGGGACGGACATTACAGGAACGATCACCCTCGGTGACGTTCATTTTGGACGCGAAGGCGCTGTCGAAGCGGTGACGAAAATGACGCAAGATGCCAGGGCCACACCAATCTTCGATGTCGCGCTGCATGACGGCGTGCTGTCTTTCGCACGCAGGGACGACGTAGAGATCGACCGCTTCGAGATGCGCGCAGTCAACGGCGAAGGCCAACTGACGCTCTTGCTCCGTTCCGCGGACCGTGCCGAACTGGCGAGCCAGGGCATTGCAGCCTTGCAACCGATTCCGCTCAAACGAACGGCGCGGTGACCTGCCGAATGCTGAAGATCTGACCGGCTACACCGGCAGTCGTCCGATGATCGCGACCCGGCAGAAGCTCGACGAGGGATTGACGCGGACGGTCGAACATCGACCCCTGAGCCGCAGTAGAATCTCGCGAGATATGAGCCAACAGTCCGAACGGTTCGACGCGATCGTCGTCGGCTCCGGCATCTCCGGGGGCTGGGCCGCCAAAGAACTGACCGAGCGTGGCCTGCGCGTCCTGATGCTCGAACGCGGCAAGAACGTCGAGCACCGGAAGGATTACCCGAACGCGCGCAAAGCGCCGTGGGAATATCCGCATCGCGGTGGTCGTACGCGCGAGATGGTCGAACTTTATCCGGTGCTGCAGCGCGACTATCCGCTGAACGAGAAAAATCTCGACTGGTGGGTATCGGAGAAAGACTCGCCCTACACCGAGGTCAAGCGCTTCGACTGGTATCGCGGCTATCACGTCGGCGGACGGTCGCTCACGTGGGGACGACAGAGCTATCGCCTCAGCGATTTCGATTTCGAGGCGAACGCAAAGGACGGGATTGCGATCGACTGGCCGATTCGCTATGCCGATCTCGCACCGTGGTACGACCATGTCGAACGGCACGCCGGCATTTCCGGATCCGTCGAGCATCTGCCGCAACTGCCGGACGGGCAGTTCCAGCCGGCGATGCCGCTCAACTGCGCGGAGGAGATGGTCTCGACCCGGCTCGCGAAGCTGTTCGAAGGCCATCGTCGATTGATTCCGGGCCGCTGCGCGAATCTCACGCGCGCGATCGGCAGCCGCATTCCCTGTCAGTACCGAAACGCGTGCTGGCTCGGATGTCCGACTGGCTCGTACTTCAGCACGCAGGCGTCAACGCTGCCGGCCGCAAGCGCCACCGGACGGCTGACGCTGAAGACGTTCGCGATCGTGACGGACGTTGTCTACGACCGGAGCCGCAAGCGCGCAACCGGCGTGCGCGTGATGGACGCCGTCACCCAACAGACGACGGAGTACTCGGCGAGCGTCGTTTTCTTGTGCGCGTCGGCGCTGAACTCGACCTGGCTGCTGATGCGATCCGCGACCGACCTCTGGCCCGGCGGGCTCGGCAGCAGTTCAGGCGAGCTCGGTCACAATCTGATGGATCACCACTTCCGCTGCGGCGCGGAAGGGGCGATCGTCGATCTGCAGGACAAGGCAGTGTTCGGACGACGGCCGACCGGCTTCTACATCCCGCGCTACCGAAATTTCTTCGGCGACAGGCGCGAGTACCTGCGCGGCTTCGGCTATCAGGGCAGCGCGAGCCGGCAAGGCTGGGAGCGCGCGGTCGCGGAACTCGGCGTCGGCGCGGCGTTCAAGGACCAGATGACGACGCCGGGGCCGTGGCGTATCGGCGGCACCGCGTTCGGCGAGATGCTGCCGAACCACGCGAACCGGATCTCACTCGACGCGACGAAGACCGACAAGTGGGGATTGCCGGTGCTGGCGATCGACTGCGCGACCGGCGAGAACGAGCGGCTGATGCGCCGCGATATGATGAACGACCTGGCGGAGATGCTCGAAGCCACCGGCGTCAAAGACGTGCGGGTCTACGACAACGGCTCTTTCCCCGGCATGGGCATTCACGAAATGGGCACGGCGCGTATGGGACGCGATCCGAAGACGTCCGTGCTGAACGCGCACAACCAGGTGTGGGACTGCACGAACGTGTTCGTCACCGACGGATCGTGCATGGTCTCGTCCGGCTGTCAGAATCCGTCGCTCACCTACATGGCGCTGACCGCGAGAGCTGCGGCGTTCGCGGTCGACGAGTTGAAGAGGGGGAGCCTGTGACGATCACGCGTCGTGAAATGCTGGAGCGCGTCACTGGGATGCTCGGCGTCGCACTCATCGGTGGCGATCGCCTGCTCGCGTTGTCGTTCGATGACGAGGCGCTGGCGCAGGCGACCGCGAAGGGGACGAGCCTGTTCTCCGCGGCCGACGTCGCGCTGCTCGATGAAATCGCCGAGACGATGCTGCCGGAAACGTCGACGCCCGGCGCGAAAGCGGCGAAGACCGGCGCCTTCATGGCACTGATGGTCACCGACGCGTACACGGATCGCCAGCAGCAAATCTTCCGTGCGGGGCTCGGTCAGCTGGACGACGCGTGCCGCAATACGCACAAAGTGTCGTTCATGCAGGCGACGGCCGCGCAGCGGCTGACGGTTGTCGAGGCGCTCGATCGCGAACAGAAGTCCGCGATGGACGCGCGCATTCCGACGCCGACGAATCGCGCGCCGGCTCCACCCACACCACCTGACGAACCGGCACACTATTTTCGGATGATGAAAGAGCTCGCGCTCCTTGGCTACTTCACGTCGGAGATCGGCTGCACGAAGGCGTTGCGCTACCGTGAATCGCCAGGCCGGTTCGATCCGTGCGCGCCGCTCACACCGGGTGAGAAATCCTGGGCGAATCACGCGTAGCCGCTTCAGTCGTGCGACTTCTTCGATCGGCGCGCGCTGACTTCGACGCCTTGCAGGTAGACCGTCGAAATCCGCCGCGTGTTGCCGATGGCGTCGAGCGGGTTCGCGTCGAGCACGAGGAAGTCGGCCGATTTGCCCGGCGCAATCGTGCCGAGCTGATCGAGTCCGAGGATGTCCGCCGACGTGTGCGTGCCCGCGACGATCGCCTGCATCGGCGTCAGGCCGGCCTTGACCATCAGCTCGAGCTCGACGTGGGACGCCAGACCGAATGCGCCGCCGCCGGTGACGCCGCCGGTGTCGGTGCCGAGACCGAGCTTCACGCCGGCTTCGTGCAGCGCCGCCACGTTGCGCAGGAGACGATCGGCATCCTCGATCGCCCGCTGCGGCGGGGCCGCCGGCAGAAAGCCGTCGCGCAGCTGCTGGATCTCGGCTGCCGACATCGTGTCGAGCACGATCGGCTCGGATAGCCACTGCGGCGGTCCCGCGTAGATCGCGTTGCGCTCTCCCCACATAGTCTCCACGAAGAACACGTTCGGCCGTGCCTTCAGCATCGCGACGAGCTCGGCGTCAACGTCGCGATCGCGGACGCAGTGGCCGAACCCGTCCACTCCGGCGCGCAGCAGATCCTTCGCGTCGGCCAGTGTGGAGATGTGCGCCATGACGCGGAGACTGTGTTTGTGCGCTTCGTCGATGATGGCGCGATACAACTCCGGCTTCAGCTTCTCGACCGTGCCATTCCTGTCGTCCACCCAGATCTTGACGAGGTCCGGCTTGCTGGCGGCGAGCTCGCGGACCTTCGCGCGGGCGTCATCTTCGGTCGTCACGCCGTACGCGGCATCGCGCATCGGCACGCCCGGTCCGGCGTTCGGCATCGCGAATCCCCGGCCGGCCGTCAGGTAGCGGGTGCCGGCACCGCTCTCGGCACGGACCTGAAACGGCAGAGCGCCGCGGCCGGTGCCCGCTTCGAGCACGGCCGCGACGCCGTAGAAGGCGAAGCGATCGAGGATCGCGTGAAGGTTCTCGCGTGTGTAGTTCTCCGCAGTGAACCTCGTGCCGAGTCGGTAGCCGAGGTGCACGTGCACGTCGACGAGCGCCGGCATCACCGTCTTGCCGGTCAGATCGATGTGGCGCGCGCCGGCAGCGTCGAGCGCTCCTCTTTTCCCGATCCGCGTGATGTGATCGCGCTCGACGATGAAGGCGGAGTTCTCGATCGGCGGCGTGCCGTCGCCCGCGATCAGCCGGGCGCCTTCGTAGATCGTGGCGTCTGCGGCCTGCGTCGGCGCCGATGGCGCGTCGAGCGGCTCGAGCTTCACGATCGAGGCGCCGTGATTGTTGCCCACCCAGAAGGTCACCGGCGTCGTCGAGTTGTCGACGAAGACGCGGCGCACGTTGGTGGCGCGCGGTAGGGCGTACTGGACGAAGCGCCCGGTCGCGGGATCGAGACGGAGGATGCGGTCGTCGTATTCGCCGCCGCTCCACACGTTGCCGTTCTTGTCAGCGGTCACGTCGTACGGATACGCGCCGGGCGTCGGCACCGGCCACTCCTGGAATGTCCCGGTGCGGGTGTCGAACATCCCGATGCGATCGCCGTTGTTCTCGCCGAACCATAGACGATCGTCGGCGTCCATCATGCCGCGCCGCGGGCCGGAGCGCGGCGTCGGCGTCTTGAAGATCTGGATCTCGCCGCTCTTCGCGTCGATACGGCCGACGTCCTCGGCGCCGAGCACGAGAAAGTAGCCGTTGTTCTTCGAATCGGGAATCACGTCGTAGACGTTCGGCCGCGGGATCTTGTACGGTTCGAACACCTCGAACTTCCCGCTCTTCGGATCGAGCCGCAGCACGGTGTAGGTCCCGGCGTCCTGCAGCCACACGCGCCCGTCCACGTACGACCGGTCCGGACCGACCTGGTTGATCTGGACGTGCGGACCGTTTAACTCCGGCGGCAGGTCCCATGTGTCGAACGTCTCGGTCTTCCTGTCGAACCTGGCGAGGCCGCCCTGGAACTGCATGCCGAGCCAGATGTTCTGATCGCGGTCGAAGCGAACGCCGAGCACGCCGGTCGGTGCCGACGGTTTCAGCGTCGGGATTTCCCACTCGGTCACCTTGCCGGAGCGTGGGTCGAGCCTGCCGAGGATCTGCTCGCCGAAGCTCGCGTACCACGCCATGCCGGTCGAGTCGACGATCACGTCGTGCGGCTGGCGTGTGCGCTGCGGCAGGTCGTACTCCGTGTAGATCGCCTGAGTGGCCCTGCCGGTCGGACGCGGCAGGATCTTGAACGCGTAGTTCCACTGTGAGGTCGCGCTCAGGTTGATGGTCGCGAGGTATTCGGCCTGCCGGCGCCACGCGGCACGCTGCTGTTCCGGCGAGATCGGCCCGCCGCCGATCCGCGGCGCGACGAGCCTCTGGATCTTCAGCGGGAACGAGAGCTGCGGATAGGTGGACATGCGCTCGATCACGGCGACCATCTGATCGGCGGTGTATTTCGTGCGCACGATCCGCTCGAGCGTGTGGCAGTGCGTGCACCCGCGGATCGACGCCTTCTGCTCGTCGGTGCCGGGAAAACTCGCGAGCCATTCGGCGTTCGACAACTGCGCCGCCACGTCGCGCGACTTCCGCAGCTTCAAGTCGAAGGTGGCGGTGGCGGCCGCATCCACCTTCACGATCGGGCTCAACTCCAGGTCGTAGCCGGTCGCCTTGACCCGCAGGGCGTACGGGCCGGGTTCGAGACGCGGCTGCGGAAAGCGATACCGGCCGCTGCGATCGGTCACGACGGTGGTGGTGATCGTCGAGCCGTTCTTCTTCGCACTGACGAGAACGCCTTCGAGCGGACCTTCGTCGGCCGCGGTCACCAGCCCGGTCAGGGCAGGAAGGTCGGGAGGCTGCGCGTGCATCGGGTCCACCCGCGACGTCCAGGCGGCGATGAGGCCGCAGACGATCGCCACGACGAGCAGGAGCCGTAATCGCATGACGACCTCCGGGCACATTCTGCCACGTGCGGAGGTTATGCTTAATGGAGATGGCTTTTGATGTTCGAGGCTATCACCGCGCCGTGGCGTCCTAACAATATGCGTATCGTTTGTGCCTGCCTCGTCGCGATTCTGGCCATTCCGGTCGCCGGGCAGGATCGACCTCTGCCGGACTACGCCACTTTCATGGCCGAGGCGCGCAAGCGCCTCGAGGCCGACGATATCCGCCAGAGCGAGTACGTCTTCGTAGAGACCCAGCGCGAGCAGAAGCTGGACGCGACCGGCAAGTCCACGAAAGAAACGGTCGACGTCTTCGAGAGCTACCCCGCGCTTCCGAACGAGGATCGCTGGCGGCGGCAGACCGTCAAGGACGGTATGCTTGTTTCGCCGGAAGAGCTCGCCAAGGTGGATCGCGAGCGCCAGAAGACGGTGCTCGAATACGCCAGGAAGCTGGAGCAGAACCCGGAAAAACTCCGCGCGGCCGAGCAGAAGAAGCGCGACGAGGAACAGCGTGACAACAAGCTCGCGGTGGACGACGCGCTACGCGTCTACGACATCAAGATGCTCGGACGCGAGGTGGTGAGCGGCTACCAGACCATCGTGTTGTCGTTCACGCCCAGGAAGAACGCCAGGCCGCAGACCAGCGAGGGCAAGATGATGCGCCACTTTGCCGGAAAGGCGTGGGTGAGCGAGTCGGAGTACGAGCTGGTACGTCTCGAGGCCGAGGCGATCGAAACGGCGTCGTTCGGACTGGGGCTGCTGGCTCGCGTCCACAAGGGATCGAAGGCCGCCTTCGAGCGCCGCAAGGTGAACGGCGAGCAGTGGTTGCCGGCAAGCGCGACCTACACCGGCAGCGCGCGGGTGATGCTGGTGAAAGTGATGCGGGTCGGCGGCACGCTGGAGTTTTCGGACTACCGCAAGTTCAGCGTCAAGACCGAGACGAAGATCGGCAAGCCTCAATAGGATTCAATCGGTTTCACTGAATCGCCGGCGCCGACAGCGCTAAGATAGGCCGCGCCGCCCGCGCCGCTGTCGGCGCAATTGGAGAAGTCGCGTGATTGGCTTGCCATTCGGGCCGCTCAGCCCGCTGATCGTTCTCGCGCTCGCCGTTCTCTTCGTCTTCCTGTTCTATCGATGGATCGCGCGGCTCTTCGGCGTGGTCATCGTGCCGGAGGATTCCGTCGGCGTCGTCAACAAGAAGTATGTGGTGTTCGGTCAGCATCGAACGCTACCCGAAGGCTCCATCGTCGCGCTCAACGGCGAAGCGGGGCTTCAGGCCGACACGCTCGCGCCGGGTCTCCACTTCGGCCTCTGGCCGTGGCAGTACATCGTGACGCTGCAGAAGTTCATCACGATCGGTCAGGACACCGTCGGCATCGTGGAAGCGCGGGACGGCCATCCGCTGAAGGACGGCCGTGTGCTCGCGCGACGCGTCGAATGCAATTCGTTCCAGGACGCGCGTTTGTTTCTTCAGGGCGGCGGCGAGCGCGGCCCACAGATCACTGTCATTCCACCCGGCACCTACCGAATAAACACAGCCTTGTTCACCATCCAGGGCATGAAGGTTCTCGACGTGCCGGACAACATGGTGGGCATCGTAACGACGAAGGAAGGGCGTCCGTTGCCCGCGGGAGAAATCGCCAGCCAGCCGGTCGTGGGCCACAACTCGTTTCAGGACGCGCAGGCATTCGTCGACGCCGGCGGCGGCAAGGGACTGCAAGAGCAGGTCATTCTCGCCGGCCGGTATTTCCTGAATCCGCGCTTCGCAACCGTCGAGATCAAGGAGACCACGACCGTCCCGATCGCCAACGTCGGCGTCGTCATCGCCTACGTGGGCCGTGAAGGCAAGGACGTGACGGGCGACGCGTTCAAGCACGGCAATCTCGTCAACAAGGGCGAGAAGGGCGTGTGGGTCGAGCCACTCGATCCAGGCAAGTATCCGATCAATACCTACACGCACCGTGTGGAGGTCGTCCCGACCGCCAACGTCGTGCTGAACTGGGCGACTGGCAAGACCGAGGCGCACAATCTCGACAAGAATCTCTCGACGATCACCGTGAGGTCGTCCGACGGGTTCACATTCAACCTCGATGTCAGCCAGATCATTCACATCCCGCGGGCGGAAGCGCCAAAGGTCATCGCGCGATTCGGCAGCATGGTGAACCTGGTCACACAGGTGCTCGAGCCGACGATCGGCAACTACTTCAGGAACGCCGCGCAGGGATCCGACGTGATCGATTTCCTCCGGACGCGTCGTGAGCGCCAGGAGGATGCGCGGAAGCAGATCGCCGCGGCCTTGTCGGACTACAACGTCGTAGCCGTCGACACCCTGATCGGCGACATCACGCCGCCTGAAGCGCTGATGACGACGCTGACCGACCGGAAGATCGCGGAGCAGGAAAAGGTCACGTACGACACGCAGCGGCTCGCGGAGGAAACGCGCAAGGAGCTCCAGCAGGCGACGGCGATGGCCGACACGCAGGCGAGCGTCGTAGCGGCGCAGCGGCAGGTCCAGATCCAGGAGTTCCAGGCGAGCGCCGCCGTCAAGACCGCGGAAGGGCAGGCTGCGTCGAGGAAGCTCGTGGCCGACGCCGACGCGTATGCGACGCGAGCCACGGGCAACGCCGACGCGGAAAAGACGAAGGCTGTCGGCACCGCGGAGGCGGACGTGATCAAGCTCAAGATCGCGTCGATGGATTCCGGCAACTACGCCGGGATCGAAATCTCGAAGGCGTTGGCCGCGAGCGGCTTTAAGCTCGTGCCTGATGTCGTGGTGAGCGGCAACACTGGAGCCGGCGGCGATGGCGGGAACTCGCTCGTTAGCGTGCTGCTGGCCAACCTCATTCGAGACGGGCGCGCGAACGACAAGCGCTGACGCACTTCGAACCCCCAGTGGACAGACCCGAGGCGTGGATGAGCGCATAGATGACGTGCTTCGTGCCGACGCGAAGACCAGCAGGTAGGTGGCGATCGGCGCGACGAAGGTGATGTATTGGGGGTGCCGCCGCATCCTCCGATACCGCCCACGCGCGCACCGATGACGATGCACGCGAGCAGGACGAACAGTTCAATCCAGAGCATCGTCAGCGACGTCTACCTTCGATCGCCAACGCGGCCGACACGGGCGGACCGCCCGTTGAGCCCGGCGAGACGCGGCGGTATGCTTGGCGCGGAAAGGCGGAGCCCTGTGACCACGAAGAATCGACTGGGTGACTCCGGCGTGTCGCGTCGCGACATGATCCGACTCGGCGCCGGCGGCGTGGGCTTTGGCCTTTGCGGCGGCATAGGCCCCGTCCCATATCTCCTGAGCCAGGCGAGCCGTGCTGCCGCAGCCACACAGTCCGGCCGAATCCTCGTGGTCTTCGAGTGGTTCGGTGGCAACGATGGGCTCAACACCATCGTCCCGTACGGCGACGCGACGTACTACAAGCATCGCCCGACGATCGGCATCAGGGAACGGGATCTGCTTCCGATCGATGCGCACATCGGCTGGCACAAGTCGATGAGCGGGATGAAACATCTGTACGACGAGGGCAAGGTGGCCATCGTCCAGGGCGTCGGCTACGACCAGCCGTCGTTCTCGCACTTTTCGTCCGCCTCGTTCTGGCACACGGCTGCCCCCAACAGCGGCAACGAGTACGGCTGGATCGGGCGGACCGCGTCGGCGCTGGATCCGGCCGGAGCGCGCCCGAACATGATCGTGAACATCTCCGACAGCCAGACGCTGGCCGTGAAAGCGGAAAAGCACGTGCCGCTGGTGTTCATCGACCCGATGAAGTTCCAGCGCGGTGTGTTCGCGCAGGAGAAGGCGGCCCTCGACACGCTGGCTGCGCAGCACGCGCCGGTTGGCGACGCACACCGATACGTACTGGAAGTGACGAGGAGCGCGGCACAGGCATCCGAAGTAGTGCGGGCCGCGTGGGGCCACTACAAAGGAAAGGACAACCCCGATCTGCGGCTGCTCGATCTGGACAAAGTGGCCGCGCTGATCGAGGCGGACTTTCCAACCAAGCTGTATTACGTCCCGCTGCGCAACAGCCTCTTCGACACGCACGTGAACCAGGCGGCGCCCCACGATCGACAGCTCCAGTACTGCTCCGACGCCATCGCGGGCTTCTTCCAGGAGATGAAACGGATCGGCAGAGCGGACGACGTCGTGATGTACGTGTACAGCGAGTTTGGCCGCCGCGTACCGGAAAACACCAGCCTCGGGACGGACCACGGCACGGCGCAGGTGAACTTCGTGATCGGGAATGCCGTGAAAGGCGGTCTCTACGGGAAGCCGCCGAGCCTCACGAACCTGGTGCTCGGCGACAACCTGGAGAACACGACGGACTTCCGTCAGGTGTACGCCACCCTGATCGACGAGTGGATGGGCGCCGACGCCGTGAAGGTGCTGGGACAGCGCTTCGCGACGCTGGGCATGTTCCAGGCTGGCTCGCACGCGTAACTGGAGGGGATGATGGCGACACGCACGGGCTGGTCCCCTGGACCGGCGGCCTGGCACGACGATCTGGCCCCCATGCCTGCCGCCGAGTGGAACTACGACCGCGCCGCCCACCTGCTGACGCATGCGGGCTTCGGCGGCACGCCGGAGGAGATCCAGAAGCTGGCGGACGCCGGCCTCGAGCGCGCGGTCCAATCGCTCGTGTACTACGAGAGCATTCCGAATCCGAAGATGCAGCCGTTCGTCGAGTCGGGGCTCTGGGATCCGACGCTGAACGGGTTCCCTGAAAGCCGGCCCGAAGCGACCGATCGGGCGGAGAAGCACGGCGCCTCGATGGGGATCGAGAGCAAGCCGTCCGGCAACCGCCCGGTGCAGCCGGTCTCCGACCGGTTCTTCTACTGGCTGCGGGCGACGATGCTCGAGACGCGCCGGTTGGGGTACTGGTGGGCGAACCGGATGCTGCAGACCACCCACCCGGTCGAGCAGAAGATGGCCTTGTTGTGGCACGGTCACTTCGCCACGCACGAGAACAAGGTCCGCGACTATCGGAAGATGGCGCAGCAGATCGACCTGTTCGAGCGCGGCGCCACGGGCAACCTGCGGGAGCTGACCATCAAAGTCGCGCAGAACCCCGCGATGCTCTACTTCCTCGACGCGCAGTACAACGTGAAAGGCGCGCCGAACGAGAACTTCGGCCGCGAGGTGATGGAGCTCTTCACGATGGGGGTCGGCAACTACTCGGAGAAGGACGTGCGCGAAGGCGCGCGCGCGTTCACCGGGTGGTACTTCGACGACCTCGCGTTCAAGGTGGATCAGGACAAGCACGACGGCGGCGTCAAGGCGTTCCTCGGGCGGACCGGGACCTTCGACGGCCTGGATGTCCTGAACATCATCTTCGAGCAGCCGGTGACTGCGGAGTACCTTGCGGGCAAGATCTATCGCTTCCTGGTGCGGGACGAGTTGTCCGCGGAGCTGCGGAAGAAGCTCGGTGCGGTTCTGCGCGACCACCACTACGACGTCAAGCCGCTGTTGACGGTGATCTTCTCGTCGAGAGACTTCTACAGCCAGGCGAGTTACGGCGGCCACATCAAGGGGCCGGTCGAGCATATGGTCGCCATGATGAAGCACCTCGGCGTCGACACCATGCCGGGAGTCCCCGACTTCAATCAGTCGACCATTGCGATGGGCCAGCATCTGCTGAATCCGCCCTCGGTGGCGGGCTGGGCCGGCGGCAAGGCGTGGATCACACCCGGCCTGCTGATTGCGCGCGGCAACGTCGCGCGCGAGGTCCTGATCCCCGACATGACCGGCTTCAGGGACTGGAATTTCAGCGCCGGCAGCGACGATATTCTCGGCCGCCGGCTGCGCGACGGCTTCGACATCGGCGCGGCGACAGCGGTCAACGACCCGTCCAACATGAGCGCATTCGACCGCGTCGCGCTCGAGCGCGACGAGAAATTCAACACGCGGATCTCCGGCTACGTGGGCTGGGAGCAGGCGGCACGCAAGCTCATTCCGACACCGCGTCACGCGGCCCGATTCGATCTCACCGAACTCGTGGTGCAGAGCGGCGCGAAGACGACCTCAGAGGCGATCGACTATTTGACGTGGCGGACGCTCCGCGTCCCGCCCGCGCAGGCCATGCGCGACACCCTCGTGGCGTTTCTGACGAAAGAGCTGGGTACCGACAACGTCCTGCGCGCCAGGACGTACATGGAAGATCCGCTGCGCATCACGATGCACCTGGTGATGAGCACGCCTGAGTATCAGATCGTGTAGCCGCACCTTAGGGGTTTGGCCACCTCGATGTGACGGCTCTATGGCCGCAGTGTCGTTGGACAGGTCGCTGCATTCGCAACAAGCGCGGCGAACGGCGTATTCGTGATCGCGCTGACTGTTACGTCGTCAATGTCCCAGCCGGGCGCGCCCGTCGTTTCGTCAGCGCCGATACGGAAACGGATTCTGACGTCCTGGTTCGCGTACGCCGTCCCGACACTGAGCGTGACATTGGCGAAGTTTGGCCAGCCGGTCATGCGGTTCACGAATGCCGGGTGGCTCTTTCCAAGGGGCGAACTCGTGTTCGCGTTGGTCGACCCGTTGTACGCGCCGACGCCGATGTCCGTCCAGGATGCGCCGCCGTTTGCGCTCAGTTCCACGACACCGCCGTCCCACCCGCCGTTTTCGAACGAGAAGCGGTGGCGGAACGAGACCACGAGCGGCCCCGCGCCGACGTGAATAATCGGGGACACGAGACTCTGTTCGTCTGGCAGGTCCGCCTTCTGGCCGTCTGTTTGACCATTGTTGTCGGGCCCCCAAAAGACGTGCTGCGTTTCGGACAGCGTGCGCCTTTGCCAACTCAGGACGTTAGGCATCGTCGTGGCGCCGCCGTCGATCGACCACCCGGGGTTGGCCGATTCGACTGTCTCCGTCGTCGAGATCGCGGCAGTGTCGTCGTAGTTGATGCGATGGGTCAAAACTGTATTCAGACCGTCACTGAGCCCCAATTCAGGAGCAGATACCGACAGGCTGAAATCGGTCGTTTCCATTCCCGCGGCGCCGTTCAAGGCGACGACGACCGAACCCGTGCTGACATTGAGCTTCTGCAGCGGAGGGAACACGACAGTGTTGCCAAATGGGAACGTGACGTGCGGGTTGCTTGATGTGATCGCGGCCGTGACCTGGTTGACGTTGTTGGGCCCTTGATTCTTGAGCGTTATCGTCAACGTACCGGTTTCGCCGTTGTCCAGAACACCGTCGCGATCGCAGGAACTGACATTATCGGTCAGGGTGTCTCCGACCACCTCGAGCTGTGACATCTCCCAGATCCCGCGTCCGTAGGTCGCAATGCGAATGGCGCCGCCACCTGGTGGAATGTAGATGTCGTTCACGCGCACCGTGGGCAGTCCGTTGCCAAAAACGCTCCACGTGGCCCCGCCATCCGTGCTGCGGTAGACGCCGACGTGCGTCGCCGCGTAGATCGTGGAATGGCTCGGATCGCCTGGATCGACGAGCACTCTCGTCACCGGCAAATCAGGAAGGCCCGTTTGCATAGCTGCGAACGTTGCGGTGGACCAGCTGTCCGATGGGTTGGCGATCGACGCTTTGATCACTCGAACGGAACCAGGCGCCTGCGCCACCGACGTGATCCACAGGGTCTGATTGTCCTGCCAGCCCACGTTCGTAACGAAGCCCTGATAACCCGGAACCTTCGCGATCACATTGATGTCCGTCCAGGTGGCGCCGCCGTCCGTTGTGATGTCAAGGAATCCCCCTGCCGCGCCAAGGGCGATCCGACGCAGATCGGTCGGACTCACACTGAGGTTGTACGGACTGGAGCGGAACCTGCGCGAGGCGGGCAGACCGGGTGAAATCGGGGCCGTCGCCGAACCTATAAGGATCCAGTTCAAACCGCCGTCATTGGTCCGCCACACACGGGAATTGGTGAAGTGGAAGAACACGCGGCCGGTGGGATCGAGAGCCGCGTACGCCGGAACGATCGCGGTGAAGAACCCGGCGCCGGCCGAGTCGGTCAACGTCCCCCTTGCGGTCCAATTCTGAAAGACCACCGGTGGAGTGTTGCTCAGATTCGTGCGGATTGCCGAACCCTGAGCGCTCCCCATCACGGTGTTCGAGTTTGCCTGGCTGGACGCCGTTCCCATCCCGTCGCCGCCGATCACCTGATTGTGAATCGTGCCGTTGTCTGTTCGCAGGCGCGTTCCGTTGTCCTGAGTACCGCCGATCACCAGACTTGGGAAGCCCTCCTCGCCGTTCACCGTGTAATACAGGTGGGAGGCCAGTCTGTTGTTTTTGTCGCTGCTGAACGTGGCGCCGTCGTCTTCGCTGATGTGCATTCCGCCGTCGTTGCCCAGAATGATCGTCGGCGTCCCCGTCTGCTTGAATGCGGCGGCGTGGTGGTCTGCGTGCGCGTAGGGCAGCGACCGGACTTGGCTGTAGAGCCACCAGGTCTTGATGGTCCAGGTCGCGCCGCCGTCCTGCGTCCTCGCCGTCCCGAGATCTCCGCCGATCCAGACGCTGTTTCTCGCCGGATCCTGCGGATCCACCAGGATCATCTGGTTGTACCAGCATTGCCCGTGACAGATGTTCATATTCGGCATCGAACCAGCCACGGGGTTGGTCGGGATCTTCGTTGAGTTGACGCCGTTAGACACCCAGGTTTGCCCGCCATCGGCCGATCGATAGACGTCTCTCATTGCCAAATCGTTGAGGTCGCTCGAGTACGCGTAAACCACCGCGTCGCCTGCCACGCCAACACCGAGCGTCGTGCGGCCGTTGTTGGAAAAAACGTTTCCGGCATTCGAGATGGGGGCCCAGGTCGCGCCGCGATCGGTCGACAGATAGAGGGTCGTCGCGAATCCGCACTGCAAGCCAACGAAATTCGTGGGGCACGGCTGCGCCGACGCGAGCCATCCTGCGCTCGCACGGACGACGCTCCACACCGACAAGCCGTTGAATGTCGGCACGGCGTCGTAGGTTGAGCCATCGTCTGCCGAGCGAAACAGGCCGTTGTCCGTCGCGACGAGCACGATGTCGCGGTTGGTGCTGATATCGACTTTTACGTCGCGCACCGAAACGGCACTGCCCAGTTCAATCACCTGGTCCCAGCTGACGCCGCCGTTCGCCGACCTCGTCATCGCACCGCCGACCAGAATCTGGTCGTATGGATCACCCAATCCGAGATAGAGGTTATTCGGATTGCGCCCGAATGCCACCGAACCGCCACCCGTCGTCGGAAGGTCGTCGGTGAGCGCTGTCCATTGAGTGCTGGCGGACGTCCAGTTGTTCGTGCGCCACAAACCGCCGCCGGAGGTCAGAAGGTAGACGATGTCGGGGTTCGTCGGGTGCGGCAGGATCGTCCGTGCGCGACCGCTGTCGCGAACATGACCTGTGAAGCTTCCGTTCTGCTCGTAATCGGCGCCGGTCGGCCCGATGTTGACCCACTTCGGGCCATTAGCGTTCTTCTTATCCGAATGGTCTTTGCCTTCTTTAATCGCATTCTGGCGGAACGTCGGTGTGACGATGCCCCACGCGCCGCGCTCCCATGCCAGCCGGGCGGTTGCGTCATCTTTTTCGACGCCGACATCCTTCGCGTCAGCGTCCTTCTCGAGCAGAGTCAGGCCTGGCGTCGAATCGGCCGGCTCCGCATCCTGCGATCGAACCCAAATCGTTGTGGAAACGATCGCGGCCACAGCAGCCACTGCAAACGCCTGGTTTTTGCGAGAGATCCAGCGCATGTCCAACCCTCCAGTCGAGAAGCGAGGACGACAGCAGCCCGCGATGAGGCTGAACTCAGGTGGGTCGAGAACGCGAGCCTACCACATGAACTGCATCGCGGGATTCGAGAAAGCTGCCGCTTTCGAGACAAGCGGGGGCTACACTTCGCCGCAGATGCGTACGGTCCGCGAGGCACGCCTGACGACGAGTCTGGTTATGGTCGTTTGCTGTGGAATCGCCGGCGGAACGGTCGTGGACTCGGCCACCGGGCAAGCCCGCGCGGGAATCCGGACGGTTTCAGGCAAAGTCACGCGGATTCCCGCGTTCTGTGGCGGCAAGCCTTTGGCTGATCGAATCGACCGCCCGGTCGTAGCTGTTCCTTACGCCAATAAAAGGTTTCACGTGATCAAGGGATCGACCGACACGCCTTCACGCCAAATCGTTCTCAGCTTCACGTCGGATTCGACGGGGCGTTTTTCATTTCGCGTGCCTGCGGGCGTGTATGCGATCCTGGTCGACGAACAAGTGCAACCAGCCGATGCCAGCCGGTACGAATCGCGATTCGTCAAGATGGACAGGACGTGCTTCGCAGCCTGGTGGGCGAAACCATACGACGATTTGCGCGTGGGAATTTCCAACATCGAGGAACTGAACTTCGAATTCACCCAGCGCTGCTTCATCGATTTGGACATTCCCTGCCTGCACTACGACGGTCCACTGCCGCAAGGCGAGGGGTCTGCGGTGGGCGCCAACCACGTGGCCTGCCAACCGTAGCTCGCTAGCGATGTGGGGGATGCCCGCCTTCGCCAGGGCTACGGCGGGCATCCGCCGGAGCGCGCACGGCGCCAGCGGCGCGAAGGCGGGATGGAGCGGGCTACGGGGATCGAACCCTTCGAGCGCGTGTTTCTTATTCATTGATGGCGCGCGACTTCTGGCCTCAAGGGTTTAATTCCCAACCGCTTACCGCATTCGAGTTCTCCTCTAGAGTCTTCCCGACTCCTCGTCAATCCACCAGTGTCGTGGAGACATTTTGGAGACGGCGGCGCGCTACGAAAGTTTCCCTCACACCTCAAAGACCGCTTCGATGGCCGCGTGATCGCTCAGTCTCGCTTCTCGCCACGCCGTCAGGTACTCACAACTGATCGTCTGCAACCGATCGGACGCGAAGATGTGGTCGAATCGCCGCCACCGGATTTGACCCTTGCGCCGCATCACCCAACTGCACGCATCAACCTCGTCACCCGTGAAGGTTGCGGAACGCGTCGCGAAGTCCGAAAACCTGCAGCCCTGAAAGGATGTTGCGCTCGGCCGTATCCCATCGAAGCCCCGAGCCCCCGGCAATCCGACGTTCCAGTCGAACGCGTCCTGAGGCTTCATCCATCTCCTGCGCCCAGGTGACGATCTGCCCCGAATGCAGTTCACACTGGGGGGTGTTGAAGTCGCCGCACAACAGCGTGTGCCGGTTCCAGTTCAGGCCCGACAGGCCGGCATACACCGCTTCGAGGACCTCGACCTTCGCCCAGCCGTTATCCGATCCGTTCGGCATATGCACGTTGTGGATTACGAGTTCACCGATCGGTGTTTCGACGAGGCGTGAAAGGACTTGCTCCTCCCATGAAGGAACCGAAAACGACACGCGGGCGTGCTCGTTCAATGGATAGCGGCTCGCGATCAGGACGCCACTGGCGTGCGCGCCCCGACCGACCTGGGATGCGTCGAGCATCGTCGCCCTAACATGATGGAAGCCTTCAGCCTTCAACGCTTGAACCCAATCGGCAACCGAGCGTGCTGTCATTTCTTGGAGCGCAATGATGCCCGGCCGACGCTCGGCCAAAACCCGCATCTGGTGAGCCGGCTGTCGTCTCCTGTTGACGTTCCAGGAGATCACCTTCACTGTCGCGGAATATGGTCCAGAGGATGATCGCGCCGCCTGGGCTATTGTTCGACGCGGCCGAACCCCGGTTTTCAGTCAACACTCAACCTCAGGCGACCGGGTCGCGCCGCGATTCGATCAGGTGACCGATCTTCGATGGCCCGCTTGCGCATCATGAGTGGCGCTGTACTGGGCGCTCGCGCCAATCTGCTTCCTTCGCGAATGCGAACTTGCGTGCGATTAGGACGCCGGGATCGACAAACAGATCAAGCTGTTGTCCGTCGATGAACTCCGCGATCGCCCAGACGTCGCGGCGGTCAACGTCGATGCGGACCCGAATCATCTCGACGCCAGAGGCTGAGTGCAGCACGGGGTGTGTGCTCACGGTGTTGGCGTCGAGCATCGCGGGCGGAAAGAACCCTTCACAGGTAAACCCAGTATCGCTGGCGACGAAGTCCGGCGTGTTCGCCGCGTTCACGGCGAGTCCGTCGGCTGGATAGGGCCGGCCGTCGAGAAAGTAGCCAACCAGTGCGATCTGAAAGCGCCGCGGCGCGCCGCTCTGTAGTGCCGCAGCGACGAGGTCAATGGCTTCGCAACACGTCATGTCTTAGCGCGGAGTCGCTCGGGAAAATCGAACCGGCTTTTAGAGCCCGTCGAGGTGGGTGAGCGCCCAGAGGTAGAAAGCAATGACGAAAGATAACCCGAGGACGTTGAAGACCAGCACTCGCCTCCACGTCTCTTTGATCAGGCCTGCACGCATGACGGGACCCACCAGTAGCGCCGCGAAGGAGCCGCAGATCGTTACTGGAATCAGGGTATAGATCAATGGCCTCATAGCAGGCCCCAAACCCATCGTGGCGCCAAACAGGCGAATACCCCCTAATGCGAGTGCCAAGTAGGAAATCGCGCAGGCTAACGCGGGTTTCATCGAGTTCCTTCGCCACGTCTGCCATTGCTCATTTTGCGGCCACCTCAATTTCCGGGATCGAGTGAATCTCCCATAGCGTTGAACCGTGTTCTGACGTGCTGCATCATCACTCGATCAAGATGGCGAAGTCATCCGCTATGAAACTCGTCATGGAACCGTTGTCTTCGACCGCGACGAGTTGGATTTGGACCGTTTGCCCACGAAACGGGGTGAGATCGTAACTTTTCAACGAATACGCGCTGTCCTTTTGCAGATTCGAGAACGTGCCCAGCTTCGTGATCGAGCCATTGCTCCGCCTCACTTGGACGGTGAGCTTATCGAACGCCTGTGACGTAGTTTGCTCTTCCGTCGTGATGTGCAGGAAGAACACCAGCGATGCCGCGGTGGCTGTCGATGGGATCGTCACCGATTGCGACAGACGATCGGTATGGGTTTCGCCGTAGCCACCGAGCCACGCCTTGACGGTTCCGGTGCGCGCCGGCTGATTCTGATCGGTGGAGATCACACCCTCTGTGGTCGTCCACCCCGTATTGCCGCTCTCGAAACCGGGGTTCTGCAGCGCCACGCCTGCGGTCGGAAACGGTGTGCTGCCGGCTTGGTTGAACTCGATGTCCAAAACCGGATGGAGTTCGAGACCGTTCGGCGCGCGACCCGTTTGGCCGTGGTCCCGGTCGAAGAATCCGACCGCAGTAACGCGCACGGGAATGCCGCTCGCCTCGTTCCACTGGCCATCGGTCTGGATCGTAGCGCCGAATTGGTTGACGAACTTCGTTGGACCGCCGCGAGCTGGGTTTGGAACGTACTCGGGAAGGACACCTGGTCGTTGCGACCCGAGACACAGCCAGGATCGACGATTTCGGCGATGACACCATGCGTGAGCACCTGTTGGCCTTGTGAATACAACAGCAGGTCGTCGGCGAGCACCAGGTGAAAGTCCGAGTCTCCAGATTTTCCCGCTTCGAGCTTGAACTTCACCAGCCGAGCGTCCACCACACGCACGGTGGTCTCGGCGCTTGTACGCGTCGTCTCGTCGCTCGGCACGGTCGGCCTCGGGAGTTGAATGAGAGTGTGAACCGTCGTTGCGACGGGGCTGGTCAGAGTGATGGTCGCCGCCGCAGTGTCCGATCCGACTTTGACCGCCCATCGCTCAACACCGCCGCACGATTGCGCGCGTGACGGCTGCGTCCACGTCACCGCCACCATGCCGGCGAGCGCGAGTGGTCCGAGCCACGGGCCGAGATCGTAGAAACCGGCGCGGGATGCTTGACCCACCGCTCCGACCATGAACCGCGGCACTCGTCGCATCGCATCCTCCGAATCGTCTCCCCGCCTCACGGACGTGGGCGGTCACTCCGGCTTGTCCCCTACTAGCACAATGAAAATGGTTTCGGCACACCACACAACGGCAACAACGGCCAGCGCGAGGAGAATCCTGCGTCGGTAGCCGCCGCGAGTCGCCATTAAAGCCAAGGGGCCCACGAGCAGAAGCGTCAATACGTAGACTAGGATCATCGCACCGGCTCACTTCGCGCCAGCCGCTGTAAGACGCGCGTATTCGCGCCGGACGGCCTCCGCCCAATCCTGACAATTAAACTTGCCGGGTCCGATGGTAACTGATTCACCTGGCGCGCGGTGCCGCCCAAGCGCACGTGTTTCGCCACTCTGCGACAGGCGCGCCACGAGGCAATCGCTTTGGTTTACTGCTCAACGAACCTCGCTCTCAATGAAGACAGTGTCGCGGAAGGATTTCAGACTGGAGCTTCCGAACCGTCTTGGTATGGATTTCTTTAAACTGTGGCTCGCCCGAGACATCTCTTATTGCCGCGGTCTGCTTGTTGACGCCGTAGTAGGCCGATCAAATTGGACGGCGAAGTCGCGTTCGTTGTGGGAATCGTGCTATCCAACAGGATCAGACGACCATCGGCGAGGATTTCGCCGAGCGGCCAGTGGGTTGGCTGGTCCGGCCAGCGGATTGGCCACTTGAACGTTCTGAGTCCGTGATCGGAGTAGGTGCGCGGCAGGAAAAATTGGGTGCCGACCGAGCGACTCTGATCGCACGAGGGACTGCGACAGGTTCGTGTCCACGCGAACAGCTTTGTACACCTGCCAGAGCGACAGGAATGTCTGTCGGCGCTGAACCCGCTCTGCCTATTGGTCAGGTCTCTCCGGCATCTTGCTTGCCTATGCGCGTGCGGTCAGCAAAACGGGAGGCTATAGATGACAGTGCGCCATTCGGTTGCAACGATTGTGTTCGCGGTGGCGGTTACGTGCGGCGCAAACCCGGTACTTGCGCAAATCGCCCGCGCGTACGTCGTTGAGGAACTGCCTTCGTTCGGAGGCGGCGACCTCGTCGGCTTGTCGATCAACAACCACGGCGACATTGCCGGCTACGGCTATCGCACCGACGGCAGCATCCGCGCGTTTCGGTGGACTCAAGCCGGCGGGCTTGAAGATCTCGGCGCGAACGGCGGCTGGCTGTCGCAGGCAATCGGAATCAACGACAACGGCGACGTCGTCGGCGTATACCTTGATGCGAACAACAACCCGCACGGCTTCATCGCGCCCGTTGGGGGCCTGATGCGCGACCTTAGAACATCGGACCGGCAGATCGTCCGCGTGAACTCGATTACCAACGACGGACAGATGACCGGCATGCTCTACAGCTACACGCCGTCTTTCCAGGTGCACGCCTTTAGAACGCTGGGCGACGGAACGCTGCAGGATCTCGGCAATACGGTTTACACGAGTGTTGGGTGGCACATCAACGATGCCGGTCAGGTGACGGGATACGAGGCAAGTACCGAGGACGCTAACACGCAGGCTGCCTTCCGCTTCTCGGACACCGACGGCAAGGTCACGCTCGGCACGCTCGGTGGTGCGCGCAGCAGTGGCATGTCGATCAACAACTCCGGCGTCGTTGTCGGCTGGTCCGAAGGTGCCGACAGCCAGATCTATTCGCGCGCGTTTCGCGCGAGGCCGGGGTTCCCCATCGAGGATCTCGGGACGCTGGGCGGGTCGGTCGCAGGCGCTGAGGCCGTCAACGACTCCGGTGCCGTCGTCGGATGGTCGGCCGGGCGCGCATTCATCTACAGCGATACCGACGGCATGATCGATCTGAACACGCGCGTCCCTGCCGCCGCCAATTGCCCGCTGTACGACGCGATGGGAGTCAATAACGCCGGCCAGATCGTGGTGCTGTGTTGGACCAACGGCCACACCGGAACCGTCCGGCTCACGCCGATTGTGGACACTGAACCGCCGGTCATTACAAACGCGTCCGTGACGCCCGACGTGCTCATGCCGCCTGACGGCCACATGGTCCCTGTGTCCGTGAGCGTGTCTGCGATAGACAACTTGGATCCCGCGCCGGTGTGCACAATCACGAACGTGACGAACAGTGAAGCGCCGACGTCAGGTTCCGACCCCGATGTTCAAATTCTCGATCAGTTCAACCTATTGCTGCGCGCTGATCGGCTGGGAACCGGCATTGGTCGCACTTACACGATCACAGTTGGCTGCCACGATTTATCCGCCAACACCGCGACGAGGCAACTGACTGTGAGCGTTCCGCACGATAGCGGGAAGGACGACTCCCTCGAGTTTCGCTAGAGGCGGAAGCGGCTTGACGCTTGCTGGAGCCGCGTAGCTCTGCCTCGAAGAGGGGTCACCAGGATCAGGTTACCGGCATCGGCATCTCGTCGAGGCTCCCGTGGCGATGACAAGATTGCGAGGTGGGCCAGACACGCGCCTCCGACGCGTAACCTTCACGCCGCTCGTGTATGTGCTAGGTGGTATTTCCCCAAGGGGAGCCAACTACTGGCAAAAAGCTGATGGTTGTGACGCCGTCCCTCGCGGTTCTTGCCACGCTCGCCGCGTGAGCGGAACAACGACCCCGCCGTTGTCCCGCGATGCACCAGATAGCGCCGGATCGCGTCGATGACGGGTGCCGGCGCGGCGATTTCTTCTTCGCGTTTCCCTGTGCCCTTGATCAACGTGTTGCCACGCTCGAGGTCGGTCTCCTGTAAGTTCAGGCTGCGCAACTCGGAGACACACAAGGCCCGACAGAGAGGAACGTCATCACAATCGCCAGCCGGCTGATATCCGCGATTCGTATTACGCGGAAGGTGCAACTTTGTTTGCACGAGGCAGAACTACCGACCAACTACATCGCGCGAGTCGCTGCGGCTGTCTTCACCAACCTGTTCTACCCACCCTGTCCGCAGATGATCGTTCTTGAAGCTCTGGGCCATGTAACGGGCGGCGTCAGCAGTCACGCATCGATGCGAGACGAGCAGCTCACCTTCTTCCAGCAGCTGGACATCGACGCCAGCGCCGGCGAGGATTTGAACCCGCGACGTTTGGGTAATGAGGCTCGTGGCCCGAACGCACCGCACACGCAACGGGCCTCGATGACGCGCACAAAGCGCATCCACGCGCAGTGAGCCACCGGCACCCGCCGGAGAAGTGTCACGCCACTGCCACACGCCACCCTCGTGGGTCCCCTCTGGGCGTACCGATCCGAATCGAACCACCCCCCACTGGGATATGTGTCCGCGCGCCGTTGGCGCTGGGTAGGTCTGTCAGTCGGGCAATTTAGAGGCGGCGTCTCTCAAAATATTTTAACGATCCGCGAGAAGCGGGAGCAGCATCCGCCAGTCTGAGTAAGCAATCTGTACGACAATTATCCTGTTCGCAACCCCACCGACTAATCAGCGCAGCCAGCGAGGCGATTCCGATCCATATCAGCGAAATGAGCCACTTCCGCTGAGTGCGGAAACTGGTTACAACGCCGAACGCCACCGCCAACCCGACGGCAATTCCGGGAAGCATGTAATAGAGCATACCGAGCACCGTCTGCATAGCGACCGCCGTTTTCTTCCCGTCTTAGGGGTGCAGCCGCGCGATCATTGCCAACATGGACGTCGCGCTCGGGCACGTCCATCTACGATTCGTCGTCGATGGGATTGACGCGCGGGCTGAATATGAACGCACTCACAGCGCCCAACACCGCAACGGTTGGCAGAAGGCCCACAACAAACGCTAAAAGCAGTCCCAAGCCGGTGAGGCCCATGATCGCACTTGTAGTGAGAACAAGCACAGAACCGACGAGCGAAGCGATCCAAACGGGTCGCATTGAGAGTCTGTATCGACCACCACAACTTTGGCATTGCATCACCTGACCGAATCGCACCCGCCGAAATTCCGCAGAGCAATGTGGACAGATTAAGGGGTCCAACTTCATCTGCCCTGATATCGGCTGAAGTGTTCGCCTACCGCGCCCGCGCGATCGTGACGCCGTTCGCAGAGAGAGTAACCCCTGACTGACAGGGGCTTTGGCTGGGCCTGCTGGCTGCGAAAGTCCACATGTCGCGTGGCTTACTAACGGATCAAAGCCTCAGCTTCTCGTAGAACTTCGGGTTGAAATCCAAACTGAATCGTACCGGGTTTGTCGGAGGGCTTATTCCGAGAGAGGATGGAGCCCATGGCACGACCCAGCAAGTACTCCCCGGAGCTGCGTGAACGCGCGGTCCGACTCGTCTTC
>Ga0070675_100000330_pt1 | contig 32078 bp, 24 predicted proteins | sample KBSM43metaG_FD_65343 | JGI IMG/M metagenome (GOLD analysis project Ga0070675, IMG submission 65343) | Miscanthus rhizosphere microbial communities from Kellogg Biological Station, Michigan, USA - KBS M4-3 metaG | ecosystem: Host-associated > Plants > Roots > Rhizosphere > Soil ... | reverse complement strand
GTTCTGATCAGAATGGACGCATCCAAACCGAGTGACCAGTTGTCGATGTACTCGAGGTCGAGCTCCACCCAGCGCTCAAAACCGATGTTGCTGCGGCCTTGAATCTGCCAGAGGCAGGTCAGTCCCGGGCGCATGCTGAATCGCCGCATATCGGCGGGACGGGTAATCCGATCCACATCCCGCCACGGCAGCGGACGTGGGCCGACCAGAGACATGTCACCGACCAGCACATTCCACAACTGCGGCAGCTCATCGATCGACGTTTTCCTCAGTATCCGGCCGAGCGGCGTCACGCGTGGATCGTTGCGTATTTTGAACACGGGACCGACGGCCTCGTTCCGCTGCTCCAGCGACGCCTGCAGCCGATCGGCATCGGCGTACATCGACCGGAACTTGTGCATCCGAAACGCCCGCCGGTTCAGGCCGCAGCGATCCTGCGCATACACGATCGGCCCCGAACTCGTGAGCTTGATGAGCGCCGCCACGGCGAGCATGAGCGGCGCGAATAACACAAGACCCGCCACTGCGCCCACGATATCGACGGCGCGCTTGACGGCGAGCCAGTGCGCGTCCGGCACCACCTGCATCGCCACGAACGCGCGATCGCCATGGGCGTGGTACCGCGGGAACGCCACAGTGCTCTCGAACATGTCCGCGCCATATTTCGCCTGCACGCCCGCGCGTTCGCACAATTCGAGGACGCGTTGAATGTGGTGGTAGCACGACTTCACAGGAAGCGCGATGACGACCTCGTCGATCGCCTGCCGCATCAGAATCTGTTCGAGTTGTTCAATCGTTCCGATGACCGGTTCCAACCCGCGCTGTCCAGTGCGCGCATGGTGTGGTTCGTCGACGAACCCGACCACGTCGTAACGGTGCCTCGGATCGACGCGAATATCTCTGAATGTGCGGCTCGCCAGCAGGCCAGTGCCCACGATGAGGGTTCGCCGCGCTTGACGGCGGTGTGCATGCTCCACCGCTTGCCGACCACCCCGCACCGTCAGACCAAGAACGATGGCGGCCAGCCAGAAGAACGGCACATCCCACAGGGTGATGCTGCGGCTGACGCTCGTGAACGGAAAGACGAGCGCCACTACCGAGGCCGCAGTTGCGGCCGCGAGGAGCCGACGGGCCTCGCTGCCAAATTGCCGTACCCGCTGCGCCTCGTAGAGGCCGAACAGGTGAAACACGGCCGGCCAGGCGACCGCCAGCGCGGTGAGCTGGAGAATGTTTTTCACCGTGACGCGCGCCGAAAGGAAACCCTGCGCGTTACTCGGGAGCTCCGCGAAATTGACGCTAACGAAGACAACCAGTATGGCTGTGAGTGCAGCCAGACTGTCGAAGCAGGCGACAAAGCCAGCGTTGGAGACGAGCGTGAGCTGCCGTCGACTACGCGACGTCGTACTCGGGACGGCGGACGCTGACTCCGGTAGACCGTCGGACAGGGAGAGCGATGGAATAGGACGACTCATCGGGAGCTCGGAAACGTGCCGTTTTCTGATCGATCGTCTTCACGCGGGGGTTGCTCGTACGCAGCGCGCGGCCTTCATAGCAATCGGGGTGCCCATTACGCCGACTGCCGTGCATCAGGTGTTACTAGCTATACAGATCGCGACAAGCCTGAAATTTTAGGTTGGGGCACAAATGGATCGAATGCGACTAAGGTCGCGGTGCACCAGATGCCACCCGTTAAAAGACGTCGCCGAACGAGACAGATCGACGCCACATCTAGCATCTTCGCACTACATCAGTAGCACCTTTAGACGCAACTCTGAGGCATCTTTTGGGAGGCCGCCGCGATGTTGGTTCGGACGAGTTGAAGCGCTCTGACGAGATACCAACCTTAGAAATCTATGATGTCTCGCTCGAAGACGACTTTTGTCACTTTGTTGGTTGACGTGGCGACAACGTCTTTATGACGACCCGGTGAAGTCATCGTTTCGGACGCTTATCCTCATTGTGTTGACGTTCGGACGTGGATATCGACCGCGTCTCAGCAGACAAAGCGCCGGCGCGCTGACAGTGCTCGGCACGACGGTCTGCCTGCTCTTCGGCTTCTTCGGCTTTGCTGTCGCGGTTCCCTGGATCACTACAGTGATGCCGGTCAGCGAGGCCGCGCAGCGGTGCCCTGGGGCGATCGACCCGTCCTGGGCCGCCGTATTTTGCAATCACAGCCACCCGCTGGAATGGAAATACGGGCTGATTGAGGACCATCCGATCCGCTTCGCGCTCGCCTCGCTCCAGAGGATCGTCGGGTGGGGTGCGTTCATTGCCCTTGCCGGACGCTTGAAGCGCTATCGCTAACGCTCAGTGATCATTGGGCTTGTTGAATGTGGCAGCCGTTTTCCGGCTCGCCCGAGACCTCCTACCGTCGGCCGAATCTGATACCGATACACGAAAGGCGGCCCCCCTTTTACCAATTGACCATGATCGTGTCTTCGGAAACACCACAGCAGCACGGTCGATTCGAGTTGGCGCTGCTGCTGTGCGCGCTGGCGGTGTACGGCGCCGCGTTTATCGTACGCACGAGTTTTGTCGTCGACGGCATCCGCTACTTCTCGCTGCAGGACGACGGGATGGTATCGATGCGGTATGCGAAAAACCTCGCCGCCGGTTACGGCCTTGTGTGGAACCCGGGTGGCCCGCGCGTTCAGGGCTACACGAATCCCTTATGGGTCGGGCTGATGGCCGCCGTCCATATCCTGCCGATCCCCGCATCGAAGATCAGTTTGGCCGTCCAGATCGTCGCGCTCGCGTGCGTACTCATCACGGTGTCGATTGTTCGCAGGTTGGCGAGCGTGACAAGCGGACGCGGCCATGAATGGTGGCCTGCCGTCATCATGACGGCGACCTATCTCCCATTAAACGAGTGGAGCCTGCAAGGATCGGAGGTGGCCCTACTCACGCCGCTGATTGCCGGCGCCGTACTGGCGGTCCAAACGGCGCGGACGCGTGGAACCTGGTCGATCGTGCCCTACGTCCTGCTCGCGACAGCCGTGCTGGTCCGTCTCGACATGGCGGTCCCATTCGCGGTGTTGCTCGCGTTTATGGTCTGGCATGACACGACGCGGCGCGCACACCACCTTGCGGTTGGCGGCGGACTGCTCGTCGGAGCCGTGATCGCACAGCTCGGGTTCAGCTGGTGGTACTTCGGCGATCCGCTACCGAACACCTACTACCTGAAGATGACCGGCTACCCGCTCCTGCCGCGCCTCGCGCGCGGCGCGTGGGTGATGGGGCGATTCCTGTTGCTGATGTCTCCAGGCGTCGCTCTGGTCGCCCTCACGCTCTGGCGCGATCGGTCCGACAATACGCGGCTACCGGCAGCCATCATCCTGGGCCAGATTGCGTACAGCGTGTGGGTGGGTGGCGACGCCTGGGAATTCTGGGGCGGCAGCAACCGCTACGTCACGGTGGCGATGCCGCTGTTTTTTGTTCTCGCCGGCCGTGGATTCCTGGAGCTTGTTGCGATGACGGCATCGCGCTCCAAAGGAGCTCTTCGCCGTCGCATCGTCGAGTGCGCCACGCTCGCGGCGCTCGTGATTGTGTTCAACGAAACCCGCGGCAAGACGGCTCTTCGCGAATGGCTACTCCTCGATCGACCGATGGAAGTCGAATCGAACGAGCAAATGGTCGCCCTTGCGGTCCGGCTCAAGGAAGTAACGTCGCCCTCGGCGAAAGTAGCCGTCACCTGGGCGGGCGCGTTGCCGTACTTTTCCGAGCGTCCGGCGATCGATCTGCTGGGCAAGACCGATCCCGTTATCGCCCACGAGTCGATGCACTATCGTGGCGGTCTCGATTTCCTGCCGGGCCACTTGAAGTGGGACTATGCGTACTCGATTGGCACTCTCGATCCCGACGTTGTCGTCCAGTTGTGGACGGACGAAGAGGCGGCCGTGCCGCTCCTCAGTGCGGACTACGAGCCGCGCCAAATCGGCCAGTGGATCGTGTTTACCCGGAAGCACTCGTCGCGAATCTACTAGAGCGCGCCGGCCTTTCCTTTTAAATCGGTTACTTGTCGGGCGATAGAGTCGCCGCGAGTACTCGACCGATTGCGGCGACGACGTCGCCCACTGTCGCTGGCCGGTCGATCACGTTGAAACCGAGATGCCGCACGTCATCTTCTGGAATCGTGCCGAGCGCCATCAGGACAACGACACGGTCCGGCGGAAGAATGAGACGCACTTCGTCGAGTACTGCGCGCGGCTCCGCGAGGTCGCGCAAATCGATAATGATCACCCGCGGCTTCATCGCTGGTCGACGAAAGAGCCTTGGAATAGGCCAACGATCGATCGCAACCACTTCGTAGCCCTGCTCGATCAGTTGCGCGCGCAGTAGAGCGCGTTCCGGCCATTCCGCGCTGAGCAGGAGGACATCCGGCGGCTTCGTATCCACGTCAGGGTGATGGAAACGCAACACGCTCCGCCACGAAAGATTCGGGCTGGATCAACGGGAAAGTTTAAATGACGTTACACTCTCGCGCGCGTGGACCTTAACAGCTGATGCGGTCGTCACGGCACTTCGCCATCCTCTGCCTCCTGTTTATCTGGGCAGCGCCGGCGGCCGCGGACCCTCAGGGACCACGCAGCGCCCCGGTCGGCGACGGTCCGCCGTCGCCCGTCCCGCCGGCGGTCATCACGCGCGATGACAAAGGCGGCGCAACCGTCCGCGCCGTGCGTATCGACAAGCCGTTGAAGATCGACGGACAGCTCGACGAAGAGGAATACCGCACGGTACCTGCCGCCGGCGATTTCATCATGCAGGAGCCGCGCGAAGGCGAGAAGGCCACAGAGCAGACCGACACCTGGATCTTTTTCGACAACGACACCCTCTACGTCGCCGCGCGATGCTGGGACGATCATCCGGAGCGATGGGTCGTGACGGAGCTGCGCCACGACAACAACAACATCATCGAGAACGAGAACCTATCAGTAGCACTCGATACCTTCCACGACCGTCGCAACGGGTTCTTCTTTCAAACGAATCCGCTCGGCGCACTGCGCGAGCAGGCATTCACCGACGAAGTCAACATCAATTCCAACTGGAACACGGTCTGGCAGGTGAAAAGCGGCCGCTTCGAAGGTGGCTGGACGGTCGAAATGGCCATTCCGTTCAAGTCGCTTCGCTATCGAGGCTCCGGCCCTCAGGTGTGGGGGATCAACTTTCGACGAATCGTCAAATGGAAGAACGAGACGTCGTTTCTGACGCGAGTGCCGCGCGCCTATGGCCACAACGGCATCTTCAGAGCGTCTACGGCGGGCACGCTCGTCGAGCTGGAAACACCAGCGCAATCGAAGAACCTGGAACTGAAACCGTACGTCGTGTCCTCGTTGACGACGGACCACGCGGCTGCGGCACCGTTTGACAATCGCTTCTCGCCGAATGCCGGGTTCGACTTCAAGTACGGGTTGACCCGTGGCCTCATCGCCGATGCCACGGTGAACACCGACTTTGCGCAGGTCGAGGAAGACCTGCAGCAGATCAACCTGACGCGTTTCACCCTGCAATTTCCCGAGAAGCGGGACTTTTTTCTCGAAGGGCAGGGGATGTTCAACTTCGGGGGGACACGGGGCAACGGCAACGATGTCCCGGTCCTGTTTTTCAGTCGCCGCATAGGTTTGAGTCAGGGCCAATCCGTACCGGTCGTCGCCGGAGGCCGCCTCACCGGCACTGTCGGCAAGTTCGGCATCGGCGCGCTGAACATCCAGACGGACGACAAACTCTCGGCCGGCGCGGTTGCAACGAACTTTTCTGTCGTCCGACTGAAAAGAGACATCCTGCGGCGCAGCAACATCGGCCTCATAGCCACGCGCCGGACACCGGCTGTAAGCCAGTCATCCTCGAATGCCGTGTTTGGTGCGGATGCGAACCTGGCGTTTTTCAGGAACCTGTCCATCAACGGCTACTACGCCCGGACCGAGACGCCGGGAGCCGTCGGGGACCAATCGAGTTACCGCGGGCGGTTCGATTACGCGGGCGATCGATACGGGTTGCAGCTCGAGCACCTGCTCGTCGGCGACAAGTTCACTCCGGAGATCGGGTTCCTGCGCCGCAGCGATTTCCGCCGCAGCAGCATCGGCGCGCGGTTCAGTCCGCGGCCGAAATCCAACCGGCTGATTCGGCGGTTGGATTGGGAAGCCGGCTACAACTACATCACAGACAGCGGCGGCACCCGCGTCGAAAACAAGCAGCTTTCCGGTACGTTTGAAGTGGACTTCGAGAACAGCGACCAGTGGACGCTGGAGTACATCGACGATTTCGAGTACCTGCCACGCAGTTTTCAGATTGCTCCCACCGTCGTCGTTCCCGTCGGTGGTTATGACTACGACACGATCCAAATGACGTACGAACTCGGGCAACAGCGCCGTGTCTCCGGACGGCTATCGGTCGTAACCGGCACGTTCTACGACGGACATAAGACGGAAGCAAACTTCACGAGCGGCCGCGTGGCGCTGTCAGCGCGCCTGAGCGTCGAACCGGGCGTGACGACGAACTGGATCGATCTGCCACAGGGCAGCTTTACAAATCGCCTGATCACCGCCCGTGGGATCTTCACACCGTCGCCGCGAATGCTGATCAGCAATCTGGTGCAGTACAACGCGAGCGATCGCACGGTCAGTTCAAGCGTGCGCCTCCGCTGGGAGTACGTGCCTGGCAGCGAACTCTTCGTGGTGTATAGCGACGGCCGGTACACGTCGGACGCCCCGGTGCCAGGACTTGTCAACCGCTCGGTTGCGATCAAGCTCACGCGATTGCTTCGCTTCTAACTACTCTTGACATCTCAGCAATGGGCGCGCACTATTGCGGCCCCCCGGCCCCCACTGGTCAAGACGCGTCCACAACTTTTTGGCGGAGCGTGCCATGACTCTTCTGCGATCGATAGCATTCGTGCTGTCCGGCCTCCTTTTCGTGCCAGCGGCCCTCTGGGCGCAAGCGGCTACCGGTAACATCGCGGGCACGGTCAGGGACACGTCCGGAGCGTTCTTGCCGGGTGTCACCGTCGAAGCCGCGAGTCCCGCCCTTATCGAAAAGGTGCGTACGGTCGTCACGGACGGTGCCGGCGCGTACCGGATCGTCGACCTGAGGCCCGGGACCTACACCGTGACGTTCAGCCTCGCTGGCTTCAGTAGTGTGAGGCGTGAGGGCGTCGAGCTGACGACTTCGTTCACGGCTGCGGTGAACGCCGTGTTGACGGTCGGCAACGTCGCGGAAACGATTACCGTCACCGGGGAAAGCCCGGTGGTCGATCTCTCCAGCGCCCGTCAGCAGACGACCGTCTCACGCGAGGTGCTCGACGCGATCCCTACGACCAAGCGTCTCGGTCAGTACGCGTCATTCATCCCAGGCGCCACCTACTCGAACCCGACCTTTCAGGATTCCGGCGGCACGGCGGGAGAAGGCGGGCAGTTTGGGGTCCACGGTCAGCGGGCGGCCGACGAGGTCGTCAACATGGACGGGTTGAACCAGAACATGTTTGGCCTCGACGTCTACAGCTACAACTCGCAGACGATTCAGGAAGTGGTCGTCGAAACGGGCGGGACCTCCGCAGAAGCGATGACCGGAGGTGTCCAGCTCAATATCATTCCGAAGGACGGCGGCAACAACTGGTCGGGAAGCTTCAGCAGTTCCTTTACCGGCCCGTCGCTACAGAGCGGCAACCTCAATGACGACTTGCGCGCGCGCGGTCTTCAGACCGGCGCGTCAGTCAAGCAATTCAAGGACAACGGTGGTGCGTTTGGCGGCCCCATCGCGCGCGACCGGCTCTGGTTCTACACCGCGCACCGGTACTGGGGTTCGCAGAAGTACATCCAGGGCACCTATTACAACAAGAGCCCGAACAAGCTGTTCTACGTCCCGGATCTCGATCGCGTCGCTTTTACGAACTGGTATTACCACGATAACGACCTGCGACTGACGTGGCAGGCAACCACGAAGGACAAGGTGTCCGTGTTCTACTCCCACCAAGATTCATGCAACTGTCCGGTCGGTTTGAGCGGAATCGGTGGAGCAAACGCGATCAAAGGAACGCCGGAGTCGCGTCCCAAGCACTTATTCAATCCGCTGCAGAATGCGGTCGTCGGCTGGACCTCTCCTGCGAACAACAAACTTCTGCTCGAGGGTGCCGCATCGTTCCAAGGGCTGAAGGTGCAGGCCGAGCCACTCGAAGGCGCGTCGTCGACGATCGGGATCACCGACGTGGGACTGGGTCTCGAATACGGCGGACTCGCAGGCGGCGGGCTGCCGACGGGCAATTCGTTCTACGGAACCAGACAGCGCCGGTACGTCAGCAGGTACACGGGCCGCCTCTCCGCGTCGTATGTGACCGGGTCGCACACGTTCAAGGCAGGCTTCACGATGCTCCGGTACAACCTGGGCCGCGAAGGGATCTACAACGACTCCGACGCGATCGAGGGGGGCCGCGCGTACGTCTTCCGCAACCAGGTGCCAATCCAAGTCCGGCTGTGGGCGCTGCCGTTCGAATTCGTGGAGCACACGACAACCACCGGGATTTACGCGCAGGATCAGTGGGTGGTCAGAAACCTCACGCTGAACCTCGGGCTGCGGTACGACAGCCTGTTGGGAACGGCCCCCGCTCACCACCTTCCAGCCGGCTACTTCGTGCCGGCGCGCGATTTCCCCGCAGCCAACAACATACCGAACTACAAGAATCTCAATCCACGGGTGAGCGCGACGTACGACCTGTTCGGCAACGGCAAGACCGCAGTCAAAGCATCGCTCGGCCGGTACGTGCCCTGGTTGGTCGGCACGGTCGGCAACCCCCAGAGCGGCCAACCCGCCTTCGCCACCGTCAATTGGAACGACTCGTTCTACGGTCCTGGCGATCCGCGCACGGGCAATTTCGTCCCCGACTGCGATTTGAAGAACGTGAACGGCAGCGGCGAGTGCGGACCGTGGAACGACCGCGGGTTCGGCCAGGTCAGGGCCGGGACGCGTTTTGCGAAGGACGCCACCGAGGGGTTCAACAAGCAGCAATACAACTGGCAAACGTCGGTGTCGCTGCAGCACGAACTGCGGCCGGGCGTGGCCCTCAACGTCGGATACTTCCGTACGTGGTTTGGCAACTTTCTCATTACTGACAACGCAGCAACCACGGCGGCTGACTACGATACGTTTTGCGTGACGCTGCCGTCGACCGACCCTCGCCTGCCAGACGCCGCTCAGCAGCGCTGCGGGTTCTTCGACGTCAAGCCAAGTCTCTTCGGCGTCGTCGATAACCTCCGGACGCTCGGATCCAATTACGGCCGTCGCACCGAGGTGTTCGACGGTGTGGATGTGACGCTGACGGCGCGGCTCGCTCAAGGTGCGCAGTTCTCGGGTGGGCTCAGCACGGGCCGCACCGTTACTGACGCCTGTGAGCTCGCGAAGAAGGTTCCGGAGGCGCTGTTCGGTGTTGACGGCACGGTCAATGGCGCCAACAACGGCCTTGCGGCGCTCACATCGGGAGTGGCCGGCTCCTGGAGCTCCATGCTGGCCTGCAAGGTGAGCCCACCCTGGTCGGCGGGAACCCAGGTGAAATTCCTGTTCGTGTACCCGTTGCCGTGGGACCTTCAGTTCAGTGCGATTTATCAGAACTTTCCTGGCGTGCCTATTACGGCGACTTACGCGGTCACCAACGCGCTCGTGGCACCATCGCTCGGCCGCAACATCGCCGCGTGCGGCGCGAACTGCGCTCCCACGAGCAGCTTCGGCAACATCGAGCTGATGTCTCCAGGGGTTGCCTACGAGAATCGCCAGCAGCAAGTGGACCTGCGATTCGCGCGACGCTTCAGGGCGCGCCGCGCGAGTCTGCGGCCAAGCCTGGATCTGTCGAATCTTCTAAACGCCGGCAGCATTTACGCCGCCAACAGCGGGTTCGGGTCACAATGGCTCGTCCCGTACGAGATCCAGGGTGGGCGCCTGGCACGGATCAATCTGCAGGTCGAGTTCTAATGGGCGCACACACCGCGTTCTGCTGAATGAAAACAGCAAGGAAGCGAACACTCGCGATCTGTCTGGCGGCTATGTCTATGTTGGCTTGTCCAGCCCTCGCGCAGTGGGTCAATGTGCCGCAAGCGGGGACGCCTCGTACGCCGGATGGCAAACCTGATCTGACGGCGCCGGTGCCACGAACGCCGGATGGAAAACCCGACCTGTCCGGGATCTGGCGGCGGCCACGTGGTTCCCAGCCCGCGACCGGTGGGACGGACGGCATTGGCGCGGGCATCGAAGTGCTGTTTCAACCATCCGGCGAAGCCATCTACAAGGCTCGTGGCGACAGCAATGGCAAGGGGATGCCGAGCGAACGATGTTTACCCCACGGCATCACGAAGGCGTTCTCGGTTCCGGAGCCGTTCAAGATCGTCCAGACGCCCGGGCTCACGCTGATTCTCCACGAGGAGTTCAATCACTACCGTCAAATCTTCACCGATGGCCGCCGTGTCCCTGAACGTCGTGCGCCAACCGCCTTCGGGTACTCACGCGGCGTGTGGGAGGGCGACATATTCGTGGTAGATACCACCGGATCCGTCGATGACACGTGGCTCGATTTTCGGGGTCATCCTGCGACCAACGCCCTCCACCTTGTCGAGCGATATCGTCGCCGCGACTTCGGGCATCTCGAGATTCAGTTCACAATCGACGATCCGAAAGCGTATCGACAGCCGTGGAGCGTCACGATGACCTTCGATCTGCTTCCGGACACGGAGCTGATCGAACACATCTGCGACAACGAGCGGGATGCCGCTGACCTCGCGGGTAACTAGACGTCGTGACAAAGGTTTTCGCGCGGTGGATCGGCGGTGGCGTTTCGATCGCGCTACTCGTCTGTGGCGTTGCCGGTGCGCAGCAGCCGCGGTTGTCGAGGACGCCAGATGGCCGCCCCGATCTGTCGGGCGTGTGGCGCACCACCAGCAATCGATACTTGACGGATCTATCGGCTGGCAGCGCGGGAATCGTATTTCAGCCGTGGGCTAGAACGTTGTACAACGAACGCCGAGTCGCCAATGGAAAGGGCCGCCCATCCGAGCGGTGCCTGCCCCGAGGTGTGCCGGCCATGATGCTGGCTCGAGACGAGCCATGGAAGCTCGTGCAAACGCCGGGCGCTGTCTTCATCCTCTTCCAAGAGTCACTTCACTACCGGCAGATCTTCACCGACGGCCGGCCGTTTCCTGATGACGCGCCTCCGAGCTGGCTCGGTTACTCGACTGGCCGCTGGGACGGCGACGCGCTCGTGGCCGAAACGATTGGCCTCACCGACGAAACATGGCTCGACGATGGCGGCCATCCGCATAGCGACGCGCTTCATGTTACCGAACGCTTCCGCCGCAGTACTTCTCGGTCGATGACCGTCGACATCACGATCGACGACCCAAAGGCATACACCACTCCTTGGACGGTGACGGTTCGGTTCGAGTCTGTTCCGAATGGCGATCTCGGAGAACATCTCTGTGCCGTCGCGTCTGCTGATGGCGGAAAGTAGACCCAGCTTACCCGCCGATCGGTGGGCCGAGTACTCGAGGCCGCGTCGTCGTCGCGTGACCCGCTACCTGGCGCAACGGCGGCGATGGCGAGACGTCGTTTGCTCGCTCTTGTTCGACGTGCACATGTCCGTAATGCCCGGGGACTTTCCAGAGCACACGGTATCCGGCGAGCTTGAACATCGTCGACAGCCCGTCGTCGTTCGACGACTGGAAATCCAGAGCCCGGCCGTCGTAGTGCGCCGATCCACGAGCGTGAATATGGTCGTTTGCCGACACAAGCGTGACGGCTTCGGTCGTTCGAGCCGCCCAGATATCAGCCAGGGCGAACATCCGCAGCGATTCGCGTGATGTCAAATGAACTGGCATCCGCAGACCATGAATCACTGCGGCTTGCTTAAAGGGGGCAGCGTGTACCCCTGTGAGCCGAGCAGCGCACGTACGCCGTCCAACGCTTTACCCTGTTCTTCAACGGCGTGCGCCAGACGAGTGTTCGCGTCGAGCAGCGCAGTCGTCGTCCGGCGATGCTCCGCGATCAGGAACGCGACGACAGCACCTGCCAGCAGCCACGGCAGAATGGCGTTCTTGAACTCGGTCCAGATATTCATCCCTATGTCCTCCCTGTCGCGCGGAGAAGGCACAACAAGAATTTCCCCGCACAGCACGGAATCGTCATTCACGGAGTCGCTTCCCCTTCTGAGATCAAGCACACATTTTTCGTAGCCAAAGCCCGCTAAAGCTTGGTGAGCGGGCGGCCGGGAACAGGTGCTGCGAAAACCACGCCCTTCCCGATGGTCGGATGCGTGGAACGCATGCGTACCATTCACATCGGATTTGTCGTGAGCCACTCCATGACATCCGCCGCATTTCGGTCCGGAGGAAAGACGGGATAGAACACTTTCTCGATGCGACCGTCGCGAATCACAAGCGCCATCCGTTTGAGGTGTGTGGACGACTCGTCTCGATACGGCTCGAACTCAAATGTCGGCAGGCGCAGCGTGCGCGTGAAGACGAGAGTGCTGTCGCTCAAAAGCGGGAATGGCAAATGGAGCCGCTCAACCACTTCGCGCTGATAATCGGTTGTTTGTGTGCTCAGGCCGAAGACAGCTGATGCACCCAGCGAGCGAAGCTCGGCGTGGTGATCGCGGAATCCACACGATTGCGGCGTGCAGCCACGCGCTCCGGGGATGGCGTCCCATGCAGCCGAACCCGGTTGCTCCGGTCGCCCGGTTCGCGGGTAGATGTAAACCACCGTTCGTCCGCGCAAAGCTGCGAGATCGATCTGCCGGCCGTCGGTCGAACTTAGTGGGATGGAGGGAAGGATCATTCCCGCAAGGTGATCGCACGCCCCGTCGTCGGTCGGGACGGGGAGATCGGCGGGCACCGTGTACAAATCGGAGCGCTGCTGCATGACATCCAACTAGCATTTTTCTTGCGTCGTGGGTAGGACCTATCGAATTTCGCCGCGGACCGGTACAGCGATCTCAGGGAACATCGGGTCGCTTGTGCCAAGCCGAATCATTCCACTGACCACGCCTCGTTTCAGTTGATCGGAAATGAGGTTGATATCCATGCGAAAACTCTCGGCTGGCCCAGACGGAGATACCTTGATGTCAAGACCTGGAATATTAGAGCCCACCGAGGTAATGGCGAACGCACCCTGACGTCGTCTGATCCCGACGACTTGAGAGAGCGCATCACGCAGCGGAGGCGCTCGACGCAGCTGTTCGAGATTCACCTCACCCAAATCCACGATCTCCGGGCTTGCATAGAGATTCGGTTTTACTAACACATTGACCGCGACGGGGACCTCGGGGCGAAGCGGTTGGTTCGTATGGACAACGACCCGTTCTTGAAATCGCCCGAACTCGGTGCCTGCGGGAACGTTGACCGCTAATGCGTATTCCTGGCCTGGAACGAGCGTCCGTATCTGCGCAGTGAAGTGGCTTCCAGCTGGCTCCAATCCCGTGATCTCCAGCGGTCGATCATCGCGATTCACGATTTTCACGATGCTTTCACCGCCTTCATCCTGATAGACGCTGAAGAAGACGGCTGCAAAGGGATCCAGCGCAATGACCGGTGTCACAGTGCCGCGAAGGGTCAGGCGAACAGCTGCGTACGATTGATCGCTCCAATGGACCTGCGCCTGACTTTCGATGTGACCGTCGAGCATCGTCGTGTTCCACGTCAGCGTGAGCCCGAGCTGATCATCGTGGTCGGTTGCTGGAGTCAGCCGCGCCTTCATACCCGGCTCTGACAACTCGACGCGTTGCACGGACACACCTGGTGCCGGTCGGCTGACCGCAAACATGTGCGTGACGACTGTGCCCGCCTTCACAGTGCCGAAGTCATGGGTCGTCTCGGCCGGAGCCGGAATCGCTTGAGAATCGGCGGATGTCGTCAGCCAGAGCACCAGCGCTGACATCAGTATCGAGCGTCTGAAATGCATATTCGCCAAAACGCGAGGAGACGCCAGCGTCTCCTCGCAGCAAGCAAATTCAACGTGCGGTCACACGTTAAATGGACACCCAGTAGAACCTGAGTTGTGCAAGCTTCAGCCCCTCGTTCACGTAGCCCCAATACCAATCCACCAGGCCACCAGCGAACAGAGAGACGCGATCCAAATCCCCGTCTCCGTCGATGTCGACGAGGATCGAGGTCAGCTCATTGGTGTAATCCCTAAATACCGGCTTGCCACGCTCGCGCACCAGCACCATCGACTCAGTTGAACAAACGAGGCTGTTGTCGCTGGGATCGGTTGCACACGTGGTTGTCGTCGACTGCGGCTTGCCCTGCGGGCTGCCGAGCGCCCGTGCCCACACTTGGTACGCCGCTGTTTCGTTGATATCACACGGAACCAACGTGCCGCCGCCAGTGGTGCCATCGGGGTCTGTGAGGTTCGTGTTGCACGGCAGTCCGAAGACGGCGCCATTCGCCGGACTGACCAGTGTGTTGGTGCAATCGTGCGCGGCGTCAAATCCGTTGCCGTCGCACACGACGAAGTCGTCGCTCGCGCCGAGATAGATCTTCGTCTCGATGCCGTCGCCCTTCTTACCGAGCGCAACGAAGATTGTGTGGCGATTCGAATCGGTCATATCGACCTTCTTGGCCTTCTCGGGGTCGACGCCAATGATGTTGAGGTTGTAGTGTGGTCCGCTCGGCGCGCCATTTCCCGTCTGTGCCAGCGCCGGCGACGCGACCATTGTTGCCAACAGTGCAAGTAGAACAGTCCTCGGCATGTGGATCCTCCTTGTGCACGAACGTCTTCGGGGTTGATGAGCCTCTACCGATGGCCGAGGGGATCGAGATACCTGCCGTTGGCGGTCAGGTCTCGTGGCCTGGATGCGAGACGCATCGCGCTTGAGCAACTGGGGTACCGCTTTCAACTGAGGACTGGGCATTTCGCATACGTCTGGCCTCTTACGTTCTTGGCAAGACATCACGATGCATGTGTCGGTTGTTCGGTGTGCGATAGCGCTAAAGGTGGCTCAATCGGGGCCAGAGGCAATCACGGCGTGGCAGGCCGCTTTTTCTACAGCAGATTCTGCGCCGCTAGATGTTTCAGCGCTTCGATCCGCTAATTCGTCGGCTCGTGGCAGGAAATGTAACTTCCATGAAGGTGAGTCTGTTCGCCCGACGGTCCGATACAATCCGTAGAATGCGGCGGCCCGTTCTCGGTTCGCTTGTGATCGTGGCTCTCCTTGCGAGCGTTCCTCTTGTCGCACGCGCCGGCGGCCAGGAAGCGCCGTGGCCTCCCGCCGGCGTGTTTCGTGTTGTTCCGGGGATCACGGCGCCGAAGATGATCAAGAGCGCTCGTCCGAACTACCCGCCCGAGGCCATGCGCGCCAAGGTCCAGGGACGCGTCAAGATGGAGATGGTCGTTCAAGCCGACGGGACGGTCGGCGACGTGCGGGTTGTGAGTTCCCTCGACCGCAAGTTCGGCGTCGACGATGCCGCAGTGAAGGCGGTGAAGGAGATGCGGTTCACGCCGGCCATGAAAGACGGCGTCGCTGTTCCGGTGCTCCTGTCGACCGAGATGGCATTCACGCCAAAGTAGATTTACGACGCCGGTACAAGCCGCGCGATCCGATCGTCGCCGCTGACAGGACTCCCTCGTCCGTCGCGGTTGTTCGTTGCGAAGTACACGTAACCGTCGGGCCCGGATACCACATCACGGATGCGGCCGAATTGCCCCTCGAGCAGGCGCTCCTGGCCCGTGATTCGACGCGAAGCGGAATCGAGTCGAAGACGCAGCAGATGTGTCCCACGCAGCGTGCCCACGAACAGATTATTTCCAAATTGCGCGAACCGCTGCCCGCGATAGAAGGAGGCGCCGCTCGGCGCGATCGATGGGTTGTAGAACGTGATCGGCTCGCGCATCGCGGGCATCGTCCGACTGCCTTCGATCGTGGGCCAGCCATAGTTGGCGCCGGCATCGATCACGTTGATCTCGTCGTTGCCCGTTGCGCCATGCTCCGACTCCCACAGATCGCCAGTTACCGGATTCCAATCGATCCCCTGCGGGTTTCGGTGGCCATACGAGTAGACCGGTGAGCTGAAGGGGTTGGCACGCGGCGTGGTGCCATCAGGATTGATGCGGAGGATTTTCCCCGCAAGCGACGCGACATCCTGGGCGAGCTGTTCGGTGGCGGCATCGCCGGCGGTGATGTAGAGCAACCCATCGGGCCCGAAGCGGATTCTGCCGCCGTCGTGAATGACGTTGGCGGGAATGTTGTCGAGGAGCACGACGCCTTCGGCGAGAGCGTTGCCCGAAAAGCGATAGCGCACGACGCGGTTCACCGCACGGTTCGCAGATGCTCGCGCGGTGTAGTAGAGATAAACGAGTCCGTTCGATGCAAACGACGGATCGAGAGCGAGACCCAGCAGTCCCGACTCGCCCTCGGTGAAGACGTCATCGAGTCTCAGCGCCAGTTGCGACGTTTGCCTGGGGATATCGATGATCTGAACGCGCCCCGGCCGTTCGGTCACAAATAGCCGTCCGTCGGGAGCAAAAACAAACGACCACGGAATTTCCAGATTGTTGACGACGACCTCGACCCGGAAGCGGACGCCGTCCTGCGTGGTGAACACCGGACCGTCAGATCGGGAGGGTGGCGAGGGTGTGACCTCCGGCGCCGGGTCCTGCGGTTTGTTGTCGCACGCCCGCGCCTGCAGCGTCTCGCCGGCTGCAAACAACGTCAACGCAAGCAGGGTGACGCCGCGCACGCCTGTGATGATGGCACGGCGCCGCGCACTTCCAGGTATTCGTGCCTGCACACATTAGCGCGACATATGCGGACTCCAGTGGTCGTTGCCGATAACCATCATGGCATTCCATAAATCTGCACCTGTGACGCGCCCCGACCAATCCGGCATGAAACCGTCAACCGACGTCGACAACAAGCGCTTGCACAAGAGAGTGCTTGGTCCGTTCGTGGGCCGGCGCGGCGCGCTCCTGCCGGTTCCGATACGGATTCACGACCTCAGCGCCGGTGGCGCCCTCATCGAATGCTTTCACGAGGAGTCGGTCGGGCGTCGCGTCACGATCGAAGTTGAACTGCCGGTCGAGGGATGGGTGACGTTGAAGGCTGAGATCGTGTCGGTTCGGCCCAACTACGGCTACGCGGTCCGCTGGGTGGACGTCCCCGCAGATGTGCAGTGGAAAGTCGAGCTCACGATTGAGCGCATCTGGGACGAGCGGCGCGACCGCTAATCCAAGCTGCATCTACTTTCGGCCAACGGCCCGCGATAAAATTCGCGCTTCACATCGGGCCGAGACTACTTATGAGCCGAAGCCAACTGAAACGTATCCCGATCAACGCGGTTGCCGGTGCGCTCCTGATTGCGGCCATCGCCTGTGGCTCGAGTGGAGCTCAGGAATCGGGCGGTCTGCGCAACCCCGGAGCCCTCACGGAACAAGCCCCCGCCACCTTTTCTGCCGCGTTCGACACGAGCAAGGGACGCTTTGTGGTGGAAGTGCATCGCGAATGGGCACCGCGCGGCGCCGATCGCTTCTATAACCTCGTGAAGAGCGGATTTTTCAATGACGTCCGGTTCTTTCGCGTGATCGGTGGACAGCTGGCGCAGTTCGGAATGCACGGCGATCCAGCCGTTCAGGAAGCGTGGCGTGATGCGGTCATCGAGGATGATCCCGTCAGACGGGGAAATACGCGTGGTTCCGTGTCTTTTGCGACTCGCGGCCCGAACTCGCGGACGACACAGCTCTTCATCAACCTGAGGGACAACGGTGCCTACGACCGATTAGGATTCGCGCCGTTCGGGGAAGTCGTCAGCGGCATGGACGTCGTGGATCGGTTGTACTCAGAGTACGAGGAGCGTCCGGAGCAGCCGCTCATCGACGAGGAAGGCAACGCCTATCTGAAGCGGGAGTTCCCGAATCTCGACTACATTCAGAAGGTTGCACTGGTTGGTGGTTAATCGCGAACCACCAACCACGAACCACTACGAACCGCTAACCACCAACCACCAACCTACGTACAGAGTCCGTCTCCCGTCCGCAGCATGTCTCGCGTGAACCATTCGTGCTTCTCGTGAATCTGCACGAGACGCGAGAAGACATCCACGGTCCCGGGGTCTCCGTGTTCGTCGGCGATCTTCGCGGCCTGCCGCATCTCCTTGATGACCACGAGCACATGGCGATTCGCTTCTTCGACCATCTCACGCATCGTCGAGTGCGGAGCGGCGGCGGCGACGGTGGCGAGATCGGCGGCGGCGATGAGATGAGCCGGCGGGTCCTGCCCGATCATTCGGACGCGTTCTGCAAGCTCGTCGAGCGTCGGCAGCACGTCTTCGGCGAGTTGATCGAACAGCTTGTGGAGATCTCTGAACAACGGGCCGTAAGTCTGCCAGTGATAGTGCTTGTAGTTCGCGTACAGCACGAACGCGTTGGCAACCTGACGCTGCAAGGCCTGGATGATGGGACTTTCGGGTTTGTTCTCGCGCGTCAGCTCATGCGTAATCGACTGGACGTCGGTCGCGCTGACGGATTTCTGGCTTGTGCCCATGTTGTGCGCTCCTGTGTGCGGCGACGCTGCCGCAGATTTTTCAGCACGCGCACGCAAGCGCTGCGCCAGGCGACAGCGCGCAAGCTCATGAAGCCAGACGGAGCACCGTCACTTGAGACGCGATTACGGAATCATCCGGCAACGCTTGCGACGGTCTTGTCGACGAGAAGCAGGAACGCGCTGATCGCTCTTTCGAGATGTTCTTCGGGTGTGTCTTCCTCCTTGCAGTGCGAAAGCCCTCGGGCCGATTGCGCGAACAACATGACGACGGGCATGTGCGGCACCATCTCCGCCGCGTCGTGCAGCGGGCCGGAGGGCAGCTTCGGCGCGTCGCCGGTCACTTCACGGATCGATTCTTCGCATAGACGGAGCAAATGCGGATCGAACGGACGCGGCTCGATCCGAAACAGCGGTCTCCACTCGACTGATACGCGGTTCTCGTCGGCAAAACGCCGCGATGCTTCCTGTGCCTCGCGGACCATGACCGCGAGCACATCGGGATCGAGCGCGCGCTGATCGACCGAGATCTCGGCCACGCCGGGAACCGCGGTGACGATTCCAGGTTCGACCTTCACGTGGCCAACGGTGCAGACGACGCCTGCGCCGGGTCTCGAATGCCGTTTCGCAATTTCACGGCACTCGAGCGCCGTTGCCGCAGCCGCCAGGAATGCGTCGCGGCGCATCGGAATCGGCGTCGACCCTGAATGCGCGGCCTGACCCACGAACCGCACCATGTTGCGCTCGAGACCGAACGTTCCAAGGACGACCCCAGCGGAGCGATTCAGCGATTCGAGCACCGGTCCCTGCTCGATGTGCATTTCAAGATAGGCCCGTGCGTCGATACGCGCGAGCTCCTGCCTCGCGTTCAGCATGCTGTCGAGCGACACACCGTGATCGCGCAAGGCATCCTCGAGGCGGATGCCCTCGGCGTCGCGTAGCTCTCGTACCTCGTCCACCTTGAGGCGGCCGGCTGCGGCCGACGAGCCAAGAAGACTGCGTCCGAAACGCGCGCCTTCCTCATCCGCCCAATCGACGAGCCGAAGCGTCACCGTCCGGTGTGGCAACTGCGCGTGGCGACGAAGTGCTTCGAGCGCGACGAGGACGCCGAGCGTGCCGTCCAGCCATCCGCCGTTCGGAACCGAGTCCAGATGTCCGCCGACGATAACTGTTTTGCTCGATTCACCTGGAAGCGTGATCCAGTTGTTTCCAGCGGCATCGGGCACCGGCGTGAGACCGAGCGGTGACAGCTTCTGCCGCAGCCATTCGCGCGCTTGCGCCCATACGGGCCCCCATGCCACACGCTGAGCGCCCTCGGGCGTTGACGTGAGCGCCGCAAGCTCACGGAGGTCACCAATTACACGTTGTGCGCTACTGTGCAGCTGGTTGCCGATTGCGTCGGGCATTTGGGCATTATCGTCATTTACTTCTGGCCGGCGCATCGGTCACAATTCACGCCGCACAGCGCGCGCAAATGCCATGAAAGGCCGTCCTGCGGTCTTCGCGCTCGCCATTGGCGGCTGGATGGCTGCTGCGCTGTCCACTGTTCAGACATCTGCTCCACAAGGTGTAGGGGCTGGCCCTAAGGTCGGCCCCTACGATCCATCAGACATCAAGGCTGTTCTCGACAAGTACTGCGTTACCTGCCATAGCGAGCGACTCCGTACCTCGGGCCTCGTGCTCGAAGGGATCGACGTCGCAAACCCGTCGGCTCACGCCGACGTCTGGGAGCGCGTCCTGACAAAGCTTCACGCGAGGTCGATGCCGCCCGCGGGAATGCCGCGGCCCGATGTCGCTGTCTACGATGCGATGGCGTCGTCGCTCGAGGCCTCGATCGATCGCGCATGGGCGGCCAACCCAAACCCTGGACGAATTGCTGCGGTCCATCGCCTCAATCGCGTGGAGTACAACAACGCGATCCGCGATCTCTTCGCGCTCGATGTCGACGTGACCTCGAAGCTGCCGGGAGACGAGACAGCCGACGGCAGCTTCGACAACTTCGCGGACGTTCTGTCGATTTCCACGGCCCACCTCGAACGGTATCTGTCGGTCGGCCGCGAGGTCACCCGGCTCGCCGTCGGCCTGCCGCCCACCGTTCCCAACGTTGAGCGTTTCGAGATTCCGTTGCATGTCGTCCAGGACGATCTCCAGAACGAAGACCTGCCGCTCGGATCGCGTGGTGGCATGGCGATTCGCTATGACTTTCCGGTTGATGGCGAGTACGTGATCAAGATCCGCCTGCGCCGGCAGTATCAGGACTACGTGATGGGCATGGGGTGGCCGCAGCAACTCGACCTGCGCCTCGACGGCGCGCTCGTGAAGCGGTTCACCGTTGGAGGTGAAGGAAAGGGACGGCCAGCGGCGGCCAGTTATGCGGGCGATGGCGAGCCGGGATTCGCCGGCGACGACGAGTGGGAAAAATACATGCAGCAGGGTGCGGACGCCGCGCTCGAAGTGCGCGTCCCCATCAAGGCCGGCCCGCGGCTCGTCGGTGTTTCGTTCATCAGGCAGATGTGGGAGCCGGAGGGACTTCCACAGCCACAGCAGCGTGGGCGGGTGCTGACCAACGATCAGATCTATATGGGCTACGCAAGCGTCGGCGCGGTGTCGATTGCCGGCCCATACGCGGCGCCAGCAGCCGCGAGGGACACGCCAAGCCGTCGTGCGATTTTCGTGTGCGAACCACGTCGCCCATCAGACGAGCGCGAGTGCGCTGCGAAGATCCTCTCGCGGATCACGCGCCTCGCGTACCGACGGCCCGCTACACCGGCAGACGTTCAGACGCTCCTGCCATTTTTCGACAATGGGAAACGGGAAGGCGGCAGCTTTGATGCCGGCATTCAGCTCGCGCTCGAGCGCGTGCTCGTCGATCCCGATTTCCTCCTGCGCGTGCATCGCGATCCAGATCAGAGTCGGACTCGGCCCTATCGGTTAAGCGATCTCGAACTTGCCTCGCGCCTGTCCTTCTTCCTCTGGAACAGCATCCCGGACGAGCGGCTGCTCGATGCTGCCGAGCGCGGCCAATTATCCAAGCCGGCAACGCTCGAACAGCAGGTCACGCGCATGCTCGCGGACCCACGCGCGACGCGTGCGCTGGTCGACAACTTTGCCGCTCAGTGGCTGAACTTGCGTCGCGTTGGTGAAGTGGTCGTCGATCCGGATATCTATCCCGACTTCGATGAAAGTCTGCTCCAGGCCTTCGAAGAGGAAACGAGGCTGTTTCTCACGAGCACGCTCCGCGAGGATCGAAGCGTGCTCGATCTGCTGCGCGCCGACTACACGTTCGTGAACGAGCGTCTCGCGCGGCATTACGGGATCGCCGGAATCTACGGTAGCCGCTTCCGCCGTGTCACGTTGCCGGACTCCAGTCGTCGCGGCGGACTGCTCGCGCAGGGATCGATATTGGCGACGACCTCGTATCCCAACCGGACATCGCCCGTGCTTCGCGGCAAGTGGCTGCTCGACAACATGTTTGGCACGCCCCCGCCACCGCCGCCGCCCGGCGTGAACACCTCGCTCGACGAACCGACGGGAGGCGCGTTGCCGCCGACGATTCGCGAACGGCTTGCGAAGCATCGCACCAGTGCGGTGTGCTCGACGTGTCATTCAGCCATCGATCCGCCTGGATTCGCGCTCGAGAATTTCGACGCCATCGGCGCATGGCGCACGACGGATGAATCGGGGAATCCGGTCGACGCGACTGCCGCGCTGGTGAACGGTACGAGCATCCAGGGCCTGTCGGGGCTCCGCAAGCTGCTGCTCGAACAGCCGGGGCAATTTCCCGCGACGGTTACGTCGAAACTGATGGCGTACGCGCTTGGCCGCCGCCTCGAGTACTACGATCGGCCCGCGGTTCGTGAAATTGTCCGTGCGGCCGCCGCCAACGACTACAAGTGGTCGTCGCTCGTGATGGGCATCGTGAAGAGTCCCGCGTTTCAAATGCGGGCACCGCACGTTGGTACGAATTGATGCGAATGCAAAATGCAAAATTCAAAATGCAAACGCGACTTCATAGCGGCACGCGGGTGAATGTCGTCGCGATTGTCATCTCGTTATAGTTGGCAGAATTTTGAATTTTGAACTTTGAATTACGGGAGCGAGAACGATGTCATTCCTCACTGCGAAGGCGCTACCGCGGCGGACGGTCTTGCGTGGGCTCGGCGCGGCGGTCGCGCTGCCGTTTCTCGACGCCATGCTCCCCGCAGCCTCGCTTCGCGCGCGGGCGGCTGCCGCGCCGCCGCACCGCTTCCAGACGTTCTACGTCCCCAACGGGATGGCGATGGAGTACTGGACGCCGAAGGGCGTGGGAAACGCCTTCGAACTGTCGCCGATACTCGAGCCGCTCGCCCCGTTCCGTAATCAGATGCTGGTGGTCTCGGGGCTCAAGGCGAACTGGAACTACATCCACGCGGGGGCGTCAGGATCGTTTCTGACCGGCACAACGCGCGGCGGACGCAACGAGGTCGAGATTTTCGCCGACGTGTCGATGGATCAGATCCTCGCGAAGCACTTCGCCACTGAAACGCAGGTAGCGTCGCTCGAGCTCGCGATGGATCCGCCGAACAATGCGGGCGCATGCACCGGCAATTTGAGCTGCGTCTACACGCACACGCTGTGCTGGCGCAACGCGACGCAGCCGCTGCCGATGGAATACAACCCGCGCGCCGTGTTCGAGAAACTGTTCGGTGATACCGGCAGCACGGAAGCGGCCGCGCGTGAAAAACGATTGAGGGAGCAGAAGAGCATTCTCGATTCGGTGACGGACAAATTGGCGAAACTGAGACGCGAGCTTGGTCCTGGCGACCAGGACAAGATGAACCAGTACACCGAGTCGGTACGTGACGTCGAACGCCGCATCGAGAAGGCCGAACAGCAGACCGGGCTCGAGCTGCCGTCACTCGAACAACCCCAGGGTGTGCCGCCGGTGTTCGAGGACCACCTCGCGTTGATGCTCGATCTCCAACTGCTCGCGCTTCAGTCGGACCTGACGCGAGTCATCTCCTTCATGATCGGCAAGGAACAGAGCGCGCGTCCCTATCCGCAGATTGGCGTCCCCGAGGCGCATCATCCGCTGTCGCATCACAGCAACGTTCCGGAGCTCATCGCGCGGATGTCGAAGATCAATCACTATCATGCGGAGCTCTTCGCGAAGTACGTCGCGAGGCTGCGTGCGACGCCGGACGGGGACGGCTCACTGCTGGATCACATGACGATTCTGTACGGAGCGGGCATCTCCAACAGCAACGCGCATTCCGGCGACAACCTGCCGCTCCTGCTCGTGGGCGGGGGCGCAGGGAAGTGGAAGGGCGGCCGGCACGTGCAATTCGAGAACAAGCCCTTGATGGCCAACCTGCTGGTCACGCTCATGGACAAGCTCGATGTGCCGGTGGACCACCTTGGCGGCAGCACTGGGCACCTCGAAATCGACACGTTGTCTGGCGTGTAACGAGGGAGGCCGGATGTTAACCACGCCTGTCCTTCGTGGGTTCGTTGTGATCCTCGCCGTTGCCGCGCAGACCTCGGCCGTCCGGGGAGCGGACGGCATACCGCTGATCGATGCCGCCAGGAGCGCGGATACCGCGGCCCTGCGCTCATTACTCAGCCAACGTGTCGACGTCAACGCCGCTGCTGCCGATGGAACGACCGCGCTGCACTGGGCGAGCTATCGCGACAATGTGGAAGGTGCGAATCTGTTGATTCGCGCCGGCGCGAAGGTCAATGCCGCAAACGATCTCGGCGCCACGCCTCTCTGGACCGCGAGCATGAACGGGAGCGCGGCGATGGTCCGCGCCCTGCTCCAGGCCGGCGCGGACCCAAACCTCGCCTTACTGCTCGGCGAGACGCCGCTCATGGCTGCCTCGCGCTCCGGCAATGCCGACGTCGTCGCGCAACTCCTCGACAAAGGCGCGAACATGAACGCGCGCGGTGCGCGCGCGCAGACGGCGCTCATGTGGGCTGTCTCAGAGCAGCATCCTGAGATCGTCAAGGTCCTGCTCGCCCATGGCGCCGACCTTCGTGCCAAGTCGGATGTGTGGAGCGACATGATGGCGGTGCCGCCGCACGGCAAGCCGGAATACAACCGGTTGATTCCGCATGGCGGCGACACGGCACTCATGTTTGCCGCCCGCGTCGGCGATCTCGCATCGGCACAACTGCTGGTCGCGGCTGGCGCCAACGTCAACGACGCGGATGCCTGGGGCGTGAGCGCGATGGTGCTCGCGGCGCATTCGGGCTTCACCGAGATGGTGGAGTTCCTGCTGGGCAAGGGCGCCGATGCAAACGCGATCGGGCCCGGTTTTACGGCGCTGCACGAGGCCATCATGCGCCGTGACGAGAAGATGGTCGTGGCGCTGCTCGCACACGGCGCGAACCCGAATACCCCGCTTCAGACCTGGACACCTGAGCGTCGATCGTCCGCGGACTTCAATTTCGCCCCATCGCTGGTCGGCGCGACGCCGTTCTGGCTCGCGGCGCGCTTCCGCGAGCCGGCCATCATGCGTCTGCTCGTGAAGCAGGGCGCCGATCCGCTCTTCGTCCTGCGCAACGAGTACTACGTGAACGACTTCAACGACCGGCGGACACAGGCATCGACCGCGCTGATGGCGGCGCTCGGCATCGGTGGTGGCCGTGCCTGGGTGCTACCCGATCGCGCTCAGCTCGAAGCGCTGGTGCTCGAGAGCGCGAAGCTGACGATCGAGCTCGGCATCGACGTGAACGCCGTCAACACCGATGGCCGCACCGCGCTCGACATTGCACGTGCGTCGAAGCTCGAGCCCGTCGTGAAGCTGCTCATGGACCACGGCGCCAAATCAGGAAAACCCTAGTTCGTAGAGGCGGACCTTCAGGAGACACGGACGTAGAGGCGGCCCCGCCGTAGCCTTGGCGACGGCGGGCAGCCTACAGCGAGGTGAACGCATGGCCGCGAAACAAAAAGATCGAAAGCGCCAGGGCCAGAAGGCTGTCAGCAGACGCGATTTCGTCAAGAGCGGCGCCGCGGCCGGCGTAGGCGCGGCCGTTCTGACGACGTCGGGAACCGCGTTGGCGCAGGGGGTTTCCCCGGTGAACGCGATTCGATGGAATTACGAGGCAGACGTCGTCATCATCGGCGCGGGCTGCACCGGACTTCCCGCCGCTATCCGTGCACGCGACCTCGGAGCCTCCGTCATCGTCATCGATCAGAACTTCGATCCCGGTGGCAAGATGCTCCACAGTGGCGGGCAGATCTCGCTTGGTGGCGGTGATCCGCTTCAGAAAAGGGACATCGAGGGCAAAGGCGATCCTGAGGGGTTCGTCACCGCGCCGCGCCAGCACGGCATCGCGGAGCTGACCGAGGATCCCGACTTCCTGTTCAGGGACCACACCGACTGGTCGGTGATGGACGCCGCGGCGCAGGCGCCGTACCGGTACAACGAACGTGATCTCCATCGTGCGTATGCCGACAACTGTTACGCGACCAGGGAATTCCTGATGGCGAACTACGTCCGCATGGGCCGTATCTCCGGCACGCACGGCAACGGCGGCATGTCGCGCGCCAGGCGCGCGGTGACGTTCCTGATGGAAGGCGCGACGACAGACATCAAGAAAGGAACGGTGTCGACGAAGGATGCGGGGGTGGCCAGCAAGAGCTCGAGTCACTTTGCGCCACGGCTCATGGAGGACGGAACCATGGTCGCGAGCAAGGGGGCCCGCACCAACGGCGCCGCACTCGCCAGGCCGCTGGAGTTCAGCGCCCGTGAAAAGGGCGTGAAGTTCATCCTCAACCGCCACATGGACGAGATCATCCGCGAGCAACAGTTCTCGGGGAGGGTCGTCGGCATTCGGGCCAGCTATTCACCGAGGTTCGATCCGCAAACCGGTGCGCAGCTGCAGAGTCTGTGGCAGAACGGCAATATCGACGACCGTACCGAAACGATCTACATAAGGGCTCGCAAGGCGGTCATCATCGGCGCCGGAGGGCACGGCGCAAACCCGCAGTTCCGCAGCATGTTCTATCCGGCATGGAGGGAGCCCGCATTCGTATCGAGCGGGTGGGCGCTGCTGGGACCCCGCGGCCAGGACGCCAGCGGCATCATCGCGGGCATGAGGGTCGGAGCGAATCTCGCGGGCATGCAGCAGAACCTCTCGTACGCGAGCACGTTCCATTTCCCTGGAAACCTGGCGACACGGGATCCCTACACCGACATGCTTCCTGGTCACCCGACGTTCTCGATGCGCGGCTCCACGGGCATCAACCTCGCCAACGATTCATACCAGCACCTGATCGTCGTGAACCAGGTTGGGAAGAGGTTCTTCAACGAGATGTTGATCACAACGCGGCAGGGTGGTGCCGCGTTTCCCGCAGGGCCGGGCAAGGGGCAGCCGAGGAAAGGGCTCGATCACGTGCAGCTCGATTGGCGCAACGCCAGCGCCGAAAACATCCGGGCGACCTACTCGGAGCCAAACAGCATTCATGCCGCGCTCGCGATCAATGAGGGCTCGAAAGCGCCGGATTTCTTGTCCGGACCGATCTGGGCCATCTTCGACCGCGCCGCCGTGGAACGTGACCACTGGAACATCGAGCCGCCGTTCACCTCGCCGACCAACGGCTTCTTCTTCAAAGCCGACACCATCCAGGAATTGGGGGCGAAGATCCGTAGCGGGCACGAATTTCAGCGCGTTCCGTTGACGTACCTGGCGGAAACCGTCGCGAAGTGGAATTCATTCGTGGACAAAGGGAGCGATCCCGAGTTCGCGCGCGGGTCAGACGCGCCGATGCACCGGATCGACACGCCGCCGTTTTACGCGGCGGCACTCTATCCCGTCTGGCACGATTCGTACGGCGGTCTTCGCATCAACGGACGCGCCCAGGTCATCGACATGCAGGGCGAAGTCATACCAGGCCTGTATGCGGGCGGAGAATCGAGCGGCGGCGGCAATCAGCATGGCCTCGGCAGAGCGCTCGTGCATGGCTATATCGCCGGCACCAATGCCGCGAAGGACGGCACATCCTGATGGATTCGAATCCCGAATCCCCAATCCCAAATCCCGCGAATCACGCCGTGAGTGTCGTCGCATGGGATATACCGTCAGCCATCGTCGTGGGCGAGAAATTCAGGATGAAGGTCGGAATCAAGTGCGCCAATGAGTGCGACCTCGCGAACACGGATTTTGGAATCTTCGACGAGAGCGGGACGCAAGTCGGCGCGGGAACGCTCCCCGCTGAACGTTGGCCGGGCACCGTCCTGCACGTAGCGGAGGTCGAGCTCGAAGCCCCTGCCAAAGAGGCGCTCTATACATGGAGCGTCAAGGTCCGTTCCACGTCTCTGAAGACGAACTCGGAACCGGAAGGCGAGATCGTCCACGCCGAAGAATCGATCAACGTTGGCGTGAGAGTCGTCGGTCGTCCCGAGTTCATGGTCACCGTGGAGACAGTCGACGCAGGCGATCAGAGACCGCTCAGCGGCGCTCGTGTCGTCATGCACCCATATCGAGCTGTCACCGACGAGGGCGGTATTGCCAAGGTGCGCGTCGCAAAGGGCACGTACAAGTTGTTCGTGTCACAGAGCCGGTATGTCACGTTCGGTTTGCCCGTCGAAGTGGAAGGGGATATGACGGCGAGAGCGGAGCTCTCTGTCGAGCCCGTGACCGAACGTAACTGAGACCGGCACCTCTTTCGGCACCCGTAAGCCAAAAAGCCGCTCGAATCTCGACCTGATTAGGCGTAAGCTGACCCGCACTCACGGATCCCTTCGGTAAACCTTTCGCGCTGGATACCAGCCCGCCCCGGGCAAAGGAGAAGGCGATGAAACCTCACCGAGTCGCGTGTTTTCTGATCCTCCTATCTATTTCCCTGCTCACAGTCACCAGCTCAGCACAGACAGCCAGCGGCACCATCGCGGGATCGGTCCGCGATACATCGGGTGCCGTGATGCCCGGCGTCACCGTGGAGGCGAGCAGCCCCGCGTTGATTGAGAAGGTTCGTTCGGTTGTTTCCGACAGCCAGGGCTTGTATCGAATCGTCGATCTCCGGCCGGGGACGTACACGGTGACGTTTACTCTCCCGGGTTTCGCGACCTTCAAACGAGACGGGGTCGAGCTGACCACCGGGTTCACGGCACAAGTGAATGCCGACATGAAAGTTGGAACGCTCGCCGAGACGATCACCGTCTCGGGCGAAGCGTCGGTTGTGGACATACAGAACGTGCGACAGCAAACGACGATCGCGCGTGAAACGCTTGATGCGATTCCGACGACGAAGCGCATCGGCCAGTATGCGTCGATCATTCCCGGCGCGACCTACGTCAACCCGACGTTCCAGGATGTCGGCGGCAATCAGGGCGAGGGTGGTCAGTTCGGCGTTCACGGCCAGCGCGGCGCCGACCTCAGCACCAACGTCGACGGCATGAACCAGAACCAGCAGGCACTCGGTGTCTTCAGTTTCAACTCGCAGTCGTTCCAGGAGGTCGTCGTCGAGACGGGCGGCATGTCCGCCGAGGCGATGAGCGGCGGAATCCAGGTCAACATCATTCAGAAGGATGGCGGCAACCGGCTCTCGGGAAGCCTGAGCATGGCCTACGCCGGTCCGAAGCTGCAGAGCGGCAACTTGAATGACGATCTTCGAACACGCGGGCTGAACACTGACATCTCCATCAGGCATTCGTACGACAACGGCGGTGCCCTCGGAGGGCCGCTCGTCAAAGACAAACTGTGGTTCTTCACGGCACACCGGTGGTGGGGCGCCTCGCGGTACATCCAGGGCAGCTATTTCAACAAGCTCCAGGGCACGTTGTTCTATGAGCCTGATCTGAGCCGGGTGGCGCGTAACAATGAGTACTTCGAAGATCACAGCGCGCGGTTGACGTGGCAGGCCACGCAAAAGCAGAAGCTCGTCGCGTCGTTTTCGCTCCAGAACAACTGCAGCTGTCCCTTCGGGCTCACGGGCGTCGGCGGCGTCAACGCCGTCAAGCCGACGCCCGAGTCTCGCGGCCTGCACGTCTACAACCCGCAGTACCTGCCGCTCGTCAGCTGGAGCTATCCCGTCACGAACAAGTTCTTGCTGGAAGCGGGGTTTTCGGAAAACGTGCTGGACGAAGACTCTCGGCGGCAGGACGACCTGAAGCGCGATGGCACGCTCGTCGGGCCGAATGATATTCGGGTGACGGATCTCGCGCTGAACGTCGTCTACGGCTCCGATGCGAACAACAACATCTGGTCGGGCAGCTATACGCGCCGCTTTGTCAGCAAGTACAACAGCCGCGTCTCCGCGTCCTACGTCACGGGAACGCACAGCCTCAAGGTTGGATACTTCTTGCAGCAGTACTACCTCGGCCGGGAAGGCCGGTACAACAATCAGAACCAGATCACGGGCGCGAGGTCCTACACCTTCAGGAATCGGGTGCCCCAGTCGGTCACGATCTGGGCAACGCCGTTCGAAGTCGTCGAACACACCAACAGTCTCGGCATCTACGCCCAGGATCAGTGGGTCGTCAAGAGGGCCACGCTGAACCTTGGCATGCGGTACGACGGCCTGTATGGCGCGGTGCCGGAGCATCACCTGCCCGCCGGCTTGTTCGTGCCCGCGCGCGATTTCCCGGCAGTCAAGGGTGTGCCGGATTGGAAGAATGTCGATCCACGGCTCGGAATCTCGTATGACCTTCACGGCAACGGCAAGACCGCGTTGAAGGCATCTCTCGGGAGATTTGTTCCCTACGTCACCGCCGCTTCCAATAACCCCGCATCGAATCAAGCGACCAATGCGACCCGAACGTGGACTGACACCAACGGCAATTACGTTCCGGACTGCATCCTCGACGCGAGCGTCCCTGGAGCGAATGGCGAGTGCGGTGCGCTTTCCGATACGACGTTTGGTCAGGTGCGCGCCGGCAACACCACGTTTGCGAACGATGCGCTGACGGGATTCAACAAGCAGTTCGCCAACTGGCAGGCTGCGTTCTCGATCCAGCAGGAACTGCGGCAGGGGATGGCGCTCAACGTCGGTTACTTCCGCACGTGGTATCAGAACTTCCTCGTCACGGACAACCTGGCAACGACTGCGGCTGATTACGATCCGTTCTGCATCCCGGCGCCGACCGACAGCCGGCTGGCTAACAGCGGCCAGCAGGTGTGCGGTTTCTTCGACGTCAAACCGGCGCTCTTCGGCGTGACGCAGAACCTCCGCACACAGGCATCGAACTATGGAAAGCGAAGTGAGGTCTTCAACGGAATCGACGTCACCCTCAACACGCGGTTCGCGCAGCGTGGACAGTTCTCCGGAGGTCTCAGTATCGGCCGTACCGTGTACGATGCGTGCGAAGTGACCGCCAAAGTTCCAGAAGCGCTTCTCAGCAACGACACCATCACTCAAGCACTCGGTGGGACGACGTCGTGGACGTCCGGTCAGAATTGCCGGAACGTGCGGCCGTGGTCCGCCGGCACCCAGGTCAAATTCCTGGTCGTGTATCCATTGCCATGGGATCTGCAGACGAGCGCGACGTTCCAGAACATCCCCGGCATTCCCGTTACCGCGACGAATCCGACGAGCAACGCGGTGGTGAGGACATCGCTGGGCAGGGATCTCGCGCAGTGCCGTGGCGCCGCCACCTGCAACGCCAATATGAACCTGGAGCTTCTTGACCCGACGACGTATTACGAATCGCGATTGTCCCAGCTCGACCTGCGCTTCACCAAGCGCGTGCGAGTGAGCGGCGTCACGCTGCGCGGCAACTTCGACATCTACAACATGCTGAACGGGGCGTCGATTCTCTCGATGAACGCCGGTTACGGCACGAACTGGCTCGTACCCTACGAGATCATGGGCGGGCGGTTGTTGAAATTCAGCGGGCAGATCGAATTCTAAGAACCTTCGGATCGTTCGGGTCGTTCGGGTCGTTCGGATCGTTCGAACGACTCGAACGATCCCTAGAATTCGATACGCATGCCGATGTGTGCGGTCCGAGGAGGCTGCATCAGCGTCGGGATGCGGAACGATGCCGACGTCACGACATTCTCTTCGACTTCCTCACCCGTATTGAGCGCGTTGAAGAGCGTCAGCATGCCGGTCACGTACGCCTTCCCGACACGAAACGATTTCTGGACTCGTGTGTCGAGCGAGAACGTGAATGTGAACCGCGTGCGGCCGCGTCGGTAGGCAGAGATCGCTTCCGCCCCCTGGTTGAGGTCTGGCACGACCACGAATCTCGAGAACGGCTGCCCATCCTGATACCGCGCCGCGGCGCTGACGATATATCGCTTCGGCGCAACGTACTGACCCCACCACTTCATCGCGTACCCGCGATCGGAGAAGGCGTGCCCCCGCGCGTAGGTCGTGGCGTTGGGGTTTTCGAATAACTCGCCGATAAGACCCGGGTCGTTCTCAGCAGCCCCGAAACCACGGTTTGCGCCGAGCGTCGCGCCGTGGTACGCGCTGCCATCGAAGCGCGTCCGCGCGATGTCCGCGATGTTTCCCTCGAGGGTGACCTCGAAACCCTTGTAGTAGCCGGTGTGTCCCTGCGGGTTTGTGAGGACATATTGATCCTGCCCGAACGACGAGGGCTTGCGATCGTAGACGAGCAGCAGACGATCGTCCTGAGGCTCGACGTAT
>Ga0070675_100000327_pt1 | contig 32122 bp, 30 predicted proteins | sample KBSM43metaG_FD_65343 | JGI IMG/M metagenome (GOLD analysis project Ga0070675, IMG submission 65343) | Miscanthus rhizosphere microbial communities from Kellogg Biological Station, Michigan, USA - KBS M4-3 metaG | ecosystem: Host-associated > Plants > Roots > Rhizosphere > Soil ... | reverse complement strand
ACGTAGTCGCCCACCGAGACCAGCCGTTCGCCGACCACGCCGGTAAAGGGCGCCCGCACGACCGTGTCGGCCAGCGCCTTGCGCGCCAGGGTGACCCGCGCCCGCGCCCCGAGCAGCGCCTGGTACTGCTGCACCGCGGCGTTGCGGGCGATGTCGTGCTGGCGGCGCGCCACTTCGGCCTGGGCGCTGCGCTGGTCGAACTCGGCCTGCGACAGCAGCTTCTTCTCGAACAGCATCTTCGCGCGGTCGTAATCGCCCTGCGCCAGCGTCAGCGTCGCGCGCGCGTTCGCCACCTCGGGCACGCGATCGATGTCGAACGTGCCGCCTTCCGCGATCGCCAGGCGGCTCTCGATCTGCGCCGCGTTGGCCTCGGCTTCCGCGGTCTGCGCCGACGCCTCGGCGGGCGAAATCCGGATCATATCGGCGCCCGCGGCCACCCGCGTGCCGCGCTCGACCGGCGTCGCCACCACGCGCCCCTGTGTCTCGGCGGCGACGTCGGCCTGCTCCTCGGCGGCGAAGGTGCCGGTGACGCGGATGAAGCGCGTGATCGGCTTCTCGATCGCGGCGACGGTAAGCACCGGCACCGCCGCCGGATCCGCCGCCTTCCCGGGAGAAGAGGCGCCGTTGGCGCTGCCGCATGCCGTGGCAAGGGCTGCGGCCAGCAGGAGGAGAGGGGACCAGAGTCGAACCATGGAACGGGGGCTCCTGGAGAACATGGAGAGGCTAAGCGGTACGGACCGCGGGCTCGGGCGCGCCGGACTCCGGCACGTCGGACTCGGGCGCGGCGGGAGCGGGCGGGGCTGGCCGCGCATGACGCGGCGCACCAGCCCGGATGCCGGCAATCGTCGTCTCGATCGCGTCGCGCACGAGCGGATCCGGATCGACTTCATCGGGCATGCGGCGCGACAGCTGGAGCGCGGCGATGCCGACGACCGGTGCCCACAGCAGGCGCAGCGCCACTTCGGCGTGCGTCGTGGGCGGAAACAGCCCTTCGGCCACACACCGGTCCACGCGCGCGAGCGCGCGGTTGCGCATTTCCGAGATGAACGCGAAGCGCTCGTACTCGCGGCTTACCCGCGGCACGCGCGGATCGAGGAACACCAGCGCGAAGTACTGCGGCTGCTCCTTGCTGAACTCGTACAGCCGCCAGGTGGCCGCCCGGACGTCCTCGACCGGGTCCTCGCTGGGCGCGTCGGCGAGCTCGCGGGCACCGAGGTGGCGCAACCCCTCCTCGGCGAGCGCGTAGAAGATCTCGTCCTTCGAGGCGAAGTAGCCGTAAATGGCGCCGGGGCTGTACTCGACCTGCGCCGCGATGTTGCGAATCGAGACCTGCGCGTAGCCATGGGTCATGAACAGATCGAGCGCGGCGTCGAGGATCGCGCGCCGCGTGATTTCCCTGGCTTCGAGGAGGCGGGCCTGTCGGCCCTTCGGTGGGTGTGCTGTCATGACTGAACGCTGTTCAGAATTCTAAACGACGTTCAGTCAACAGGCAATCTGGACAGTATCCGGCACGTAGGGCCGGCTTTAGCCGGCCCGGGCCGCCTGAAGGCGGCCCCTACATGGCCAGCGCCTTGGCGATCGCGGCGCGCAGCGCCGGGTCTTCCGGCGTGACCTGGCTGGGAAAGAACGCCACCACCTTGCCGGTCTTGTCCACGACGTACTTGCTGAAGTTCCACGCTGGCAGGTTGCCGGTGGAGCCGAGGAAGGCGTACACCGCCGACTGGTCCGCGCCCTTCTTCGTGACCACCTTCTCGAACATCGGGAAGGTCACGTCGTAGGTGAGGCGGCAGAAGGTGGCGATCTCCTGCGCGCTGCCCGGTTCCTGGCCGCCGAAGTCGTTGCTGGGAAAGCCGAGCACGTTGAAGCCCTTGCCCTGCATCTCCCGCTGCAGCTTCTCGAGCCCTTCGTACTGCGGCGTGTACCCGCACTTGCTGGCAACGTTCACCACCAGGCTCACCTTCCCCTTGTACTGAGCCAGGTTGCCGGGCTTGCCATCGAGACTCAGGGGCTTGAGGTCGTAGAACGACGACGACTGCTGCGCGGCAACCGGCCACACGAGCCCCGAGCACGCCAGCAGCGCGGCCAGTCCGAATCGCGTGAAACGCATGGTGCCTCCTTCGCGCGGATTCTATCCCACGGATCACGAGGCCGCGGGTCTTCAGACCTGGAGGCGGGGCTGAAGTCCCGCCCTACGGCTGAACCGGTACGATGTAGGGCGCGGCTTCAGCCGCGCCACCCGATCGAGCGCGCGTTCTGGCTCAGCCAGCGCGCGGGCGAGCGCGCCACCGGCAACATTACCGAGGCCGCCGAGCGCGATCCCGACGTGCAGGTGAAGCGGCAGGCGGTCTTCGCCCTCAGTCGACTTCCCAAGGACCAGGGGTGCCCCGTCTCATCGACGTGGCACGGACCAACCGCAGCCCGGACATGCGGAAACAGGCGATGTTCTCGCTCGGACAGTCGCAGGATCCGCGGGCGCTGGCCTTCTTCGAGGACGTCCTGCGGGCTCGTTAGGCGGATCTGAAGGCCCGCGGCCACCGAGCGGCAATGAGCGTAGAATCCTCGCACTTGGAGGATTCGCCATGCGTCAGCTCGTCCGCTCTCCACGTCTCGTGTTGTCGGTTGCGTGCGTTCTCGCGGCCGGCGCCGGTGCGATCATCGCAGCCGAGCGCTCGTCGGCCGCGATGGCGGATGCCGCCACCGCCTTCGTCGGCAGCCTGACGCCCGAACAGCGCCAGAAGGCGGTGTTCCCCTTCGAATCCGATGAGCGCATGCGCTGGCACTTCATTCCGACCGAGGGCTTCCCGCGGAAGGGGCTCACCGTCAAGGACATGACCGACGCGCAGCGCGAGCGGGCACACACGCTGATGAAGGCGGGGCTGAGCCAGCGCGGCTATATGACCGCCACCGCCATCATGGAACTCGAGACGCTGCTGGGCGCACTCGAGCAGCGCGAACGCGAAGGCGGCCGCCAGGCCGAAGGCTTCGGCCGCGATCCGGTGCGCTACTTCTTCTCGGTGTTCGGCACGCCGTCGGCCAAGGGCACGTGGGGCTGGCGCGTGGAGGGCCACCACGTCTCGCTGCACTTCACGGTGGCCAATGGAACGCTCGTGGCAAGCTCGCCGGCCATGTTCGGATCGAATCCGGCGGAAGTGCTCGACGGCCCGCGCAAGGGCACGCGCATCCTGGCGGCGGAGGAAGACACCGCGCGCGAGCTGCTGCTGGCGCTCGACCCGGCGCAGCGCGCGCAGGCCGTGATCAACGCGGTGGCGCCGAACGACATGGTCACCAGCAACCAGCTTGCGGTGACACCGCTCTCACCCATCGGTGTCGAGGCGTCGGCGCTCACCGCGCGCCAGCGCGAGCTGCTGATGAAGATCGTGGGCGTCTACACCGGCTTCATGGCCGACGACATCGCGGCCGATCGCATGGCGCGGTTGAAGAAAGCGGGGCTGGAGAAGATCGCCTTCGCGTGGGCCGGCGAGGCGGAGCGCGGCAAGAAGCACTACTACCGGATCCAGGGGCCGACGTTCCTCATCGAGTACGACAACACTCAGAACAACGGCAACCACATCCACTCGGTCTGGCGGGACTTCGCCGGCGACTTCGGCCGCGATCTGCTGCGGGAGCACATCGCGTCGGTCCCGCACTGACCCGCCCGCGAACCGGCGTCAGCCGGTTCGCCAGATAAATACTGCGCGCGGCCCGCGGCCAGCGGGTCGCGCCGGCGTCAAGCCGGTTCGCTCGATACTGCGCGCGGCCCGCGTCCAGCCGGTCGCATGGCTCCCGGCTCTCCCCGAGAGCCGGGAGCCCCATTTGGGGAACAAGGGGCTCACCGATACAGGAACCGGTGGCCGGTATCCGTGAACGTCGGGTACCACTCCTTGATCGGGAGCGGTGCCCCCGTGACCGCCTCGCCAAACGTGATTGGCGAAGCGTTGCGGCGCGGCCGGTTCACCAGCTCGGTGAAGCCGGTGTAATAGACGGAACGGCCGTCGAGGCTCGACACCCGCACTACCTCGATCGCGCCGTTCGGAGCCGCGCGCTCGAAGACGTAGGTGCCGGCCGGCAGGGAAACGCCGGGAAGCGCCACCGGCTTGCTGAACGTCAGCTCGATCCTCTGGCTGGGGCCCACCCCGCCGTGGCTCGGCGATGCGGCCACCAGCCCGGCCAGTGCCAGTCCGAAAGCGGCCAGCGCGGCCCGTCGACTCATTCGATTGGTCATTTCGTAACCCTCCTCTGTCCCTCCTAACGGGGTCACCGCCCCGTACCGCACGGCTGTTCGAATCGACCGGCGCTGGCGTTGAATCAGGTGAGCGAGTCAGCCTTCTTTGCCGGCTGCCGCCGGCCTCGCACGGAGAACGACCATGCCCATCCACGCCAGGAGCCCGGAACAGGACCATCCGACCGGCACGTTGGAGCTGCTCGAGCTGTATCGGGGGGGCAACGCCGCCGCGCGGGACCAGCTGATTGAAAAGTGCCTGCCGCCATTGCGGCGCTGGGCGCGGGGGCGCCTGCCGCAGTGGGCCCGCAGCGCGGCCGACACGCAGGACCTGGTGCAGGACGCCGTGATGCGGGCGCTGCCGCACCTGCACGTCTTCGAGGTCCGGCGCCCCGGCGCCCTCCAGTCCTACCTGCGCGAGGCGGTGCAGAACCGCATCTACGACGAGGTGCGCAAGGTGAGCGCGCGCCCAAGCGTGGCGGAGCTGCCCGATGAGGTGATCGACGACGCACCGTCCCCGCTCGAGCTGGCGATCGGCCGCCAGGGGATCGAGCGCTACGAACGGGCGCTGCAGACGCTGAAGCCGCTCGACCGCCAGGCCATCATCGCGCGCATCGAGCTGCAGCACAGCTACGAAGAGGTGGCCTTCGCGATCGGCAAGGCGAACGCCAACGCCGCCCGCATGGTGGTGACCCGCGCGCTGGTTCGCCTGGTCGCGGCAATGCAACGCCACCGCTAGTGTCCCGGCGGGGCTCGAGCCCCGCCCCCGCCCCGAGAGCACCGCGGCGTTGGTCCGACGGACGCGGCCCCTGCGTCACGATTGCAATCGAGACAACGCTTTGGAGGCGCGCCCAGGACGCCGGATCAATCCACTCGCGGACGTAATCCAGCCGATGAACGGTAGTTAGCCCCCGGCCCGGGGGTGGCACTGGTCTTGGACCACTGTCCCTCCCGGAGGGCTCACCATGCGAACACTTCACACTCTTGCCGCGGCACTGGCGGTCGTGTCGGTCGGCGTCACGGGCGCGTCTGCGCAGGGGCGCAGCAACGCCGCACCGAAGGCGCCGAAGGCGCCGTCCACGGTCACCCACGGCAGTTCCGGCGGCGGCAGCGGCGCGGCGCACGGCGGCGCCGGCAGCCACGCGCCGAAGGCGAGTGGCTCGCAGGCCACTACGACCACGTCCGGCAGCGGCGGCGGGGCGGGCAAGGGCCACGCCAAGGGCAACACCAAGGGCACGACGACCGCGTCGACGACGGACGGTTCGACGACGGGCACGGGCACGACGACCACCACGACGCCAACAGTGGCGCCGCCGAACGCGCTGTCGATGAAGCTGTCGCGGGACCCCAAGCAGCTCACGCGCGTGAGCGGCATGCTGCCCGAGGGCATGACGATCGAGCAGGCCACGACCGGCTTCCGCAACCAGGGTCAGTTCGTCGCCGCGCTCAACGCGTCGCGCAGCCAGGGCGTCGCCTTCGCGGACCTGCAGCAGGCGATGACGGTGGACGGGCTGAGCCTCGGCCAGGCGGTCAAGCAGCTGCGCAACGCTCCGCCGGCGCCGGACGCGCCCGCGGCGGGGACTGGGACGACCACGCCGCCGACCGGTGGCACGACGACTGGCGGCACGACCACCGGCGGCACGACCACCGGCGGCACGACCACCGGCGGCACGACCACCGGCGGGACGACGACCGGCGGGACGACGACGACCACCACGTCCACCGCGTCGGCGAAAGCCCCGCGGAAGGCGTCATAACAGAGACCCCGCTCGTGACGGACAGAGCCCTCCTCCGCTGCGTCGTCGCCGTCGTCGTCGGCCTGACCCTTGTGGCTCCTGCGCAGGTGCACGCGCAGGGCAACGGACGCCCGAAGAATCCGAAGACGACGACGCCTTCACCCACCCCGTCGCCGGCGCCTACGCCGGCGGCGGACTCCAGCACGACGTCGGCGCCGTCGATCTCGTCAACGCCCGTCGACGCCTTTGCGTCCGTTTCCACGTTCCGCCAGTTCGGCTCGTGGCTCGAGGACGCGTCCGCGCCCGCGCCGGGCGAGGGCTACACCACGATCGGGATCGGCTACTGGCGGATGGCCGGCATGAGCCAGACCAACGTGCCGATGCTCGGCGGCGGCGTCGGACTCACCAATCGGCTGGGCGTGAGCGCGTCGGTGCCGTTCTATCGCACGAATGTGGCGGGAACGACCGCGCGCGGGATGGACGACGTTTATCTCGGCGCCAGCTACAACATCCTCGACCCCACCCTCACGCTGAACGAAATGGGGCTTTCGGTAGGTACCGTCATGGAGGTCCTGAGCTCGGGCGCCGAGGGCGGCCGCGTGCACTTCGCCATCCCGGTGTCGCTCGAACTGCGCCGGGCGCCGTTCCGCGTGTATGGCAGCGCGGGCTATTTCACGCGCGGCGCGGTGTTTGCCGGCGGCGCAGTGGAGTGGGCCGCCACCCCCAACTGGATCGTAAGCGGCATCCTCACCCAGTCGCATTCCATCAAGTCCGACGTGACGCTCGACAGCCTCGCGGTCTCGCCTCAGCGAGCCGACGTGATGGCCAGCGTCGCACGCCCGGTGAACGCAAACGCGACCGTCTACATGAGCGTGGGCCGGAGCCTGAGCAGCCTCGAGGAGGGCGGCACCAGCCTCGCGCTGAGCGGCGGCGTTTCACTCCGGTTCAGGGCGCCGCGCGCAACGCCCTGACCACCTGCGGCTGAGGCGGCTCGCCAGGTGGGCCGTCAGCCCCGGCGGCGACGACTGCCCTACAATCGTACCCAGAGATGGTGTGCCTGAGGACGCGTTCGCGCGCTTCCTGATCGCGTTTCCCGACTACGCGTTGACCGCCGCGCTCGACGACCTCCGGGCCGCGGAGTACGGGCGCCTGGACGAACAGCGCCACGCCTATCTCGACTACACCGGTGCCGCCCTGCACGCCGCATCGCAGGTGCGCGAACACGCCGAGTGGCTGGTGGCGAACGTGTGCGGCAACCCCCATTCGGCCAGTCCGGCGTCGGCCGCGGCGACGACGGCGGTGGAGGACACGCGGAACGCGGTGCTGCGCTGGTTCAACGCCACGCGCGACTACGTCGCGGTGTTCACCCAGAACGCCAGCGCTGCGCTCAAGCTCGTGGGCGAGTCGTATCCGTTCGTGGACGGCAGCCGCCTGCTGCTCACCGCCGACAACCACAACTCGGTGAACGGCATCCGTCAGTTCGCCGCGGCGCGCGGCGCCACCATCGACTACACCGGGCTGACGTTTCCCGAGCTCAGGCTCGATCGCGCCGACGTCTCCTCGCGCCTCGCCGCCGGCCACACCACGGCGACGCGCCTGTTCGCCTTCCCCGCCCAGTCCAATTTCTCGGGCGTCAAGCATCCGCTGGATCTCGTGTCCGAGGCCAAGGCGCGCGGCTGGGACGTGCTGCTCGACGCGGCGGCGTTCGTGCCGGCCAACCGGCTCGACCTCGAGGCGGTGCCCGCCGACTTCGTGTCGATCTCGTTCTACAAAATGTTCGGCTACCCCACCGGCGTGGGATGCCTGCTGGCCCGGCGCGACGCGCTCGCCCGCCTGGTACGGCCGTGGTTTGCCGGCGGCACGGTCAACTTTGCCACCGTGCAGGCGCGCGCCTCTCTGCTCTCACCCGGCGAGGCCGGCTTCGAGGACGGCACGCTCAATTTCCTGTCGATCCCGGCAGTGGCCATCGGGCTGCGTCACCTGGAACGGGCGGGCATGGATCGCATCGCCACGCGCGTGCGCTGCCTCACGGGATGGCTGCTGCAGGAACTGCTGGCGCTGCAGCACGCCAACGGACGCCCGCTGGTCCGGCTGTATGGACCGATGACCACCACCGATCGCGGCGGCGTCGTGACGATGAACCTCTACGATCCGGACGGCCACCTGCTCGACTACCGGCGCATCGAGGAGCTGGCGGGCGCGCGGCGCATCTCGCTGCGCACCGGCTGCTTCTGCAACCCGGGCACCGGAGAGGCCGCTGAAGGCATCACCGAAGACGACATCCTCGCCGCGCTCGAACAGCCGCACGACATGTCGCTGCCGCGCTTCCTGCAGTTCATTACCCATCGCGGCGGCAAGAGCGCGGGCGCGATCCGGGTGTCGGTGGGCCTGGCCAGCACGTTCGGCGACGTGCAGCGTTTCGTCGAGTTCGGCGCGTCGTTCCGCGATCAGACCCGCCTCTCGATCGGCACGGCGTCGTTCGACATCGCCTCGTGCCGCGTCATCCGCGACGGCAGCTGACGCCGTTTGTCGACGGGCTGGAACTGTGCCTCGTGGACGTCTTTCAGGATTCGTCCGGAGCAGCCTGACGCGGGTCGACGTGGGGGCCGGCTTTAGCCGGCCCTGGGTTGGGCCGCCTGAAGGCGGCCCCTACTGTGCTGGCGGTGAGGCAGGCTGGGCCAGCACCGGGCGCTCGGTGAGCGTGCGGCCATCGGCCAGCGTCACGGACACGAACAGGCCGCCGGGATCGCCGTTCTTGAGCGGACGCACGGTCACGCTCACCTCGTCACCCGGCTTCAGGGTCGACGACTTCCAGCCGGCGCGCACCAGGTACGAGGGCGCCGTCATCTCGATGGTCCAGGTCACGACCTTCCCTTCGCTCGCGACCTCCACCTCCATCCAGGAGTGCGGGTTCTGCCAGCTGAAGGCCTTCACGGTGCCCTTGAGCTCGACCGTCCTCGTGCGGTCAATTCCGGCGGCGGCATGGTGCGCCGACACGGCCACCGAGGCGAGGAGCGTGACAGCGACTGCGGCGAAAAGGCGTCTCGTCATCGAACGTTGTCCTTCGACTGCGTGGACGGGATGTGCTGGTTGAGGTCGGGCAGGCACTGCACCTCGGCGATGTCCTGATCGTCCACACGGTTCCAGCGCTTGGTGAACTTCATCTCGCCTTCCCAGCTCTTGGGATCGGTGAGGGTGTACTCGATCTCGAGCGCGGCGCCCCCATTGACCGGCTTGATGCGTTCGACGATGTGGAGCGCGTCGCTCGCCGGTACGCCCGAGTCGATCCAGTGGTGGTGGCCGATGAAGTAGGTCGTGTCCACCACCAGCGTGTCCTTCTCCCAGCGGCCGATCGACTCGCCGTTGAAGCTGCGGACCACGATGTCGGGATCCGAATGCGGGCGATCGAGATACACGATGCGCAGGCTGTTCATGAACCCGCTGACCATGTAGATGACCGTCGGCAGCTGCACCATGGCGATCGGCCAGACCCGCGTCATGATCATCGGCAGGCCGGCGGGCCAGCACTGGCCGATATCGTCCCGGTATACCTTGCCATCGGCCTGCGCCTGGCGCGCGGCGTCGAAGTGCTTCTGGGCCTCGGGCGTGAGCTTGACGCCGGGGGGCGGCGGACCAAATCGCCACGATCCTTGAAAGCGCAGGTCGTTGAGCCAGGTGCCGGTGAGATCGAAGGGCGGCGCGGGCCGCGGCTTCTTCAGGTTCGACGGCGCGAGCGCGCCGAGCGGCATTGCCGGCTCGGGCGGCGCCTGCTGCGCCTGCGCAATCGGGGCCCATCCCGCGACGAGCATCGCCGCGCCCAGGGCCGCGCAGCGGCGAAACATCGAGCGTGACAGCATGGACATCCTCCGAATCACTGGCCGAGGCGAAGCCGCACTGCGCCGTTGGCGTCGATATACTCGCGGTTGTTCTCGCACACGAACTCGACCATCTTGTAGTTGGGCAGCCGCCGGTAGGCCAGCGTGTAGGTGAGCGGCTTCTCGAGCGCGATCGGATCCTCGATCGTGATCTGGTCGTGCAGGTAGTCGGGAGCCACCAGCCGGATCCGCTCCGTGATCCGCATCTGATCGCTGTGCGGGATCATCTGGTAGGCCGGAATCGTCGTCTTGATGCCGACCGTATCCACGACCAGCGTGTCGCCCTCCCAGCGTCCAACCGAGTGCCCGTAGTAGCCCGGCGGCACTTCGTCGATCGGCATCTGCGGCTGGTTCATGAAGACGCGCCGCACCTCGCTGAAGGCCTCGGTCACCATCGTGATCTGCGTGGAGCGCTGGATGATCTCCAGCGGGTAAAGCGCCACCGACATCATGCGCGGGAAGCCGTACGGCACGCACTCGACGGCCGGCGTGGCCAGCGGCTCGCCGCGCTTGGTGGCCGCGTCTTCGGCGGCGCGGCGCTCGTCCCACGACGTCTTGTACGTGCCCTTCAGCAGGATCGGTGTCGCCGGCGGAGCCGCGAACTTCGGATCGGCGCCACGCCCGCCGCGATACGGCGCCCACGCGCCGGACAGATCCGGCGGCGCCTGCTGCGCGGCAAGCGGCACGACGAGCAGCGCCGCGGCCAGCGCGACGCACGCCAGGCGTCCGCTCACGGCTGTCCTCCCGCGGGGCCGGGCCCGTTGGCGAGTACACGGCCGTCGGCCAGCGTGATGCGCACGAGGAGGCCCGCCGGCTGGCCATTGCGCAGCGGGCTGATGACCACGGTAACGGTCTGCTTTGGTTTCACGTCGGTGAATTTCCAGCCACCCTGCTGGAGGATGCTGGTGCTGCCGAGCTCCACCGTCCAGTGCTTCGGCGGGTTGGCGCCGTCGGGCACGTCGATCTCGATGTAGGCGTGGGGGTTGGTCCATTGGAATTGCGTGACGGTGCCGGTGAGCGTCACACGGTTCGTGGTGTCGAACATCGCGAACGAGTGATGCGCTCCCACACGGCCCGCGCCCGCACCCAGAACCATCAGGGTCGCCAACACCCAACCCAGCTGCCTCGACATGAACTACTCCTCCCGCTCGATGGCTGCGGACGATATCACGGCGCCCCACGTAGCGGGCCAGACCGGCAGCGCGCTATGGGCGAGGCCTGGTGTCATTCTCTCGCAACGGCTCGCTGCGCGAAACTCAAACTTCAGGCGAAAAACAGCCAGCACAAGCCGGCGCCGACCAGGGACATCGACAGGCCCCAGGCGAGCAGCCCGTTGAAGAGCGCGCGCGTGTCGGTGCCGGGCGGCGCGCCGGCAATGAAGAGGGCGCCCACCGTGGACAGCGACGACAGGTCCACCAGACTGGCGCCGACGTTGATCGACCACGCGATGTCCAGCGGGTCCACGCCGCCGAGCCGCTGCGCCAGATCCGGCGCCATTGGCAAGAACGCGGGCAGCACGACGCCCGACGTGCTGCTGTAGACCGACACCACGCCGCTGCCGAAGGCGACCACCGGGGCGATGGTCGCCGGCGTCGAGAGCGACGCAATCGCGCCGGTGATGAGATCGAGCCCCTGGGCGGACTGCATCAGCGCGATGAGCACGGTCACGCCGGTGACCATCAGCATCACCCCCCACGGCATCCGCTGGATGGCGCGCGCTTCGTCGGCCGCCCGCAGCAGGATCAGCGCGGCGGACACCATCAACGCGATCATCCCGGTGTCGAAGCCGAAGCCGGCGACGGCGGCGATGAGCACCGCGATGCCGGCGGCCGTCAGCCAGTGCGGGCGCTCGAACGGCAGCATCCGTTCCTCGGCGGCCGCCCGCGTCGCGCCCCGGCGGAACAACCGCCAGCCGCCCAGCACCAGGAAGCCGGTGATGCCGACGAACGCATGCGCCAGAGCGTTGTACGCGAACGTGGCCGCGACCACGCCGTCGAGGCCGATGCGCGCCATCACGCCGTGGGCCACGATGCCGGTCGGCGCAAACGGCGACAGGGTACCGGCCAGTGCGCCGTTGCCGGCCATGATCGCCATCAGCAGCGGCGGTACGCCGGCACGCGCCGCCACGGCCATCGCCGGCGGCGCCAGCAGCGCGCTGGCGGGCGTGGCGCCGGCGCCGATCGTGGAGACCGCGAAGCCCACGAAGAAGAACATCACCGGCAGCGCACCGGCGTGGCCGCGGCACGCGCGCACTGCACGCGCGGTGAGCCGCTCGAGCGTGCCGTTCACCTCGGCGATCGCAAACAGCAGCGTTACGCCGATGAGCGTCACCAGCAGTTCGGCGGGGAATCCGCGCAGGACCGCGGCCGGCGTCATGTCGCCGAGGAACACCCCGACCGCGAGCGCCAGCGCCAGCGCCAGGACGCCGACGTTGATCGTGGTGGTGCAGCTCAGGGTCACCGCCACCACGAGGGCGCCGACCGAGAGCCACGCCAGGCTCATGATTTCCGCACCGGGAGCATGGGTCGAGGCAGGGCGGAATGATAGCCGGAAGGGGATTAGGAGAATCGGGCGCCGCTGCGAGTATCATCTCGGCCACATATGCCCGGGACGCATCGATGCCTCGCGAGGCTTCGCGAACTGACGAGCGTGCGGCTCGGCCTCGCGGTTGTGGCCGCGATATGCAGCCTGCTGCTGCCGGCCGCCGCCGCCGCCCAACCGCCGCGGACGCTGGTACCGCCCGACATCTCGGGCGAGTGGGCACTCCAGAACGACGAAGAGCCCGGCCTCATCGGCGGACTGGGCCAGCCGCCGCTCGGCGACTATCTCGGCATCCCCTTCAACGAGGCAGGGCGACTCCGCGCCGACACGTCAGCCGAGTCGATCTGGGGCACGCCGGAATACCAGTGCCGGCCGCACTCGGCGCCGCACCAGTGGCGCGGGCTCGGCGGCGCGCGCGTCCTCAAGGAGCAGGATCCACTCACCCGCGAGGTGCGCGCCTACCACGTGCAGTTCATGCGCTCGCTCGACCGTCCGATCTTCATGGACGGCCGGCCGCATCCGCCGGCGTGGGCGCCCCACACCTGGACCGGCTTCTCGACCGGGCAGTGGGTGGGCAACACGCTCAAGGTCACGACCACGCACCTGAAAGACGGGTATCTGAAACGCGGCGGGCCGCAAACAAGCGACCTGTATTCGATGACGGAGTACCTGACCCGTCACGACGACATCCTCACCATCACGACCGTCGTGGACGACCCGGTCTATCTCGACGAGCCGTACGTCCAGTCGACGACCTACGTCTACGACCCCACCGCCAGCGTGCAGATGGAGACGTGCAACGCGTCGGCGTTCGCGGAAAACGGCGGGACCAACCGCCACTGGGTGCCGCACTTCCTGCCCGGGCAGAACAAGGCGTGGACCGAATGGCTGAAGAACGAGCCCTGGGTGCCCGAACCGGCCGTGCGCGGCGGCGTGAAGACGATCTATCCCGAGTACCGGGGCATGTGGGCCGGGGCGAAAGACCCGGCCTCATCGCTCAAAGTGCCGGCCTCGCCATCGTCGGTGCCGCTCGCCAAGGCGATCAACGACCAGGCTCCCCGCGACGGCGAGGTGCACGTGCTGCCGGTGCAGGGCAACATCTACATGCTCGTGGCCGACGGGGTGAATCTGGCCGCCTCTATTGGCACCGACGGCGTGCTGCTGGTCAACTCGGGCGGCGCGGCCGTCACCGGCAAGGTGCAGGCGGCGCTGGCGCAGCTGGCGGCGTCCGCCACCGCGCCGCTGCCGAACCGCTGCGCCGGCGCCACCTGCCCGGGGCTGCAGTGGGGCTGGGCCAGCCCGTACATCAACACCGTCATCAGCTCGCCGCAGCCGGCCCGGCCGCTGCGCTACATCGTCAACACCAACGATGCGGCCGAGCACGTCGGCGGCAACGCGGCGATCGCGGCGAGCGGCTTCTTTCCACGCGGGGGCGGCTTCGGCGGCGCAGTGGCAACGAACGCGCGCAGCGCGTCGGTGATCGCGCACGAGAACGTGCTGACCCGCATGAGCGCGTCCGCGAACAAGCAGCCGCCGCCGTACCCCGAGGCGGCGTGGCCCACCGACACGTTCTTCGACGAGCTGCACAAGCTCCCTGAGTACGTGAACGGCGAGGCGGTGATCATCTACCACGCTCCCGCGGCGACGACCGACGCCGACAGCCTGGTGTTCTTCCGCCGCTCCGAGGTGATCCATGCCGGCAGCCTCTTCTCCACCATCAGCTACCCGGTGATCGATCTCGACAAAGGCGGCACGGTCCAGGGAGTGATCGATGGCCTCAACCAGATCCTCGATCTGGCGGTGGCCGAATATCGCGCGCAGGGAGGCACCTGGATCATTCCCAGCCGCGGCCGGCTGTCCGACACCGCCGACGTGGCCTCGTATCGCAACATGCTGGTGATGATCCGCGACCGCGTGCAGGACTTGAAGACGAAGGGGCTGACGCCGGCGCAGGTCAAGGCGGCGCGCCCGACGCTCGACTTCGACGGCCGCTACGGCGCGACGACCGGCTCCTGGACCACCGACATGTTCGTGGACGCGGTGTACCGCACTCTTCCGGAGAAGAAACCATGACACTCGCAACCCGGCTGGGCGGCGCGATCGCGATCGCGGCGGCCCTCGGCGCCGGCACGGTTCCGGCCCGCGCCCACCATTCCTACGGCGCAACCTACGACACCAGCCGCGAGATACGTCTCGACGGCAAGCTCGTGCAGTTCGTCTTCCGCAACCCGCACTCGTTCGTGCACGTGCAGGCGCCCGACGAGAGCGGAGCCTCGCAACGGTGGGCGGTGGAGTGGAGCGGCACGGCGCAACTCGCCAACAACGGCATCACCCGCGACACGCTGCGGGTTGGCGACGGCGTCGTCATCGTCGGGCGGCCCTCGCGGGTGCCGGGCGAGTACCGGGTGCTGATGGTGAGCCTCAAGCGGCCGGTCGACGGCTTCAGCTGGGGCACCCGCGCCGGCGAAGCGGTGGACTGACCGGACGCCAATGGTCCACGCCTCCCTGCGATTTCGGGTCGCCACCATCCTGGCGATCGGCGCCGCACTGCTCACGGTGCCGGTGTCGGCCCAGCGCGGCGGCGCCGGCCGCGGCGGGCCGCCGCCGACACCACGCGCGGCCGCCGCCATCGATCTCACCGGCTATTGGGTGTCGGTCATCACCGAGGACTGGAAGTTCCGGATGGTCACGCCGAGAAAGGGCGTCTACGACACGCTCACGTTGAACGCCGAGGGACGGCGCATCGGCGACACCTGGGATCCGGCGCGCGACGAGGCTGCCGGCGAGCAGTGCCGCGGCTACGGCGCGGCCAACATCATGCGCCTGCCCGGGCGGCTGCGCATCGCCTGGGCCGACGACACGACGCTGCGCATCGAAACCGACGCCGGCACCCAGACGCGGCTCTTTCGCTTCGGCGCTGCTGCGGCGGCGCCGGTGGAGCCGACCTGGCAGGGCGCGTCGTCAGCCGAGTGGGTGTATGCCGGCGGCCGGGCGGGCGCCAACCGCGGCGGCAGCCTGAAGGTCGTCACCACGAACCTGCGCGCCGGCTACATCCGCAAGAACGGCGCGCCGTACAGCGACAAGACCCGGGTGACGGAGTACGTCGACCTGAACACGGCCCCCAACGGCGACCGCTGGCTGACCGTGACGACGAAGGTGGAAGACCCCGTGTACTTCACGCGGCCTCTGCTCACGAGCTCGGACTTCAAGGGCCTCGCCACCGGCGACGGCTGGTCGCCGTCGCCCTGCTCGGCACGATAAGAGAAACGCAGGACGGGGCTTCAGCCCCGCCGCAAGGAGACGCGATGACGAGGCACGTGCGATCGGCAGCGGGCGTGGTGGCCTTCATGGCCCTGTTCGCGGCGGGGGCCGCATCGCTCGCCGCCCAGGCGCCGCAGGGCGGCTCGCCGCCCGGCGGCCGCGGGCGTGGACCGCAGTCGCCGCCGCTGCTGATCACGACGGCCGCGTTCGAGGACGGCGGCATCATCCCCGACAAGTACACGCAGAAGGCGGGCGCGATGGCCGTCTCGCCCGCGCTGTCATGGTCGCAGGTGCCGATGGGCACGCAGAGCTTCGTGCTGATCATGCACGACCCCGAACCGGTGCTGAACCGCGGTTCGAAGATGGACATCACCCACTGGGTGGTCTGGAATATTCCGGCCGCGTCCACCGGGCTGCCCGAAGCCATGCCCGCCGGAGAGCTTCCCGACGGCACACGCCAGGTGAGCCTGAGATCGAACGCCTACATGGGACCCGGCGCGCCACCCGGGCCCTTTCACCATTACACGTTCGAGCTCTACGCGATCGACGTCAAGCTCGAGATCCCGCAGGGGACGCCGCAGCAGGCCACCGACACGCGCATCGCCATCGTCAACGCGATGGACGGCCACGTCCTCGGCAAGGCGGTCCTCGTCGGACGCTTTCACCGGTAGTGATCGTCCGGCTGGTAGGGAGCTGGGCAGGTGAGCAGGTAGGGCGTGCCTACCAGCCCCCAGCCCACCTGCTTACCTGCCTACCTGCCGCCGTTTCAGAGGGGCTTCAGCCCCTCAGTGGAGATCCTCATGAACACACGACAATGGATGGCGACGGTGATACTCAGCGCCGTGGTTGGCGCGGCAACGGCGGTGTGGATGACGCAACCGGGGGTGAGCGCGGCGGGTACGCCCTCGCTCTCGGCGGCCGACAACCAGGAGATCGCGCAGCTGACCAACCGCTATGCCTACGGCATCGACACCTGCGCCAACAACGGCTACGACTATGCGGACGTGTTCACGCCCGACGGCGTGTTCATCGACCGCAATTCCGAAGAAGGGTTCAAGCAGGGCGGGCGGGTGCTGGCCCGCGGGCGCGAAGCGCTCGCCACGCTCATCGGCGGCGGATCACGCGGCTGCAAGACCAAGCTAGTGTGGACCGACTGGAGCCACATCATGACCAATCTGGTGGTGACGCCGGCCGCCGAGGGCGCCACCGGACGGATCTACCTGCTGCAAATGGGCATGAAGGGGCCGGGCAGCATCGAACGCCACGGCGGCTACGAGGACGTTTACGTGAAGACGCGCAACGGCTGGCGGATCAAGTCGCGCACCCACGTACGCAACAAGGCGTGGCACGCACCAGCGCTGCAGACGGCGGACCTCAACTGACGCTGGAGCAGGTAGGCAGGTAGGCAGGTGGCTGGGGCAGGTGGGCGCCCTAGCTCCTCACCTGCTTACCTGCCAACCTGCCGTCAGGACGCGTGGCGCTCTGCGCTACGCGATCATGACCTTGCGCGGGAACTGCGAGTTGTCCTCGAGGAAGGTCTTCTTGCGGGCGAGGTCGGCGGCGGTGGGCTGCACCTGCCCGTTCACGTCGGTGACGCGCGACACGATCGTATGCTCGCCGGGCGTGGCGCCTTCCCACGCATAGGTGAACTGCTTCCACGAATGCTTCTCGGCCGGCTCGATCACCGCCGGCTTCCACGGGCCGTCGTCCACCTTCACTTCCACGGAGCGGAGCGGCGTGCCGTCGTTCAGCACCCAGCCCCGCACGCGGTGCGCGCCGCCGGTCTTCGTGACCCGCGCGATCACCGACTTGAGGTTGAGGCGCGTGACCTCGGTCTCCACCCACTGCGTTGCCGGATCGGTCTCCGTGCCGGTGCCACCGACGGTGCGCATGGTGCGGTACCAGCGCGCCTGATAGTTGCCGAGGAAGCGCCCTTCCTGAAGGTGGATCTCCGAGAGCCATTTCACATTGGCCACGCCGTACCAGCCCGGCATGACGAGGCGCACCGGGAAGCCGCTGTCGCGCGTGAGCGGCTGGCCGTTGAGCGCGTAGACGAGCACGGGTTCGGGCTTCTGCGCGTTCTCGAGCGTGATGCTGCGCGCGAATTGCTGCTCGATCTTGAAGGTCTGCTGCCGGAAGATCACGTCTTCCTTGCCGCGGTCGGCGCCGAAGAAGACCACTTCGCGCGCCTTGTCGTCGAGACCGGCGCGCTTGAGCACGTCGCGCAGCCGCACGCCGGTGAACCGGCCGTTCGACGACAGCCCCTGCATCGCGCGCCCGCTGTTGCCCGAACACTCGTAGCCGTTGACGATGTCGGCCGACGGCATCGCCTTCAGATCGGCCAGCGAGAGCTCGAGCGGCTTCTTCACCAGACCCGTCACCTTGATGCGGTGCGTCGCCGGATCGAGCTCCGGCTTGTTGTAGTGCTGGATGAAGAAGAACTGATCGTTCGGCGTGATCAGGCCGTCCATCTTCCGCAGGTCGAGAAAACGCCGCTCGCCGTTGGCGGGTGACGCGGCGAACGTGTCCGGGTAGTCGGTGAACGCCACGTCCACCTCGCCCTGCGCCAGGGCGGGCAGCGCCCAGTCGGGCAGCGCCAGCAGCATGGCGGCCGCCGCGCCGCGCGTGAGAGTCTCCCGTCGGGTCAACTGTGTCGCCATGGCCGTTGCCTCCGCTACCGGGCCCGCCTGAAGGCGGCCCTACTTCTTCAGCTCTTTGTACGCGATTTCGAGATTCGGCTGCGCGCCGCCGAACATCGGGTTGACGCTCGCCACGTAGCCCTTGTACTTGGGATCGACCTTGTATTCCTTGGCCGCCTGCTCGGCGCTCTTGCCGGCCTTGAGCGACTGCTCGGCGTAGGCGACGAAGTCGGCGGTGAAGCCGGCGTATTCCGCCAGGTCCTGGAACCGGCCCACGGGGATGTGGCCGCTGATCAGCGTGTCCACGTTCTTGACCGTCCCCGCCGCCCTGGCCAGCGTCTTCGGGTGCTCCACGACGCTGCCGCCGTTGTCGACGTCGATGAAAGGCAGCGCCTTCCACGCGAAGATGTCGCCAACGTGCATCGTACGCAGCGCGGGGAACACGATGAAACTGTCGCCGTCGGTGTGGCCCCGGCCGAAGTAGTAGATGTCGATCTGATCCTTGCCCGAGCCGATCGTCAGCTTGTCCTTGTAGGTGCGGCCCGGCAGCAGCTTGGCGTTGGAGCCCTTGAAGTCGTCCATCTTCGCCATGCTGACCTTGGCGTTCTCGTGGACGACGGTCTCGACGCTGGCACCGAAGAAGGTGTTGCCTCCGGTGTGGTCGCCGTGCGTGTGGGTGTTGATGATCCTGGTGATGGGTTTGTTCGTCACCGACTTGACGCGCTCGACCAGCGTCGGGCCGAACCCGGGCAGCTTCGAATCGACCAGCGTGACGCCGCCGTCGGTGATGAAGACCGCGACGTTGCCGCCGCTGAACGCGGTCGTGTCCTCGGCGCCCGAGCCGGTGACGACGTAGAGGTTGTCCTTGACCTTCTCAATCTTCGTCGCCTCGATCGCCTTGGCAGTCGCCCCCGGCGGCGCCTGGCCGGAGACAGCCAGCGACAGCGCACCCACTCCCACCAGTACGCCGAGCACGAGCACTCGCTTCATGGCCTGCTCCCCTTCCGCGGCCCACCCCGCCGCTGGCACCCGCATACTTTACTCCGGAGACGGCGGCGGTATGCTGATGTCCAGCCCATGCGCCATGGGACATTTGTGTTCGCCGCACGCTCGGCTGGCTGGCTCTCGCTGCATTCGTCGCCTTGACGGACACCGGCACGGTTACTACGATGCGGCCATGCTGTTGCGTGGCCACCGATCGCACTGGCCGGGCCGCGCTCGCGCCGCCGTACTTCTTGCGTTCGTCGTGCCGGGCGCGGGGTGCCAGAGTTCCGTGACCACACCGCCCGCCAGTACGGCCGCCGACGGCGCCGCGACCGATCCCACCGCCGAGGCCGCGGCCTGGCGTGCCAGGCACGAGGCGGACTACCGCCGCGACTGGGTGACGATTGCCGGCCTGCACTTCCTCCAGGAGGGCGCGCAGACCGCCGGGAGTGGCAAGGGCCACGACATCGTGCTGCCGCCATCGGCGCCGGCGACGCTCGGGCGCTTCGTCGTGCAGGGCGCCACGGTGCGCTTCGAGCCCGCACCCGGCGCACCAGTGGATCTGAAGGGCGCGCGCCTCACGGCGCCGGTCGTGCTCAAGGATGACGGCAGCCCCGGCGCCGATGAACTCGTCACCGGCACCGTCAAGATCGCCGTTCACGTCAGCGGCGACCGCCGCTCGCTGCGCGTGTGGGACCCCGCCGGTCCGCTGGCCCGCGGGTTCAAGGGGTTCACCTGGTTCCCGATCGAGAGCGAGTACCGGGTGACCGGGCGGTTCATTCCAGACCCGGCTCCGAAGACCCTGCAGGTGATCAACACCTTCAACGACCTCGACACCTTCACCACGCAGGGAGTCGTCGAGTTCACGCTCAACGGCACGACGCTGCGCCTGCGCCCGTTCACCACCCGGCCCAAACGCTTCTACTTCGTCTTCAAGGACGCGTCGAGCGGCGAGGAAACCTACGGCGCGGCGCGCTTCCTCTACGCCGACCTGCGCGACGACGGCACGGCCGTGCTCGACTTCAATCAGGCCTACAATCCCCCGTGCGCGTTCAATCCCTACACGACGTGCCCGATTCCGCTGCCCGAGAACCGGTTGCCAGTCAAGGTGCTGGCCGGAGAACGGGCCTATCCGGATCACGTGGTGCTGCCGGCCTCGTGAGCGCCCGCGCCCTGCTCGTCGCGCTGCTCCTCTTGCTACCCGGAGCGGCGATGGCGCAGGACGCACCGCCAGCGCCGCCACCTTCGGCCGACGCCGCGCAGGCGGAACGCGTGGCCGTGCCGGAACCGACCGCGCAGGCGCTCGCCTATCACCGGAGCGGCAACACCCTCTGGATCTTCAACATCGTGTGGGGATTGGTCGTGCCAGCCGTGTTCTTGTGGACCGGCTTTTCCGCCCGCGTGCGCGACTGGTCCCGCGCGATCGGCCGCAAGTGGTTCTTCATGGTCGCGGTGTACTGGGTGATCTTCACGGTGGCCTCGACCCTGATCGACCTGCCACGCGTCTACAATCAGAGCTTCGTACGCCAGCACGCCTACGGCCTGTCGAACCAGACGATCGGCAAGTGGGCCAGCGACCAGTTCGCCAACCTTGCGGTCACCCTGGTGATTGGCGGCCTCGTGCTCTGGGTGCCGTATCTGCTGCTGCGCAAGAGCCCGACGCGCTGGTGGCTCTACACGAGCGCGCTGGCGGTGCCGTTCATCATCACGATCGTGCTGGTCCAGCCGCTGTGGATCGATCCGCTCTTCAACCGGTTCGGGCCGATGCAGGACAAGACGCTCGAAGCCGAGATCCTGCAACTCGCGAGCCGGGCGGGCATCGAAGGCAGCCGCGTCTTCGAGGTGGCCAAGAGCGAGGACACCAAGGCGCTCAACGCTTACGTCAACGGCTTCGGCGGCACCAAGCGCATCGTGCTGTGGGACACGATCCTGAAGGCGCTCGACCGGCCGCAGCTGCTGGCCGTGATGGGGCACGAGATGGGCCACTACGTGCTCGGGCACATGTGGAGGCTGATTCTCCTGTTGTCGCTGACCATCCTCGGCATGACCTACGCCGTGCACCGCCTCTCGGGTGCCCTCATCGCGAAGTACGGCCACCGCTTCGGGTTCACGGCGCTCGGCGACGTGGCGTCGCTGCCGCTGATCCTCTTGCTGGTGGGCGCCGTTTCGCTCGTCACCGACCCGATCACGCTGGCCGTGCAGCGCTACTACGAGCACGAGGCCGACCGCTTCGCGCTGGAAATCACTCGCGACAATCACGCCGGCGCGAGTGCGTTCGTGATCATGCAGCAAGAGAATCTGGCGGTGCCGCGGCCGGGCCGGCTCTACACGTGGCTCCGCGCGAGCCACCCGCCGGTCGGCGAACGCATCGACTTCTTCAACGACTACCGGCCCTGGGTGTCGGGCCAGCCTCTGGTTTACGCCGATCGGTTCAAGTAGGGGCCGCCTTCAGGCGGCCCAGGGCCGGCTAAAGCCGGCCCCCACGACTCCGTCTACTTCAGGGCTGGCGTCAGCGTGCGCATGCGGTAGATGGTGGCGTACGGGAGCGTGCGCATCAGCTCCTCGAGATTCGTCACGCCTTCCTCGAGCAGGTGCATCGCGTTCTCGGCCATCGAGTAGGTCGAGTTGGCAGCGCTCTCCACGAGCTCGTCCCGCGGCGCCGACTTGTTGATCAGGATGATGTCGGCGTTGCTGGGGATCCAGAGCTCCGCCACGATGCGCCGGCCCTTGTAGCCGGTGAAATCGCACTTCTGGCAGCCGCGGCCGCGGCGCCACTTGATGTCGGGCGGCGCGTCGAAGAACTCGCGCAACAGCTCGGGCGCAGGCGTGTAGGTCTCGCGGCAGTCACTGCAGACCGTCCGGACGAGACGTTGCGACAACGCGCCGGCCAGTGACGCGCCGATGAGCGTCGGCTCGACACCGAGATCCACCAGCCGCGAGACGACCGACACCGCGTCGCTCGTGTGCAGCGTGCTCAGGAGCAGGTGTCCGGTCATGGCCGCGCGCAGCGCCATCTCGGCGGTGTCGTGATCGCGAATCTCGCCGACCATGATCACTTCGGGGTCGTGCCTGAGGAACGCGCGCAGGTAGTTCGCGAAGGTGTTGCCGATCCGTTCGTCCACTTCCGACTGGCTGAACTGCTCGTAGACGTATTCGATCGGGTCCTCGGCCGTGAGGATCCGGATCTCAGGCCGGTAGAGCGACTGGAGCGCCGCGTAGAGCGTCGTGCTCTTACCCGACCCGGTCGGTCCGGTGATGAGCACGATGCCGGAGGTCCGCGACAACAGCTTCTTGAGCTGCTCGGGTACCGGCGGCGCGAACTTCAGGCTCTCGATCGACTTCGGCGCCCGCCGGCGATCGAGGACGCGCACCACCACGCTCTCGCCGTAGTAGCTCGGCATCACCGACACGCGCAGGTCGAAGTCGAGCATGTCGCCCGACGGTCCTTCGGAGCGCAGCCGGAAGCTGCCGTCCTGCGGCCGGCGCCGCTCGGAGATGTCGAGTTTGCCCAGGATCTTCAGGCGCGACACGATCGACAGCACGTTCGCGTTGCACGCCTGCTGCAGCGGCCCGAGGTCGAGCTCGCGCAGCACGCCGTCGATGCGGAAGCGGATGTGGAGCCGGTTGCGCGACAGCGACTCCATGTGAACGTCGCTGCAGCCGCGGCTGATGCCGATGTTGAAGATCTGGCGGACGATGTCGTCGGCGCGGCGGCTCTGCGCCGTGTATTCCTTGCCGAGCGTGTGATCCTCGGCCTCCTGCACCAGCTCGAGGCTCTCGAGCGCCTCGACGTCGGCGGCGGCGGCATTGGGTGAATAGAGCCGCGTGATCGCATCTTGAATCGCGCGCAGCGAGCTCGTCACCACGCGGATGATGCAGCCGGTGGACTGCGCCAGATCCTCGGCGGCCTCGAGATCCGAGGGGTCGTTCATCGCCACGGTGAGCGTCTGACCCACCTGAGACACCGGAACGACGACGTTGCGGACCGCATAGGTCCGGTTGATCAGCTTGGCCAGCACCGGATCGATGTGCAGGCGCGACAGATCCAGATACGGCACGTTCATCTGCAGGCACAGGGCCTGGCGCATCTGATCCTCGGTGACGTATCCCAGCTTGATCAACGTCTCGCCGAGCGGCAGCCCGAGCTGCGGCTGCTCTTCGAGCGCCCGCGTGAGCTGCGACTCCGTGATCGAGCCAGCCTTCACGAGCATCTCGCCCAGCTTCGGGCGCATCTTTGCCCAATCGAGCAGGAGATGGAGCTGACGGCGGGTGATCAGGCCGCGGTCGATGAGAAGTTGCCCGAGCGGAACGTAGGTAGGCGCGCTCTTCTGCGCCTCGAGCGCCTCCCGCAGATCGGACGCGCCGATGAGACGCCGCTGGATCAGCAGTTCGCCGAGCCGGGTCTCGGGCTGGCTCATCGCGGGCGCTCCACAATGGGTCGACGTCGCATCGAAGCGAGGCTCGACAGTACACGCACGTGTTCTGTATCGGCACGCCCGGCACGAATCAGCACGCCCGGCGGAATCAGCACGCCCAGGACGCGACTTCGCTCCGCGAGACCGCGGCGTATACGTGCAGTCACGTGCAGCTGCGGCCGGACGGCACGACCGGCCGCACCGGGGGTGCGCTCCTCGTCGCGACGCTGCGCGCCGCCGTCGTCTAGCTCTCGACGCGCGTCGACTACGATCGCGGCATGGCCGCACCGTCGCGGATGCCCGTCGTTTTCATTCCTCACGGCGGCGGACCGTGGCCATTCGTCGACATGGGCTTTCCGCCCGAGGACGTATCCCGGCTGGCCAACTACCTGCGGTCGGTCCGTGACGTTCCGCCCGTGCCGCCGCGGGCGCTGCTCGTCGTGTCGGCGCACTGGGAAGCGCCGGTGCCCACCGTGATGACCGCCGAGCATCCGCCGATGCTCTACGACTACTACGGCTTCCCGCCGGAGTCCTACACCATCACCTGGCCGGCGCCGGGCTCGCCCGCGCTCGCGGCACGCACCCGCGCGCTGCTCGCGGCCGCCGGCTTCCCCGCCGCCGCCGACCCGGCCCGGGGCTACGACCACGGCACGTTCGTGCCCCTGAAGCTCACCTACCCGGAGGCGGACGTCCCGGCCGTGCAGTTGTCGCTCCGGGAAGGGCTCGACCCGGCCGAGCACATCGCGATCGGGCGCGCGCTCCGGCCGCTGCGCGACGAGGGCATCTTCATCGTGGCGAGCGGGATGACGTTCCACAACCTGCGGGCGTTCCGCGACCCGCGCGCCGCGCCGGTGTCGGAAGCCTTCGACGCGTGGCTGCGAGAGAGCGTGGTGCTCGAGTCCGGCGAACGCAACGCGCGCCTCGAGCGCTGGGCGGCGGCGCCCGCCGCGCGCGCCGCGCACCCGCGCGAGGAGCACCTGATTCCGCTGATGGTGGCCGCCGGCGCCGCCGGTGACGACCGCGCCGTGGTGGCGTTCAACGACACCTTCACCGGGCTCCGGCTGTCGGCGTATCACTTCGGAACGTAGGGGCCCACCCGAACACTATCGAGGTCGCTCGAAGGTGTCGGAGAACGCCTCGCGGTCGAAGACGACGTAGCTGATCGTGAACTGATCCGTCGAGGCCGGGGTGCCGCCGGGGCCGGCCTCGGCCACTACCCCGGCGGCCGACTCGATGACCATCTTGAGCCGCAGGATGGTCTTCGACGGATCCCACTTGGCGCTGTCGCGCAGCCGGATCTGCGCGATGGCTGGCGACTCGGCCCGCGCGATCGGCACGGTCACGCTGAGATCGTCGCTGAACTCGCCGGCAGCGTCGTAGCTCCAGCTCACGCGCGCGCGCAGGCCCTCGAGCGGCGTGCGGTAGCGAAGCACAAGATTGTCGAAGTAGCGCGACGGGGCGTTGAACGACGGGCTCGTCAGCGCGAAGCCGGCGGCACGTGGAATCCGCATCTCGTCGCGCAGGCCCTCGCTCACGATCGATGGCAGCGCGGCCAGCGACTGGTCCCACGACCACTGCTGAAACGCGTCCTTCCGCGCCCACTCGAGGAGCGGGTTGTTGCCCAGGAACAGCTGCCGGGCCTGCCCGCCGATCTCGCCGTTCGTGAGGCCGCGATCGGTGAGCGCGCGCCCGATCCCGAGCAGGCTTTGCATCAGCGCCCCCTTCACCGTCTTGCTGGTCGCGCTCTCGGCGCACGGCTGCGACGCGGAGCGGCCGTCGCTCTCCAGGTAGGGGTTGTGAACGTAGGTGCCGGCGAAGTCCTGGATCCGCAGCTGCGTGGGATACGCCTTGAGCGGATCGCGGAACCAGTCGCCCCTGGCGATCTGGTCGGTTGCCTGATCCCAGGCCCATGGTGGCTTGGCCGCACAGCCGCCAACCGGACCGTTGAACGCGCTGCCCACCCTGACGGTCGAGCCGTCGGCCATCACATACGGGTCGGCGCAGCAGAACAGCGAGCCCACCTCGAACCGGCGCGCCCACAGCGTGTCCTCGATCGCCACCAGGTCGTAGCTCGCATTTGGATCGCGATTGCTCTGGGGCACCGACGCCTGCCCGGTGTAGCGGTAGACGATGCCGGGGAACGCGTCGGCCGAGGCCACGATGGCGCGGCTCGCCGCCTTCACGCCGTGGCCTTCGGCCTCGACGAACACCGCCGGCCGGCCGTCGACGAACGTCATCGAGCCATCGAGCCTGAGGCTGCCGTTCGACACCCGGCGATGATCGCGGTTGTCGTACTTGAAGAAGACGTCGTGCGCCAGCGTCTCGAGCAGCACGACCTCGCCGAAGGGCGAGTCGCCCTTCTCGACCGTCAGCGTGAGCCCTTCCATGTCGTTTTCGTGCTCGGTCTTCGGCGCAAACCCTTCATAGGGGCGGGCGGTGTAGTCCCGCGCGTGGTAGAAAGCGTAGGTGATGAAGTAGTGGCGCGTGGACTCGATCACGCTGTAGTAAACGTGCCCGGGCTGGTCGTACAAGTAGGCGTTCCGCCAGTTGTTGTCGCCCTTCCAGTCGCCGTCGTAGTCGAACTTCGTGATGAAGTCGAGCACGGTGGACTGGCTTTCCTGGAAGATGACGGGCGCGTAGTGTTCGGCCAGGCGGCGGTGGTTCTCGTCAGCGGCGGCGGCCGTCGCTGTCACGCCGAGCAGAAGCGCAAACGACACGAGCAGGGCCCGCATCTACGGGATCCTACCTGATCGCGGAACGGCAGACCCCGTGGCCGCACGCCGGTCGGACGTGCGTGCGAGCGCCCACCGGTCCGCGCGTCAGTGGTCGAACACCACGCCGACTGTGCCGCCGACGCGCGTGTGCAGTTCCCACCCGAAGCGCGCCTCTCCGCCCACGTATAGGCGGCGCGACACCCAGACCCGGGCCCCGGCGCCCGCGGTGAACGTGCCCTCGTTGCTCGCGAACCGGTTCGGGCCGAACTGGTCGAAGTGGCGGAAGAAACCGGCGCCACCCAGCACGTAGGGCACGACGCTCCCGGCATCCGGCGGTGCCGGCTCGAGCAGGTCCCAGCTGACGTTGCCGGTGACGAACAGGTCACGGTCGAATCGCGGCCCCACCATATAGGTGACCTCTGGACCGAGGGCGAGCCGTGGGGTGACCTGCCATCTGGCCGCCCCTCCGATGACTCCATGATCGATCGTTGCGTCGTCGACGAAGCCGGCGTAGCCGCCGGTGAACTCCACGACCGTCAGGCGCGGCTGCGCGTGCCCGCGGCCCGCGAAGACCAGGCAGCCGGCCACCAGAAGGCCGAGGACCAGCCACAACCTCCCGAATCGCTTCACCACGCTTCCCTCCCCACGCGACCACCCGATCCACCCGACCCACCTGACCTACCTGACCTGCCTCCTTAGGTGCCGAACACGGCCGGAACGGCTCACGGGGTTCCATCGAAGACCGAAACGCGTTTTCGGCCCGCGTAAACGCGCTGGCGACTATTTCGCGTAATCTCAGCCGAAGCAGCGGGAAGCCCGTGGCAGGGATCCTGCTCCGTGCGCGCTGGCGGCGTATCGCCGGCAGACGATCACATCAACAGGCAGGGGTTCGCCTGTCACCAGAAGGAGTGGACTCCATGAAGAGAGCACTACACGTGGGCGCGGCGATGGTCGCGGCGGCGCTCGTCAGCGCGGCGGCGGCATCGGCCCAGGTCGTCGTGGCCACGGCCACGCTCGGCGCCGGTGAAGAGACGCCGATTCTGCTGAGCGGCGCGGCGGGCACGGCGGAAGTGGCCATCGACACCGTGGCCAAGGAGTTCGCGATCACCCTTCGCATCTTCAACATCCCGACCACCACCACGGCGGGTCACATCCACGCCGGCCCGAAGGGCATTGCCGGCCCGGTCGTGATCGATTTCCCGGGCATCAGCGGCCGGTTGGGCGATTTCGTCACCACGTTCCGTGTCGGCGAGGCCAGCTTCCGCCCCGCCGCGGCCATCGGCATCAACACGATCGAGGACGTGATCCAGGCCGTGGTCAACGGCAACGCCTACGTCAACATCCACACCACCACGTACCCGGCCGGCGAGATCCGGGGACAGCTGGTACCGAGAACGCCGTAAGGGCGGCGTCCTTCGGACGCCGTGAGGCGGGTAGGGCGGGTGGGCCGGGTAGGGCAAAGCATAGGCTCGTACCCGCCCCACCGGCGCGCAGCGCCGGCCTCACCCGGCTTCCCTACCCGCCTTACAGGCCCTACCCGCCCTATAATGGGCGTCTGACTCCATCGCCCGCCCTTGATCGCGTCGCCACGCTGTGGCGGCTGGAATGGAACGACGAGCGCCTGCTGTGCGCGGTGTATCGCGGCGACGGCGGGCTTCAGATCTGCGTCGAATCTCCCTCCGGCATCATCGCCCCCGAACGTTTCGCCCTGCGGCCGCGCGCCGTGGCGCGGGTGCGGGCGCTGCGCGATTCGCTGCTGCGCCGGGGCTGGCGCGAATTGCCGGCTTCGCCAGCCGCTGGTGTCCCGGCCGGGACGCTAGACCTTCTGTAGCTTCAGGAAGTTCGTCGGGCCGGTCACCAGCTCGGGGCTCATGCTCACGAGCACGACCGCCGATCCCGCCGGGAGGACACCGCTCGAGACGAGGGTGGCGCCGATGCGGCCCGCGGCCGCGCCAATGTCGCCCGAGAGGTCGGCCATCAGCGGCAGCACGCCCCACGACAGCGCCAACCGACGGAACACGGGCGGCTGATCGGTGGCGGCGACGATGGCGGTCGCCGGCCGCAGCGCCGACAACAGCCCCGCGGTCTTGCCGCCGCGCGTGACCGCGACGATGGCCGCGGCGTTGCCGCGTTCGGCCAGCGTCACGGCGGCTTCGCAGATGGCCGCACCGTGCGGCGCGCGCACGTGGACTTCTTCGAGCGGCACGCGCGGCGGAAGCATCAGCTCGGCGTCGCGCAGCACCAGGTCGAGCGTCTGGATGGCTCTCACGGGGTAGGCGCCGACGGCGGTTTCGCCGGCCAGCATCACCGCGTCCACGCCATCGCCGACCGCGTTGGCGGCATCGCTGACCTCGGCCCGCGTCGGGCGCGGCTCCTTGATCATCGATTCGAAGACCTGGGTTGCAACAATGACGGGCACGCCGAAACCGCGCGCCCGCCGGGTAATGTGCTTCTGCACGCGCGGCACCGTCTCGAGCGGCAGTTCGAGCCCGAGGTCGCCCCGCGCCACCATCACGGCGTCGCAGGCGTGCAGAATGTCGTCGAGCGACGCCACCGCTTCCGGGCGTTCGAGCTTGGCGACGAGCGGCAGATCCGGCGCGCCGGCTTCCTCCAGCGCCGCGCGCGCCTGGCGCAAATCGGCGGCGCTCAGCACGAAACTCATGGCCATGAAGTCCACGCCCGCGCGCACCCCGAAGGCCAGGTCGGCCCTGTCCTTCTCGGTGAGGCCCGACGCCGGCAGTGTCACTCCCGGCGCGTTGATGCCTTTGCGCTCGCCGAGCACCCCGCCGTCCACGACGGTGGTTCGAATCTGCTGGCGATCGCTGTCGATGACCCGCAGCTGGATGCGTCCGTCATCGAGCAGCAGCGTGTCGCCGGCCTTCACGAGCGACGGCAGGTAGCGATAGCTCGTCGCCACCCGGCCGGGTTCACCGACGAAGTCGCCCACCGCGATCACCAGCTCGCCGCCAGCCGCCAACGCCAGCGGTGCATGGTCGCGAAGCAGGCCGGTTCTGATCTTGGGGCCGCTGAGGTCCTGCAGCAGTGCGACGCTGCGGCCGGCCTCGGCCGCCAGAGCCCGGATGCGGGCCACGACCTCGGCGTGCGCGTCGTGGGTCCCGTGCGAGAAGTTCAGGCGGAAGACGTCCACGCCGGCCGCGATCAGCTCGCGTAGCCGGGCTTCGCTGTCCGTTGCGGGCCCGACCGTGGCGATGATTTTCGTCCGCCTCACAGTGGCTCCCACTGTAACGCGGGACGCGCGGACCCGCCGGGTTACTTCACGTACCAGCGTGCCGACAGCGTGAGCGATACCCCGTCGAGCGCGTAGACGTCGAAGGGGGACTGGTGCCACTGGTAACCGACGTCCGCGCTCAAGCCGAGTCGCGGCATCGCCGCCAGCGTCACTTCGGTGCCGCCAAAGAGCTGCGCCGCTATGCCCGTGTCGGCCATCGACAGCGCCGTGGCGGGATCGGTGACCGTGGTCCGCGCCATCTGCACCCCGGCGCCCGCGTAGGGTCGCACCCACGTGCGGTCGGACACCCGGTCCCGGAACGCATACAGCACCCGCGGCCCGAACTGCGTGGACGACATCCGGGTGAAGAACAGATCGTTCGACATCGAATACCGCGCGACGTCGAACTGGACGCCCAGGCGCTGCGACGCCGACCATCCCCGCACGCTGAAGCCGGCGCCCATCGCCGCCCCGCCAATCTGGCCGCCAAGGCCGATGCGGTGCGACGGCGCCACATATCCGGCGGGAACCAGCGGCTGGGGCCGCGCGGCCGGACCGGCCTGCGACGCCGCGGGGCGTGCCGCTGAGGCGGACGGCTGCGACAATGCTGCCGATGCCGTCGCCGGCGTCGGGGGCACGGCCGGGCCGAGCACGCTCACCGTGCCGGCGCTCTTCCGGACGTACCCGATGCCGTCAGGAGCCTGGGACCATGCCACCTTCAGCCAGCTGCCCACATCGCGGGTCACTTCGAGCGTCACCCCCTGCGTGGCCTGGCCAATCACCGGGCTCACGTTGGTCGGGGCCTTGTAGACGCTCGCCGACGGCGTGCTCACGGTGAAATGCTGTGTCTGCGCACTCACCGCCGACGCCTGGAGACACAGTGCGACGGCTGTCGCGATCGACGTGCGAATCATGTCCACCCCTCCTGCGCGTGCTTCCGGTCGAGCTCGTTGCGATCCGTGCCGCCCGTCGGTGCAGCGCCGCGCAGAACCGCCGCGACAGCACTCGCAACCCTGACGATTCCGTGACGCCGAGCACAACCGTCGTACCAATCCGGCCGGGAAACCGCGTCAAGACGAGATACGAGCAAACCGCGTGCTGACTTGAAGGAGCCGTTCCATGAGGCGGGTCCAAAGACCCGCGCCCACGTGATAATGACGGCATGCCATCAGTCATGACTGCCTCCGTTCGGCTGGGGACCGACCGGCTGCTCGAGTCGACACGGCTCCGCGGCGCGCGCGTCGGCATCGTCTGCAACCACGCGTCCGTCGATCGCGGGTTCGCGCACATCGTGGATCGGCTGGCCGTGGACGACGGCGTCACGCTCGGGGCGATCTTCGGCCCGCAGCATGGCTTCCGCTCGGACGTGCAGGACAACATGATCGAGACGCCGCACCGCGACGATCCGGGTCGCCGCGTCCCGGTCTACTCGCTGTACAGCGAGACGCGCGAGCCCACCGCGGAGATGCTGCGCGGCCTCGACGTGCTGGTCGTGGACCTGCAGGACATCGGCGCGCGCATCTACACCTACATCTACACGATGGCCAACTGCCTGCGCGCGGCGGCGCGGCACGGCGTCAAGGTGGTGGTGTGCGACCGGCCCAACCCGATCAACGGCGTGGACGTCGAGGGCGCGGCGCTGGTGCCCGGCTTCGAGTCGTTCGTCGGCCAGTTCCCGATTCCGATGCGACATGGCATGACGATCGGAGAACTGGCCCGGCTGTTCAACGCCCATTTCCGGCTCGGCGCCCAGCTCGAGGTCGTGGAGATGGAGGGCTGGCGGCGCGAGATGTTCGCCGACGAGACCGGGCTGCCGTGGGTGATGCCGTCGCCCAACATGCCGACGCTCGACACGGCGGTGGTGTATCCCGGCACGGTGCTATTCGAAGGCACGCTCCTCTCGGAGGGACGCGGCACGACGCGGCCCTTCGAGCTGCTCGGCGCGCCGGGCATCGAGGCCGAGCGCTTCGCCCGCGAGATGAACGCGCTGGGCCTCCCCGGCGCCTTCTTCCGGCCCGCCATGTTCGAGCCGACGTTCCAGAAGCACGCGAAGCAGGCCTGCGGCGGCTGCCAGGTGCACGTGACCGACCGGCGCGCGTTCAAGCCGGTGCTCACCGGCGCGGCGCTCATCGCGATGTTCCACCGCGAAGCGCCTTCGCAGCCGCTCTGGCGCCAGCCGCCGTACGAGTACGAACACGACAAGCTGCCGATCGACATCCTCGCCGGGTCGCCGCAGTTCCGGGAGCAAATCGAAGCAGGCACGAGCGCCGCGCGCATGGCCGAGTCGTGGCGCGCGGACGAGGACGCGTTCCGCGCCCTGCGCGCGCCGTACCTGCTGTACTGAGCGCGAGCCGCCGCCAGGTCACTTCGTCTGCGGCGCAGGCTCGTCGGCCGGGAACACGTAGGTGCCTGGGATGCCGGGCGGGAAGACGTGGATGCGCTTCTTGAAGCGCCAGCCCTGCGCCGTTTTCACGTAGACGTCCTGGTAGCCGCCCACGTGGCCGGTGTG
>Ga0070675_100000326_pt1 | contig 32204 bp, 29 predicted proteins | sample KBSM43metaG_FD_65343 | JGI IMG/M metagenome (GOLD analysis project Ga0070675, IMG submission 65343) | Miscanthus rhizosphere microbial communities from Kellogg Biological Station, Michigan, USA - KBS M4-3 metaG | ecosystem: Host-associated > Plants > Roots > Rhizosphere > Soil ... | reverse complement strand
CCGAACGATCCGAACGACCCGAACGATCCGAACGAGAGATCGCTGTCGAAACGTTCGCATGGACCCTGCTGCGACGTTACGGCGTGATATTCCGGCGATTGCTGACGAGAGAGGCGCTGGACGTCCCGTGGCGCGAGCTGGCGCGCGTGTACCGCCGGCTTGAAGCGCGCGGAGAGATTCGCGGAGGACGGTTCGTCACTGGCATGTCAGGCGAACAGTTCGCGCTGCCCGACGCGGTGGAGCGGCTGCGCGAAATCCGCCGCTCGGCGCACGACGATCGTCTGATCCCGCTCAGTGCCGCCGACCCGCTGAACCTCACGGGCATCATCGCGGGTGAAGAACGGATCCGCGCCTCCGCCGCGAACCGCATTGTCTACCGGAACGGCGTGCCCGTGGCCGCGATGGAAGGCGATCTGCTGCGGACGTTTGGAAATCTCGAGCCGGAACTGGCAGCCGACGCGGCGGCAGCGGCCGCCGGCCGCCGCGTGCCCGTCATCAGCGGATTTGTTGGCCGGTAGTAATTCAGATCCCAAATACCTGTGGGATTTGCTCAATGACGCTTGAAATATTGCACCGCGCGCTCGTGCTTCTCGGCGGCCGCTCGACTGCTGAACGTTCCGAGATTACGGCGCCGCCCGGTCTTTGCATCCTTCGTGCGCGAATAGAGCCGGTACTCGCCTGACTTCAGCTTTCTGATCATCCCGATCCCTCCTTACAACGCGGGTGCGGACGGGGTCCGGGACGCGCCGTTGTCGAGCCGACCGATCAGCCGTTCGCACAGCTCTTCACGTTGCACGAGCTCGTGACGGAATTGACGATCCTCCGTCCGGGCCATTTCCCGCTTCAGGTCGAGGATGCAATCCCGCAGCAGGCCCTTCAACGTGGCCGCCTCTTCCGTTGTGAGATCCATCTGCATAGTGGCCTCTCATCCAATTATCGCGCCGTCGTAACGGCCGTTTTTCACCTCAGGACTTTGTACGCATGTGCCCAATCATTGTGGAGGAATCCCGGGATACACCACAGGATGCATAGCGGCTCGATCGCGCGCGCCGCTTCGACGGTTCCCAGATCCGACGTCTCCCAACCAAACTGGTCGAGGAGCTGCGTGACGATGCGTTTGGCGTCCTGATCGTTCCCGCAGATGAACATGGTCGGCGGTCCTCCGGTCAGGACCGGATTCACCATGAGCGCATTTCCCACCGAATTGAATGCCTTTACGAAGCGTGCGGAGGCATATTCGCGCTGCAGCCGCTCCATCAGAGAGTCATCGAGCGACGTGAAAAATCGAAGCACGCCGCGATCGGGCGGAGCGTCGGCGATTGGATTGGTCGTGTCGATGATGACCTTGCCATCAAGGTTCGGCGCACCCGCCAGGCGCAATGCCTCCGAGGCTGCCGTTCCTTTCACAGCCAGGACGAGAACCTCGCCGGCGGACGCCGCGTCAGCGCTCGTGCCAACGCGAGCGTCCGGATATTGTTTCCGCCAGTCGGTCAGCTTGCTCGGATCGCGTGTGCCGAGCGTCACGTCGTGTCCATGCTTCAGAAAGCCGCCGGCGAGCGTCCGTGCGACTGCACCGGTTCCGAGAATGCCGATTCGCATGCAACGATTATGAACGTGTCGCCGCCATTGCTCGGCGGCCCGCACCGCCGTGCACGCCTTCTGCAAATTCCTCGATCATCTTCCGGTTGAACGCCGGTATGTCGTCCGGCTTCCGCGATGAGACGATGCCCCGATCGACGACGACCTCCCGGTCAACCCAATTTGCTCCCGCATTTTTCAGATCCACCTTCACCGACGGCCACGACGTCATCGTCACGCCGCGGACCACGTCAGCCTCGACGAGGGTCCACGGGCCATGGCAAATGACCGCAATCGGTTTCCCGTCATCGAAGAATCGCTTTACGAACTGAACCGCTCGCGGATCCATACGCAGCCGATCCGGATTCATGACACCGCCCGGAAGCAGCAGCGCGTCGTAATCATCGGCACGCGCCTGTTCGAGCGTGCGATCGACCTTTACCTCCTCGCCCCACTCCTTGTTTTTCCATCCGCGAATCTTCCCGGACTCGGGCGAGACGACGTCGACGGCGGCGCCGACATCAATGAGCGCTTTGCGCGGCTGCAGCAGCTCGTCCTGCTCGAAGCCGTGCGTCGCGAGCGCAGCAACACGCTTCCCCTTTAACTGATCAGCCATGAGACCTCCTGGATGGCGGACCAGCAATCAAGGCGCATGCCGCGAGCCAACAACCTCGGCATCTGGTGCGTGACGGCCTGGGAGACCCAAAAGGGGGTAACATCCGCGGCATGCCCGAGATCGAGGAGTACGAATTTCAATCGCCAGATGGCGATCGATCATTTTCGGGAGGAAGCGGCGATCCCGGCGGTTCGCGCAACGCGCTGTTCGCTGCGGTCATCGTCGTCGCGCTAATCGCGCTGGGCGTGATCGGGTATCTGACCTTTGGTCGCCGCACGGCGCCGACGACACCACCACGACAGGCTGCGGCCAGCGCACCGACTCTGCCGAAAGCGGTCGAGGATGTGGAGCGGATCGATCTGCCGCCGCTCGACGACAGCGACGCGCTCGTACGGCAGCGCATCGGGCTGTTGTCCTCGAACCGGCTTGTTTCAGCATGGCTCGCCACCAAGGGTCTAGTCCGTAACTTCACGCTCGTCGTCGACAACATCTCGCACGGCATGAACCCGTCGCGGCAACTCCGTGTCCTCAAGCCCGCTGGGCAATTCCGCGTCATGACGCGTGGAGCCAACGTCGTCATTGATCCGCGCAACTACGATCGCTTTACACCGATTGCTCAGGCGGCGGCGTCGGTCGATGCTGCAGGCGCCGGACGGCTGTATCGATCGTTCAAGCCGCTGCTGCAGATGGCGTATGACGAGCTCGGCAATCAGGAATCGATCGACCGCGCGGTCGAGCGCGCCCTCGGTGGGCTGCTGGAGGTTCCCGCAGTCGACGGCGACATCCGTGTCGAACAGAGTGGCGAAGGCATCGGCTATGAGTACGCCGATCCACGCCTCGACGCGCTGAACGGCGCGCAGAAGCAGTTGCTGCGCATGGGCCCCGGGAACATTCGCATCATCCAGCAACAGCTCCGCGGCTTTGCGTCCGGCGCCGCCATTCCGCTGTCTTGAACAAGACGCGCCTCGAGGCTTTCAGCGACGGCGTCATTGCCATCCTGATCACGATCATGGTGTTGGAGCTGCGTGTCCCTGAGGGGGCCGACTGGGAGGCGCTGCAGCCGATCGTGCCCGTCTTCATTACCTACATCCTCAGCTTCGTCGTGGTCGGCATTTACTGGAACAATCATCACCATCTGATTCATGCCGCCGATCGCATGACAGGCGGCATTCTCTGGGCGAACCTGCATCTGCTCTTCTGGCTGTCGCTGATTCCGTTTGCGACCGGATGGATGGGACGCAATAACTTCGCGGCGCTGCCGACGGCCGTGTACGGCGGCGTGCTGCTCATGTCGGCGATCGCCTACACGATTCTCGAGAGAACGATCATCGCCGCACAGGGTCCGCGTTCGCGCTTGAAGGAGGCCATCGGCAGCGACGTGAAAGGGTGGGCGTCGCTGGCAATGTACGCGGCGGCGATCCCGCTCGCGTTCACGAATCGATGGATCGCCTACGCGCTCTATGTCGCCGTCGTTCTGCTCTGGTTCGTGCCGGATCGGCGGATCGAGCGACGGCTGTCGTAGATCGTTCGAGTCGTTCGGATCGTTCGGGTCGTTCAGGCGCGCCCGCGGACTTTCGCGACCCACCAGCGCAAGCCGACGAACAGAAATCGCCAGTCGTGGAAGAACTCCGGCCGCTTCCATTCGAACGCGTGACCGATGAACTGCAGTCCCCATCCGATCAGAAACACCGTCCCGGGAAGCAGCAGCCGCCCCGACGTGATCCACGCGATCGCGAACCACCCGATCGAAATGACGATGAGTGGAATGCCGAGTGTGTGGCAGAAACGGTTGACCGGATGCTGATGGCTCGTGGCGTACTGCGCGATCCATTCTTCGGATGAGCGGCCGCGCATCAGGTGTGTCACGACCAGGCTCCCACCGCGCGGCGGACGGCAACAATCTGGCCGAGGTGATACCCATTGTGATCGGCGAGCAGGAGAATGCCGCGGAGGTACGTCTGGTGGCCCTTGCCGGTCGGCACCAGCGCGTAGAGATCTTTCGTCTCGCGCGCGAGCTTCTTGAACTGCTCGCGCTCACGTTTGAACGAGGCCACCGACTCGTCCCACGCGTGACTGTTGGGCGGCGCGGGTTCTTTCGGCCAGTAGTCGTCCGGCCATTTCATCGTGTGCACGTATTTCGGGTTCACGCAGAAGTCGAGAATATCTTCCTGCGCGATGCGCATGTGCTCGAGCAGTTGCCACACGCTGTGCTCGAATCCAGGCGCGCGGGCGCCGCGCTTGTCAGGCGCCAGGTCCGCGATTGCCTTGTCGAAGCCGACGTGAGCTTCTTCCCAGTCGAGAATGCGAACGAGGTGCTCGCGCAGCGCTTCATCGCTCATAGCAGTCCCCAGTCGTTCGAATGTTCCGAGTGCTTATACCCCAAATTGCCGTAAGTGGTGATCCATGTGCAGCCAACCCCATCGCTGCCACTGCTCGGTCGTCATCCGCCCGAACATCGGGTGTGGTTGCAGCTCGCGTCCCTGTTTCACCGCGAACTGCTCCATCAGCGCTTCCAAGTCGTGGCGGTCGCGCGCGAACTCGACAGGCTTGGTGCCACCGATTTCCTGATCGACCTCCGGCATTGTTTTGACGCCAGTCGGCCATTTCATCGGGGCGTTCAGAGCGATCCACTTGATCACCGTCCGCGAGAACGGGTTCGCGATTGACGACGCGGATTTGTCGCCCATGATTGCGCGGAACGAATCACTCAGGTGGCAGACGGCCTGATGCGGTGTCATTCGTCCCCACTGGCGCGGGCTGTCGGGCGCAAGCCGCCGCAGACGGGCAGCGAGCGCGACGCGCTGGGCGGAATCAGCGAGATCGCGTTTCATACATGAACTCCATCACTGGTTCACGCGACTTTGCCTCCTCCTAGCCAGGCCGGTTCACGAGCATAGCGGAAACGCCGTCGAAGAATTCACGCAGAAAGGCGTCAACGTCCGCCGGCAGCTTGACCTCGTCGAGCGCATTCGTCATCAACTGCAGCCAGCGCTCGCGGGCGGAGGTGTTCACCGCAAAGGGCATATGACGCATCCGCAGACGTGGGTGGCCGCGCTGCTCGATGTATCGCTGCGGTCCGCCGAACCGGCCGATGAGGAAGTCGCGCAACCGCTGCTCGGCGCCGGCGAGATCCTGCGGCGGGTACATGATAGCGAGAATGTCGTCGCCCGGAACCTGGCGATAGAAGGCCGCGATGAGGCGTGTAAATCCCTCTTCGCCGATGACTGCGTAGATGTTTTGGTCGTCGATCATTCGTCCTGCTCAAGGCTTCCGGCTCCCGACGACGGTCTTCCGGTAGCCGGTAGCGGTAGCCGCTAAAATCGTACGCTAGACTGCCGACCATGAGAATGCGACTCGCTGGACTGTTCGTCCTGGCGCTGTGCGGCGGCTCTGTCATTGTGCACGCGCAGATGACGACGATCCCGCTCTGGGCGTATGGATACATCGCGTATCCGGCAACGCCCGGCGACTACACGATGAAGTGCCAGGGTGAGCGTGCCGATCCGTGCGATCGGCCCGGTGGCCTGCCGACGGATCCGAACAACACGCCGCGCACGCTCGCGGGCAGCGATCGCACCTTCACCGTCGCCCAGATCAATGCGCGCTACAACCCCGCGGACTGGTTTCCGACCGATCATCCGCCGATGCCCGACATCGTCGCGCACGGCAAGGAAGCCAACGGGGTCCGCGCCTGCGGCATCTGTCACCTGCCGAACGGCAAAGGACTGATGCAGAACGGGAGCGTCTCGGGCCTGCCGCGCGCCTACATCCTGCAGCAGCTCGGCGACTTCAAGTCCGGCAAGCGCCATACCGCCGATCCGAACAAGGCGAACGGATACGAGATGCAGGCGATCGCACGAAATTTGACCGACGCCGAGGCGCAGGCCGCGGCCGATTACTTCTCATCGGTCAAGTACACAAAGTGGGTTCGCGTCGTCGAATCGGAGTCGATTCCGAAATTCACCGCGACGGTGAACGGGCTTTTCCTGAAGGACGAGGGGAACGAGACGATTCCGCTCGGCAATCGGATCGTCGAGATGCCGGAGGACACCTATCAGACGAACATTCTCCGGAATCCTCGCTTGGGTTTTGTCGCCTATGCGCCAGTCGGCAGCCTGAAGAAAGGCGAGGCGCTCGTCATGTCGGCAAAATGCGGGACGTGCCATGGTGCCGACCTGCGAGGGATGACGATCAAGAACGTCATCGTGCCGCCGATTGCGGGCCGATCGCCGAGCTACCTCGGCCGCGCGATTTACGATTTCCAGCAGGGTGCGCGCAGCGGCGCGAACGCAGCGCTGATGAAACCGTCGGTGCAGAGGCTCACGGAGGACGACTCCATCGCACTCGCCGCCTATATCGCATCACTCGAACCGTAAACACAAAGGGAGATCGCGATTCGATGTAGGCGCTCGGCCGCATGTTCACGAACGGCCGACTGTGAGCCGCGTGACGGCGTAGACGAAAAAACGCGGCGGCGGCTTCACAGGCGCAGCCCGTCAAGCATCGAAAGCTGCGTCTTCGCTCACGAGGCCGTAGACGACGAGCCGACGCCAGCGTTTTTCCACGCGGTCGAACTGCAGGCCGGAAGTGAATTGGACCACCAGAGCCCCAAGAACACGCGGCGCCAGATGGCCGGACGTCGCTGAGTCTTCTCGAAGGTCGCGAGCTTTCCCAGCGGGCGACACAACCAGTCTCCATCGCGTCGACCTCCCCGCCATTCCACACGACGATTGGAAGTTATCCGCCGATCGTGAGGCACGAATGGCGGAAGATCGCTGCTTCCCCAGACGGATTTTTCGACTGAAGGATTCGAGAGTGTCTGTGCCATACCGTGCAATATCGGTGCAGCACATCTGGGGCAATAGGCCCAGCGGCGTATCCCAAGGAGCCGGTTCTTACGCAGCCAGCTTCCTTGGGACTTGGGCTTTGGGATTTCCTAGTTCGTCTGCCCCTTCTGGGCCTTCGCCTTCTCGTCGGCGATGTACTTCACCGCACCCGCATGCGCGTCCTTCAGCCACTGACGCCAGAGCGCGTTGTTGATGAACGGATTCGGTCCATTCGGGTTCTTTGCCTTCACGTCGCGCATCTCGAGCAGTCCCATGTTGTTCGGATACGGGTAGCTGTTCAGGAAGCTGTGGACGTTGAGCGCCACCTGCACGTCGGTGAAATTCTTCTCGAGCCGTTCGATGCTCTTGAGGAACTCGGTGCCGCCTTCGACGCCGTTGCGCGGGCCCGGGCCGCCGAAAACGAATCCCTTGTACGGCTTCTTGTTGTCGTACACGGTGAGCTCGTAGGCGGGTGAAGCCGGCGTGTGTCCCGGCAGCACGTACACTTTGACCTTGGTGTCGCCGAGCGTGATCGTGTCACCTTCCTTGATGACCATGTCGCGCGCGGGCGGCTCGTCGCCGGCCTTCGGCGGACGTGCCTTCGCCTGCTGCTCCATGAAGTTCCAGTCGCCCTCGGTCAGCGCCACGCGCGCGCCCGACAGCGCCTTGATCTTGTTTGCGCCGCCGAAGTGATCGAGATGTCCGTGCGTGAGCAGGATGTACTTGATGTTCTTCGGATCGAAGCCGACTTTCCGGATGTTGTCGATCACGTAGTCAACGTACGGCTCCTGCGCGGTGTCGAACAGAATCAGCCCCGCACTCGTGGGGACAAGCCACACCGAAACGGATCCGGGGCCCACGTAGTAGACGTTGTCCATCACCTTGAACGGCGCGATCTTCTGGTACTCGACGTTGCGCGACTGGCTGCCGCGGTAGCTCCCACTCAGTGACTCGCCGGGCGCCGGCCCTGCGGTCTGCGCGCCCACCAGCGCAGCGGTCGCCACCATGGCCAGTGCGAATGTTGCGATGCGTGTCCCTCTCATTGCTCCTCCGCTCCCTGAGAACTGGCGGGTCCAAAAGGACCCGCCCTCCTTAGAACTTGAACGAAATGCCGACTTCGGCATCCTGCCGCGGCGCGGCAATGGTGTACTTGCCAAATGCGTTCGAGGTGGCAGTGTTCACAGCGCCGCCGCCCGTGCCGCCAACCAGGTTATCGCGTCCGAACACGTTGAACACCTGCGCGACAAGGTCGACGCTGCGCGTGCCGCCGATATTGATCGAGCGACTCACCCGGATATCGAACCGGTTGAAATCGCTGCTCTGGAGCTGGCTCGCGGGAATCGGAGCGAGGTTCCGAACCGCGCGCCACTCGTTGACCTTCTGAAGGACCGTCGCGTTCGAGCTGTCGTCGCGGCCCGCCTGGTTCCGCGTCGTCCCGGGCACGTAGTCATTGTTCGACACGCCGTCACCGTTGAGATCAACCCCCGCCAGCGCGCTGTACGGAAGCGCGCTACGGACGGTCCAGACGGCGCCAAGCGTGAGGTCGAACGGCAGCCGCGCGGTGCCGCTCGCGACGACGGTGTGCTTGCGGCCGTCGGGGCCGGTATCCAGGTCCGGGTGATAGAAGTCGGCCACCGGGTTTGCCACGTTGTTCTCGGTCCAGTCGCGCGTGTACGACACGAGATACATGTAGCGGTTCGACATCCGCTTGTCGAGCCGTACGTACAGCGCGCGATAGTTGCTCCAGCCCGTGGAGCTCAATTGCGTGACGTTCCCCCAGTTGGTGAGCGGACGCAGCGCGTTCAGCTGCGCGGCGGTGAACCCCGCGGCGGTCCGTGCCGCGGTCGCGGCATCGAGGGTCCGCGAGTCGACGCCGGTGTTCGGCGCGTTGATGTTCCACGTGCGCGCGAAGTCACGCAGGTTCGTGTAGACGCCATCGACGTGAAGCGCCAGATTCGACCTCAGCTGCTGCGAGACGCCGGCCGTCACGGTGTCGCCAGCCATGTTCTTGATGTTGTCGTCGAGGACGTTGACGTTCGGCCGCGCGGACACCGTCACGAACGACTGCGGCGACCGGCCGCCGTACGGATCCGGGTACGTCGGGTTCGTGATGCTGATGCTGCTCTGCAGCAGCGTGCCGAGCTCATTCCGCAGCCCGCCTTGCGGCAGGTACTGATAGAAGCGTCCGTAGGCCGCACGTACGAGCGTTTTCGTATCGTTGCGAACGTCCCACGCCATGCCGACCCGCGGTCCGATGTTGTTGTTGTCGTGACGCGATGTCGGATCAATGAGTTGCCGTAGCTGTTCGCGGTTGGTGAAATTGAGCTGGTTGTTGAACGAGTGATATTGCAGGTCGTACCGCACCCCGACGTTGACGGTCAAGTTGCTCAGCGGCTTCCACTCGTCCTGTCCGTACCCGTTGATCCAGTAATTCTTCAGCTCGCGGACGACGTTCGGGAACGATGCAGTGAAGGTAGTGGGACTGCGTAGTGCGGCAATCGACGCGGCCGTGCCGTCGAAGAACTGATCGGTCGAGAACGTCCACGTGCCCAGGTTCGAGATAACGTCCTCCGGCGAGATGTAGCGCGCGAACTCGGCGCCGAACTTCAGCTGGTGGCTCCCCGCGGAGTACGAGTAGTCCTCCTTCAACTCGAATCGTTTGGTGAAGTTCAGGCTGCCGGTGCTCGAGCCCCAGTGCATGCTGGGGAAGTTGTACACCTGCGTGTAGCCGTCGAAGCGCTCAGCCGGGAACTCACCGGGACGCTCCCACAACGAGGTTCCCGGAGGTCCGGTCGTGCTGTGAAGTTCGGCCGGATACTGGACGCGGAATTCATTCAGGGCGCGGTTGCTGATCACCCACGTGTGGCCAGTCACGTTAGTGGTACGAGGCGACTCCACGAAACTCTGGTTGAAGGCGGCGTTGGTGCCACCGCACCCTTCACAATCGATGTGTTCCCAGTCCTTGCCGTAGCGCATAAAGAGACTCTGCGACTGAGAGATCTGCCAGTCGCCGCGCAAAAAATACTTGTGGCGCAAGTAGTCGGTCGGGAAGACACCTTCAAGCTTGCTGTAGAACTGCGGCTGACCCGAGTTGACCGTGAACGACTTGTTCTCGGTCTGATACTCGATCGCGCTGTAGAAGTGCACCTTGTCCCTGACGACCGGTCCGCCGAAGGCGAGACCCCACTGGTTACGCTTATAGTCCGGTTTCGGCGCGCCGACGTCTTCCGCGTTCTTGTCCCGCGCCTGCATGTTCTGGTTCTTGAAGTATTCCAGCGCTTCGCCGCTGAAGCGGTTCGTTCCGCTCCTCGTGACGATGCTGACCAGACCGGCGACGTTGCCGCCATGCTCGGCGGAGGCCTGGGCGACGTTCACGCGGAATTCCCGGATCGCCAGCTGCGGCATCTCGGCGTGCTGCTGGCCCGAGTTGGTGGACCAGTTCGATGAACCGTCGAGGAAATAGGCGTTCATCTGGTTGTTGATACCACCCGCGCCGATGTTCGCCTGCGACCGACGCACCTGCGTGTTGTCCATATTGGTGCCGGGAAGCAGCAGCACGAGGCTGGCGGGCTGACGATCCGCCATCGGCAGCGTTTCGATCTGCTCCTGCGTGATCACCTGCGCGACCTCGGTGCGCGTCACCTCGATGACCGGCGCCTCACCGGTCACGGTGACGGTCTCCTGCAGGCTCTGCAGCCCCATCTTCAGGTCCTGCTGGAGCTGCAAGCCGATGGTGATCGTCAGACGCTCGACGTCGACGGTGGCAAAGCCCTGGAGCTCCGCCTTCAAGGCGTAGGTGCCGGGCTGAAGGCCGGCGAACCGGTAGACGCCGTCCGCTTCAGTCACCGCGGTACGCGCGGCGCCTGTTTCGGTATTGCGCAAAGTCAGCGACACGCCGGGCAGGACGCCGCCCTGCGCGTCGGTGACTGTTCCCTGAATCTGGCCCACAACCTGCGCGCGAGCGGGCCATGCGACGGACGTGAGCACGGCAAGCGCGAATGCGACCCGCCAGATGCGCCACACACGAGAAGACCTTCGAACCATCCTGCGCTCTCCTTCATTCAACCCTACGATGACGAACACGGAGGGAAGAACGTTGTCCCTGAGCCTCGTGAATCAAACGCGAAACCTCAGAACACTGCGTCATTAACTCATATTTGTCAAGGAGATGCGGAAGGCGGTAGCCTCGGTCCCAACGTGCTGTATCTGCTGTTTTTCTTCTCTGGCGCCAGCGCGCTGATCTACGAAGTCGTCTGGGTCCGTGTGTTCGCCAACGTCTTCGGCAACACCGTCTATTCGGCCTCAATCGTGACCGCGATCTTCATGCTGGGCCTGGGTATCGGCAGCTACGCCGCCGGCGTCTGGGCCGACCGCGAATACCCCCGTCGCAACCTGCTCCGCGTGTTTGGCGTTTTCGAGGTCGCCATTGGCGTGTCGGCGCTCGGCGTTTCCGTTCTACTGCCCCATCTCGGCGACTTCTCCGCCGCCGTTTCCTCATATGCGCGCGGCGACAACGGATGGTACGTCCTGTCGCCTGGCTCGTACGCCGCACGAGCGGCGATCGCAATCGGGCTGCTCACACCGGTCACGATGCTGATGGGCGCGACGCTCACCGTCCTAATCCGCCACCTTGTCCGCGGCGATCATCTTCTTGCCTCGCCGAAGCCGCGGAGCGGCGACGGCGGGCCAGGTCCGCGGATCGGGCTGCTGTACGGTCTCAACACGCTCGGCGCAGCCGCCGGATGTTTTCTGACCGACTTCGCACTCGTCCCGTCATATGGCTTGCGCGCGACGCAGCTGATCGCAGTGGCCATCAACCTCGCGACCGCCACTGGCGCTCTCCTTCTTAAATCCCAAGTCCCAAATCCCAAAACCCAAATCCCAAAGAAGGAAACTGTTCGAATCCCGAGTTCCGAATCCCGAATCCCGGCCACGCCGGTTGTCCTCGCTGCCGCCGCGCTCGCGACGACTGGACTAGCCGCAATGGGCATGGAGATCCTGTGGTTCCGCGATTTCTCCATCCTCCTCGGCGAGTTCCGCGCCGTCTTCGCGCTGCTGCTCGCGGTCATCCTGGTTGCCATGGGCGCCGGGTCGCTCGCAGGCGGCTACATCCAGCGACGCGTACGAGAACCGGCTCATCTCTTCATGTTGGCGCAGGGACTCTTCGTCGCTTCGACGCTTGCCGGTCTTGCCGCTGTGAACGCACGCGCGATCAATGACGGCGCTCTGTCGTATGCAGCTCGTCATCCAGGGCTAATGGCGTCAGGAATGAACCGGGAGCTCGCGGAGCTGTGGTTCAACGCACGGCCGATCCTGCTCGTCGTCGGCGCCCCTGCGCTCCTCATGGGATTTGCGTTTCCCCTCGCAAACGCGATCGTGCAGCGCACCGAAGCCGCTGTTGGCCGCCGCGCGGGACTTCTCTACCTCGCGAACACGTTCGGGGCGGTATGCGGCGCGATTGCGACCGGGTTTGTGCTGCTGCCCGTTCTCGGCGTGCAGCGGAGCGCGACGGTGTTGATGGTGGTGGCACTCGCTTCCCTCGTGCCGTTGGTCCGCCTAAAGGCCGACCGCTCCGATGATGCTCGCCGAACCTTCACTCCTCTTGCGGTTTCATCGGCCCTCGGCATCGGCTCCATTGCTGTCTGGCTGTCACTTCCCTCGAACTATCTCCTCTCCCGCGCGCTGCTCTTTCCGGTCGATCGCGCATACACCATCAGCGAAGGCATCACCGAGCTGATTGCGGTGACGGACGGCCCCGACGGTGGACGCGTGCTGGTGACCAACGGTCATCCGATGTCCTCGACCGAGTTGCTGTCGCAGCGCTACATGCGCGCGATGGCGCACGTGCCATTGTTGGCCCTCGACAGTCCGCAGCGCGTGCTCGTGCTCTGCTATGGGGTCGGCAACACGGCGCACGCGGCGACGCTGCACCCAACTGTTCAGCGCGTCGACGTGGTCGATCTGTCGCGACACGTGCTGGAACACTCGCCGTACTTCAAAGAGGTAAATGCCGACGTCCTCAACGACCCGCGCGTCAGCGTCTATATCAATGACGGCCGTCACCACCTGCAGATCGCTTCCGCCGATGCGTACGACCTCATCACGCTGGAACCACCCCCGATCGTCCACGCTGGCGTTGCGGCGCTCTATACGACGGAGTTCTACGGGCGTGCGCGGTCGCGCCTGAAACCAGGCGGCTATATCAGTCAATGGCTGCCCGCATTCGGTGTCCCGCAATCGATGATTCTGTCGATGGTCCGCTCCTTCATCGACGTCTTCCCGAACGCGGTTCTGCTCTCCGGCGCATCGTCCAACCTGCTGCTGATCGGCACAACTGGGGCAACCAACCAGATCGACCCGTCACGGCTGGAGAGCGCCATGATGCGCGCTCCGGCCGTCTACGCGGACCTGCGGCGCCTCGACCTCGGGACGCCCCGTGACATCGTTGGAATGTTCGTCGCGTCGGCCACCACACTCGCGACAGCGACACGCGATGTTCGTCCCGTCTCCGACGACCGCCCCATTCAGGAATACGGCAGAAAGTCGCTCCTCGATTTCGACGAGGGCGTGCCACCGGCCATCGTCAATGTACGCGAGGTGAGCGCATGGTGTCCGGCCTGTTTTGTCGGCGGCAGGCCGGCGCCGATTGTCGAAGGACTGGATACCTACCTCGCGGTGCTGAATCTCGCGTACACGGCGCCGCACATTGCGCCGGCGCAAACGGTGGCAACCGGCGCGGGCCGTCCAATCGCGGGTAGCGGCTACCTTGGCGCCATCGTGCCGCAGTCACAGAAGCTGGACTCCATTCTCAACGCCGCATTCATCGAGAAGTACCAGAAGGGGACCGACCTGCTCGTCGCGCGGCAATATCCGGAAGCGATTACCCAGCTTCGCTCGGCACTGATATGGAACGGGGAGTCCGCGCAGGCGCACAACAATCTCGGCATCGCGCTCGCATCCACCGGCAGGATGGACGAGGCGATCAACCAATTCAGGCTGGCGCTCACTATCGATCCAGAATTCGACGACGCGAAGCGAAACCTGGCGATGGCGACGAGGAGGCAATGATGCTGCGATTCATGTCAACGGTTGCGTGCACCGTCGCGTGCAGCGCATTTGTGTTTGCTCAGGGCGAACCGGCAGGCGGTCCGGTCAAGGTCACGCGCATTGTCGATACGCCGCAGACGCGTGTCGTGCAGGTGGAAATTCAACCGAACGCAACGCGGCCGCTCCACAGTCATCCCGAAGCGCTGTGGCACGTCTATGTAACAACTGATGCTCCGATGGACCTGCTCATCGAGGGTCAGCCGGACGTACATCTCGAACCGTGGCACGCACACTTCTTTACCGGCGGGACAATGCACGGCTTCCGCAATCCAAATGCGCGCACCGTCCGGTGGATTGAGCTGTTTGCGTTGAAGTCGGGAGGCGCGGTCGCAATGGATGAGACCGCCGCGCGCCAACTGGCGATGATGTTTGCCGGGAAATAAGGGCCGGCTGAAGCCGGCCCCTACGACTGCGATACTTGTCCTATGCGTGTCGACATCTGGTCCGACCTCGTCTGCCCGTGGTGCTACGTCGGCAAGCGCCGCTTCGAGAACGCGCTCGCGCGCTTCGACGACGAGGTGCAGATCGTCCATCGGTCGTTTCAGCTGAATCCCGCGGCACCTAGTGACCACATCTCGAGCCGGCGGGAGATGTTGATGGAGAAATATCGTCTCTCTCCAGCACAGGCCATGCAGATGGATGCCCGAATGACGCAGACCGCGGCGGCTGAAGGACTCGAGTTTCACCTGGAAGGAACGGTTACGGGCAACACGTTCGATGCGCACCAGCTCATGCACCTTGCCTACGCCCGTGGCGTCCAGGACGAGGTGATCGAGCGCTTCTATCGCGCGTACTTCACTGAACAGCGGTCACTATTCGCTCAGGATTCGCTCGTCGCGCTCGCGACGGAAGCGGGTCTCACTCGCGACGAAGCTGCGGCAACGCTGGTCGACAACCGGTACGCAGAAGCCGTCAAAGAAGACATCGAGATTGCGAGGCAGCTCGGGGTGACAGGCGTGCCGTTCTTCGTGATCGACGATCGGTATGGCATGTCGGGTGCACAGGCGCCAGAAACATTCCTCGAAGTACTTCAGCAGGCAGCGGCAGCTCACCAGTCAGTCGGCTGATAGTCCTTCAGGAACTGACCCCACACGTGGGTGCCCGTGTTGAACCCCGCGATGATGGGATCGACGATACGCGCCCCGCCGTCCACGATGTCGAGCGGCGGGTGGAACCGCTGTTCGGCGGTCTTGCGCGCGGCAATCTCCACCGGATCTTCGTCGGTGACCCAACCCGTATCCACGCTGTTCATGTGGATGCCATGCCCCTGGTAATCCGCCGCCGACGTGCGCGTCATCATGTTCAGCGCGGCTTTTGCCATGTTGGTATGCGGATGCCTCGTCGTCTTGAAATTGCGATAAAACTGCCCTTCCATCGCCGACACGTTGACGATGTGCTTGTCGCGTTCCGGGGTACGGAGCATCAGCGACTTCAGACGTGCGTTGAGCACGTAGGGCGCGATGGCGTTGACCAGATGGACCTCGAGCAGCTCCACTGACGACACCTCGTGCAGCAGCAGGCGCCACGAGTTGCGGCCGCGGAGATCAATCTGCTGCAGGTCCTGATCGAGCTGGCCAGCGGGAAACAGATCCACTTGGCCCGGCCGGTCCTCGGCGAGCAGCGCGACCTGCGAAAGACGGGCGGCGACGGACTGGACGGGCAAGACGGGCTGGATGGTCTTTACGAGCGATAGCCCCCCTGCCGCCGATCCCGCCCCTCCAGCCCTTCCCGCCTCCAGTTCTCGCGCCATCATGTGGGCATAAAAATCAGGCGGGCGCCGCACGGTCTGACACGCGTTGTTGATGATGAAGTCGAGGCGCGCCCGCGTCGTGAGCAGCTCATGACAGAACGCTTCGAGGCTCGGCGTGTGCCGGAGGTCGAGGCCAAAAATCTCGAGACGGTCACGCCACGTCGTGAAGTCCGGCTCCTGTGAATAGCGAACGGCGGCATCGCGCGGAAAACGGGTCGTCACCATCAGGTGGGCGCCGCAGCGCAGCAGCTTGAGGCCTGCCTGATAGCCGATCTTGACGCGACCGCCCGTCAGCAGCGCTACACGTCCTCTTAAATCAGCGAGCTCCGTTCGCTTTCGATAATTCAACTCCGCGCATGAGGAACAGAGCTGGTCGTAGAAGTGGTGAATATCGGTGTACTTCTCTTTGCAGACGTAGCAGTGCTGCAGCTCGGAGGCGCGAGCGGATTCTGATTCGTAGGGGCCGGCTTCAGCCGGGCCTTCCGACGTCAGAAAGTAATTCGGCGTCGCGAAGACCGGCTTGCGCCGCAGGGCGCGAATGCCGGTCTCGTGCAGCACCGTATCATCGCGCCGCACACGTGTCGCCTTGCGCTGCTTGTCGACCACCTTCGCCATCCGGCGGCGCTCGACACGATTGGGGTGGTACACGTTGGCGACCGCCTTGAGAAATCGCTCGCGCTCTTCGGCCGGAACCTCCTCGAGCAGAGTTCGATCCAACGCAATCCGCTCGAGCAGCGCTGCAATCTCGGCGAGCGTCTTCCGGTCCATCGAATCAGCGTAACAGGCGCGTCCTGAAACCTGAAACCTGGTTTAGACTTCACCCCGCTTGGGAGGAACGACCATATGACTCGAGAGCGTCCATTGCGGATTGTGCTTGCCGCCGGTCTTCTGTCCGTTGCCATTGCACTCGGCTGCTCATCGCAGCCCGGTCCCGGGACGACTGCGCCCGCCGGACCTGCGACAGCGGTTGCACAGGATAGAGGTGGCCAGGAGGAGACAGGTCCCTACGAACTCGTGCCGGACTGGCCCAAACCGCTTGCGGATGCCGCTGACGGCGTGAAGCATGCCGGCTGGACGTGGGGTTCAGTCGGTGCGGTCTACGCGGAAACACCCGATCGCATCTGGATCGCTCAGCGCGGCGAGCTGCCCTTGCCTGCCGGCGCGAAAGCGTGGACACCCTACGCGCTGTTGCAGCCCTCGCGCGGCAACGCGACTGGAAACGGCGATGGTCTCAACGCCACTTGCGACGCCGAGGAAAAGCGCGGATGGGAGCGCCGCTATCACCACGTCATCATGGTGATGAACAGCAACGGCGAGATGGTGCAGTGGTGGAACGATCTAGACAAGATCTTCGAAGGCAAGTGCGGGCGCGGACCGCACAAGATCAAGATGAACCCGTACGATCCCGAGAAGCACGTCTGGATCATCGACGACCAGCTTCACATGATTTATAAGTTCACCTACGACGGGAAGCTGGTGCAGTCGTGGGGCACCAAGGGACAGCGCGGTCGCGACGGCGGCAGGCTGTTCGATCGTCCGACCGACATCGCATGGCTGCCTGACGGCACGTTCTTCATCAGCGACGGCTACGGCGGGACACGCGTGGCAAAGTTCGACAAGGATGGAAAGTTCCTGCTGGACTGGGGAACGCCGCCGAAGGATCCGAAGAACCCGCAGCCGAACGAATTCAACACGGTCCACAGCATCCAGATCAGCAACGACCGCCGTCTGTTCGTCGTCGATCGCGGCCACCGGCGCTTCCAGGTGTTCGACGAGAACGGCAAGTTCCTCGACATGTTCACGACCGGCGTGAACTCATCGCCGTACACGCACTTGATCACGACCGATCAGACGCTGTGGTTCGCGGACGGTGGAACGAACCGCATCGTGAAATACGACCTGAATGGCCACTATCTCTACGGGTGGGGCGGGCCAGGGCGACAACCCGGTCAATTCAATGGGCCGCACTCGATGACGGTCGATCAGGACGGCAACCTGTACCTCGCGGAGGTCTTCAACGGCCGCGTGCAGAAGTTCCACCCGAAGGCGGGTGCTGATCCGGCAAAACTGGTCGGTCAGGAACTTCGCTACAAGGCAACGTCGACGAACTGAAGCTCGTTCCCCTTCCGAAACGGGCCGCAGAGACGCCGAGACGCAGAGGTAAGAAATTTTCTCTGAGTCTCTGCGTCTCTGAGGCTTGTGATGTCGTCAGAGCCCAAATTGCGTCAGATGATGATCCAAATGTTTGGCCTGGATACGGCTCGCGTCACGACCTGACAGCTTTCCAAACAACGGGTGCGTCGGCCAGTCCTCGTCGAGCGGCTTCGCCGTCAGCTGCTCAATCAACTCAAAACAACGTGCGCGCTCCGATTCGAAGTCGTACGAGCCTGAGGCGACGAACATCGGCATCGTCGGCCACCCTTTCGGCCACGGCAGGTTGAGCGCGACCAGCCGCATGATCGCTCGCGGCACCGGCAGCTTCTGCGGCGGCACATGCAGATGTCCCAACGCCATCGATAGTCCTCCGTTGACGTGCCACAGCATCTGGTCCGCCGACATCCTGCCCCACCGCCGCGGTGAATCGCGGCGAAGGCTCCGGATTCGATTGATGATCTGCCATCGATACGGTTCGTCATGCAGAGTCGGCGTCAGGTCGTCCCTCCCAGCGAGTAGCGATTCTAGTGATTTGACTCCGGATAAGTTTGGAGTTATCTAGAAGCCGCCTTCAGGACGAACCCATGGGAAGAGCTGCTACCGCCGCGTTGTTCCTCCTCATGACCGTGATTGGTATCAACGGTCAAGGTAATCCCGTCGGTCAGAATGCCGCGCCGCGTTCGGCACCAATAGCGGGACATCCGAACTTCAACGGGCTCTGGCAGGCGATGAGCGAAGCCAACTGGGACATCCTCGCGCACGGCGCGCGCCCAGGTCCGTCGCAGTTCGGCGCCCTCTTCTCCGAGCCGGCAGGCGTCGGCATCGTCGAGGGCAACGAGATTCCCTATCAGCCGTGGGCGGCGGAGAAACAAAAGGAGAACTTCAAGAACCGGTGGACGGCCGATCCGGAGGCGAAGTGCTACATGCCGGGCGTGCCGCGCGCCACGTACATGCCGCTTCCGTTTCAGATCATCCAGGGCGACAAGCAAATCCTCATTGCGTACCCGTTTGCGAGCGCGAGCCGCATCATCCACATGTCCGATGTCGGGGAAAGCCCGGCCGACGCCTGGATGGGATGGTCCCGGGCGAAATGGGAAGGCGACACGCTCGTCGTGAACGTGACGAACCAGATCGAAGACACCTGGTTCGACCGCGCGGGCAACTTTCACAGCGAGCAGCTGAACGTCGTCGAGCGCTACACGCCGGCCAGTGAGAACGTCATTCAGTACGAAGCGACGATGACGGATCCGAAGGTGTTCACGCGGCCATGGAAGATTTCGCTGCCGCTCTATCGACGGCTCGAAAACAACGCGCAGTTTCTCGATTTCAAATGCGTCCCCTTCTCCGAAGAGTTGATCTACGGCCATCTGAGGAAGAAATGAAACTGACACACGTTGCCGCGATTGCCGCGCTCGTGCTGGCAATGACCGCACCTGCCGCGCGCGCGCACCACTCGTTCTCGGCGGAGTTCGACGTCAACAAGCCGATCAAGCTGCAGGGCACGGTCAAACGGGTGCAATGGATCAATCCGCACACCTGGATCTGGATCGATGTGAAGAAGCCCGACGGCACCACCGAGGAATGGGGTGTCGAAGCGGGCACGCCGAACACGTTGTTCCGCCTCGGCCTCACGCGCGAGGCGTTGCCCGTGGGCACCGAGATTGTCGTGAGCGGCTACGAAGCGCGTGATGGAGCCAAGCGGGCGAATGGCCGCGACATGACATTCCCCGATGGTCGCAAGCTGTTGATGGGATCGTCGGTCGGCAACGACGCGCAGAGTAAGTAAGGAGCAACGGTCATGCGCCCAGCCGCATTCGCGACATTCTTTGTTGTCCTCGCGCTCGTCGCTGTGCAGGGGCAGGCGTCGGCCCAGCGCGCCGCAGCGCCCGCCGTAAAGGCGGGCGCTACGGGTGAGTCGAAAACGCCCTGGGGTGATCCGGATCTTCAAGGGACGTGGTCGAATCAGACGCTCACGCCGCTCGAACGTCCCGCCCAGTTCAAGGACAAGCCGGTGCTCACCGAAGCGGAAGCCGCGGCGTATGAAAAACAGCTGGTCGCGGCGGGCGACGTCGACAATCGCACGCCCGGCACTGTCCAGGACGTGAACCTGGCGTACAACCAGGTCTGGTGGGACCGTGGCAACAAGATCGTCGCCGATCGCCGCACCTCACTCATCGTCGATCCGCCTGACGGCCGAATCCCGTCGCTGACGCCGGCGGCGCAGAAGCGACGCGAAGAGGATCGGAAGGCGTCCGACAACGAGAAGTTCGCAGCGTCGTGGCTCGACTTCGACGTCTACAGCCGCTGCATCATTCGATCGGCGCTGCCGCGTCTGTCCACCGGCTACAACAACAACTACGAAATCGTGCAGTCGCCCGGCTACGTCGCCATCATGCAGGAGCAGATGCACGAGACCCGGCTCATTCCACTCGGCAACCAGCCGCACCTGACATCGACGGTTCGTCAGTGGCTCGGCGACTCGCGCGGTCACTGGGAAGGCAACACCCTCGTCGTCGAGACGACGAACTTCACCGATGAAGCGCGCGGCTCGACATTCCAGTACGCGACGAAGAACATGACACTCGTCGAGCGCTTCACACGCACGAGCGATCGGACGATCGATTACCAATTCACCGTTTCCGATCCCGATACGTGGACGCGGCCCTGGACGGTGAAGATGCCGTGGAATCGCATCGACGGCCTGATCTACGAATACGCGTGCCACGAAGGAAATCTCGGACTCGAGCACATGCTGAGCGCGGCGCGCGCCGCGGACGCAAAGAACAAATAGGCGGCATTCATGATTTTCGAATTTACGAATTGCGGGATTTGCATTGGTCAATTGAAAATCCAAATCCCCCAATTCCTAAATTCGTAGATTCGCAAATCCAAGAGGAGTCCCCATGCGGCGACTACTTGTTTCGTTCGCGGTGAGCGTGTCTCTTGTCACCTTTGTTCTATCCGGAACCGCGTTTGCCCAGCAGGCGAGCGGCATCGCGGGCACCGTGCGCGACGCGTCAGGCGGCGTGCTGCCGGGCGTCTCGGTTGAAGCCGCCAGCCCGGCGCTCATCGAGCGCATTCGTGTCGCCGTCACCGACGGCGAAGGACGCTACAACATCGTCAACCTGCCGCCCGGCACCTACACCGTCACGTTCACGCTACAGGGCTTCAGCATTTATCGCCGCGAAGGCATCGTGCTCACGGCCGGCTTCACCGCCGCGGTCAACGCGGATCTGCAGGTGAGCACGGTCGCGGAAACGATCACCGTCAGCGGCGAGACGCCGCTGGTTGACACGCAGAACGTGCGACGGCAGACAGTCGTCTCGAGCGAAACGCTCGACGTGCTGCCGACGAGCGTGAAGAACGCCAACGCGCTGATTGGCCTGACGCTTGGCCTGGCCGGCATCGCGGATGTCGGCGGCATCTACGCGACGCAGGTCGGCGGCAATTTCCACGGCAAGGGCGGCACGCGCACGCAGTTCGACGGGATGAGCGTGCAGAACATGACAGGCAACGCCGGCTATCAGCTGAATCCGGCTCTGGTCTCGGAGATGACGCTGCAGGCGAGCGGCATCACGGCCGAAGGCAATGCCGAAGGCGTCCTGATCAACATGGTGCCGAAGGATGGCGGCAATCTGTTCGCCGGAAGCCTATCGGGCCTGTACACGAACAACCGGCTCTCGTCCGACAACCTGTCGAGCGATTTGATCAACCGCGGACTCACGTCAGTCAACCGACCTCTGAACGTCTACGACGGCACCGCGACATTCGGCGGCCCGATCAAGAAGGACAAGCTGTGGTTCTTTGCGTCGGCCCGAGAATGGGGAAACAACTACGTCTTCGCAGGTTTCTATTGGAACAAGACGCAGGGAACCCCGTTCTACACACCCGATCCCACGCGGCCGGCGAACCGCACCCAGTGGTTTGAATCGAAGGCCGCGCGGGTGACGTGGCAGGCCGCGGAGACACACAAGATCAGCTTCTTCGGCGATTTTCAGGACGCCTGCATCTGCCGGACGGGCACCATCAGTTCCGGCGTCGGCATGGCGCCGGAAGCCATTCGCGCGTATCACTTCCGTCCAACCGGTTTCTATCAGACGGCATGGACCGCGCCCCTCACCAGTCGGCTGCTGGTGGATGCGGCCTGGTCGGCGACGATCAACCACTGGCCCGAGTTCCGGCAGCCGGGCGTCACGAAGGACACCATCTCAATCCTGGAGCAGACGACCGGGGTCCGTTTCAACGCACGCGAAACATATGACGATCCAAACGTGCAGGACCGCTACGGCGAGCGGTTTTCGCTCTCCTATGTGACTGGCACGCACGCGCTGAAGTTCGGGTTCCAGGACGAGCAGGGCATCCTGAAGGCGTATCGAGTCGCGGCGTCAAGCAATGTGAGCTACACGTTCAGCAACGGTGTGCCGGTGAGCCTGACGGAGTACGCGACGCCCTACGAGCTGCAGAACCGCTTCCGCCACGACATGGGGATCTATGCGCAGGACCAGTGGGCCATTCACAGGCTCACACTCAATCTCGGGCTTCGTTACGACTACTTCAACGGATATGTGCCGGCTCAGCACGTCGACGCGACATCCAATGGATGGCTCCCCGAGCGCAGCTACGCGCAGGTGGATAACGTTCCTCTCTGGAAGGATCTCAACTCGCGCGTCGGCGCCGCCTACGATCTGTTCGGCAACGGCAAGACGGCGGTCAAAGCATCACTCGGTCGATACGTCAATCGATCGGTCGTCGAGATCGCCAACGCGAACAATCCGATTGTCGCGTCGGTCAATCAGGTCAATCGCGCGTGGACTGACACCAATGGCAACTATGTTCCCGACTGCAATCTCGCCAATCGCGCGCAGAACGGCGAGTGTGGGCCGCTGCAGAACCAGAACTTCGGCAATCCGGTCGTCACGACGAGGTATTCCGACTCGGTGCTCAAAGGCTTCGGCGTGCGTCCCTACAACTGGGATATGAGCGCGGAGATCCAGCATCAGATCGGACGCGATATGTCGATGACCGCCGGCTATTACCGAAACTGGTACGGCAACTTCAGGGTGACCGACAACCTTGCCGTGTCAGCGGCCGATTTCAATAGCTACTGCGTCACGGCGCCAAAGGACTCGCGTCTGCCAAACGGTGGCGGCTATCAGGTGTGTGATCTCTACGACATCTCGCCAACAAAGTTTGGTCTGTCCAATAACCTCGTCACGCGCGCGAAAGATTTCGGCAAACAGACGCAGGTGTCGAACTTCTTCACCTTTTCAATGGACGCACGCTTCGCATCCGGTGCCCGCTTCGGCGGCGGTGTCGATACCGGCCGAACGACGAGCGACGTCTGCGACGTCCGCAAGGCGCTCCCTGAGTTGAGCATCACCGGCAGCTTCGCGGTCACGCCGAGCAGTCCCTTCTGCCGCGTCACCTCGCCGTTTGCGGGCAACACGCAGATCAAACTGAATGGCAGTTACCCGCTGCCGCATGAGTTCTTCGTCAGCGCGCTCTATCAGAACCTGTCGGGTCCGGCCTACACCGCCGACTGGGCGGCCGCGACGGCGCTGATATCCCCGTCGCTCGGACGCGATCTGGCCGGCGGCGTTCGCACGGCCACCGTTGGCTTACTCGCACCCAGCAGGTACTACGACAGTCGGACAACGCGCCTCGACCTGCGCATGGGTAAAAGCGTGCGCCTGACCCAGCGCGTCAAGGTGCAGGGGAACATTGACCTGTACAACGTGACGAACTCCGGCTCGGTGCTGGCTGACACGAACGCATTTGGCGCACGATGGCTGGTGCCAACGCTCGTCCTGGAGCCGCGGATCCTGCAATTCAGTGCGCAGCTGACGTTCTAATCGCCGGGTCGGCCTGCGCCTGAATGAGCTTGCTCGGCGGAACCCGGCCCTACGGGTACATAATTACGCCGCACGTAGGGCGGGTCCCGCGGAGCACCGGTGCCAGGCGAACGCGGACCCGGCATATCGGAGAGGACCGATGAAACAGATTCTATGGACCGGCGGACTGATAGTCGCGTTATCCGGCGCCGCCGCTCCGGCGCTCGCACACCATTCCCTCCAGTCTGAATACGACATCAACCAGTCGATCACGCTGAAGGGGACCGTCACGAAGGTTGATTGGGTCAACCCGCATGTTTATGTCTACCTCGACGTGAAGGATGACAAGGGCGCAGTGACGAAGTGGGCGGTGACGACGCTGCCGCCGGGGAATCTGCGGCGCGGCGGCCTGACGCGAGACCTGCTGGGATTCGGCGAACCGGTGAGCATCCTCGCGTTCCGCGCGCGCGATGGCGCCAACCTGGCGTTCCTCCGCACGATCACGTTTGCTGACGGCCACAAACTGGAAATCTGGCTCGGCGACGCAACGAAAGAGAACCCCTAGCCATGACGAAGCATGTGATCGTCGCCGGCGTTGCGCTGCTGCTCGTGACGTCGCCGGCGCTCGCGCAGCGGGGCCGTGCCGGAGGCGCTGGAGCTGACGCCAACGCCGCAGCCGCCGCAAAGCCGACGCCGCGTGCCGCCGATGGTCATCCGGATCTGACCGGTGTGTGGGGCGGCGCTGCCGAGACGGTGAAAGCGCTCGCACCGGGCGAGTCAACGCGGATCCTCTTTCCGGTGCGTACCGGCCCCGACGACAAACGCATCTTCGACGAGATGGATCGCGCGGCGAAGGAACGGCAGGCCGCCGAACCGAACAAGCCGCCATACAAGCCGGAGCTGATGGAGAGGGTTCAGTTCCTGTCCGACAAACGGCAATTCAACGATCCGGTGTTTTACTGCAAGCCGCTTGGCGTGCCGCGCATGGGCCCGCCGAGCCAGATCGTGCAGACGCCGAGTCTGGTCGTACTGCTCTATCAGGGGCGTACCACGTTCCGCACTATTCCGACCGACGGCCGTCCGCACAACCCTGACACGGACTGGACGTGGAACGGCGATTCAGTCGGACGCTGGGACGGCGAGACGTTCGTCATCGACACGACGAAGCTCGTCGAGGACAGCTGGCTGGGAGCCGACGGCTGGTTCCATAGCAACAAGATGCACGTCGTCGAGCGCCTTTCGCGCAAGGGAGACACGCTGACGTGGAGTGCGACGGTTGAAGATCCGTCCGTCTTCACGAAGCCGTGGGAGATGACGTCGCGAACATTGCGGCTCAACCCGAATCCGAAGGCGCTGCTCGAGGAAGATCCCCCGTGCCTCGAGCAAGATGGGCCGCACATCGTGACCGACGATCACCACTGACGTGGTGGGCCGGCTGAAGCCGGCCCCTACGCAAATGCCGAGCTTCAACTGGACCGCTCGGCTCTAGAATGGACCGCCATGCATCGAATCACCAGTGCGCTTCTGGCAATAACAACGTGCGTGTTCCTTCCGGCCTGCGGCGGTGACGACACGGCGCCCTCGGCGTCGGCGCCGCTCGTCTTCTCGGCCCAGCTCTCTCCTGCGAACGAAGTGCCTGCGATCACGGGCACGGAATCGACTGGCCACGGAGCCGTCCAGGTGCAGTTCAACGTGACACGCGACGCAAGCGGCGCGATCACGGCGGCGACGGCGACCTTCTACTTTCAGCTGACGGGATATCCCGCGGGCACCACGATCCAGGGAGCCCACATTCATCCCGCACCGGCTGGCGTGAATGGACCGGTGATCATCAGCACGGGCCTGACGGCGACCAACACCGTCACGGTCCCCAGTGGCACGGGCGACTTCACGTTTAGCAATATCCCCGTCGATCCGGCGTTGGCGCAGCAGATCCTGAACAACCCGTCGGCGTTCTACTTCAACGTCCATTCACCAAGTAATCCGGGCGGCTTCTCCCGGGGGCAGTTGCAGCGCGTCTCGTAGGTTCATTGGGTTCATTCGGTTCATTAGGTTCATTGGATTCAAAGCGCATCTATTGAACCGAATGAACCTATTGACCGAATGAACCCAATGAACCCTATTTCGCGGCACGCAGCGTCAGCTTCTGCACCCGCCAGTTCGACGTTTCCGCCACGTAGATTTCCGTTTCCGACGGGCAGGCGAGCGCATGCGCGCCCGAAAACTGCTTCAGCAGCCGGCCTGACTTGCCAATTACGCCAAGCACGGTTCCATCGAGTGCCACCTTGAACACGCGTCCAGGGAAGGTCGTTTCGCCGACGAACATCACTTGATTGGGCCCGGACGTAATGCATATGGAATTCGGCGCACCGATCAGTTCCTTCAGCCGATCTCCGGTCGGAGTGTTGCCGTTGACGGCCTTCGTTCCCGGCACCGGCGGAATATCGATGCTGAACATCCGCAGAAATTTGCCGTCGGTGTCGAAGACCTGAATGCGGTGGTTGGAGCGATCGCCGACGTAGATGTTGTTGTTGCGATCGATCGCGATCGAATGCGGAAGCCGGAACTGACCGGGACCGGTGCCTTTGCTGCCCCACGACTTCACCCAATCGCCGTTCTTGTCGTACTTGGCCACGCGCGAGTTGATGTAGCCGTCCGTGATGTAGATGTTCCCTTCTGCATCCCACGCGACGTCGGTCGGCTGGCGGAACAGGCCATCGACGTGCGGCAGCGGCGGATCCTCGTTCTCCCACGGCTTGGTTTCCGCATCCGCCGATTCCTTGCGCCGGCCGAACACCATCAGCACGCGGCCGTTCTGGTCGAACTTGATCACCATGTCCGATCCCTTGTCGATCGCCCAGATGTTGTCGTCCTTGTCGATGCGGACGCTGTGCGCGAACGACCAGCCGTACAGGCCCTTGCCGATCTCGCGGATGAACTCGCCCTTGGGACCGAACTCGAGCAACTGCGCCGCCGTCGGCGCGTATGCGGGCCCTCCGGCGCTGTTCGAGCGCGTGAACACGAAGACATGTCCCTTCGAGTTCACCGCGACGCCCGGCACCTCGCCGAAGTTCGTGCCTCCTGGCAGCTTGAGAAAGTCCGTCGTCGAATCGAAGGGAATATCGGGAACGCTCTGCTGCGCCAGCGCCGGCGCGGCCGCGAGCAGGGCGAGGCTGAACAGGATCGTCTTCATCGGAGGCCTCCGTTTGAGGACGTAGTTTATTGGTTCATTGGGTTCATTGGGTTCACCGAACCCAATGAACCCCTTAGGTGATAAAGTCTCCCCGCTGGAGGGCCCAATGCACCGAGCGAAACTTCTCGTCCTGGCGGCGATCGCCGCGCTGCCACTCACCACGCTGGCGCAGAACACCGTGACCGTCTTCGAGGGCGCGCGCGTCATCGTCGGCGATGGACGTGCCCCGATCGAGAACGCTACCTTTGTCGTCACCGGCAACCGGATCACGGCCGTCGGCCGCACGGGTGACGTCCGCGTGCCCGCGGGCGCAACGCGTGTGAATCTTGCCGGCAAGACGGTGATGCCGTCGCTCATCGACACACACAATCATCTCAGTCAGACGCGCGAGATGCTGATCGACGACCTGAAACGACGCGTCTACTACGGCGTCACCGCCGCGCAGAGCATGGGACAGGATACGATGCCCATTTCGTTCCAGATTCGGGAGGAAACGCGCGAAGGCAAGATCCCCGGTGCGGCGCGCTTCTTCACAGCCGGCCGCGGACTCACGGGCGTGGAGCCCGGACGGACGATGGCGCCCCACTGGGTGTCGTCGCCGGCGGAGGCGCGTGCGGCGGTTGACGAGGAAGCCACGAAGAAAGTCGACATCATCAAGATCTGGGTCGACGACCGGATGGCCACCGTAAAGAAGCTGACGCCCGACATCTACGGCGCCGCCATCGACGAGGCGCACAAGAAAGGCCTTCGCACCATCACGCACATCTACACGCTGGAGGATGCGAAGGGGATGCTGCGCGCCGGAGTTGACGCGTTCGCGCACGACGTGCGTGACAAGGACGTTGACGACGAGTTCATGACACTCGTGAAAAAGAACCCGAACTTCGTCATCGGTCCGAACATGCCGGAGCGCGGCGTCCGCACCGATCTCAGCTTCCTGCGTGCCAGCATACCGGCTGCCGAGTTCGCCAAGATCGATGCCGCGAACAAGGATGATGCGAAGGCGCACGAGTTCTGGTCCATCCAGGCGCGGAACCTCGCGAAGCTGAATGCCGCCGGCATCAAGATCGTCGTCGGCACCGACGGCAACACGCCCTACGCGCCGCACATCGAGATGGAAGACATGGTCGCGGCGGGGATGACACCGATGCAGGTGATTGTGGCGGCGACCCGGAACGGCGCCCAGTTCCTGCGGCTGACCGACGTCGGCACGATCGAGGCGAACAAGAGCGCCGATTTCCTCGTGCTCGACGCCAACCCGCTCGACAACATCACGAACACGCGGAAGATCTCGTCGGTCTATTTCCGCGGGGCGCAGATCGATCGCAACGCGTTTCGCGTCAACAACACGCAGTAGCGCAGTTGTACGACAGGTGTACGTGGGGGCCGCCTTTAGGCGGCCCCAACGTCTAGATCGCGTCCGATTGCGATGTGAAATTGAACGCGTTGAGACGCAGTGCCGGCACGAGCAGCGGGTCCGTTCCTCCCTCGCTGCTCGCGACACGCTCGGGAATGCCTATCGCATCGATGTTTCCGGGACCAAGCATCAGGACGATGCTCTGGTTGAAGCGGAAGTTGCGGACTGGATATTTGATCTCGCCGTTCTCGACGTACCACACGCCGTCGCGCGTCAGCCCCGTCACCGACGCGGAGCGCGGGTCGACCGTGCGGATGTAGAAGAAGCGTGAGACGAGCAGGGCGCGCTTCGCGGTCTTGATCATCTCTTCCACGCTCACGCCTGGTATCGACGGTTCCAGAATCAGACCAAGCGGTCCGCTCGGCTGACGATTTTTCTGCTGCGCCCAGAATCTCGTGTAGCGAAGCGTCTCGAGGACGCCATTCCGCACCAGATATGTCGTCTGCGCCGGCACCCCCTCGTCGCTGGCCGTGAATTTCGACAGCTCCGGCCTGAAAGGGTCGCTGACGATGTTGATGCGCGGGTCGAATAGCTTCGTGCCTACTCGCGTTGCGCCCGCGGACAGCGAGAAGACGCTGCGTCCTTCGTCGGCGTTGCGCGCATCGAACGACATTCCTCCCGAATCGAGCAGATCGGCGACAGCCTGCGCTTCGAGAATGACTGGATACGCGCCCGCCGGCAGCATCCGCGCGCCTCGCGAATCCACGGCGCGCCGGATCGCCTCTCGAGCGATGCGTCCGGTGTCGAGTCGCGCGACATCGAGGTGATTTCTCGCGAAGTAGCCGGAGCCGCTCCCATCCGGCGTCCGTGCGGTCATCGAAAGCCCGACGATCGTTCCTCTCTCGTAATGAAAATTGCCGTGCGCGGTCGCCGTGGCCTGCGCGAGGAGCCCGACCTCGTGGAAGCCGGCGCCGATGATTTTCGCCTTCTCCGATTGCGCGATCGCCTCGCTGATCTGCCGCGCGCGGGCGGGCAGATCCACACGTGCCGTGGCGTCAACCCAACCCTGACCTGCCCGGTAGGTCTGCTGCGGCAGCGAAGGGAGGTATTCCACGTCAACGGGTGCGAGCCTCGCGAATGTCTGTGCGTCTTCGACCGCCTGCTTCAGCGCAGCGTCGCTGAGGTCCGTCGTCGAGGATGAGCCGCGACGCTTGTCGATCCACACCGTCACACGCGCGGTTGTCCGTTCCCGTTTGCCGCTTGTCAGGAACGTGTTCGCGGCAAATCGTAAGTGGGAGTAGTCCTCGCTCTGGAGGAACACCACCGCATCGTCAGCTTTGACGTAGCCAAGCAGCCTGGCGGTAATCGCGCGCGAGTCGGCTTCCGTCAGCAGCATCACGTCATCGAGACGGACGTGTTCAGCACGTTGATTTGGCGGAAGCGCGCGACGGGCGCGCCGTGGCTGACGACGCCCACCTGCCCCGGTTCTCCCTTGCCGTCGTTGAACGCCCCATGCAGTTCATACGTCGACCGGCCGCCAACGCCGTCGCAGGCGCCCCAGAAATCGGTTGTGCGCGACTGATAGGCGACGTCGCGCAGCATCCCGCCGACTTTCCCCTTGTTGATTTCAAAGAAAGTCTGGCCACCGAACTGGAAGTTGTAGCGCTGCTGATCGATCGACCAGCTGCCGTCGCCGTAGATCAAAATCCCCTTCTCGACGCCGGCAACGAGCTCGTCGAGCGACGTGTCCTGCGCGGCTGGCTCGAGCGAGACGTTCGGCATCCGTGCGAACGGAACGCTGGCCCACGAATCGCCGTTCGTACAACCGTACGACGTCTTGTGGCCGACGAGCGGCGCCAGCTCGCGGCTCGTCTGCCAGTCGACGAAGATCCCGTCTTTCACCAGGTACCACCGCTGCGCCGGCACGCCGTCATCGTCATACGCGACGGTGGCCAACGCTGTCGCCTGGACGCGATCGGCGACGATGTTGACGAGTGGCGAGCCGAAGCGAAGCGTGCCGGCCTTCTGCGGCGTCAGGAAACTGGTGCCGGCGTAATTGGCTTCCCACCAGAGCGCGCGATCGAGCTCCGTCGAATGTCCGGCCGATTCGTGAATCGTCAGCCAGAGATTCGTTGGATGGATGACCAGGTCGTACCTGCCCGGTTCGACCGGTTTTGCCTTGAGCTTCTCGACCGCCTCCTCGGCCGCCTGTCTCGCCTCGGCCTGCCAGGGGTATTTCTCGATGTACTCGTAGCCGCGCCCCTGCGGGCCGGGCAGCGAACGTCGCGTTTGAAAGTCGTTCGTCTCCCGATTGATCGCGGTCACCGTCAACTGAGGCTCGCCGCGAATCAGGTACTGCTCGATACGCGACCCATCGGACGTCGCCAGAAAGCGCTGCTCGTTCACCCAGCGCATCGACGAGTTCACGAAGCTGACGCCGTTCGTCTTGAGCGCAATGTCGTTGAGCGCCAGCAGGAACTGAATCTTGTCGGCCAGCGGCACGTCGAACGGATCCTTCTCGAATGCGCTCTTCCAGCTCGCCACGGCGGGCTGAACCGGCGCGAGTCTGACTCGTTTTCGCTGGAACATCGAGTTGGCGCGCGCGATCTCCACCGCCACCGCGGTGACACGGCGGATTTCGTCGGCGGTGACGCTACTGCTCGCCGCGAAACCCCATGTGCCGTTCACCAGCACGCGGACGCCAAAGCCGAAGTCCTGATTGCGCGCGACGTTCTGGACCTGTCGCTCGCGCGTGAAGATGGTTTCCGAGCGGTAGCGATTGATGCGGATGTCCGCATACGAGGCGCCGAGCACTTTGGCTCTCGTCAGCGCAGCCTCGGCGAACGCGCTTTTTACGGCGTCGACTTCGACAGCAGCCGCGGCTTCACGCTCGAGCACCCATGGCGCGAGCGTTGCGGTTCCGACGGCCGTGGAGGCCAGCTTCAGGAAGTCGCGCCTGATCATCGGCGCATCCTACACCCTATTGCGCTGCTGAGAGGATGATGGCGAGCGCGACCTGAGCGGCCTTGACGGCCGATGTCTTCTCGACGTCCGTCCACTCATCGAGGGCATGGGCTCGTTCGCTCGGTCCGCGGCCGATGGTAATGGCGGGAATACCCAGGCTGATCGGGATGTTCGAGTCGGTGCTGCTGATGCCGTAATTCGCGGTCAGACCGAACGTTCGCAGCACCGCGGTGGCGCTCTGCACGAGCGGTGAGTTGACCGGGGTTTCGCCCGATGGACGGTCGCCAATCAGTTTGACGTCCGCGTCGATCTTTCCTTCTTTGGTCGACCGTGCCGCGTTCTCGTCAGCGACAGCCTCCCGGATGATGGCCTGGAACTCGGCGACCACCTTGTTCAGCGCGTCGGGCGATTCCGAGCGCATGTCGACGTCCATCGACATCTCGGTTGGTATGGAATTCACCGACGTGCCGCCGCGCACGACGCCGACATTGAATGTGGTCTTTGGATTCGCTGGAACCTTGATCCGAGAGAACTTCGCGATGGCGTCGCCCATCGCGAACGCCGGACTGACCAGACCGAACGCCCCATAACTGTGGCCGCCAGGCCCCTTGAACGTGACGCGATAGCGTTTGCTGCCGAGCGCGCCGTTGGTGATGTTGCTCTGATCGCCGCCGTCAATCGAGATGAACGACGTGATCCGACCCTTGTATGTGCCCTTCGCCAACAGATACTTGGCGCCGCGCAAATCCCCTTCGCCTTCCTCCCCGACATTGCCGACGAAGAGAATGTCGTGCGGCGTCTGCAGGTGAGCCGCGTCCATGGCGCGAA